>PPYE01643441.1_pt1 | contig 157716 bp, 126 predicted proteins | sample 1559881 | NCBI WGS metagenome assembly PPYE01 (sample SAMN08240022, study PRJNA423297) | Human gut metagenome, whole genome shotgun sequencing project. | reverse complement strand
CCATGCGGGTCATGATGCGCATGGAGACAACAACGTAAGGAGAGTCGGTGATCTCAACGCCGAGCTGGGAGATGGGGCCACCCAGGGGACCCATGGAGAAGGGAACCACGTACATGGTGCGACCCTTCATGGCACCCGTGAACTTCTCGTGCAGGGTTGCCTTCATTTCCTTGGGGTCTGCCCAGTGGTTGGTCGGACCTGCGTCCTCTTCCTTCTCACAGCAGATGAAGGTACGCGATTCAACACGCGCAACATCGGAGGGCTTTGAGCGAGCGAGGAAGCAGTTGGGGCGCTTCTCTTCGTTCAGCTTGGTGAGCATGCCGCTCTCGACCATTTCAGAGGTCAGACGATCCCACTCTTCTTGGGAGCCATCAGCGAACTCCACGCGATCAGGGGTGGTCAGTGCTGCAATCTCAGCAACCCACTTGATGACATCTTCGGGAGCGTTCGCCGGAGCGGCTGCGCGCACATCCTGTTCAGTCACGGACATTTTGCCTCCTGAGGCACTCGGTGATTCTGGGACGTGGTCACGTCCCGATCTACGTTCTTAATCATGCTCTACCCCACCGGTATTTGCGCGGGCGCAAAGTCCCTTTTTCCATTTAAATCTGACAATTCCGTCAACTGTGGCCACGTTTCCTTGCAGTTTCCCGCAATATCTCAGCCATTCATGCGAGTGTGGCAATAGACACATTCTTCAACAGGAGATTCACCCTAAAGTGAACTTGAATATCCAGTGTGTAATGGATGACGATTGCCTTGAGGCAGTCTCAACACAATCGGAGGGACATTATGGGGATCCGCAACAGAACGCAGGGCCCGAACTTCTTTGAATTCTTCACCCAGCAAGCAAACAAGCTTGTCGAGGGAGTCGAAATTCTTTCGCATATCTACGCAGCTTCCCCCGAAGAGCGAATCGCACTTCGCGACCAGCTTCATGGCGTCGAACACCAGGGCGACGAGCTCAACCACGAAATCTTCCAACGGATTAACTCATCCTTCATCACCCCTTTCGACCGCGAAGACCTTCAGTCCCTTGCATCCCACTTGGATGACTGCATGGACTTCATTGACGAGGCCGGCGACATGCTGGTCGTCTACGGCATCGCAGGCATCCCCGAACAGATTGCACACCTGCTTGACGAGCAGATCGCCGTCATCGTTCATTGTGCAGAGCTGACGGCAAAGAACATCCCCGCACTCAAGTCCCCCGTGGACCTGCGCGATTACTGGATCGAGATCAACCGCCTCGAAAATGAGGGCGACTTGGCGTACCGCCGCACTCTCACAACACTTTTCGACTCCGGTCTTGACCCCATCACGGTTATCAAGCTGAAGGATGTCATTCAGAGCCTTGAGTCATGTGCGGACGCTTTCGAAGATCTGGCCAATGTCATCGAAGCCCTTGCACTGAAGGAATCCTGAGCCGTGGATCTTAACCTGATCCTGGTATGCATCGTCATTGCCGTTGCACTGTTCTTCAGCTACACCAACGGCTTCCATGACGCTGCGAACGCGATTGCGACCTCTGTTTCCACTAAGGCATGGACTCCTCGTGCGGCCCTCTTGATGGCCGCAGGCATGAATGTTCTTGGCGCCATGATGGGAACTGCGGTTGCAAAGACCATCGGCGAGGGGATCATTTCGATCTCTCCATATGCTGAATCTGCTCAAGTAGAAATGCAGCAAAAGGGTCTGGTCATCATCCTTGCGGCACTCCTTGGTGCTTGCATCTGGAACCTGATCACCTGGTGGTTCGGGCTTCCCTCGTCCTCTTCGCACGCGTTGATTGGCGGCATGGTCGGCGCAGGCTTGATGAGCGGTACCGCCGTCTATTGGTGGGGAATCGTCAAATCGGTCATCATCCCGATGTTCGCCTCCCCCATCATCGGCTTCTTTGTCGGCTACATCGTCATGCGCATTGTGCTTTTCCTGCTTCGCAACGCGCAATACCACCACACCATGCGTCGTTTCCGCGCTGCGCAGCGCTTCTCTTCAGCCGCGATGGCCCTTGGCCACGGCATCCAAGATGCACAGAAGACCATGGGCATCATTGTCATGGCCCTTCTGGCCGGTGGCTACGGCGAGACCCACCATATCTACGATCCCATTACCGGCGATATGAACGTCCCGATGTGGGTCAAGATCTCAGGAGCTCTTGCAATCTCCCTGGGCACCATGGCTGGTGGTGGCCGAATCATGCGAACCATCGGCCGTAAGATCATTGACCTCGATCCCGCCCGTGGTTTCGTTTCCGAGGCCGTGTCATCCTCGATCCTCTATCTGTGCTCCTACGTCGTCCACGCTCCGATCTCGACAACCCAGGTTGTTTCGACCTCGATCATGGGCGTTGGGTGCACGAAACGTTTCTCAGCAGTGCGTTGGGGCGTTGCGGGATCGATCGTGACCGCATGGTTCTTGACCCTACCCGCAGCTGCCGCAGTTTCTGCGGTCGTCTATTGGGTCTGCGCGCTGATCGTTGGAGTCTGAGGCCCCAATTCAGTGAAAGCATCATTCATTCGCACCTGCTGTGGTGTGCTTGTTCTTTTCTTTGGGGCAAGCACACTCAGCGGGTGCGGTTTTTCTTCTGTCATGCGGCTTTCTGTCGGAGCCTGCGTTCAGATCCCAACCTCAACCAGCGCGTACTCTTTGGAAACTGTTTCCTGCTCGCGCCCTCACCAGGCTGAGGTTTTTGCCCTCCCCACTATTGGGGGATCAGAGTTCCCCGAGGCCGCGCAACTTGAATCGGAAGCGCGACGCGAGTGCGAAAAAGACTTCACACCCTACGTAGGAAGCGGTGTCGAAGACTCGGCCCTTGACCTCATTTGGATGACCCCCAGCCGAGAGTCATGGGAGCGGGGCGACCGACAGATTGTGTGTCTTGCCGCTGCGAATGGCGATCAAACCCTTCGCGGTTCTGTTCGCGATTCTGCGTACTAGCAGCAGCTAACAGTTAGTCAGCAACTCTAGGCGCGTGACGTTCAACGTCGACCACACGCACCCGGTTCCCCTCCGGGAGAGTATGCAAAATAACCATCTCAGATGCGGAAAGCTCCCTGGCGTCAAGCGGGAAATTCATCCTCACGCCAGAGGGAGTGAATTGACGGAAGACATCAAAAAGCCCCGGAAGCATCGTACGCGGCGTGCAGAGAACTCGGGGTTCACCGTCCGCCAAAAGCGCACGCACAAAGGCCTCGTCAGCGGAAGAACCCGCGCCATCGGGTGAGGGAAGAGTATCGATCGAAACTCCCGCGAGCGCTGCCCATGGTCCCAGCGTCTGCCGAGTCCGCGCGGAAGAGGTCGCCATCGCTCGACGAATCCCGTATGCAGACAGCAGGTCTACCAGTTCAAGTGCCTCGCGGACCCCGGTACGCGATAGAGGACGCGTGTCCTCGTCGCCCTCCCAATGCTGGGCTGGAAGCGCACGCGCATGGGGCAACATAGCCAAAGGAGTCGTCACAAGCTCACCACTTTGGCCTCGCATGAGAAGCTCGTTGAGTAGACGACGATCTCCACGACGAGTGAGAAGATCGTGAGCACGCGAAGGAGACATCCATCGCGCCTGGTCAATTTCGCGCGTGGGAGCGCGATGGACCGGCTTGCGCAGGTGGACGAGGCCGGTATCAGAACGGAGATCATCCTCCACGAGGGTTCCCACCCAGTAGCGAACCTCCTTGGTCTGCCCTGAGCCGAGGCGGTAGCGCTGAGTCGTTAGAGGGGCGCCGAGGCTGATGACGTGACCGGTTTCTTCCTCGACCTCACGCACAGCCGCAACGGGAATGGTCTCTCGTCCCTCAATCTTGCCTTTCGGCCACGACCAATCGTGATACTGGGGGCGGTGGACTAGCAGAACTTCGATCTCAGCCTCATCAAGCACATCTCCAGGGAGGACCTGACGACCCGGGTGGCGTAAGCGCCACACAAGGGCGCCGCCTGCGCGAATAAGGCGCATCGGGGGAATGGGCTGAGGGCTGGGTGTCACGTTATTAACCCTAACCTAGAGTGAGCGTGGGTGCGGGCTTGAAACCCGTACCCACGCTCTTCTCAGATTTCTGATTTAGTAGGCGACAGTGAAACGCTGTCCCGTGTGAGTGGGCGTTTCGATCTCATCGACAAATGCCTGGGCAAAGTCCGCTCCAGAGATATCGGAAACCCCGTTCTCATCAGTGAGCAGAACATCACCACCGAGGCGAAAGTGCCCGGTATGGGTTCCGGGATTGTATGAACCGAAATTACCCGCGGGAGAAACTCAGTCCAACTCCCCGATGCGCGCTCGGGAGGCAGCACGTTCGAGCTCTTGAGCGGTCATCACCAGCGCACGCGCACGCATCGTCACGCCGTACGCCAAAGCATCATGCGGGTCATCGATCCACTGTCTTCCCACTCTGGGATCGCCAGCAGCAACAATGCGCATCGCATGCGCGAGCTCCGTAAAGATGTCTTCCAGATCATCATCACGTTTTTCCCCGGACAGAAGCGCATCCGCGTCATGGATAACATCCTCCAAAGGACGCGCATGAATGGGCTCTTCGAGTCCGGGAACCTGCTCTGCATGCAATCCCAAGATGTACAGATCAGCAACCGTAAGCGGGTCACGGTGGAACCACTCTCTAAACAAGTACACACGCCACAGCGCGCCTGGAAGAGTGAAATCAGGGCTTTGCGACCACAGCTCGGCAACTAGAGGAACTCCGCCGGTGGAGAGCAGCTCGCGAAGGCGACGCAAGGCCTCGGCATCAAAATCTTCATCTCCCACACCCAGCAGCGCCCAAGCAGTTGAGTGAGCAAGAACAGAAGAATCCGCAACGTCTGGCGCACCAACGATTGCCTCTGTTTGCGCGTAGTCCAAAATCGCTGGACGTCTTGGGATGCGTTGCGGTTCGCCCATTTGCTCTCCTACCAGTAAGATAGTGGGGTTGGTCCACCCGATGGGCCACACAGCGGGATTACCCGCGGGCCTATAGCTCAATGGTAGAGCAGCGGACTTTTAATCCGTGGGTTGGGGGTTCGAGTCCCCCTGGGCCTACTTCTTTTGTGCTTTTCTAGTTTTCTGTTTCTTCTGCGCCATGAACACCTTTGACGTCGGGATGCGCACGCCCAGCCATCGATGCAATTCCCACGGCAATTGAAATGCACACCAGACCGACCAATTGCCACAGGCTAGGAATCTGACGCAAAAGCACCGCACCGATCAGAGCCGAGGTCGCGGGAAGAAGCGCCGTGAACAAGGCAAAAGTCGCTGCAGAAACCCGCTTCATTGCCATGGCTTCAAGGCTGTATGGGAAAACCGTTGATAAGAATGCCAAGGCGATGACCGCGACTAAAACCTTTCGGTCGCTGAATGCCGCCATCGCCCCCGGGGCCAGAATTGGCGCAGAGATCAAGGCACTGAACGCACAACCCAGCGAAAGGTTGGTCATCGCAGAGCTCGATGAGGCGGCCTTTTGTCCAAGGACGATATATCCCGCCCACGAGGCCGCAGCCCCCATGACCCAGGCCAATCCCGGAAGCGTTTGCGGATCACTCAAATCCAAGCCCAGACCACCAATGGCACAAACCCCGCACAACGCAAAAAATGCGGCAATTCGCGGTGCCCAGCCACGGCCTCGGAACACCGCAACTGCTACGGGGCCAAGAAATTCCAGGGACACTGTCGCCCCCAAAGGAATGCGGGAGATGGCCTCGTAAAAGCACGAATTCATGCAGACCAGAGCGATACCAAAATAGAAGGCACCCTTGAGGGTTGCGCGGTCGAGGCCTCGCCAGGGTCGAACCCACGCGCACAGCACCAACGCACCAACGAAACCGCGCCACCATGCGACCGAGGCCGGTTCGACGACAGAGAAGGCAAAAACTGCAACGGCAGCACCGCTGTATTGAATGAGAGCCGAGGTAACGATCAATACCTGTGCGGGAATGCGGTTTGCTATTCCCACTAATGATCGGCTACTCACGATCCTCCTCCAACTAGTTCACGCACTTCTTCGGCAAGAATCTCATCTTCCTTCGAGGACTCTTTGGATGCAATTCCAACAGCGACCGAAATCAGAACAAGCCCCAGAATCTGCCACAGAGTGGGAATCTGCCAGAGGATGATCACGCCCATCAGCAGCGACGAGGCCGGAGAAAGCGCTGTGAACAGCGAAAAATCTGCCGCAGAAATCCTATGCATAGCAAGGGCTTCAAAGGAGCAGGGAATGATAGTGGAGAGAATCGCGACGACCACGACAATCCCCAGCAGCCAAGGCTGAGTGAGCGCGGGTAACGCAGACTTTGCCATAAAGGGAGAAAGTATTAGCCCGCTGAGCGCACAACCGACAGCAAGATTGGTGATTCCCGAGCGCTTTGATGCCACGCGTTGCCCCAGAAGAATGTAGACCGCCCACGCGACAGCAGACAAGACCGCCCATTTCAGCCCGGGAATAAAACCTGGATCATTGGTGTCGAGGCCAAGCCCACCGATAGCAACAACCCCCGCCAAGGCAAGGAATGCGGCAAGGCGCGGAAGCCAACCTCGGCCACGAATCACTGCAACAGCAACCGGTCCAATGAACTCCATGGAAACGGCCGGCCCCAAGGGCAGGTATGCGATCGATTCAAAGAACGTGATGTTCATGGTGATCAGCGCCAAGCCGAAGTAAGCGGACTCAACAAGATCCTTCGCGCTCAGGCCCACACGCCAGGGGCGCCGCCATGCACACAAGATCATCCCGGCGATGAAAACACGCATCCATGCCACAGCACCGGGCTGGACAGACCCGAAAATCAGGACCGCGACAGCCGCACCGCTATACGCACTAAGCGCAGCACCAACAATCAGAATGGGCGCGGGAACACGTGAAAGAAGCGCACGAAGATGGGAGAGCACTCCCCCACTATGCCACAGGGTCAGGGACAAATTGTAGGCACACGGAATTCATGCAAAAACGATTTCCCGTTGGCTGATTCGGTGCGTCATCAAAAATGTGCCCTAGGTGAGAATCACAGCTTGCACAGCGCACCTCAATGCGGCGCATTCCGTGGGAAATATCCTCGAAATAGTTCACTGCACCGGGCAGCGCTTCATAGAAACTCGGCCACCCGCAATGCGATTCAAACTTCGTTGACGAGGGGAAAAGCTGCGCGCCACACGCCGCACACAGATAGGTACCCGAGCGGTGTTCATCCAGCAGCTCACCTGTCCAAGGTGCCTCAGTCCCAGCTTGACGAAGGACCAAGTACTGCTGGGGAGTGAGGCGCTCACGCCACTCGTCCTCACTGTAATTCACGCTAGGAGCCGACTGCTGCGCCTGCGCAAGGTGTTCGAGCTGCGTTGCACGATCACGGGTTCGAATGATTTTCATGTTGTTTTCCTCAATTCAGTCTTGTTGAGCATCGCTGCGCTGCGGACGCACTGCGTCCTCGGGCACTCGCGGCCCACTGCTCAAACGAGTTGTTTCTTCTTCGTGACGTTTCGCCGTTGCTTCGCGTTCTGCTAGGACGTCGTCACCGGGACCGGCGTAAATCTGATTACGTTCGTCGGCATCGGGAGACCCAGAGAAGAGGCGCTCCCCACGAACAACAGTCGCATCCATATGGGCTTGCCCGGCCTGTACCTGCGGGGCCGAGGCCTGCGCCTTGTCACCGTCTACCTGCGCTTGAGGCAAAAAGGCGGTTGATCCCCCTCCAAGGTGGTTCTTGCCTAGACGCGCATTGGCCTGAGCAACCTTTTCGGCGAGTTGTTCAGCGACCAAAGAATGCAGCATCGTCTGCGAAAAAACCTGGGTCTGTGCATCACTGGCCGAGGCCACGGCAGTGACCTTCCCCGTATCAGCAAGTTCACGCTGACGCTGTGCCATTGCCCTCCTGCGCGCACGCTTGGCTTTTTGCCGGGCTGCCAGGAGGCGCACGGAATGCACTGCATCATCAAGGGGGTCCGAATCAGCCTTTCCTTCCGCCTTGCCTTGGGAAGCGAGCGGTGAGGCCTGGGAAGGCTTTTCTGCCGTTGAGCCAGGGTGCGAGTTGGGGGCACCCGTCGTGTCGGCGGCAATACCCGACAGTTCCTTCGCAAGGCGGGCGACGGCCTCGCGAGAGGTATCCTGCGTGACCGTCTCAACCTCCAAGGACTGAACACGCGTATGGGGGCGGATCGCGGGATCCTCATCAACAACCCAACGAATCATGTTTTCACGTAGGTAGCAGCGCAGATCCCACAGCGCTCCAGAGTCCTTCGCAGAGACGACAATGCGAACAGTCATTGTCGTTTCATTCGAGTCAGCGACCTGCACGGCCCACGAACGCCCATCCCATAGATCAGTTGCAAGAAGAAGCTTTTGTACCTGACTACGGATCAGAGTTAAAGGCGCGGTCCAGTCGAGCTTGAGCTCGACATTTCCCAGCTGGGTCGCCGCGCGACGCGTCCAGTTTTCGAAGGTGTTGGAGGTGAAGTAGGTCGAAGGAACGATGAGCCGACGTTCGTCTGGAAGTCGAACAACAACGTACGAAAGAGTAATTTCTTCAACCTTGCCCGAGGCATTGTCCTTACCGACGACGACCACATCGCCCACGCGAATTGCATCCGTGAAGGCCAATTGGATACCGGCAAAAACATTTCCCAAGGTCTGCTGGGCTGCAAGACCAGCGATCACCGAAACAACACCGGCAGAGGCCAGAACAGTTGTCATTGCCTGACGCGCGGCATCAAAAGTGAAGAGGGCTGCACAAACACCGAGAAGGATGACCAGAGCCTGCAAGAGACGACGGATGACCTGCGCTTGGGTCTCAAACTTGCGGGAAACGCCCCCATCTTTTTCCTGGCGAATTCGTGCCGCGTCTTCGAAGATCCACGCGCTGTTGTAGACCATCCAGGTCATCGTCAAAATGCCAATAATGAGCAGAACATGGGAGATGAAGCCCACCATTCCACCATTGGACCAATCTGACAGAGTGGTGTTCACCAGCATGAATTGCAGGCCAGCCCACGCACCCCACGCCATCGCAGTGATGTAGTACGAGGTCCGGACCCGTTTGGTAACCGCCGCAAAATAGCGCGAGCGACGGGCAATTGGACGGGTCAAAAGGATGATCACCAGCGCCACAACGAAGGCAATAACCAGACCAACTGCGGCACCGAAAATAAGTGATGCCAAGTCCAGCGCATTTTGAACAGCGGCCTGTGCAACACCTGTTGGCGAAGGCGAAGGTGTCGGATCATCGGCACTGAAAATCATAAAACCGTCCTTGAATCACTCATTCTGTACTCCCTCAAGCCTAGGCGCGATCATTGAGAATCGCCTGAGGCTTGAATCGATAGGCACCGTTATGAATCCCAGAATATCAAGGAAAAGTAGGCCTGTGACGGTCATCACTGCCATTCTTTTTGCTTTAAGGCCCCGCTTCTGCCTAATATTCTCTTCGTCCTCGGACGCCAGACCGGTGGCCGACAGTGGCCCCCATCGTCTAGAGGCCTAGGACACCGCCCTTTCACGGCGGCGACACGGGTTCGAATCCCGTTGGGGGTACTTCTTCGAAGTCGCTCGTGTCGACAGTGAAGAAAAATTCAATAGGCTTCACCTATTGTGAGGCCCCGTAGCGCAGTTGGTTAGCGCGCCGCCCTGTCACGGCGGAGGTCGCGGGTTCAAGTCCCGTCGGGGTCGCAAGACCAGGCCAGTAGGTTTCGGTCCTGGCTCTGTAGCTCAGTTGGTAGAGCGTTCGACTGAAAATCGAAAGGTCACCGGATCGACGCCGGTCGGAGCCACCAGATAAAACCCTCGCATCGCGAGGGTTTTGTTGTATCTACTGTGACTAGAATCACACAAGCTCCCCCAGGCTCCGCAACTCTAAATACCAACCCTTCTTCACCTGCAACAATGCTCGCCAGATGGCATTTTTTGACAACTTGGTCAACTAGAATGAGGCACCCAAAAACCAGTCTTAGAACTTTTGCACCATTCCAGATATTTGTGAATTCATCCCTGAACTGACTAGCATTTAGATATCCCACACAAATCAATCAGGAGATTTTCAGGTGTCGATACGCGTTCAAACTCTCACAAGGTCTGCGGTTTCGGGGCTCTCAATGCTCCTCGCATGTTTCCTCGCATTGGCCTATTTCGTCGTTTCTCAAGGCGCCTCACAGGCTGCAACCGCCAATGACATCGTCAAGGATGTGAAACTCTCTGGAGTCAGCTCCTCGACGAAGCTTGGCGTTGGCACCATGATGCAGGTTGACTTCACCATCGATGGAACGGGGAAGGCAATCCGCCAGGGAGACACTTTCACCATCCAGGCACCCCCGGAGCTCAACACCTTCGCTTCGACTGGGACGCAACTTCAATTCGACATGATCGCCCCTGATGGTCAGGTCGCTGTCAATTGCTCTGCTCCCGCACCTGAACCCGGAGCAGTCATCACCTGCACCTTCACAGACTACGCAAACTCTCACCAGAACATCACCGGTTCAGGTTGGGCAAAGATGAGCGCAGCTGCTAAGACCACTGCTGGCGCAGTCTCCTTCTTGATTGATGGCAAGTCTGTTTCTGTTCAGCTCCCCGGTGACGGAACCGGAATTGGCGACACCAATATCGGAAAAACCACCAAACACAACAAGGGCGGAACAGTCGACTCCGATGATCCTTCGTTGATTAACTGGTCGATCAACGTCGTGGAGTCGGGAATCTCTGTCGATACCATCACCGTTGACGATACCTTCACGAATGACAATGGTGGCTACACCTTGGCCAACGAGCCCTCAATGTTGGTGTGGGCTAACGGAGACGACTTCCCCTTGGGAGATTCCACAACGGTATCGAATGGCGATGCTCTCAACGGCGGCACCTTCACCGTTACAAAGAAGGCCGACGGCAGCGGTTTCACCGCAACCTGGCCGAAGGGCAGCGGAAACGCAATCTATTCGATTTCCTATGACACCAAGATCAAGAACTCGGCAATGGTCGGTAAGTCTGCGACCTTCACAAACAATGCGTCCATCAACGCTGTTGCATTGGTCGGAAAAGCGGTAATCACAGCCGATGGTGGTGGTTCCACCGACGACAACCCCTCATTGCCTCGCCCCACCCCAACGACAACGACTCCGGAGCCTACCCCGAGCACGACAACACCGGAGCCAACCCCTTCCACAACCACTCCCGAGCCGACTCCTACTACGACGACCCCGGAACCCACCCCAACAACGACTGAGGCAACCCCGGAACCAACACCAACAACGACTGAGGCCACTCCGGAGCCTACTCCCAGCACGACGACTCCAGAGCCGACCCCCACGACGACAACACCGGAGCCAACTCCTTCCACAACCACTCCGGAACCAACACCAACACCGACGACAACTGAGCCGACTCCTGAGGTATCAACAACAACTCCTCAGCCTTCGGCCTCGACAAGTAACACGACTCCTCCGGTAACCCCCGAGACAAGCAACCCTCCGCTTCCGCCGGCACCACAGCAGGATGTGCCCCCCGCGGCACCTTCTCCCAAGGAAGCGAATCGTTCCCTTGCTTCGACCGGTACCGATGCAACTCTTGCCGCAGCAGCTGCACTGAGCGCGGCAATTGCCGGCGGGGTGCTTGTAGCCCGTACTCGTCGCGAACAGGATTGAGATAAAGAGTCGATCACGCTTGCGGCCTGAAGTCCACACATAGGGAACAAAGGCACAGCCCTGATTGGCCGACACGCAATCAACTCAATACACAACGGGGGTGGGGGCCAGACGCGCAGCGTCTGGCCCCCACCCTGTTATAACCGCATCTAGCGGTGGTGATTAGTCTTCGCGGGTCGTAACCTCAATGATCTGAACTTCAGCGGAATCTGGGATATCAGCCGCGCGAGGAGCAGATTTTCCAGAAGCACTAGTCGAAGGCTCATCAACCACGGTGCTGTCAACAACACGCACACCCGGTCGCGGGGCCCCATAGCGCGAAGGAGCCTCTTGCCCCATGCCGCGACGCATCGCGCGACGGACAAAGAAAATGAAGGCAGCTGAAATCAGTGCAACACCGATGACAACGATCAGAATCAGGTTGCCCAGTAGCGTAAGAAGTCCACCAATCATGCATTCACCCTACACTGGGCACAATGGTCGTGAGACAATAGAACCCTCAGCTCTAAACGAACATGTCACTGAAGACGCATCGCCTTCGCCTGTGCATGTTCCACTCAGTGTCGGCAGGAAGAGGCGGTTATATATGGGAAAACGAGCCGAAACCCAGGACCGTCTCCTCGCGGCAACTCGACACATCATCATCACCGAAGGCATTGAAGCTACATCACTTGAGCACATCTGCGCAGTTGCAGGTTTTACCCGCGGCGCCTTCTACTCAAATTTTTCCTCTAAAGACTCACTGCTGGGAATCTTGGCCGAAGGCGAATACGCCGACCTGATCCAACGCCTGCGTGAACGCGTCCTTTTGTGGGAGAATGCCCAAACCCCCGCTTCCCAGGGAGGTGAGGGGGATCGTCACCTCCTCATGGAAAACCTGCTCTACGAAGCCTTGGACGCAATCCATATTGACGAAGGGCTCTACATCCTCCACTCCGAGATGCTCATGCGCTCAATCCGTGACGCCGAGTGGGGTATGCGACTGCTGGACCTCAATCGTCAATTTGCAGATCAACTCGGTTCGGTTCTGCAGACAATCCTGACGGCCGCTGGCCGCGAACTTACGGTTCCCATTGGTGCGCTTACCCAAAGTGTCATCGGTGTCGTCATGCGCGCTGCAGGCCTTGCGGGTTGGCGTCAATCCATTCGCGAGTACCGGAGTAAGCAGAGTACTGCCACAAACTCCGGCTACCCAGCGCCAGCGCCTCACGAAGATCACCCTCCGGTCCCACCTGCCCACACAGCCTCGCAGGCCAGCCCAGCAACCCGATCAATTCTCGAAGTCGTCCTGGTCCTGCTCTACGCCTGCTCGCGCGAAATCGACTGAAAATACACATCGGTATCGCTCTCAAGCGTTTTCGAAGGAAACTTCAAGAGTCGCAGAATTACACCGAAAACTCATAGCACCTCATCTGCCTTCCGGGTGCAGCCCTCACAATATGCACCCCTGTATTTGTCCGCTCATGCGGCGAATTGAACGATGGGTGTAATGCAGATTGATCAAGAAGCACCCGTCCTTCACTGCGACGAAGTTGACTCAACGAACACTCACCTTGCCCGCATCGTGCTCGGCGAGGGATCAACTGCGCCTTCGGGAATAGCGCTGTGGGCAAGCCGCCAGAACAAGGGCCGAGGACGCGATGGACGCATCTGGCTCTCTTCCGATGACGCACTGACTTTCTCTCTCATGGTCGAGGCCTCGGAAAGCGAATTGGAATGGCTGACCGCGCTGGCCGGGGTCGCACTCCTGCGCACGATCCGCAGCACAGGGCTCGACGCAGCAGCAGGCGGTGAGGACGCACTTTCACTCAAGTGGCCAAACGATCTGCTCATCAACGGACGTAAAGCCGCTGGAATTCTTTGCGAACACCTCGACACAAGCGTCGACACCCACCGTGTGATCGTTGGCATCGGGTTAAACATCGGCGCACTACCGCTTGAAGTTCGTGACTTCGCCGCAAGCTTTGACACCTCAATGAGCAGCGAGGAACGCGAATCATTCATCCGCGAACTGCGCATGGACCTCCAGCGCCTCTTCACGCTACCCGGCGCACCCGAATCCTGGCGCGAGGAGTACAGCTCATACATGCGCATCTTCGGCACGCAATGTCCACTGCACCTTCCCGGGGGCATTCGCTTCACCGCGACTCCGATCAGCATCGATGAGCACGCGCACCTGATCTGCCGCTCCACGGAAGGCGAGATTCTCACCGTCACTACGGGGGAAATTTCCCCCACCCCACTAGTGGAAGGACACCTGTCATGACGATTGCCCTTTCTCCCGTTCTGGTTGCGAACCGAGGTGAAATTGCGGTTCGCGTCATCCGTACCCTTCGCGAAATGGGTTTGGATTCCGTCGCCGTCTACGCTGAGGCCGATCGGGATACCTTGGCCTGCGAGCTCGCAACCTCCGCCTACAGCCTGGGTGGGAAGAGCGCTGCTGAGACCTACCTGAATCCGGAAGCGATTCTCGAGGCCGCCGCAAAGTCGGGCGCGCGAGCAATCCACCCCGGATACGGCTTCCTTTCCGAGAACGCCGATTTCGCCTCGCGCGTCGCAGAAGCCGGATTGGTGTGGATTGGCCCTTCCGCCGAGGCCATTGAGGCCTTGGGCGACAAGATTCGAGCCCGCGAACTGGCTGATTTGTGCAAGGTCCCAACGATCACCGGTCGTTCCTTGGAAGGAAGCAGCGTCGAGGATGCACTTGAGCTGGCACAGTCTATTGGCTACCCGGTCCTGATCAAGCGTGCCGATGGCGGCGGTGGGCGCGGAATCACTCGCATGAATTCCGACTCCGATATTCGCGATTTCTACACGAACCTGAGCGATCCTTCGACGTTGACGCTGTGCTTCATGGAGAAATTCATTTCTCACGGTCGTCACGTCGAAACCCAATGCGCTCGCGACTCTTTCGGAACTTTCGCAGTCGTTTCGACGCGAGATTGCTCGGTCCAGCGCCGCAACCAGAAGGTTGTTGAAGAAGCACCTGCTCCCTTCATCTCCGAAGAACTCCACGCGGCACTTGAGGAATACTCCCGCGCACTCTTTGACGCAGTCCAGTACGTGGGTGTCGGTACCTGCGAGTTCTTGGTCGAAGATGGCAACGCCTATTTCCTAGAAGTCAACCCTCGCTTGCAAGTCGAACACACGGTTTCCGAAGAGGTCACCGGAATCGATCTGGTTCGCGAACAGATCCGAATTGCTCAAGGTCTTCCGCTCAGCGAAATCCCCTCTACTCGTGGTCATGCAATCGAAGTGCGAGTCACCAGTGAAGATCCCGCTCAAGAACTAATGCCCGCAACCGGTCGACTGAGCGCAATCCAGTGGCCCGGCGGCCCCGGAGTCCGCGTCGATTCTTTCATCCGTCCCGGTGAAGAAATCGGAACCGATTTCGACTCTCTCATTGCAAAAATCACCGTTCATGCACCGACGCGTATTCAGGCAATTATTCGCCTTCAGCGCGCGCTGGAAGAGTTTCGCGTCGAGGGCCTGCCGACCTCTGCTCCCCTGCTCTCCCACATCCTCGCAACCCCCGAGTTCAGAAGTGAAGAGAGCGACAGCTTGGGTGTCTACACCCAGTGGTTGGAACGCGAAGGAGTTCTCGAAGAGGTTGCACGCGAGCTCTCAGCTGCAGGTGGCACGCAATCACGTGAGGCCTCGGAAGAAGGAAGCGAAGCACGCTCACTGCGCTCCTTCGTCATCGAAATTGATGGAAAGCGCACAACGCTGAGCCTTCCTGCGGAACTATTGGCCGCTGCCGGGGGTGAATCGGGGGGCCGCACGCTCCGGCCTCGTCAACCACTGCGACGCTCACTGCGTCCACGCACTGGCGCAAACGACGAGGGGCCGAACGTTACCTCCCCCATCCAAGCAACCGTCATCCGCATCGCCGTCGAAGAAGGCCAAGAGGTCGAAGAGGGCGAGCTGGTTGCAGTCATCGAGTCCATGAAGATGGAAAAAGCCCTGAACGCGGGTTGCTCGGGAACGATCTCGGCGATTCACGTCTGCGCGGGCGACACCGTCAAAGCAGGAGACGTCTTGGTGAGCATTAAGGAGGAAGCATGACCCCATCGAGCGCCAAGCGAATCGACGAGGCCGAAGAGCACGAAGCCATCAGCCGCCGAAACTTCTACGATCGCACGCACAGCATCTTGGAAGCGGCGGAAGAAAAAGCACGTCAGGCACAGCATGCTCGCGGACGCCAAACCGCCCGCGAGCGCTTGGACTACCTGCTTGATGAAGGCTCCTTCAGCGAACTCAACCGCTACGCCGGCGGCGACATCGAGGCCGGCGAGCTCGGTTCTGCCGTCATCACGGGTATCGGCACGCTGGATGGCCGACCTGTCGCCGTTTATGCACAGGACTTCTCGATCCGCGGCGGCACACTGGGAAAGGTTGAAGGCGATAAGATCCTTCTCCTCATGGATCGCGCGCTCTCCATGCGAATTCCGATCATTGCGCTTTTGGATTCGGGCGGAGCTCGCATCCAAGAAGGCGTCACCGCGCTTGCACAATACGGTCGAATTTTCCGCAAGACCACCGAGGCCTCGGGAGTCGTCCCCCAGATTTCGGTAATTTTGGGCCCCTGCGCGGGTGGCGCGGTCTACGGGCCGGCACTCACCGACTTCATCATCATGACGAAGAACTCCTCGTACATGTTTGTCACCGGCCCTTCCGTTGTGAAGGCTGCGACCGGCGAGGAGATTTCCTCTGAAGACCTCGGTGGCGGCGACCTTCACAACTCGGTGTCGGGCGTTGCGCACTTCCTTGCCGAAGATGAGCACGAGGCCCTGGATTACGCACGCACTCTGCTGTCCTACCTGCCGCAGAACTGCGATAAGAAGCCTCCGCGCTATCTCTTCGAAAACGATGGCACCGAAGAACGCGCACGTGAGGTCGCTTCCCTGGTTCCGGAATCCCCCAAGCAGGACTACGACATGGTCGAGGTCATTGAGGCGCTTGTCGATCACGGCGAATTCCTTGAGGTTCAGCCCCTGTTCTCTCCTTCCATCATTGTTGGCTTCGCCTGCTTTGAAGGACGACCGGTTGGAATTGTTGCCAACCAGCCCAGCATCGATGCGGGAACTCTGGATGTGAACGCCTCTGAAAAGGCTGCACGCTTCGTTCAATTCCTTGATGCTTTCGGAATCCCGATCATCACCCTTGTTGACGTCCCCGGGTATCGTCCCGGTTCCGAGCAGGAACGAGCGGGAATCATTCGCCGCGGCGCCAAATTGATCACCGCCTATGCGACCGCGACCGTCCCCATGATCACCGTTATTTTGCGCAAGGCATTCGGCGGCGCCTACATCGTCATGGGTTCGAAGTCGCTGGGCGCAGATATTAACTTCTCATGGCCGGCCTCTCAAATTGCCGTGATGGGATCTGAAGGGGCGGTGGACATCGTCTTCCGTCGCCAGCTTGCCGCGGCCGGAAAGGAAGGGCGCGATGTTGCCGAGCAGCGTGCGCACTACCAGGAAATGTATGAGCGCCAGGCGATGAACCCGAATCTTTCTCTGAAAAACGGAGAGCTCGACGCACTGATCGAACCTTCCACAACCCGCCAGAACATTTGCCGAGCCCTATCGGTCCTTCACCTAAAGGATCGCACCGTAACGACCCCGCGCGTCCACGATAACGCCCCTATGTGATGAGGAAAGTAGATTAATCATGACTGCATTTTTTGCCGAAATCCCCACTCCCTACGCACTGACTTTTGCGGGACAGGGGTCCGCGTGGCGCCCTGCTCTCTCAACCTCCCTCTCCTTCCCCCCTCACGCCGCACTGCTGCGCAAGCACTACCAGGCGATGCGTGAGCTTCTTGCTCCCGTTGCCGGCGAGCTTCTGACCAGCGCCCCCGGTTCATTGGAGCGCCTGAACGCGCTTTTGGACGGTAACGCTCAGGACCTTCCTCTGGACCGTTCTGCCTCCGTTTCCGTACCGGGTATCACCTTGGCTCAGCTGGCTGCTCTGGCAGATCTTGATGCAACCCAGTTGGATGTCCACACGACTTCTCCCCTGCTGCTCGGTCATTCCCAGGGCATCTTGGGCGCCGAGGTTGCCCGCGCGTGGATCGCCCGCGATGACCAGCGCCTCACCCACGTCCTTGCCCTCGCAGTGCTCATCGGCGCCGCTGCGCAATCGGTCAGCATCCGTTTGGGCGCGACAAACTTGGGTGAAGCAACCCCGATGCTTTCCGTTCGCGGACTGCCGGCCTCGATGATTACCGAGGCCGTTGAGGGTTCTCCCGTTTCCCTGGCCGTTGTCAACGGCCCGCGTTCCGTCGTTCTTTCCGGTCGCCCCGGTGATCTTGAAGCCTGCCGCCGTCAGCTCGAGGCTCAGGTTGCAGCCTCTAACCGCGCCTTGGAAGAGCACCTGACCGGTGGTACTCCTCTTGAGGCAATCGTCGAGTTCCTGCCTGTTTCTGCCCCCTTCCATTCGCCTCTGTTGGAGGAAGCAGTCGCGCAGGTGGTTTCGTGGGCACGCAGCCTGGCAGCAGCCGGTCACGGAATTGATGACGCCGAGGCCGAGCGCGTTGCCCGCGCAATCCTCGTTGAGCGCGATGACTGGTCTGCAGCGATTTCCGCAGCCCTGAGCCAGGGTGTGAAGACCTTCGTTGATCTTGGGCCTTCGAATATGCTCACCCGCATGACCCAGGACCTCCTGGATGGAACCGGCGCACAGATCGTGGATGCGTCGACTGCATCGCGCCGCACCGAACTGGATGAAGAAGGCTCGTCAATCGAAGCGGCAGCAGACTGGTCACAGTTCGCTCCCAAGGTTGTTGCTCTTCCCGACGGACGTCGCGTGGTTTCAACGGCATTCACCCGCTTGACGGGACGCTCTCCCATCATCCTTCCGGGTATGACTCCCACGACCGTCGGACCTCGTATTGTTGCCGCGGCCGCAAATGCTGGCCACTGGGCGGAAATGGCCGGTGGCGGCCAGTACTCCGAAGAGGTCTTCACTGAGCACCGTCTTGAGCTTCAAAAGCTCCTTGAACCCGGCCGTACCGCGGGATTCAACACGATGTTCTTTGATCGTTTCATGTGGAACCTGCAATTCGGCGTCAACCGCATTGTTCCCAAGGCCCGCCGCGCAGGTGCTCCCATCGACGCGGTGACGATCGCCGCCGGTATTCCCGAATTGGACGAGGCCCGCGAGCTGATCGCGCAGCTTCGCGCCGATGGCTTCGAGTACCTGTGCCTGAAGCCCGGAACCGTCGAGCAGATCGAACAGGTCATTCGTATCGCACAGGCGAACCCGGACCACACCCTGATTATTCAGGTGGAAGACGGCCACTCTGGCGGCCACCACTCGTGGGAAAACCTCGACGATCTGCTTCTGGCTACCTACGCGCAAATCCGTCGCACTCCCAACCTCGTTCTTGCTGTTGGTGGCGGTATTGGTTCGGCTGCGGACGCTGCTCGCTACATCACCGGACAGTGGTCCGTGGATCTGGGTTCGGCACCGATGCCCGTCGATGCTGTTCTGGTGGGTACGGCCTCGATGGCAACCCTGGAAGCCGAAACTTCTCCTCAGGTGAAGCAACTGCTCAAGGACACCCCCGGTGTTGGCGGTGATGGCTGGGTCGGTACCGGCCAGGTCCGCGGTGGTATGACCTCCGGTTTGTCCCACCTGAACGCGGACATGCATGAGATTGAGAACTCCTCTGCTCGCGCTTCGCGCCTGATTCACGAGGTCGGTTCCGACCAGGAGTCCATCGACGCACACCGCGATGAACTCATCGAGGCCATGAACAAGACGGCAAAGCCGTACTTCGGTGAGCTCTCCGAGATGACCTACGCCGATTGGGCACGCCGCGTCATTGACCTGTCCTACCCCTGGGCCGATTGGACGTGGACGGATCGCGCTCTGGATCTTTTCCACCGTATTGAGTCCCGCCTGAACCCAGCCGACCACGGCGATATCCCCACTCTCTTTGAAAGCCGCGATGATCTTGAAGACGGACAGGCCGCTTTGGCCCGCCTGCTCGAGGCCTACCCCCAGGCCGAGACCACTCGCGTAATTCCCGCCGATGTCGCATGGTTCCCGGTCCTGTGCCGCAAGCACCACAAGCCCATGCCTTTCGTTCCCGTTCTGGACGGCGATCTTGCACGCTGGTGGGGAACCGACACGCTGTGGCAGTCCCAAGACGCGCGTTTTGATGCAGACGCAGTCCGCATCATCCCCGGCCCGCGGTCGGTTGCCGGAATTGATCGCGTTGATGAGCCCATCGGTGAAATGTTTGCCCGTTTCGAGCAGGCTGTCGTCGATGCTGTCTCCACAGACGACGCGCGCATTCCCCAGGTATGGTCTCGTTTCCACGATCTGGCTGACGCGGCCTCGTTCCTGCGGGAAATCTCCCACATCCAGTGGGCGGGCAACCTAGTCGACAACCCGGCCTACACCTCGGTCGAGGCCACGGAAATCCTTCACGATGAGGGCGGCTACTCGATTCGCATCCACTGCGATTCGATGTGGGATGAGACCCCGAATAGCTCTCACCACTCAGTTGAGTACATCGACATCCCCGTTCTTCTCTCCAGCGCCTGCATGACCGGTGCTTACCCGGTTGTTGACATGTCGCGACTGTCCGTGACCGCTTACGATCTGCTTGCCGGCGCCGCTGGTGTGGGCACGACGACCGTGAATGGCGATCACATCGAGAAGATGCCCGCTGTCATCCCCGGCGAAGGTTTTGGCACGGTTCGCGATTCCTTCACTTTCACCGAGAACCTGGGCTACGCTCACGGCGCGGTGACCGGTGGCGCACTGTCGACGCAGCTCGCCTCGGGAGTTCCCGATGCTCTTGTTGGCCCCTGCTGGCCCGCAATTTACGCCGCACTGGGCTCGGCAATGTACCAGGGAGTCCCGGTCATTGAAGGCCTAGTCAATGCCGTTCACCTGGACCACTCGATCTTCTTCGATGCCCCGCTTCCCGCTTACGGAACCCGCGTCGAGGTCGTGGGACGCTGCGCTGAGCTCGCTGAGTCGTCGGCCGGCCGCGTGGTGCGCGTCGAACTTGAGTTGAGCGCTGAAGGCACAGTTTTCGCCCGCCTGGTTGAGCGTTTCGCTATCCGAGGCCGCATCACCTCGACCCAGCCGCCCGCACCGGCACCTGAGGTCGCAGATTCCTACACGGATACGCCGCGTTCCTTCCTGCGTCACGTGCGCGTTCAGGCTCCCGAAAACATGACGGCCTTCGCCATTGTTTCCGGAGACTTCAACCCGATTCACACCTCCTACGCTGCTGCACGTCTTTCCGGTCTTGCGGCTCCGCTGGTTCACGGTATGTGGCTGTCCGCAACCGTTCAGCATCTGCTGTGCGCTCATTCGACTCAGCCGGTTGACAGCCCTGATCGATTGGGTGTCATTCGTTCCGTTGACATGCCCGAGGTCGAGATTGAAGCCTGGTCCTACCGCATGTTCGGCATGGTTCAGCTCTCAGACATCGTGGATATCACCATTGAGCGCGTGGGTCGTATCGGTGGCGAATTGGTCCTTGAGGCTACATGCCGCATTGGCGATGAGGTCGTCTCCATCGCACGTGCACTCACTCGCGCACCCCGCACCGCTTATGTGTACCCCGGTCAGGGTATCCAGCGAAAGATGATGGGCTTGGAGCACATGAGCTCAACCGCTCGCGCGGTGTGGGCGCAGGCCGATGCGCATACTCGCAAGGCTCTGGGCTTCTCCATCGAGGCCATTGTTCGTACGAACCCGACCGAACTTCGCGTCGGCGATGAGGTCTTCCGCCACCCCAAGGGCGTCCTCAACCTCACGCAATTCACCCAGGTTGCTCTGGCGACTTTGGCCTACGCCCAGACCGAGGAACTCCGCGCGGAGAACGCCCTTGTGGATCACTCCTTCTACGCGGGACACTCTTTGGGCGAATACACCGCCCTCTCTGCCTACGCACGGATCTTCCCCCTCGAGCAGGTTCTGGAAATCGTGTTCCAGCGCGGTTCAGCCATGCACCACTTGGTCGAGCGCGACGCGCAGGGTCGATCGAACTACGCAATGGGCGCTCTTCGCCCCAACCAATTCGGTATGGGCGACGCAGAGGTCCGCGACTACGTGGCCTCGATTGCTGAAAAGTCCGGCGAGTTCTTGGAGATCGTTAACTACAACCTGGCTGGTTCTCAGTACTCGGTTGCCGGAACGGTCGCCGGCCTGAAGGCCTTGGAAGAGGACACCGCACAGCGTGCCCGCGAACACGGTGGCCGCCGAGCGCTCATCATGATTCCCGGAATCGACGTTCCCTTCCACTCCTCGCGCCTGCGCGCTGGGGTCCCGGCCTTCCGCGACAAGCTCGATTCTTTACTTCCCCAGGACATCAACCTCGAGGTTCTTGAAGGACGCTACATCCCGAACCTGGTTGCTCGTCCCTTCGAGCTCACTCAAGATTTTGCTCAGTCGATCCTTGACGTTGTCCCGTCTGAGGCAACTCAAAAGATCGTCGACAATTGGGATGAATCGATCGCTCATCCGCAGGCCACCGCTCGTACCCTGCTCATCGAGCTCCTCTCGTGGCAGTTTGCTTCGCCGGTTCGCTGGATTGAGACGCAGGATCTGCTCTTCAGCGCTCCCCCGCAGGGCTTGGGCGTTGAGCGCGTGATTGAGATTGGTTTGGCATCTTCGCCGACTCTGGCCAACATGGCGTCGCGGACGCTTTCGCAGCCTAAGTTCGCGCAGACGAATATCGATGTGCTGAACGTCGAGCGCGACGCCGCACGTGCCCGCAACGAGGACGCGGTCGCTCAGCCCGAGCGTGCACAATCCGACGCCTCGGCGCCCAGCGACGAGGCCGCTCCCGCTGCGCCCGAAAGCAATGCCTCGGCAGCGGAAGTCCCCGCAGCAAGTGCCCCCGCGGTCGAAGCACTTTCCGCAGCCCCGGCCACAGCCCCCGCGGCTGCAGCAAGCGGAACCATGCCGGAACTTCCGCTCTCGGCCTCGGATGCTATCCGCGTTCTTCTGGCCTTCTCGAACAAGCTCCTCCCCGAGCAGATCGATGCCTCTGACACGGTCGAAACCCTGACAAATGGCGTGTCTTCAAAGCGCAACCAGCTGCTCATGGACATGGCCGCTGAGCTCTCGCTCTCGACCATCGAAGGCGCGGCCGAAGCGTCGATGGGCGATCTCTTCGCGACCATCGACACTCTGGTTCCCAGCTACACGCCTTTTGGACCCGTCCTCAGCGACGCAATCAACTCCAAGCTGCGCAAGATCTTCGGTTCTGCCGGCCTTCCCGCAAGCTTCACGACCGGTTACGTCAAAGACAATTGGGGCCTGAGCGAGCAGTGGGCCGCACGCGTGAACGCAGAAATCCTGCTGGGCACCCGCGAAGGTGACTCGATTCGCGGTGGTAGCCTCTCGACTCTGCCCGGCTCGGTTTCCTCCGCGAAGGATGCCTCGGCGCTCATCGATCAGGCTCTGTCTTTGATCGCAGCACGCGAGGGCTTGACTCTCTCGCGTCCAAGCTCCGGTGGTGGCGCCGGCGGCGAGGTCGTTGATTCTGCGGCTTTGCGCGACCTGGAAGATCGCATTTTGGGTGAGCGCGGCATCTTGGCCAACCAAGCACGCGACATTCTCAAGGTTTTGGGTATCTCTACTGCCCCCGCTGCAGTAGAGAGCGAAGATTCCTCCGCTCTGATCGCGGCTGTCGAGGCCGAACTTGGGGCAAATTGGGAAGCCTCCGTGCGCCCCGCCTTTGATGAAGGCCGTGCGGTCCTCCTTGACGATCGCTGGGCAACTGCTCGCGAAGACCTCGCCCGCATCTTTGCAGGTGCTGCTTCCGCTGAAAGCCTTGCGCCTGAACGCCTACGCGGCGCAGGACAATCGCTGAGTGAACTGGCGAAGTGGTACAGCGCCAACACCTCGGATGCAGGTCTCAAGGACTACTTCGCCCGCGTCGCCCAGGCTGCTCTTGAGGCAGCTGAAGGCCGCTTCGCCGGAGATGTCGCTCTTGTGACCGGCGCTGCTCCCCACTCGATTGCGGCTGCAGTCGTCGGCGAGCTTCTTGCCGGTGGCGCAACCGTCATCATGACCTCCTCGCGAGTCAACGATGCACGACTGGCATTCGCCAAGGAGCTGTACCGCACACACGCCGCAATCGACGCAACCCTGTGGATCGTCCCCGCAAACATGGCATCCTTCCGCGATGTTGACGCACTGATCTCCTGGGTTGGTAGCGAACAGACCGAGACCCACGGAGCAACGACCGAAGTCGTCAAGCCCGCGCTTCTTCCCGATCTTTTCGTTCCCTTCGCAGCGCCTCGCGTTTCTGGGACCGTTGGTTCGGATCCTCAGGGTGCTCTTGCTCAAGAACGCCTGCTTCTGTGGAGCGTCGAACGCGCAATCCACCTGCTGTCCGGCTTGGGTGCAGACACGGCTCCCAACCACCGCACGCACATCTTGCTTCCCGGTTCACCGAACCGCGGAATCTTCGGCGGTGACGGTGCATACGGCGAAGCAAAGGCAGCCTTCGACGCGATTGCGACCAAGTGGGAGCACGAGTCCGGTTGGCCGACACGCACGAGCATCGCTCACCCGCTGATCGGTTGGGTTCAGGGAACCTCCCTCATGGGTGGGAACGACATCCTAGTTCCCGCGGCTGAGGCGGCAGGCGTACACGTCTACACGACCGAAGAAATCGCCGGCGAACTCGCCCAGCTCCTCACCCCTGAGGTCCGCGAGCAGGCTGCGCAGGCTCCTGTTCACGCTGACCTGACCGGCGGCTTGGCCGAGGCGGGACTTGACCTTCCCGCGCTGGCTCGCCAAGCACGCGAGCAGGCAACGGCCTCGGCACAGGAAGCTCAGGCGGAGAAGCAAGCAACCCTGCGGGCATTGCCCAACCCGGTTCTTCCTTCGCTGGCTGCACCAATCGAGTGGGCAACTCCTCGCACGCAACTGCGCGATCAGATCGTCATTGTCGGCACCGGTGAAATTGGCACCTGGGGTTCGGGACGTACCCGCGAAGAGGCCGAATTCGGTCAGGACTTTGATCTGACCGCTGCCGGCGTCCTCGAGATGGCCTGGATGATGAAGCTCATCAACTGGTCTGATAGCCCGCAGCCCGGCTGGTACGACGCTTCTGGAGCACCGGTTGACGAGGCCGAAATCTACGATCGTTTCCGCGATGAAGTTGTTGCCCGATCGGGTATCCGTCGCTTCAACGACGATTCAAACATGGTCGATTGCGGTTCGAATGACGTTCGCACGGTCTTCTTGACCAGCGAGCAGACCTTCACCGTGGACACCAAGGCTGAAGCCGAAGACTACGTCTTGGCAGATCCTTCGCACACGACGATCTGGGAAGAAAACGGTACGTGGCATGTCACCAAGTCCGCTGGTTCCCCCGTCCAAGTCCCCGCGCGTGCGACTCTGACTCGCACGGTCGGCGGCCAGATCCCCGAAGACTTCGATCCGGCTCAGTGGGGTATCCCCGCTTCCATGGTCGAGGCCCTGGACCGCATCGCTGTGTGGAACTTGGTCACCGCAGTGGATGCCTTCATCACTTCGGGCTTCTCCCCCGCTGAGCTCCTGCAGGCCGTCCACCCCGCGGACGTGTCCTCGACACAGGGCACGGGTATCGGTGGCATGGAGTCCCTGCGCCACGTCTTCCTCTCGCGCTTCCTAGGTGAAGATCGCCCGCAGGACATCCTTCAAGAGGCCCTGCCCAATGTTGTGGCCGCACACACCATGCAGTCCTTCATTGGCGGCTACGGCCAGATGATCCACTCGGTGGGTGCCTGCGCAACTGCCGCGGTTTCCATCGAGGAAGCTGTCGATAAGATTCGTCTGGGCAAGTCCGACTTCGTTGTCGCCGGCGGTATCGACGATATTTCAGTCGAATCGCTCACCGGTTTCGGCAACATGAACGCGACCGCCGAGTCCGCCGCGCTTGAGGCACGCGGAATTACCCCGCGCCACTTCTCTCGCGCCGGAGACCGTCGTCGAGCGGGCTTCCTCGAGGCAGCCGGCGGTGGCACCCTGCTGGTCACCCGCGGCGATATCGCAGCGGATCTGGGCCTGCCGGTCCAAGCGGTTATCGCCTTCGCACGTTCCTTCGCAGACGGTGCACACACCTCAATCCCTGCCCCCGGCCTCGGTGCCTTGGCGGCTGCACGCGGTGGTCGCAATTCCGCGCTGGCTCGCGCCCTCGAGGACCTCGGTCTGAGCGCGGACGATATCGCGGTTGTCTCCAAGCACGACACCTCAACTCGCGCGAATGACCCGAACGAGGCCGAGCTTCACTCGCGTCTTTCGGCTGCGCTTGGACGTTCAGCGGGCAACCCGCTGTATGTCGTGTCGCAGAAGACCCTGACCGGTCACGCAAAGGGTGGCGCTGCGCTCTTCCAGGCGGCAGGTTTGATCGATATCTTCCGTCGTCAGGAACTGCCCGCAAACCGTGCGCTGGATTGCTTGGATCCGGAAATGGCTCAGTGGATGCCGCTCCTGTGGCTGCGCCAGCCGCTGGACATGTCCGCTTCACCCGTCCGCGCCGGTGTCCTGACCTCGCTGGGCTTTGGCCACATCGCCGCGATCGTCGTCCTTGTTCACCCCGCCGCCTTTGAGGCTGCGCTGCGTGCCGAGCGCGGCGAGGGCGCTCTGGCTCAGTGGCGTGAACACGCCCAGAAGCGCTTGGAAGAGGGACGCCGTCACCTGGAGCAGGGAATGATCGGACACGCGGAGCTCTTCGTTCCCATTGAGGGACGTCGCCTTCCGGCAACCGACACTCACGAGGCCGAGGTTGCCCTGCTCCTGGATCCTTCCGCTCGCCTGGGTGCAGATGGCACCTACGCATCAGCGGCTTCGGATTCACAGGAAGCTCAGAACTGAGAACCGGCATGAAACCGGCAGCTATCGGTGTCGACCTGGTCGATGTTAGTTCTTTCGGGGAGCAGCTCGGCCAGGAAGGCTCGGTATTTCATCGAGTCTTCACTGCTCGGGAGTGGAATGCAGCAGCGCGTTTCACTCCCGAGCAGGGGGCACCCGCCAGCGAAGCTTCTGAGGGCTTTTCGAGTTCCCGTGCGAGTTCAGGACTGTCGATGCGTTCGATTCAGTCCCTTGCAGCTCGCTGGGCGGCGAAGGAGGCCTTCATCAAGGCTTGGTCCTCCCTGTACTACGGTCGCGAGGATCCGCTTGAGCGCGACCAGGTTAATTGGGCTGAAATCGAAGTGGTGAATGACCGCTGGGGGCGCCCTTCGCTGCGCTTCCACGGAGCAATTGCCACCGCACTTAAACAAACAGAACGCGAGATTTCAGCTTCCCTCACATGGCTCGTTTCTTTATCCCACGACGGTAACTACGCGATCGCATGGATTCATGCGTACCCATCCGAATCACACTCTTCAAAGGATTTCTCATGACGACACCACTGGCTTCATCGACTTTCTCACCGGTACTCGCTGACCATTTCGGTAGCACATCGCTGCGTCGAGATGCTCTTGCCGTTCTCGCGGGCGCGGGACTCGTCGGCATCCTGGCACAGGTCGCCATTCCCATGTGGCCTGTTCCCATCACCGGCCAAACTCTTGGTGTTCTGCTGGTCGGCGCTGTTTTGGGCGCACGTCGCGGGGCCCTCTCACTGGCGTCTTATCTGGTACTTGGCCTTGCTGGAGTGCCGTGGTTCTCCTCCGCAAGTGGCGGTCTTGCTGCACTTGCAAAGCCGTCTTTTGGTTTCATCATTGGTTTCATTCCGGCCGCGTGGTTGATCGGAAAGCTCTCTGAGCGCGCATGGGATCGTCACCTCTGGCTGTCTCTTGCGGCCTTTGGTGGTGCAACCCTGGTTCCCTTCCTGGTCGGCATCCCCTACATGTGGCTTATTGTCCGCATGGGTGGTGTCAGCATGTCTTTCGCGCAGACCATGAATGCAGGATTCACGCCCTTTATCATGGGCGGAATCATTAAGGCGATCGCCGGGGCGGCTGTGATTGGAAGCCTGTGGAAGGCGGTCGGCCGGGTGGGACTCGATCGATAAAACCCACGTCGACAGTTTTGATGGGTGTGGCCCGCGCATTGTGCGCGGGCCACACCCATATCGTTTAACGAGGAGCGCTCGGCGCTTTCCTCAAGGCCGAACTACTCCTGAGTCGCCCTCCCGTGCTTTGACGCACGCGTACGAACCACAATCCCGGCCGTTCCGGGGACAAACTCAGCGGGCTTGAGCTGAGGAAGCACCTGAGGCTGCTTTGCTTGAACAGTGGGCTGTGTAGCGCTTTGAGTGGTCTGCTGAGCCTGGGAGCTCGCCTGAGGGACATCGTTCGTCGCCACGTAAGAGCGCACTCGACGAGGCGGCACCGAGCTGTGGCCATTGCGCGGAGCTGCCGAGGCCGCCACGGCTGCTCGCGGTGCCACTGCGGGGGTTTCTATTGCTGTGGCTTGCTTTGCAGCTGCCGGCTCCACCTGAGCCACCTGCGCGGGTTCCGTGGCCTCAGGATGGTTCATGCGCGCAAGGATCGAGGCGATGGCCGGAGCGGTCGGGTCGGCCTCTGGGGTTTCCTGCGCGGCAGTGGCCTCGGGAATGGAAATTTCCGGCTGGGCATGAGAAGCTGCCCAGCCACTCAGGGTTTCAATTTCAGGCTCTTTAGATTCACGTACACGCGGAGGGATTCCAACGAAGGGGTTGTCCGGGCGATCCCGACGCGTTTCGAAGAATGCACGAAGCTGGACGGTTGCTTCCTGAGCCAGAACTCCGGGAACGACCTCGACCTGGTGATTGAGGCGAGAATCACGAAGAACATCGCGCAGCGACCCAGCTGCTCCAGCCTTGGGGTCCCATGCGCCAAAGACGACGCGGTCAACACGAGATGAAACTATTGCGCCCGCACACATCGTGCAGGGCTCCAGGGTGACAACCAGCGTGCAACCGATGAGATTCCATCGATTCAAACGCTTTCCGGCCTCTCGCAGGGCCATGATCTCAGCGTGACCGCAGGGATCATGCTCGGCCTCGCGGCAGTTCCAGCCGCGGCCGATAATCCGTCCTACTGAGTCAATAACGACCGCACCCACGGGGACATCTCCCAATTCGCGTGCTTTATTCGCGAGGAAGAGTGCGCGAGCCATCGCTTCTTTGTACTGATCCATAGTTGCCACCCCTTCAGCCTATCGCGTAAACCCTACTTCGCGGGTTACTCTTGAACCATGCGCCTTCATATTGCTGATCACCCGCTCATTGCCCACAAGCTCACCGTTCTGCGTGACCGCGACACCCACTCGGCAACTTTCCGCCAACTGGTTGACGAATTGGTCACCCTTCTTGCGTACGAGGCCACACGCCACGTCTCAACCACTGAGATCGCAATCAACACTCCTGTTGCGCCTACCGTTGGCAAGCGCATTAGCGAGCCGCGCCCCATCGTAGTCCCCGTACTTCGTGCTGGGCTGGGAATGCTCGAAGGAATGACCCGTCTTCTTCCCACCGCCGAGGTTGGCTTCCTGGGAATGAAGCGCGATGAGAAGACTCTTGAGGTTGAGACCTACGCGAACCGTCTTCCCGAAGACCTTTCGGGCCGCCAGTGCTTCGTTCTGGATCCCATGCTCGCAACCGGTCACACCATGGTTGCCGCAACCAAGTACCTTTTCGATCGCGGAGCCAAGGATGTCACCTGCGTCTGCCTGCTGGCTGCTCCCGAGGGCCTGAAGGTTCTGGAAGACTTCGTGGGCGATCGAGCAGATGTGACCGTCGTTGTCGCTTCGGTTGACGAGCGCCTCAACGAAAAGTCCTACATCGTCCCCGGTCTGGGTGACGCCGGCGACCGCCTCTACGGCATCGTTGACTGAGTCAAACGACTGGTTTTAAACCCTCAAGGTGCCGCGTCCAAAAGGACGCGGCACCTTTATGCGTGTGGGACATGTGTGGGGGCGCGGCTTTGCCGCGCCCCCACACATCAAAGTAGCGATCAGTTAACCGCGAGCTCCCTGATCAGAAGGCCGGAATCACCGAGCCATCCTTCCAGGTGTCTTCGATGTACTTCTTCACCTGGTCAGAGTGCAGAAGCTCATCCAGCTTCTTCACTGCCTCGGCCTTATCGCCTGAAACACTGGTCTTCCACACCAGGACGTTCACCGAGGGGTTGTTCTCGGGGGACTCGACAGCCAGACCATCGCGCGAGGGTGCCAGGCCACCTTCCTGTGCGAAGTTACCGTTGATCACCGAGTAGTCAGTCTCGCCCAGGTTAGAGACCAGAACGGGTCCGTCAATTTCCTTGAAGTCGAAGTTCTTCAGCTTCTTAACGGTGTAAACATTGACGTCACCGCTTGCGGGGATCTCAACAAAACCGTTCGCAGCAAGAAGGCGAAGTGCGCGCTCCTGGTTGGTGACATCGGAGATCACGCCAATGATTCCGCCCTTTTCGGGAAGCTCATCCAGAGACTTGTGCTTGGAGGAGTAGATAGCCAGGGGCTCAAGGTGAATGCCCTTACCGGGAGTGAAGTCGTAGTTGAACTGCTGCTCAGCCTTCTCCAAGTAGGGAACGGTCTGGTGGTAGGTGGCATCAACTTCACCCTGATCCAGCGCGCGGTTGGGCAGATCATAGTCGGTGAATTCCTTGATGTTGATGTTGATTCCCGCGTCCTTTGCGTTGCTCGCGGGTGAATTCTTTCTTCGCGGCGACTTTCAGCGGGAATTCAATATTTTCTCCCGCCGCCTTGGCATCGAAAAGATTGGCAGCTTGGAAAACCATGCCGATCTTGCGGCGAGCTTGACGCAATTCGCGTCCACGAAGCAGCGAAAGATCGGTACCACCGACAATAATCGACCCAGAAGTGGGTTTTTCCAGAGCCGTCAGACAGCGAATGAGCGTTGACTTACCGGCACCCGATTGGCCCACGATTCCGTGAATGCTTCCTGCTTCAACGTGCAGATTCACGTGGTCAAGGGCAACGACATCATCACTTCCCTTTACGGGATAGATCTTCGAGACGTCGATCAGATCAATCACTGGGTCCTCCTTTCATGCACCCTTAGACTATGAGTCCATGTCGGAGTGTCCAAATTTTTCGTTACACAACCTCACATTGCGAAACTGGACGTGAGAAGAAAGGCGCAGATAGCCAGGACGCTTCCCCCCAACCAGACGCCGAAAACAAGACCGGCGGCAGACAAATATCGACGATGACTCAGAAGCATCACCGCGTCCAGAACGGCGGTGGAAAAGGTTGTAAATCCTCCTAAAAATCCCGTTGAGAGCAGGAAGAATACAGGGGCGTTAGGGGCAAGAAACCCCGCGAGCGCACCAGCGCATGTGCATCCCAGTAGATTGACCACACCGATCCCCCACTGGGGTGTTCGCTTTGCTCGACACTTTTTGAGATAAAGATCCAGCTGCCAGCGAGAGAGCGCACCCAGGGAACCGAAAACGCACACGAGAAGGAAGAATAGTGGGGTCATTTCTTTGCCCCCTGAGGGCCTGGCTCCTCATGTGGAGTAAGAGAGTACCCCAAAGCAGCAACCCCAATACCAACTACAAGCAATAACAGGCTTGCAAGCATTCCCTCGATAAGCAGAGGCAAGGAGGACACCACCGCAGCACTAAACGGAGAAGAGACAACTCCGGAAAGCTCACCCCCGGCAGCGGGGACTGCTGTCATTGCTTGGAGCGCATTATGGACACTGGCCATGACCATGGTGGCGTATGTGGTCAAAGCGCCGGCGAAGCCACTTCCGGCGACAAGCATGACTTTTCTTCGCACAGCGTCCTCGCGGAAATAGCCCTGTGCCCACGCAGTGACAAAACCAAGAAAGAAAGCCCCACAAAGATTTACGGCCACCGTGGACCAAGAAAAAACCGTAAGTTTCCCGCTACCCGTAGCTGCAAGATCCAATCCCGCACGAATTGCTGTGCCAAGGAAAGCTCCGAAAGCAACACACAACCACGAGGGAACGCGCGTGAGCCAGCTCAGGTGATGATGCATCGATACACCGACGTCCTGCTCATCACCATTCAGATGCGCTCGTGTCTCCATGCATCCAAGGTTAGTCTGGGGGTATGGCATTTGCGTCGACCTCGACATCCCAGTCACACGATGGGGCGGAAAACTCAGCTTCTTCCCCTGAGAATTCGGCCTCGGAAATCACAATCGGAGAAGGCCACCCTGCGCACGCCCAAGGCGCCGGACGCTTCGCTCCCTCCCCCAGCGGCGACCTCCACTTGGGCAATCTCCGTACTGCGTTGCTCGCGTGGATGTGGGCACGAGTGACTGGCCGAGGTTTCGTTTTGAGGATTGAAGATATCGACCGGGTGCGTTCGGGCTCCGCACAACGTCAGATTGACGAACTGAAGGCGCTGGGAATTGATTGGGATGGCGAGGTTTTGATTCAGTCTTCTCGCGCCAAGTTCCACGATGAAGCTGTCAAAACGCTGCTGCGTAACGGGTATGCATTCGAATGCTTCTGCTCGCGCAAAGACATCCGTGAAGCTGCATCCGCACCGCACGTTCCCCCTGGCCATTACCCCGGGACCTGCTTGCACCTGAGCGAATCTAAGATCGCCCAAAAGCGCGAAGAATTCGCGACCGAGGGACGCCGTCCTGCCCTGCGATTGAAGGCTCCCGTATCGGAGTGGACGGTACATGACGAATATTTTGGCCAGTACACGGGTCCTGTCGACCACTTTGTCATCCAACGTTCTGATGGAGCACCGGCATACAACCTAGCGGTCGTCATTGATGATGCATTCCAGGGAGTTGACCAAGTAGTTCGCGGTGACGACCTCCTTTCTCAATCGCCCGGACAAGCAATTCTGGCGCGTTTATTGGGCTATCCCACGGTCGCCTACGCACATGTCCCCCTGGTTTTAGCGCAATCGGGCGCGCGGCTTGCTAAGCGCGATGGAGCGGTAACCATCGAGGAACTTGCAGAACGTGGTGTGACGATTGCCCAGATCATTGAGGTCTTAGCCCGCTCGATGGGTGTTGAAGGGGTGCATTCCGCTTCGCAGCTTCTTGAATCAATGGATGTTGAGAAACTGCGCGCGCTCCCCCAAAAGCCGTGGACACCCGACTTGGAGAGGCTCTTCGCTTGATCGCTCGGCGTAACGCCTCAAGCCTCCCTTCTCCTCCGCCCGACCCCCACAAATGACACACGAAGTTGGCAAAAGACACAGGCCATAAGCTGTGTCATTTCACGACTTCGTGTGGAGGGGGCGCAAACGGGACGCAACGGGGGCGCAAACAGGACGCAACGGGGGCGCAAACAGGGCTGCAACGGCAGCACAAACGCGAGCACGGATAGCCGCAACACTCACTCAGAGATGACAGTGCCCGGGTTGGAAACCGCGTATGCAGCGGATGCGGTTTCCTTCCCGGGCACAAAGCTCTTCTCAATACTTAGAAGAGCCGCTCACCTTTCCTCGCGCTTGCGACGCAAAGCGGTGAGAGTCCCACCGGTCATCACCAGGATCAGTGCAATCGCACCAATCACCGCGACAGTGACACCGGTGCCAGCGAGAGACGAGCCCGCCTTCTTGCTCGCGCTGTACTTCGGGTTCGTCATCGCTGACTTACCCTGATCATTCCCGGCTTGGCTCGCCTGATCCTTGCCGGGTTGCTGGCCGTTTGTTCCGGGGGCATTGCCCTGGGGATCATTCGGCACATTCCCAATACCAATCCCCGTATTCCCACCATTTCCAGCCTGGTTACCCTGGGTGCTTCCCTGGCCGTTGCCCTGGTCGCTATCGGACGAGGCCGAGGCGGAAGGCTGAGGTTGCGTCGTGGGTTGCTCGCTGGGCTGGCTTGGCTGGACAGTGGGCTGAGCGCTGGGGTCAGCGGTGGCCTCGGCGGTTGGCGAGGCCGAGGGGCTCACTGACGCAGAAGGTGCCGAGCTGGGTTCTTCGGAGGGCTGTGGCTGGGCCGAAGGCTCCGTCGTCGGCTGAGCGCTGGGTTCAGTCGAGGGCTGGGCACTGGGCTGCGTTGACGGCGCAGCTGTTGGTTCAACCGTCGGTGCTACTGTTGGTTCAACCGTAGGTGCTACTGTCGGCTCCGCAGAGGGCTCAGTCGTGGGCGTAGGAGTCGGCGTATCCGCTCCCCCATTCACCGTCAGCATCAGGCTCATTGTCGAAGCGTTGCCTGATTCATCCGTTGCAGTGAGGATTAGTTCTCGAGTCCCACTCCACGTCGGAGTTCCCGAAATGGTTCCGCTGGCCACATCAAGCGAGAGACCCGACGCGGTCACTCCCGAATCATTAGCTGCGCGCTCCGTTGAATGGTTGTTCCGCGTATTTGCAGAGCGGGCTCCCCAATCGAAGATTGGCTCATCCTCGTCATCCCAACCATCATCAGGACCGTGCGTGGGCGCAGCGCTGGGCTCAGCACTGGGTTCATCGCTCGGTTCATTGGTATCGGGCAGAAGCATCGGGTCATTCAAAGCCTTCGGCCCCTCGCCCGTGGTCGGAATTGCCACAGAATTGCCTTCGGGGCCATCCGGATCCACCAGCTTGGCGGACAGAGTAACGGTTGAGAAGTTATCGCGAGCAGTTGCAACGATATTCTTCATCGACGCACCCCGGGTGATCTCTTGATCGTTCCACGGGCTGGCCCACAGCTCGGGCGCCGCACGGTCGACGATTCCCATCGCCCCGTCTTTTGCCTTCACAACGACTTGTCCCGAGGTGTTACCCGCGTAGTCGGTAATCGAGTAGGTTGCGCCGTGAGTCCCCAGAGGACGCGTGCGCTTGAGCTGGCCGTTCTCATCTCGGTTACCCCAGTCGGAACGGTTGTTCTTTCCGCGAGTAGCGGTCCAGCTTTGGTCACCCGTCGCATTGATCTTCTGCCAATCCTTTGTCGTTGGGTTAACCAGCTTGTACTTCGCGCCGTCTAGTCCAACAAAGTCCTGTCGTCCCATCGGCCGCGAGTATGAATCGTTGTAACGCCCGCGCAATGCCAGAGCTGAAATCGCACCGGTATCGACACCCAATGGTTGAACCGTTGCTCGGAACATCAACCCCTCCGCGGGTGCAGGCAGAGATACCGAAGTATCTTCTGGACCGACCGTGTATTCGGCGTATCCGTGGTAGGGGTTATCCTCACCCGCGTACAAAGTTTCAAGACGAACCTTGTATCCGGTGGGCGTCCCCGAAGCGGGTGCCTTCCACGACAGTTCGACCTGCCCTGAAGTCGCTGCTTGAGTGAAGTTGCCGTTGGCATCCTTCGCAGTTGCATAGGTCAATTCACTGGGAAGGGCTGAGCGATTAACGACCAGTTCGGCAGGCTGTGAAATCGATCCGTCCTTGCCCACTGCTCGAAGTCGGAGCATATAGCTGCCCTCAAGATCAACCTTCTTGACGTAGCGCGAATCCCCATAGGCCTGAGCAAGATGACGCACATTGCCTGAGGCATCCACGGCCTCGAGAATGTAGGAATCGACGGAGGCAAAGTCTGCCTTCTGCCACGAAACGTTCATCTCACCATCGGTGGTCAGCTCGTCGATCCTAAATCCAGCGGGGATCGCGGGTGTGGAGGACTCATCGCTGACAGCAAGTTTGCCGACGTTCACCTGCACATCTCCGCTTCCCTCAACCTGCAGGCCCATCGTTGCAATTGTTCGACCCTGGAAGTCAGAAAGATCAACAAGCGAATCCTTCCATCCATCTGTCGAGGCCGCACCCAAGGAGAGAGTGACAACTTCCCCTGGCTTGTCGGCAAAGACCAGTGCCAGGCGGGCCTTCGTTGACGCATCCTTTGCGCGCCACACAACTTCAGCGGTCGAGTTCTCCTTCACGTCCAGGTTCGTCTTGTACAGGCGAATGGTCTGCGCTTGCTGCGCTTGACCGTAGAGGACAAGAGAGTTTCCTCCCTGGTAGGCGCCGACTGGCGAATACGGCAAAGCCACCTCTTTACCCTGCAGATCGACTCGGGGTTCTTCGCCGTAGTCGAAATCAGCCTTCAGAGTTGTTCCACCCTGGCCTGCAATCCACCACTGCCACGAGGGCAAAATGGATTGAGCTCCCATGTCCGACCACTCGGACGTATTGCTAACAGCACCCTTCGTGTAGGAACGCATCCCTTTACCGGTCGAGAAATTCGTCCAGAAATTGCTTCCCTGAATGACGCTTCGAGCCGGGGCAAAGTCTGCAACTCCAACCCATCCGCTGCCCTTGACACCCACGGCAGGATTGGCCTGTCCGTTGGCGGAGCCGGTCTGGGTCACGTCCTGCTTCATTCCTGAGAAGTACATGCGCTCACGCTGGGCAATCATCCACTGATAGGGCTGTTGCTGCATGAAAGGACGTGCCGAATCGCTGCGGCCGGTGATTTCCTGAATATTGTCATCCAGACCGCGTTGGTAGTGATCCGAGGGAGTAAAGAGAGCAATCGAGGTCAGCGGTGAGTGATTTTCTTTCGAGGCGTAGCCTTGGTCGACCCCGCCACTGGAGCGAAAACCGGTCTGGTTGGCTTCGATTCCCGCGAATACTTCCTTGTAGGGGTCGTATCCATTCGCAAGCGCCCAACTGTTCATTCGCTTGCCGTTGTTTCCGTAGTTGACGAAGACCGAGGAGTGAATACGCCCGTGTTCCTCGTCGCGCAGCCACGCGGCCTTGGATTCGTTGAAGGAAGAGTTGGTGTCGTACCACTGAGTCCACAAACCCTGGCTGGTCAGGTAGGACATGAAGGGCTTGAATTCCTCGTCGTCCCCCCATTCTTCCTGGTTGAGGAAATAACCGTCGAAACCGTAGTACTTGGCCATATCAACCAGTTTCTTGGCGATGATATAGCCCTGTGAGTTCGGATCTTTATCGAACATCTCAGTGAAGGTCAGGCCCGGACGGAATGAGGGGTCGAAGTACAAGATCGCAATCGACTTCACACCGTTGCGGTGTGCGGCATTGGTGTATTCGGGACTGGGCAGGGTAAGAACACCGAACTCAAATCCACGGTTACGCCAATCCGAAGTTGCTGGATTGTAGATTGCCTGCGGAACCCCCAAGGAAGCACCGCCGTGCCACGGTGACCAGTAGTCCGTGTACTGCCAGAAGTTCAAAGTATGGTCAGTGAAAGTGTTGTTAAAGGTTGTTGAGCCGAAGAAGGAATTTCCGTAGTCGCCCTGCATGAGCATGATTTCGGATTTCCCATCCAGTTCTGGCTTCACCTGGGTGTCAGGATTTCGATCAATTCGAGGCTGGAGAGGGACGGTTGCGCGAAGCTGACTTGCAAACGGGTCAGATTCGGGGGTCCAGTCACGCAGGTCTTGAACGCGGTAGCCCGAGACCACGGGCTGTGCACTTCCGACCGCAGAATCACCCTGAGGTGGGTAGGAGTCTGCAGCGAATGCAGCGGGGATTATCAACGCGCTAGCGGCGGTCAGTGCGCCAATGGCAACAAGGCGCCTCTTATTCTTATGTGTCGACATCTGCCAGGAGCTCCTTCGCCCTGTCGATTTGTGTGTAGTTGTGGGTACGCGGAGTACCAATGTGGCCCATGTGGGATTCCAAGAGTCACAGGCGGCGCCCGATCCGCTGCGATCGATTGCCGATGAGAAAAACCGGTTAAGTTCATCGGTTAGAAGCCATGGTACCAAAGCGCAATCGACACCAAAACCAGTTCTGACCACCGATGATAACGATTTGATAAACCGTATGAAGGAGCAACCCGCTTTGAGCACATGCAAGAAGTTTGAGCACATGCAAGAAGAAAGGGACGGGAACGCATTCACATAGAACACGTTCCCGTCCCGATTATTCAGCCACTTTCTCGCAACTAGCGCGAACTTTCGCGATATCTCAGCGCGCACTCTTTCCGACACATCACTGGCGTTTATTCACGTGTCGGCCCCTGACCCCACTGGAATCGAATGATGGTCTCGCGCTAACAAGCGGCTGTCGCCGTTGAGGGATCAGCAAGACCTCCCTCAACGAAGTACCCCGTAGGGAAATTTGATAGACACTCCTACTTCAGTGAAGAGCTAGCAGTTTCCTGCAGCTTGTCCAGAGTCGTATCAACTGCAGCTCCGTTCAGCCAGGTGGCCTCGATCTGTTCCTGAATCTGGTCAGCGATCTTCGGCCAGGCCTCGACGCGCGGGGCCATGCGGGCGTAGGTCGTCGCGGTCTTCAGGTACTGCGAGCGGTGCGGAGCATTGAGGTACTCGCTAGAGTCCAGAGCCTTCTGAGTTGCAGGCATGTGACCGGTCGCGATCGCCCAGTCGCCGGTGTGCTCGTTAAGGAACTTGGTGAACTCGAAAGCCGCACGGTACTTCTTCGCATCGGGCTTGGCCGAAACGGGAACCGTCCACACATGAGAGTTCGCCCAGGTTGCCTTGTCCTTGAAGAGCATGAGTGCATCGCTGGTCTCGTACTTGAAGGGAGCTTCAGCGGTGAACTGGTTCACCGACCACACGCCGTTGTACATCAGTGCTGATTCACCACGCAGGAAGCCCTGAACCGAGGCATCGTAGTCATGGTTGACAGTCGTGTAGCCTTCCTTAACCAGGGTGTTGATGAAGTCCAGTGAAGTCTTTGCCTCAGCCGAGTTCATATTCGCCTTGGTGCCGTCTGCGGAAATAATGTCCGAGCCCTGCTGCTGGACCAGAGTCATCCACAAGCGCTCGCCCATCGGGTCCTTTGACAGGGCGATATCGATGTAGTTCTTTCCGGTCTTTTCCTTCACGGCCTTTGCGTGCGCAAGGAGCTCATCGGGCGAAGTCGGAAGCTTGTAGGTGCCATCTTCCCCGACCAATCCGGCCTGGGAGAGGATATCCATATTCAGGTGACTGATGATGGCGTGGGTGTCGAAGGGAACGCCCCACTTCTTGTCCTTGTAGGTCACGGCGTCCAAAGCGGGCTTCGTCGAGCCGGACAGATCGATGCCCACTCCATCGGGCACCTCCATGAGCAGGCCCTTGGCGGCGTAGTCGGGTAGGTTGGAGCCGTGCATGATCGCCACGTCGGGGCGATCCGACGAGGCCAGAGCGGCATTGAGCGAGTCGTAGTAGCTGTGCCACGAGGCGCCACCCATACGCTCAACCTTGATTCCCCACTTGTTCTCTGCATTGAACTTGTTGGTGAGGATCGAGATGGCCGTGCATTCACTGTTGGCCTTGGACAGGTCAGTGACGCCATCAGTCTTTTCCTGGCAGTCGCCAAAGAAGCGAGCCATGGTGATAGTGGTTCCCTTGAGGTCGTCATCGCTGACGGAAGCAATTGCCGCCCCATCAACAGCCTTCGAGGAGGAGGCGGAGTTCACTCCACATCCGGTGAGTACAAAGAGCGCGGTCGTCGCCAGTGCGCATGCACCGATTCCCGCGTGACGTGTCAGTGCGCGTCCTTGTCGCATTGTCATGCCTTTCGTTGTGTGGTGAATGGTGAGTTTTCGTGTGAGTAAGATCCTCATTGCCGAGGCCGGGTTTCCCTTTCCCGACAGTGACGATCAGGCGTGTGGCGCAGGTGGCGATGCCTACTTATCGCCACTGGATAGTGAGATTCCTCGGATCAGATACTTCTGAAGCAGCAGGAAAACAATGAGCAGGGGTGCCGCACCGACGATTCCTCGGGCCATGAGCGAGCCCAATTCCGTCGATTGTGCGAATGTTCCCTGCAGGGAGGCCAAACCGGTCGTCACCGTGAACATTTCGGGCTTCGTCGCCGAGACCAATGGCCACAGGTAGTCATTCCAGGTTTGAACGAAGGAGAAGGTCGCAAGCGCGATCAGAGCCGGCCGCGCAAGGGGCACCATGATGGAGAAGAAGACTCGAATCGGAGAAGCCCCATCAACCTGCGCGGCTTCCTCCATTTCGCTGGGCACCTGCGAGAAGAACTGAGTCATGATGAACACGCCCAAGGGGAAAGCAACCCGGGGGAAAATCAGCGCAATATAGGAATTCGCCAGCCCGGCCTCGGAAAACATCATGAAGAGGGGAACGAACATCGCTTCTTTGGGAACCATCATTCCGGCCAAAGTCAGTCCGTAAACAATGGTTCGCCCCGGGAAGGGAAGCTTCGCGAATGCATAACCGGCAGCGGCGCAGATGATCACCGTAATGACCGTGGCAGTGATCGACACGACCATCGAGTTAAGGAACCATCGACCAGCCAAGCCAGTTCGGAAAACATCGGCATAGTTCGACAGAGTCGGTTCTGTGGGCACAAGAATCTGCGAGTTCGTCTTCAATGACGAGTTCGAGCTCAGAGAGATCACCAGCGTCCACAGCAGCGGAATAAGCCACAGCAGAGCAAGTGCCATCATGACGACGTGGTAGCCGCACGACTTGAGTTTCTCGCGCATGTCAGCGGCTCCTTTGCCGTGAGATCAGGAATTGGATCAAAGAGATGAAGACCATCAGGACGAAGAGCACCAGGGACATTGCCGAGGCGTAGCCAAGCTGAGTGTCTCTAAAACCGGTCTGGTAGATGTAGCGCACCAGAACGTCAGTCGTGCCACCCGGGCCTCCAGCCGTCATGATGTTGACCTGACCGAAGATCTGGAACGAGGCGATGATCTGGGTGACCAGGACCAGTACCGTTGCGTGGCGCAGACCGGGAAGGGTGATGCTGACGAACTTTTGGAAAGAGTTCGCGCCGTCCAAGCTTGCGGCCTCGTATAGCGTCGGATCGATGTCCTGCAATCCCGCACCAAAGAGGATGAGGTTGAATCCGACGGTCCACCACACGGTCGTCACGACGATTGCAGACATTGCCCATTTCGGATCCGACAGCCAAGCAATGGTTCCCCACCCCATGTGTTCGGTGAAGCGAGCCACGATGCCTCGTGAGGGGTTGAGCATGTAGCCCCAGATCAGCGTGGCCACCGAAACCGGAAGGACATAGGGGACGAAGAATGCCGCGCGATAGAAGGCTGAGGCTTTCCCGCCGCGCTGGAGAAGCAGAGCGTAGATCAGGCCAAGGCCCACGATGATCGGTGTTGAGACCAAGGTAAAGACCGCGGTGTTCTTCATCGCGTTCCAAAAACGCGGATCAGACCAGGAACCGCTATCTCCCGGATGGATTCCCAAAAGAATTGCTGCGCCGATCAGAGTGACGATCAACAGAATGCGTCCTGAGTTGAGGTCACTTTCACGCACTGCCTTGATGGCCACATACACTCCGCAGGCCAAGCAGATCAGTCGAGCAATCCACATGGAGCTGATGTCCCAGACCAAGCCCGTTCCACCCAGCATGTGGGTGTAGTTTTCAAGCCCGATCCATTCCCGGGTACTGCCCAGCAGATCCCAGTCGAAGAAAGACATCAGAATCGCTTGGACTACGGGGAAGAGGATGAATACCCCGTAGAAGATCAGGAAGGGCAGGGTGAAAGCAAAATTCGTTGCCCACCGGCGGAGGACCCGGGCTTTAGGCATCGCGATCACCTTCAAAAGCCCGCGAAACGGCACTGCGCTCATCGGTGCCAAGGACCGCACTGGCCTCGACGATTGTACGAGGACGTATTTGCCCGCTCTGGCGAGCAGAACTGGTGACGAATCCTCGGATAACCTCCAGTGGAAGCTTGGGATTGCGATTTTCGTCGGCGAGGCCGTTGGTTTCCTGACGGGTATCCGTCAGTTGTGTGTAGCAGAAGCCAGCCAGAATGGGCGAGGATTCAAGAGCATCGAAAAGTCCGCTCACCCGCTCCTCATAGGCCTCGACAGTGGGGACAACTGCGTAGCCCCATGCGTCCTCGGCATCCAGGGGTAGCGAGATCCCGCCGAACTCCGTGACCATAACGGGACGGTCATCACTCCAGGCCTCGCCCAGTAGGATCTTGCGTCCCTGCGGACCAACTCCGTTGACCAGTTCGGCGACTGCCTCGCGGTCGCGATAGTTCACTCGCAGCTGCTCGCCATAGACGCCATAATCGTGAGTCGTCACAATCGGAGTCTCTAGCTGCTCCCAGCCATCGTTAGCAATAACGGGGCGGGTTCCATCAAGCGCTTCGGTCAAAGCAACGACCGAGCGTACGAAAGCCTGCTGCTTTGGTGAGGTGACGATCAGGTCCACTCCCCAGCTTTCATTGAAGGGCACCCAGACGATCAGACTGGGATGGTTGCGATCACGCAAAACCAGATCGCGCCATTCCTGCGTCGTCACACTGACTGCTCGATCGCTGAAGGCATAGGCGGATGCAGATTCCCCCCACACCATCATTCCCATGCGATCGGCCCAGGTCAGTGTGCGTCGATCCGCACTTCGCTCGTGGATACGGACGAAGTTGAAGCCCATATCGCGGGCCAGTTCCAGATCCGCCTTCAGGGCCCGCGGGCTTGGGGCGGTGAAGTAGGACGAGGCCCAGTAACCCTGATCCAGAACACCGCGCAGGTAGGTGGGCTGGTGGTTAATTTCCAAGTAGCGGTGCGAGAGGCTAACATCGCGGATACCGACGTAGGAAACAACTTCGTCATCACCAACGCGGATCCGCGCATTGATGAGGTTGGGGTGGGCGGGGGACCACAGTAAGCGCCCCCATTCCTGCCGGTTTGCCAGTCCGGGGATTTGAGCAACGAGGCGCAGCGAGCGTGAGCGCATCCGAACCATACTTGCAGCCAGGGTTTCGCCTGCAAGTTCAAGGGTCAAACTGGCCTCAATCGGGTCAATGTCACCGCTGGTTTCACGCAGACCTGACAGCGCGATATCGCAGGTAACTTGAGCGTTCTCAATATCCCAAGACCAGGTCAGCGACCCAATGTAACCTTCGGGAACGACTTCCATCCAGACATCGCGCCAGATTCCAACGACCGAGTGATACCAAATACCGTGGGGGTTTTCCTGCCAGTCTTGTTTGCCGCGCGGCTGGTCCACAGCGTCAAGGCGATCCTGTGCGCGGACGACAAGTTCAAGGCCGTCATCTAGATAATCGGATGAATCAACAGTGATGGTGAATGGCGTGTACCCACCTTCATGATGCATATGGTGACGGCCGTTAATCCAGACATCACAGGTGAAATCAACCGCTTCGAAGTGAATACGCAGGTGCTGCCGGGAGGAAGTGTCATCAGCACCTGCCTGAAGAAGGTCTTCGGGGGTAATGGTGCGTCGATACCAGACAACATCAGATCGTTCCCCACTCCAGCCGCTGTCCGGGCTTCCAGGTGGGAAGGGGACAGTGATCGTCTTGGAGAAGGTGACTCCGGGCAGGTACCACCCCAGGGTGAGTCCCTCATCGCTTGAATCCGTAGCGAAGGACCACTGGCCATTGAGATTCAGCCAGGATTCACGACAGAGATCAGGGCGCGGATAATTCGCGTCGCTCCATGCATCGAAAGTGTCTACGTTGACCTTCATGTGATTATCATGCACGATTCGCCCCAAAATTGCAACGTAGCAAATTAAGTACAATTCCTCAGCGATCAACCAGAATATTCAGTAGACTGAAGTAATAATCCCTGATGACATCGGTGTTAACAACACTTTTTGGAGACGCACATGAAATCTTCACGGCCCAACATGCGCGACGTTGCGCAGCTTGCCGGTGTTTCACAGCGCACCGTTTCAAACGTAGTAAATAATTTCCCGCACATCTCCCCCACCACTCGACGCGCTGTTGAAGACGCGATTCGTCAACTTGGTTACCGCCCAAACATTGCGGCACAGCGGCTTCGCCAAGGTCAGACCCATACCTTAGCGCTCGCTATCCCCAACCTTGCGTGGCCCTACTTCGGGGAACTTGCGCACCTGATCCAAGAAGAGGCGCGCCGCAGCGGCTACTCGATCATGGTTGTCGAAACCGCCGGCACTCGCGAACATGAAGTCTCAGTCCTGCGCGACTTCCGTACCAACCTCATTGATGGACTCATCCTCTCCCCCATCGAATTGGACCGCGAAGGCCTAGCAGAGCTTGCCCTTGATGCTCCCCTTGTACTGCTGGGCGAACGAATTCAAGACGCCGGGATCCCCCACTACTCAATGGATAACGTCGCTGCGGCCTCGGAAATGGTGCACCACCTCTACCAGCAGGGCGCGCGCAGCTTCTTGGTTCTGGGATCGACGCACACGCAGGCAACCTCCAGCGCGGGCGCACTTCGCCAACGCGGGATCGAGAAGGCACTGACCGAACTCGGATTGGACTCGTGGGCATGGCGCAGCGTCGAAGTTTCCCCATGGACCGCCGGTGGCGCACAGGAAGCGCTCTCTCAGTGGTTGGAGTCCAACAACCTCCCCGATGCAATCTTCACGATGAACGACCTCCTTGGGATTGGCGCACTGCGCGCGCTTGCCGAGGCGAATGTGCGCGTGCCCGAGGACGTGCTGGTCTCCACCTGGGACGACACCGTCCTCTCGCGCTTTTCAACGCCGGCGCTGACCACGATCACGCCCGATACTCACGCGATCGCTCGCGAGGCCGTGGCTGGACTCATCGCACTCATTGAGGGACGCGGGGGCGCGGGTGGCAAGCAGGACACCACATCAAGTGAGGAGCAGAGCGACGTGGAAAGCAGCGCCTCGTCACTCGTTCGCCCACAGACAGTGGCAGACGTGACGGTCTCACACACGCTGACAATCCGCCGGTCGACCCTACGCGCATAAGCTCCTTTATTCCTGTTTTAGCTCGCACACCTGCGGCCTTAGAACAGCAATAGGACAGGAATGAGCGAGCTAAAGCAGGAATAGGGCGGAGGGTGAGCAGCCGACGCGCACACATACACTACGCCCAGATACACGTGTGGGCAGACCCGAAGGCCTGCCCACACGAGAAAATCACGAAAAACACTCAGAGGTTGAGCTGGATCTTTCGGCCGGGAACGGCTTCGATCAGCTCGCGAGTGTATTCCTGAACTGGGTGATCAAAGAGCGCATCGGTCGTATTTGCCTCGACCAGACGTCCCTTCTCCATAACCACAACATCGTCTGCGATCTGGCGGACAACGGCCAGGTCGTGAGTAATGAACAGGTAAGAGAGTCCAAGCTCAGCTTGCAGGTCGTTGAGCAGGTGCAGAATCTGGTTCTGAACCAGCACGTCCAGTGCGGAAACGGCCTCGTCAAGGACAATTACCTCGGGGTTGAGCGCAAGAGCACGCGCAACCGCGACGCGCTGACGCTGACCACCGGAGAGCTCGTTCGGGTAGCGGCGCATGGCGCTACGCGGCAGGGCAACCAAGTCAAGCAGCTCGGCAACGCGCTCTTCACGCAGCTTCTTCGGGTTGAACTCGGAGTGTCCTTCAAGAGCGGCGACTGCCCACAGCTCGGGCTCGCGGCCCGCAGCCTTGGCGCGCTCAACTTCCTGCTGAGCGTAGGCCTTAACGCGCTCTTCACGCAGCTTCTTGTCGGACTCGGAGTGTCCTTCAAGAGCGGCAACTGCCCACAGCTCGGGCTCGCGGCCCGTGGCCTCGGCGCGCTTGATTTCGGCGCGCGCGTACTCCAGGGTGCCGTAGCCGTGAATCTTCAGCGGCTCTTCGATGATTCGGTAGATCGAATACATCGGGTCGAGCGAACCGTAGGGGTTCTGGAACACGGCCTGGAGGCGACGACGCAGCGCGAAAAGCTGTGCCTCGCTGTACTCCGAGGTGTCCTCGCCGTCAAAGAAGATCTTGCCCGAGGTCGGCTCCAGCAGGTGGAGGATCATATTCGCGGCAGTTGACTTACCGGAACCGGATTCACCCACGACCGCCAGAGTCTTTCCACGGCGCAGCGTGAAGGAGACATCGTCGACCGCGAGAAGCTTCGAGGCCTCGCCCTTCGCGCCACGGATGTGGAACTCCTTGGTGAGGTGCTCGACGCGAATCATTTCCTCGCTCGAGGCGTTCTTCGCCGAGCCGGTGAACTCTTCTTCCGTGTGCGTGATGCCGCGCGCGTGAGCGGACTCGATACGTGCCGAGGCCAAGGACGGAGCCGCGGAAACCAGACGCTTCGTGTAGGGGTGCTGCGGGTGCTGGAGGATCTCCAAGGCAGGACCGGATTCCACGATGCGACCACGGTGCATAACGACCAGCTGTTCAGCGCGCTCAGCGGCCAGACCCAAGTCGTGAGTAATGAAGAGTACTGCCGTGCCCATTTCCTTGGTCAGCGTCTCGAGGTGATCGAGAATGCGACGCTGAACAGTCACGTCCAGTGCCGAGGTGGGCTCGTCAGCAATGAGCAGCTTGGGACGAGAAGCAAGACCGATAGCGATCAACACGCGCTGACGCATACCGCCCGAGAACTCGTGCGGGTACTGCTTTGCGCGGCGCTCTCCGTCGGGAAGGCCTGCCTGCTCGAGGAGCTCGGTTACTCGCTCCCCTGCCTCGGAGCGGGGAACAATATTATTCGCCAGCAGGGCTTCCTTCACCTGCGTACCAATGCGAAGAACGGGGTTCAGGTTACTCATCGGATCCTGGGGAACCAAGCCGATGCCGGATCCACGCACTTCGATCCATTCCTTGGAGCTCATCGTCGTGAGCTCCTTACCGTCGAACTCGATGGAGCCGCCGGTGACCTTACCGGTACCCGGAAGCAGGCCAATAACGGCAGCAGCGGTGGTCGACTTACCCGAACCGGACTCGCCCACGATTGCGACGGTCTGACCGGGGTAAATGGTCAGGTTGGCTCCGCGAACGGCGGGAACAACACCGGTCGAGGTCGTAAAGGTGACCTCCAGGTCGGTGATCTTGAGCAAAGGGTTGGCGTCGTCCGGGTGGACTTCGGCCTTCTCAGCACCTTCGAGGATGACCTCGGTGACAGTCTCTTCGAATTGTTCTTCGTTCACTTCTTCGCCTTCGGGTCAAGGGCTTCGCGAACGGCGTCACCCATCGTGATGAAGCTGAGCACGGTCAAGGCCAGTGCCATAGCGGGGTAGAAGAGAACCATCGGTGCCTGCCTCAGGTTATCCTTCGCCTGCGAGATGTCAGCACCCCAAGACACATCCGTCGTGGGAAGACCAATACCCATGAAGGACAGCGAGGCCTCGGCGACGATGAAGGAACCCAGAGCAACCGTCGCGTAGACGATAATCGGTGCCATCGAGTTCGGGATGATGTGGGAGAGCAGGATGCGCCAACGCGATGCACCGGTTGCCTTCGCGGCCGTCACGAATTCTTCGTTCTTGGCGCTCATGACCGAGCCGCGTGTAATACGTGCGATCTGAGTCCAGCCGAACAACGACAAGACCAAGATGACCATCCAGATGTTGCGGTACTGCTTGAACATCTGCATGAAGACAATGGCTGCGAGCAGCAGGGGAACTGCAAAGAAGATGTCGGTGACACGTGAGATCACGGCGTCGATCCAGCCGCCGAGGAAGCCGGCGATGGAGCCAAGAGTTGCACCGATCAAGACGACGCAGATCGTCGTCAGGACACCGACGGAAACCGAGGCGCGTGCGCCGTAGATGACGCGGGCGTAAATATCGCAGCCTTGGAAGGTGTAGCCGAAGGGGTGTCCGGCCTCGGGCTTGCCCAAAGAGTGCGAGAGCTCGCAGAAGCGAGGATTGGTGCTCGTGAAGAGCTGCGGGAAGACAGCAACCATGAGGGCAACGAAGATAATGACCGCAGCAATCCAGAACAGGGGACGCTTGCGCAGATTCTTCCACGCTTCCCCCCACATTGAGGCGGGTGCGGATTCATCGGCGACGGCGTCAACTGCACCCAAACCGGTCTCATCAATATCCGAGACGTAGTGATCCTGTCCGGCACGAGTACGCGAAATAGCTTGCGAAGGAATGAAATCACTCATAGCGAATCCTCGGGTCAAGAACGGCGTACAGCAGGTCAACAAGGAGGTTTGCCGTGATGTAAACCATGACCAAAACTGTCGTGAAGGAAACAACGGTAGCTGCCTCACCGTGAACGATCGCCAGCCACAAGGTACCGCCAACGCCGTTGATGTTGAAGATGCCTTCGGTAATGATCGCACCACCCATGAGGCCACCCAAGTCGCCACCGAGGAAGGTTGCGACAGGGATCAGCGAGTTACGCAGAATGTGGCGCGTCATTACGGTGCCCTCTTTCAGGCCCTTTGCACGTGCGGTACGCACGTAATCGGCAGAGACATTTTCGGACACCGATTGGCGCGTAAGTCGGATGACGTATGCAAGGGAGGTCGCGCCAAGCACAATTGCAGGCATCGTCAAGGATTTAAAGGAAACCGTACTTGCCGTAGCAGGAAGCAATCCCCATTTGATGCCAAGGAAGAACTGCATGAGGAAGCCGATAACGAAGGTTGGCACTGAGATGACAACCAGAGAGAGGACCAGGACCGTTGAGTCGAAGAAACCACCGCGACGCACACCTGCAATAACACCGAAAAGGATACCGAGGATTGCCTCGATCAACAGGGCGTAGATGGCAAGTCGGATGGTGATCGGGAATGCGGTTGCCAGCACCGTCGTTACCGGTTGCTGGGAGAAGGTCTGCCCAAAGTCAAGGGTGAAGATGCCCTTGAGGTAGAGCAGGTACTGCAGCCAGAAAGGCTTATCAAGGTTGTACTCTTCGCGGATTCGAGCTGCCGCAGCCTCGGTTAAGCCCTTATCGCCTCCGAGGGCCGCGACGGGATCACCTGGCATCAGGTGGACCATCGCAAAGATCAGGAACGTTGCTCCAAAGAAGACCGGGATGGTCTGCAGGAGACGTCGTCCGATGTATCGCAGCATGGACAGGTCCTTTATTACATGTGTTTACGAAGAATTTCCGTAAACGTATCGGGGTTCATCATTATGAACGGGGTTTTCACATACGCCTGTAGCTACAAACGGATCAGTGAGATACCGCAAGAGATACACACAAACGCACGCGCACTATCGCTCATAGTAATGCAAAGAAGTGGTAAATGGTCAATCGTGTGTCTTTAATTACGCAGAGAAGACTCTGAAGAATCCCCCATTGGGAATTCACTGAAAGACACGCGCTCAATGCGTGTGGGGTGGAAGTCCACAGACTTCCACCCCACACCTCATCCGCTCAAGTATTTAGCGGGGAAGAACTATTTTCAGTTCTTGGTAATCGCGAAGTATTGCACATTCGAGTTCCAGGTGAACTGAACGTTGCTCACCTTGGTGGACCATGCACCGTTGGTATTCGCGTACCAGGTCGGGATAACCGGCATGTCCTCGAAGAGCAGCTCTTCGGCCTTGTACTGAAGGTCAAGTGCCTCGGTAGGCGAAGCGGACAGCGAGTCGCTCAGGTACTTGTCAAACTGACTGCTCTTCCAACCGGAGTAGTTGGAGGAAGCGCTCGACGAGTAGGTCGGGAAGAGGAAGTTGTAGAGCGAGGGGTAGTCACCCTGCCAACCCTGACGGAAAGCGCCCTTGGTGGTGCCGGCCTTCATATCGCCAAGCAGCGACTTGAAGTCTGCGTAGGCATCGCCTTCCGCCTCGATACCCAAGGTGTTCTTGATGGAGTTGCAGGTTGCGTCAACCCACTGCTGGTGGCCACCATCAGAGTTGTAGGAGATGAGGAACTTGCCGCTCCACGGAGAGATCGCGTTGGCCTGCGCCCACAGTTCCTTAGCCTTCTCGGGGTTGTAGGTCAGAACCTCAGAACCCTTCAGGCCTTCCTTATAACCCTCAATTGCGGGGGAAGTGAAGTCCTTGGCGGGGGTACGGGTGCCAGAGAAGACCGTCTTGACAATCGAGTCACGATCGATAGACATTGAGATGGCCTTGCGACGCAGCTTGCCTTCTTCACCGGAGAAGTGCTCCAAGCGCTCAGGAATAGTGATGTACTGGATGACGGCTGCGGGCTGGTTAGCAGTACGTCCGGACAGTTCCTGCTGGTAGCTGGAGAAGACCGAGGACGGCACGCCATCGAGGACATCGAGGTTATCGGCGCTCAGGTCAGCGTAAGCAGCATCGAGGGACTGGTAGAAGACGATGCGGATGCCATTATTCTTCGCGGTACGAGGACCGGAGTAGTTGGGGTTCACGGCCAGATCAATCTGCTTGGAGTGCTGCCAAGCATCCTCACCCTTGGGCATGTAGGGGCCGTTACCCACGGGGTGCTCGCCACCCTTCTTGGGGTCTGCCAGAGTCGAGTCGGGAAGCGGAGAGTAAGCGGTGTAGCCCAAGCGCTTCATGTAGTCCGACTCAGGGCCCTTCAGCTTGACGACGAAGGTGTAGTCGTCAATGATCTGCAGGCCACCTTCCATGTCGCCAGCGCCGTCATCATCGGTGCCAATAACATCAGCGAAGAAGCTTGCGGAACCCAGGTTCTCCTTCGTGGCCATCTTCCATGCCTCGACGAAGTTCTTTGCCAGAACCGGAGTGCCGTCGGAGAACTTGCCATCTCGACGCAGCTTGATGGTCCACTCGGTGTTGTCGGCATTGGGAGTAATGGACTCCGCAGCGTCCAGCTGAGTTGAACCGTCGGCCGCGTAGTAAGCGGGGGACGAGAAGATGCTGGAGACAATGCGGCCACCACCGGTCTCATTGGTGTTAGCCGGGATCAGCGGGTTCTGCGGCTCAGAACCGTTAACGGTAACAAAGTTGTCCGAAGAACCAGTGCTGCCGGAAGAGCAAGCGGTCAGTGCCAGACCAAGGACGGCGGGCACTGCCAGCCACGACCTCTTAAGATTCATGAGATTCCTCCTGTAGGAATTCTGTTCAGTCATATGTGCTGATGTCTCGGAAGCATAGCCCACTTTTTTCCCGAAACCTTCACATGTCCATGATGTAAACATTACATTTCGGTTACAATTACAAAGATTTGGTAAAGAGATATCTGTTAACAAGCTCTCAAATCTGTCAACCTATGCCACAAATCACATCATGGCAGATTTTGCTTCCTCGTCAACCATTCATACCCGGTCCGATCAGGCTTATTGCCTTGTCAACAGCCCCCTAAAAGGCGCGAAATTTAAGCTAAAGATACGAACTAAGCACTGCCGATACGAAGCAAAACAGACTAATCTAAACAGTGCAGGACTCGCCGCCTCGAGGACTGAAGCCGGATATTTGGCTAGCTTCAGCGATCCAAATATCCGGTTAGACGTTGCGGGTCGGGCGGTTGTGGCACCAGAGCCGCAGCCGCTCGGCCTAGCCTAAATCCATCCTCACCGTACAAACGAGGTATCTGGTCGGGGATTTTTTCTAGCTCTCCCACGGAAATTGGATCAAGGGTACCGTGTGCCATCAGCTGTTCAAGCTGTGACAGCGAGCGAATTGCAATCAGCGCGACATTCTTGGGGAACTCTCGTGCGAACTCCGCATAGATTTCCGGATCATGCTGACCATCATCACCGACCAAGATCCACTGGATATTCGGGAAAGTACTCGCAAGGCGTCGCAATTCACGCTTCTTATGTTCAACACCCGAGCGGAACCATCCTGTATTCGACGGCCCGAAATCCGTCATCAAAAAGGCACCCATAGGAAAGTCTGTTCGGCGCAAGAATTCGCGCAAGCCGGGTACCAGGTTCCACGGGCCAGTCGACAGATACATCACCGGCAAGGCATTCGCCTGCCTTCCATGCGCGGCCGAAGAAGACTCCTTGCGTTCAGTGCGCTTCTCCTGAAGCGAAGGATAGAGGTTGAAACGTGCCACTCGACGCAAGAATCCTGCCATCCCTGGCACGGCCTCGCGATCAGAGACTCTCTCCATCAGCGCGTGCTTTGCCGCGGTCAACAAACGCGGAATCATCGAGACAATGATCGTGTCATCAATATCTGAAACAACACCGTAGCGTTCATCATCACCGATCACTCGTAGCGGGATATCAACAGATTTTGCCGCACGGACACGGCCAAGAACGCGGCCTTCTTCTGCCCTACCCACCCGTAAAAGAGACTCTCCCGCAGCGCTAGCCCCTTCAACATCAGAAGAGGGATACAGGCGATCTCCTTCGCGAACACCCATTCGCTGAACATCCACGGCGTTCAGAGGCTGAATCGAAGCGACCTGCCACCCCGGTTCCAAACCGTGTCCAACAAGTTCAATATCGACGTATCCACCACCATCGGTGAATACGACCTTCTGGGCTTGACCACAGGTCACGAGAACTGGTTGGAAAGGAACCTGAGCATCAAAAAACTGACGCCATCCTCGCCGCTGGGTTAACCACGAGCGCTCCCCCACTCGATCTTCCATGACGACGCGAGCCAGAACGCGCGCACGAGTTTGCGAGGCATAGCCTCCAAAGCCGACAACACCCGGGTAGAAGCCCGCCCATCCCAGCACTCGGGCAAGCCCCGTCGACGTGGCCTCGTCAAGGCGAGAGGCAACGGAAAGCGCAAGGGAGGGGAGGTTCTTTCGGGCGAACACCAATTTCAGCCCTCATTCAGAAGATCGCGCTGATGCTGCGCTTCTTCCACAGCAGACTTCTCCAAAGAACGCTTCAGGGGAGGAAGCCCAACGAGCATGATCAGAACCATGACCCACGCAAAGATTGCAATCATCACGTAGGCACCGCCCGAACCATAACGGTCAACGGCGGGACCCGAGGCAGAAGATCCCAGCGAAACACCCAGATTAATGGCGGTACTCAACCATGCCAGGCCTTCAGTCTGACGATGCCTGGGAACAGATTTCGTGACCATCATGTTGACGTTCGTCATGGTGGGGGCACAGGCAATACCGCTGATCAACATGATGACAGCCAGGGCGATGATCGTATGCGCCAGCAGGTAGGCAGTCATACCAATTGCCAAGGCGACAACGCCGATGGCAAAAAGCTGCCACAGGGGACGTCGCCAACTCCGCGCACCGTAGATCAGGGCGGAGATAAACGAACCCAGCGAGAACATTGCAAGGAGAACACCCGAAAGAGCGGGAACCCCAAGCTCCTTGGTGAAAGCAACAACAGCAATGTCATTCGCACCGAATTGTGCGCCCATTCCCATGTAAGTCAGCATGAGGACGATCATCGCGGGAAGAAGAAGCAAGGATCGTTCACGTGCGGGTGCCGAGGCCGCCGCGCCCTTAGCATCCGCGGCTGTGTCCTTCGAACCCTCAGTTTCGTCACTAGCTGCCCTCGCGCCGCGACCAGCCTTCCCCAATGGAATGGGTTCCGAAGAACGCTGGGACAAGAAGAGCACGGCGCCGACAGACAGGAAAACAATGGAGACCGCGACGCCGGTGGTTGGGTGCAAAACCGTTCCCAAAACTGTTGCAACGACAGGCCCAACGATGTAGACGAATTCGTCGACAGCGGCCTCGAGAGCAAATGCACTATTGAGCTGTGACACCGTGTCGGTGGTGCGGATCCACCGAGCTCGGACCAATGCGCCGGGAGACCCCCAGGTTGCACCAGCAATTCCGGCTGAGACAAACAGGATCGACGGCGAGGCCATCTGAAGAGTCGCCACGAACAACACGATGGTTGCAACTGCCGACACCGCAAAAACCGGCCCCATGACTTTGAGCTGTCCGTAGCGGTCGACTAGGCGTGCCCACATCGGCGCAGTTACTGCCAAAGCGATGATATTGACAGCCGACACCGCACCCGCAAGGGTGTAGTTTCCATAAGCCGCCTGGATAGACAAGATGATCGCGATCGGCATGATGGACATGGGTAGGCGCAAAATGAAGCCGGCGGCTGAAAAACGCCATGCCCGGTTCAGACGAAGAATTTCCCCATAGGTCGACAGCACTGTGCCAGTTTATGCGTTCTTAGGCGCCTTTGGCACTCCCCACGCTTATGGTGCCGCGCACCCCATGCAAGTGGGTTAGTTCGTCACTTCAATCTTTCCGTGAGCCCCGGCCTCGGCAAGGCTCATGATGTGGTTGACGAAGGTGTAGGTCCCCGGCTCTTTGAAGGAAAGCTCAACGAAACCACCCTGCGCGGGAAGCATGGGGAAGGTCTGAGATCCCCCTCCCCCACGGCTAATGGCATTGCCTCCGTCGATGAGCGTATATCCGCCCTCATCCCAGACGGTATCGAATTGCCCACCAACGATGTGGAAGGACATGGCGGTATTCGGACCCGAATCCATCAGCCAGAAACGCACGCGTTCGCCGACCTTCACTTTGAGGGGGTGCGCATCGTACTGGAAGGGACGCCCGTTGAATGCCTGCAGGTCAGGCATCATCGAGGCGATCTTTGTTGCGTTTGCCGTACCGCCGTTATCCCCCAGATACAGCTCGGTCGCAACCATCGCGTACTCGTGATCCACTGGGCGCAGATCACTGGGGTCAATAATCACCGCACCGGTCATGCCGTTAGTAATGTGCATGGACATGGGGTGCGTCGAGCAGTGGTACATCCAGATACCGGCTGCCTTCGCTGTGAAGGTATATTCCAGCGTCTGACCGGGATCGATGGTCTTCATGGCCTCATCTGGCGCGATATCGCCCGCATGGAAGTCCAGAGAATGCCCCATGGTTCCTTCGTTTTTGAGGGTGATGTGGAAGGTATCGCCGATCTTTCCACGAAGGGTGGGGGCGGGAGTGTTCCCGTTGAAAGTCCAGACCGTCCGACTGACATCGTCGCTCAGGTTCTGCACGATATCGTCGCGGGCAACCAGGGTGTAGTAGTGGTCTTTTTCTTCCGAGGCCGGTGCAACTTCAGCGGGGTAGGGATCGACTTTCGCCGCGTAGGCTCGCAGTTGGTCTGCAGTTGGGATTCCCGTCCCCGTTGCGACCTCGTGGTTGTGGGAGCCGCTGCCAGAGTGCGAGCCTGCTGATGCAGAGCTGCCCGCTGCGCCATCGGCGACAATACTGAGCGTCATCCCCATCTCGCGGTGTCCAGGCAGTGAGCACCAGCCTTCGGTATCTGCAGTGATGACCCCAGCGTCCAGTTCCGTGCTTGCTCCTGGGGCCAGAGATCCAGTTGTTTGCCCATTGGCCAGGACCAAATCGTGGCGTTGTTCAGCCGTATTCGTAAAGGTAATGTGCAGTCGATTTCCCGCAGGAACATGAATAACAGAGGGGGTGAAAGACATCCCTTGGACACCGATTTCCACGTGGGTAGTTTCACCGGTTTCTTTCACCTGAGTTGACGAGGCCACGCTTGAGGTGTTCCCCACCGCTGAATTTTGCGTTGCGTTACTTCCGCCAGCTAGGACACTGGCAAGAACAAGGGCGACAACAGCGCCAAGGCCCGTGAAGACCATTGCTGCCCGCGAGGGCCCGGTGGTTTCTTCGCTCATTGAACCTGCCTACTTTCACTCAGGGTTTCACTGCGCGCACGACGTGCCTGCGCTTGAGTAATGCCAGTTTTTGCATAGATAACGACATCGATGACGAATGTTGCGATCACAAGAAGCCATCCTGCCGTTCGAAGCACCTGAACAGAGGAACTCTCACTTGTGAAGAACAGAAATAGTTCAAGGATCAGTGCGCTGTTTCGTAGCCCCAAACGCAGGGGAAACTGCCAGTCAATGATTGCGATACCGATTCGAACGATGGAGGGGCCGCCGCCGATCACAACCGGCATCAGATAGGACAGAGCGCCTTGGAAGAGCTGAGCAAAACCCGCGATTCCAATGATGGGAAGCCACATGAGAGTGAGCGCACGAAGCTGAGAGGGAGTGGAGACGAACAGTGAGGCGACTCCCAGAGCGCACACTCCCACGCTGATCCACAGCAGACCAAGCAGGAATGACCAGGCGGAATACTCACGCGGACCTTTATTTCGAAGGACTTTCGCGTAAGGGTAGACGATCCCGACAATTGCGCATGCCCCGACCGCAAGGATCCCCGCTCCGACCAGGGGCATCATGCCCAGAAGGGCAGCAGCGATTGCAAGAATCAAGCTCAAACACCAGGGAAGGAGAACCCGCACACCACCACTGACTGCATCGGGAGACATCCGAGTGCGCAGAATTGTCGGCCCCAAGGTAATGACCGTTCCACCTATCGTGAGACCAACCCATCCCGCAACGCCACTGAGGGCGTGAGCAAGGGTGAGGCGGTCGCGCATCGCGACCAGGGCCTCGGGAACGGAGGGGGAGAACATCGTTGCGCTGACAAAGGAAGCCAGCAGCGCGGCAAGAACGAAGAACGAGGCCGAGCACACGTAGTAGCGCACGACGATGACGAAGCGCGATGCCAGGCGTTCGCGAAGAACCGAGAGCATTTCGGCGCCGTGCCACGCGGCGACTGCGGCAATTCCGGTCGCGGCGATCATCGTGCCGACCATCCATCCCAGCCACATCGAAACAAAGAGCAAGAGGAAGCAGGCATTGAAGATCAGGATGCGGATGGTGTTATGACGGCGCGCTCGTGGATCATCAGCGGACAAGCGTGCCAGAGAGCGCGCAAAGAACCACGACCACTGGAAAATCCCATTGCTCAAGACGCCCAGGGTCACCAGGTGGATCATGGTCCACAGGGGTTGGGGCATCCGATTTTTCACGACCAGCGTGACAAGAGCCATTGCGACCGCGATGATCATCCAGATCGAGGTGAAGGTATCGGTGCGCTGTCGAGCTGTCTTTGCGGGAGTCAGAGTGGATGCGGGAGGCGAAGCAATTTCAGGCATGGGTGCTCCGCCCACGTCGCGTGTTCACAATTGTCACGCTGGCAGTCGTCACGACGAAGAGGAGGAATGCACATACTCCCAGCGCTCCGCCAAAACGCCAGGGAAGTGCGGCCTCGCGCGCGCCGGAAAGGAAGCGAATCAGCAAGCTGAGGTGGAAAAGAACCAGAGGGACCCACATTGAGAAGTGGTAGGGAACCTCGCGACGAATCACCGAGGGGATAATAACCGGTGCGTGCGCAATGACCATGGAAACTGCGAAGCCAACCGTTAGGGCATGAACAATCGCGTCGTAGCCGTAGCCGGAAAAGGTCGGGGGCGCGGTAATCCACAGAGCGGCTGGGAGCATCGTCCACCCGTATCCTGCGAGCATAGCGACCGCGGAAAGACGCGGAATTCCGGGAATATTGATGGTTTTACGAGCGACGTCGTGATACCCCATATCGATCGCAAGCGCCGCAAGTGAGATTCCTAAAAGCGGGTAGGCGACGAGGGGAACAATCAGCGTCAGTGCCAAGGAAATGAGCAGAGCCCCGACCCAGACCAAAATTCGCTTCTCGGTTGCCTCGTTGAAGGCAAGCCGCGCCAATTCCAAGCGCTCGCCAACGATCGTCAGCAGTAAAAAGAAGAGCCACCACGGCATGATGAGGGCGACTTCTAGGCCTCGCATCCACAAAAGAATCCCGCACAAGCCGACACATGCACCGATCAATTGGATGAGGACCGCGTACGAAGCTTGACGTTTTTTCCACACGTGCCGATAGATCATGACCAGGGTGATCATGGAGATTGTCCACAGCACCGCTGGGAGCATCCGTTGGGATTGATATCCGGGAAGGATGCGGCTGAGGTAAGCCGGAAGTGGCGCTGCAGCAAGGAAATGAGTAATCGTACGGCTCTGAGAGATGACGATTGCGGCAATTCCCGCGAGCGCCGAGGTAGCCGGAGAAATGTACGCCCAGCGGGAGTTAATTGCTACCGCGCGTTCTAGACAGATCGCTGTCCCCAGGAATCCATAAACCATGAGGATTCCATGAATCGTCCCCAAGTCCGTGGAATTTACGGGAGCAAGTGCTCCCAAGCGAACAAGAGCCGCATCAAGCCCCGCAAGAAGAGCGGCTGCTGCACCCATGAGCAGGATCATCCGAGGCCATGGAAAAGGGGGGCGTGCAGCGGTTGAGGTATCCACGCGGCCGTGCGCCTTCTCCACCATTTTTACCGGGCCTCTCCTGCTTTAATTACGCTCCCTTAAAGGTACCGGTCAGGCGGCTCTTTTTCCACCAAAGCAGTACACCCAGAAGGCGAATAACAGTGGGGGTGCGGCGCCGCAACGCGACCCCACACCCCACATTGGTTTCACAGAGGAACTCAGTCCTTCAAGGCCTCGCTCACCAATTGCTTCGCCGCTTCCTGAACCTGAGCAAGGTGCTCGGCGCCACGGAAGGACTCCGCATAGATCTTGTAGACGTCCTCGGTTCCCGAAGGACGAGCAGCAAACCATGCGACATCGGTCGTAACCTTCAGGCCGCCGATCGCGGCATCGTTACCCGGAGCACGCACGAGCTTCGCGGTGATGGGGTCACCAGCCAGCTCGCTTGCAGAGACATCCTCGGGAGACAAAGCAGCGAGCTTCGCCTTTTCTTCGCGGTTCGCGGGCGCATCGATACGTGCGTACGCCGAAGCTCCGAAGCGTTCGACCTGTTCTTCGTGCAGCTGCGAGGGGGTCTTGCCGGTGACGGCCAGAATCTCAGAGGCGAGCAGCGCCAAGATGATTCCATCCTTATCGGTGGACCATACGGTACCGTCCTTGCGAAGGAAGGAGGCTCCTGCGCTTTCCTCACCGCCGAAACCAAGCTCAGCGCTGACCAAACCTGGAACGAAGTACTTGAAGCCCACGGGGACCTCAACGAGCTTTCGGCCAATGGAATCAGCAACGCGGTCGATGAGGGCCGAAGACACCAAGGTCTTACCGACGGCAGCTTCTGCGGGCCAGTTCGGGCGATGCGTGAAGAGGTATTCGATGGCAACGGCCAGGTAGTGGTTCGGGTTCATCAATCCATCGGGTGTCACGATTCCGTGACGGTCCGAGTCAGCGTCGTTTCCGGTCGCAATGTCGTAGGGAGTATTTCCGTTCTCATCCGGAGTCATCGCATCGCGAAGCGAAGCCATTGCATAGGGAGAGGAGCAATCCATACGGATCTTTCCATCCCAGTCTAGGGTCATGAAGGACCATGCGGGGTCAACCTTGGGGTTCACAACGGTCAGCTCCAAGCCGTAGCGCTCGGCAATTGCGCCCCAGTAGTCCACCGATGCTCCGCCCAGCGGATCGGCGCCAATGCGCACACCGGCCTCGCGAATCGCATCAATATCGATGACCTGGTCAAGCTGATCAACGTAGTAGGCCAAGTAGTCGAAGCGATGAATACTGGGGTGATCCAGCAGATCCGAACCCAGCACGCGATCAACACTGCGCCAACCCTTTTCGAGGATTTCGTTGGCACGCTTAGCGATCCACGAGGTCGCATCAGAGTCCGCGGGACCGCCGTGAGGCGGGTTGTACTTGAACCCACCGTCACGAGGCGGGTTGTGGCTGGGAGTTACGACAATACCGTCGGCCAGCCCTTCCCCAGTCGTGCGCAGGTGCTTGGGTGCACCGTTTGCACCGAGAATCGCCACAGAAACCGCAGGGGTCGGAGTGTAGGAACCGCGTGCATCGATGCGAACATCAACATTATGAGCGGCCAAGACTTCCAAGGCGGTGCGCCATGCGGGTTCGCTGAGCGCGTGAGTGTCGCGACCAATGAAGAGCGGGCCATTGAAACCCTGCTCAGCTCGGTAGTCAACAATCGCCTGGGTAATCGCAACGATGTGTGCCTCATTGAACTTTCCATCGAATGCGCTACCGCGGTGACCGGAGGTACCAAAAGAGACCCGTTGATCGGGGTTTGAGGGGTCCGGCTCAATGTCGTAATACGCAGAAATCAGCGCATCAATATCAGTAAGGTCTTCGGGAAGGGCAACAGTGCCAGCTCTTTCATGCATGCTTTCAGTCTGCAATGTTTCCCTAAACCGTGCAAGGCATTTCACGATAAGGGACAGATTCACTTCCCAAACAGATTGGCCTACTCACGCGCTTTGCTCCCTTGCGTTAAACTCAATGTGAATGTCGCCCCGGCAACGACGCAGCGCGACATTCATGGAAGACAAAGGAGAACCCCATGGGCTGGTTGGATTCGATCGAGCACAATCGCTGGCTGTCAGCACAGCTTCAAGCACTGATCGCAGAAGCAAAAGTTAGTACGACACCTTCGGGGTTTAGTGAAGGCCCAGACTGCAAGGAACCCAGCGAACGCGATCAATTCACACTCAGCGCTCGAATGCTGCACGCTTTTTCCTTGGGAACGCTTCTTGGCCTTCCCGGTTCACGACGCTATGCCGACCACGCAACTAAGACTCTTCGCCGCGTCATCCATGATCATCTTCAAAAGCTTCCCGAAGCGACTGCCACCGACGATCCGGAAAGCATTAATTCCGATGAATACAAGGCTGAGGTGCGCAGCGGGGAGATCGACTACCAGCTTGATAACGCGCTGCTCATTAGCGCGAGCGCGGCCGCGGCGGTTGCCAATCGCCCCAGTGCCCACGAGCTCCTCCTTGAGGCCCTCCACGAGCAAGAGCGCCGCTGGCTTGCCCCCAACGGACTGGTCTACGGAGCCATTGCCTCGGGAAGCACGCAGCACAAGGCGCCAATTATCTCTCTTGGGACCCTGGCCTCGACCGCCGAAGCGTACCTAGCCGCTGCCGAGGCGACCGCCGACCCCGTATGGATCGACCGAGCCGAATCCATCACCCGTGCGGTCGTGCAGATGGGAAGCGAGGCCTCGTGGAGGGTGGGCGAATACATCGATATCGAGGAGCTCTCCCCCGTTGTCCAAACCGAGGCCGATTGGTCGAAGAAATGGGAGCATTGGTCTGCAACTCCGGTGCTTGAAGGTGTGCAGATCGGGAGTTTGCTGCGCTGGTCGCGCCTGTGCATTGAGGTTCGCGCAGCCTTGAGGTCCCTGGGGCGTAAGAGCGATGACGCGCTTCTCGAGGCGGGGCAAGACTTCTTCGAACGAGCACGCGTTGATGGATGGCGTAAGAAGGGCTACGCGGGATTCGTGACCTCGGTGGGCTTCGAGCATCACGAGGCAGAAATTCTGGACGACCGCCACTTCATGTGGGTCGCCTGCGAAGGCGTCTGTGCCGCGGTATCACTGGCACGAGCACTGCGCGATGACGGCGCCAGCGAAGGTGAAGTCGAGCACTACGAGCACTGCTACCGCTCATGGTTGGACTTCATTAACGATGAGCTTATTGTCCAGCCGGGACAGTGGTTGCATGCCTTGTCCTTTGACAATGAGCGGATTGAAGAGTCAGCCCCTCGCAGTGGAGATATTGCCTGGGCAATTCAGTGCGTTTTGGTTGGCCGAGTGCCGATGTGGCCACCTTTTGCTTCCGCGATTTCCCGAGGCCTGTTGGACCATCCGGAAGAGGCGCCAGCTGACCGCCGTTCGTGGGTTCCTTTCCGTCGCCACCGCTGAGAAATAAAGGGATCGAGGGCATATTTGGAAAGACGAATGTGCGAATAGATCAAGATCCGCTATGATTGGCGGGTCTGGAGGGCTGACCGAGTGGCCGAAGGTGACGGTCTTGAAAACCGTTGTGTCAGCAATGGCACCAGGGGTTCGAATCCCTTGCCCTCCGCTGTACCGGCAATGCTGAGCGTCCCAGCGTGCGCATTTCGCGCGCGAAGGGAAAATGTCTTAGAGTAGTCGGCACTGGAGACGTCGCATAGTCCGGTCGAGTGCGCCTCCCTGCTAAGGAGGTAGGGGTTCACGCCCCTCGCGGGTTCAAATCCCGCCGTCTCCGCAAACAGCCCCGCGGTTCCCTTGGAATCGCGGGGCTTCGTTATACCCAAAACATGCAGCACAGAAATACGGATCAGTCAATCACTTTTTTGAAACACATAGTTTGAAATGACTAATTCCACAAGTAATTGCCCGCCCTTTTCAAAGAATGTAGATTAGACCGTGAATCCCTATAAATTGTGCGATTGAGAGAGATTTTCGATGTCACATCCCAAACTCTTAAAAACGCGCGCGCGAGCGGCGGGTGTTGCGACTCTTGCAGCAGCCTCGCTTCTGTTGACTTCCTTCACTCCGTTTAACGGTAGTGTCGCGGCAGACAACACCAGCGCAAGCGAAACGACCCAGGCTACCTCGGCCTCTGAAACGGAGAACACTAGCGACGCTAGCGCCTCCACATCCGAGCAGACGGCAGCCTCCAACTCTGAGACTCCTGTAGCAGGCGGAACTGAGGCAAACGCCTCGGACACCTCCGCTCAGGACGCAGGTACTTCTGCAGAGGCCAACCAGCCTCGTTCACGTCGTGCACGTGCGACCAGCTCGAAGCCGGCAACCCTGGCAATGACTGTCACGAACGACAGTTCTACCCTTGCAATTCGCGACAAGCAGATCACGACGATCAACTACGCATGTTCGTCGGTGACCACTCCCTGTGAAGGCGCTGCCATTGAGGTACTGCTTCCTGCACCCGTTACCCCTGCGGGTACGGCGCTGACAGACAAGCTCTACACCGCCGTCGCAGTGACAGGCTCGACGGTCCTACGCACCGAACAAACTACCGTTGCCGGAAACCCGAGGATGAAGCGGCTTCTCTTCCCCCTGCAGCGGTCGATTCCTGCCGGCACTTCCGATCGCATCCAGATCACCTGGAACTACGACGGCAACGATGCGCCGAACAACTCAACGACCACCCAACAGGTGAACTTCACGGCTCTCAACGCTGACTCTATCGATGACTCACAGACCACCAAGTGGACCGCGAACACCGATATCGCCATCGAGAAGAGCGGTTCGACAAACCCGAATGGCTACCCTGCTGTCGGCGGCGAAACGACCTATAAGCTGCGTTACGGCTACCAGCAGATCGACCAAACCGACCCCAATAAGGTTGGTATCCGCTGGCTTGGTTCCGCACTGAAGAATGGCGTCCTCGGCACCAACTTCGTGCAGGTCCAGGACATTAAGGTTGTCGATCCGCTTCCCGCGAAGGCAGTATTCGTTTCCGCTACCAATGGCGGCGTTTACGATGCAGCAACCCACACCGTTACTTGGTCCTATGACAAGTGGGCTTGGCAAAACCCCATCGACTCCTTCGTTACCGTGAAATACCCCGAAGGTTCGGTAACGACGGCCGATACGGTGACCAACAAGGCAACCATCACGGCTGCGGTCCAGAATGACCCCACGACCGTCATGACGAAGAGCTCCGAAATCACCCACGGTTTCGCAGTTCGCAAGCCTGGTGGCCACGTCAGTAAGATCGGTAACGACTGGCAGTACCAGGTGCGCAAGGGCCTCACTCCATGGCGCCTCGGTGCTGTCAACACCGGCAATACGACGACACACGTTCACTTCGATGACACCCTGCCGTGCACATGGTCCTCTCAGGACGCAAAGGCTGCAGGTGGCAACTGTGATCAACCGACCATGGTGAGCCCTTACCGCTTCAGCATCTTCGGCAAGTCTGGCTACGAAGATAAGGGCGGCTGGACTTTCGAATACTGGACCAACAAGGGTAACCACGTTGTCGCCAACTACACCCAGACAACGGACATCACCCTTCCCGATGGTGAATGGATCACCCGTTTCACCATCGATAGCGATGTTGCTCCTCAGACAAGCGCCAGCATTTGGTTCCAAGGCACGATCTCTTCGACCCTTCCCAAGGAAGAGCCAGCGGATTTCGCCAGCCACTACAACCCGGTCGCTCCGCCCGAGAAGTACTACAACTATGTTGCTTCTCCTGACTACGTCCGCTTCCAGAACTGTGCGACCGGCACTCTGACGGATAAGGAAACCGGTGCAGTCCTTGCTTCCAGTGACGATCTGTGCTCCTGGATGCGCGTGCGCGACGACTTCCCCAGTGTGGGAGTAGTCAAGGCCGTCAGGACGAATCCCGTAGTTGTCGGAAAGACAGCATCTTTCGGTGTCAACGGTTCTGTTCGCACCGCTTCTCAGGGCGGTACGCCCACACCGTTTACCATTGCAGATCTTCTTCCTGAAGGCTTCGACATCGACGATGCATCTCAGGTTAACCTCAATTCTGGTTCCCCTCTGACCAACCCTGATGGAAGCAAGTACGACCTCAGCAAGGTCCAGATCGAGATCACGAAGAACTACAACAGTACCGGACGCACCCTGCTCCGCATGATTGTCCCCGACCCGGTTGAGGGATCGCTTTACACGAGTTTCGACACGACTGTGAAGAGCACCGCACCTGCTGGACAAACCGTGAACCAGGCAATGACGTACATGCCCGGTGACGGCGCCAAGGACGTTGCTGCAGACAAGAGCCTGCGCAACGCGAACTACTGCATGGGTGCTCGAGACAAGGACACCTTCGATGTCAATGGCAACGGTTCAACTGAGGATTACCTCTGTTCCGCCAATGCCAACTTCAACGTTGCGACCACCCCCGCAATGAACATCACGAAGGAAGTCAAGGGCAATAAGGACGCCGACTTCGTTCCTGCTGGAGAGGTCGCAAAGATCGATCCGGGTTCGGATGGCGCATACCGTTTCACCATTTCAAACGCTGGCAACACTCCCCTGACGAAGGTTGTCGCCTATGACATCCTCCCCCACCAGGGTGACGTGGGCGTTGGCCCTGCCTCTTCTCAGGCACGTGGCTCCTCCTGGCAGCCTTTCTTGAACTCGACCAACTGGACCTTCCAGTCGATCAAGGAGAAGTCAGGTCAGGACCCTGAGACCAGCGAAATCCCCGCCTCCGATATCACGATCCAGTACACGACGGTTGATAACCCCTGCCGTGGTGAAGTGATGAGCGTCGGTGGCGCAATGAACGATGGCCCTGCGGGATGTACCCCCAACGCGTGGGGAGCAGCACCTGCAGACCTGAAGAGCGTGAAGGGCTTCCGCCTGGTCATGAACCGCGATATTGAGGTCGGCGAAAAGATCCAGTTCGTGGCAACCATGACCTCTCCGGTTAACGCCAACCTCATTGCATGGAACTCCGTTGCAATGTCCGGTGGCGTGACCGAAAACGGCAAGGTTTCCTACCTGCAGCCGAACGAAGCACCCAAGGTTGGCATCAACGTCTCCACTGACGTGTCGGTCACCAAGAAGGTTGCGCGCGTTAAGGTAAACGGCGATCAACCGGTCATGGATGCAAATGGAATCCCGGAGACAATCGAGTCGACCGACCCGGTTATGCCCGGCGATTACATGCTGTACTCGATCACCTTGAATAACAAGGGACCGGCTGTCGCCTCTGGCATGAAGATTAAGGATGTCCTTCCGCAGGGAATCGAAGCGATCTCCTCGCAGGTCCGCCTGTGTCAGACTGATGCAACCACTCCCTGCGTCGGCGTGCAGCACAATTCGAATCCGGATCTCGCGAATTTGGACACCGACTGGGAAGCAATGCCTTCCGGCGAATTGAACACAAACCTTGCGGTGAACGGAACCCAGACACTCTACGTTCTGGTAAAGGTCAACCCCTACACCGAGGGCAAGACCATTACGAACACGGCAACTCTGGGTGAATACGATCAGAAGGATTCAGATCCTTCGAACAACACCTCCAGCGCATCCTTTACCGTTGGCGGCTCCATTTCGGGAACCATCTACAACGACACGGATGCCACTTGGGTGAATGATCGCGGAATCGACAAGCCTTTCGAAGGCGTGACTGTCCGTCTGTTGGATGCTAACGGCAACCCCGTTAAGGATTCCTCTGGCGCTGACATCACCGCGACTACCGACGCCAACGGAAACTACACCTTTAACCGCCTGCCTTTGGGCGACTACAAGGTTGAGGTCGTTCCCGACCACGCCACCGTTGACGGAAAGAACGCGTCACTGTCCGATTACACGCAGACCTACGGCTACCAGACCTCGACCAAGCGCAGCGAGGCAGGCAAGGGGAAGCTCACGACCCCGACGATTTCTCTGACTACCTCGAACGCCAACGTTTCGAAGGTTGATTTCGGATTCGTCAAGCCCGCCTCGGTGGGTAACTTCGTCTGGTTCGACGCCAACAAGGACGGCGTCCAGGATGCGGATGAGGTCGGCGTTGCCGGCGTCACCGTCACCCTGACCGACGGCGCCGGCAACCCGGTCATCGACCTGGACGGCAACCCCGTCAAGCCGGTGACCACGGACGCCAACGGCAAGTACGAGTTCACGAACCTGATGCCGAACGTCGATCGGATCGTCGCGAACGCGGGCGAGGAGAACTACAAGGTGACCTTCACGGTCCCCGCCGGCTACTCCGCAACCAAGTCCTACGCGGCTGCGGATGGCGAGAAGGATTCCAACGGTGCCGAGAGCAACGTGACACTCACCGAGGGGCAGAACGATGAGACCGTCGACTTCGGCCTCGTTGCAGACGGAAAGATCGGTGACACGATCTTCTGGGATGTCGACAACAACGGTGGTTCTGCTCCCTCTGGTGCAGACAAGCCGCTTGCTGGAGTGAAGGTCACATTGACCTACACGACTCCTGCAGGAGTTGAGAAGACTCTCACGACCACCACCGATGCAGACGGCAAGTACTCCTTCAAGGATCTCGCCCCCGGCGACTACACCGTCTCCGTGGACCGCGACTCCCTGCTGGCTGTCTGCCCCGACTGCGTTGCTCAGAGCCACACCCCCGCGGGCGATGTGACCGCTTCGAAGGACCAGACTCTGTCTCTGTCCTCCAAGGTCTCCCTCCGCCCCGGCGCAATGACCAACAACGACCAGGACTGGGCATTCACCGGTTTGGCTGACACCGCCATCAAGAAGGCGATCACCGATCCCGCTGAAGTCGACCAGGCAACCTTCGAGTTCGCTCCCGGTAAGGTCATCACCTACACCCTGACCGTCACCAACAACGGTCCGAGTGCAGCAACCGGTGTCAAGGCCACCGATCAGCTCCCCGCGGGCGTTGAGTTCGTCAAGGCTGAAGGCGATGGCTCCTACAATTCGGCAACCGGCGAATGGGATCTGTCCGCAGAGACCATTGCCAAGGGCGACGAAAAGGCCATGAAGATCACCGTGAAGATCACCGGTGAAGGTGCAGGCACGCTCATCACGAACGTTGCACGCATCACCCACCAGGATCAGGCCGGTGACGACCCGACGAACAACGAATCCTCGGCTTCCTTCAAGGGCGGCTTCAACATCGGCGGAACGCTCTACCGCGACTCCGATGCAAGCTACTCCAAGAGCGACACCGAAGCTCGATTCGCAGGACGCACCATCGCCCTGCTCGACGGAAACGGCAACCCCATCCTCGACAAGGATGGCAAGCCCGTCACCACCGTGACCGATGCCGACGGAAACTACCAGTTCACTGGTCTGCCCAAGGGCACCTACCGCGTGAGCATCGTCGACCCGAACGCGGGCGATCTGGCTGGTCTGACCAACACGCAGGCCTACAACGGTCGCAACGCAACCGAGGCATCGGTGACCATCGGTGATTCCTCGGTCCAGGGCGTTGACTTCGGCTTCGTGAAGCCGGCGACCATTGGCGACCGCGTGTGGAACGATCAGGACCGCAACGGTGTTGACAACGGCGAACCCGGTGTCCCCGGTGTGACCGTGATCCTCAAGGATGCATCGGGCAACGAAGTTGCTCGCACGAAGACCGACGCAAACGGTAACTACCGCTTCGAAGGAATCCTCCCCGGCACCTACAGTGTGTCGATTGAGGTTCCCGCCGGTTACGAGGCAGTGGCAACTTCCAAGGATGTCACCGTGGCAGAGGGCGAAGTCAACCTTGATATGGACTTCCCGCTCACCCAGATCCCGGCCGCCCCGTCACCTTCGAAGCCCGCGAAGTCGATTCTGGCGAAGACCGGTTCAGATGCGCAGTGGATCGCCATTCTCACCTCCATGCTGCTGGCAGCAGGCGTTGGGACTGTCGGTGCCGCTCGCAAGCGCCGCGACTGATCGCATAACGCAAATGCGCTTCTAAGCGCAAAGCACAGGCCGGGCCCCGATTTTCATCGGGGCCCGGCCCTTTTGCATCCAGTACGCACGCATAAAGGATCGAGATACGCGCGTTCTTGCCACTTGCCTCCGACAACTCCCCTACCCGCTACCAAGCGCGGCATATGGATGATCACAAGCAGGCTGGAGGACTAAATGGGCGACGATTGGCAGTCGGCACATAATGCGCTGGCCCCTCGAGAGACAGGGAGAAGAGCGCATCCTAGAGCATGTGCGCAGGCAGTAATCGCACTTCCCACGAGACAAAAGTTTGCCCCCGGGTGCTCACGCACCCGGGGGCAAACGCTATTCAGGATTCCTCAGTGGCGAAAGCTTAGTCCAACTGGTCGAAGGAGTGTGCCCACGCCGAATGGATGGGGTTCGCGTCGGCAACCATGGCCTCGAAACGGTTTTCGGCGATCTGCATGACTTCGTTCAAGGTCACGCGGATCTCTCGCAGGTCAGAGCCCTCGACCCGGCGCCAGCCATCAGCAAGAAGTTGATCGGCTGAATCCACACGCGAGACGCATACGATCAGCGGCCGGTTAAAACGCTCGTGGTATGCCTGGCCGAGTGCGCGCAATTCTTCCTGCTTCTCCGAATTAAAGTCACCCAAGAGGGTCGATCCGGTGTCCAGCAAGGCCTGTTCATCAGCCTCGCTGCCCAGAATCAGATCAACGATGTCGGCGTAGCCGGAAATCAAGGCTTCCTGTTCTTCACGGTCAGCCTGACCAACTGCATCCTGGAAAGCATGGCGCAGGTCAGCGACGGAGTCGAAAGGAGCATGTGTCCACGCGCGTTCAACCGGCCACGTCACTCCCGAGAACATGGGAGCGAAGGCGCGAGTGAACTGTGCTTGATCAAGGCGGTTAATTGCGTCCAAGTCCAGCGGACGGCCATCAACCATTGAGATGGCCGGAGACGGCTTGCGACCAATGTGGAAGAAGAGCAGGTTGAGGATGATCGCGCAGATTGAACCGATCGTCACGCCGGAGCCGAACAGGATCTGCATCCACGAGGGCACGTAGCTAGCGAGTTCGGGCTTCAAAGTGACCAGCAGCCCCAAGCCAAGCGAAGTCGCAACGATCACCGAGTTACGGTTATCGCGCATATCGACAGTGGAAAGAGTCTGAATGCCGACAACAGCAACGGCTGCGAACATTGCCAGAGACGCTCCACCGATAACAGGCTTCGGGATCGAGGCGACGACCGCGCCGGCCTTGGGCAGGATTCCCAGAATGATCATGAAGACACCCGCAGCGGTAACGACCCAGCGCGACTTCACGCGCGTGAGTCGAACCAAACCAACGTTCTGTGCGAAGCAGGTGTAGGGGAACGAGTTCAGCACACCGCCCAAAGCGGTCGACAGGCCATCGGCGCGAAGAGCATTCGCGATGTGCGCAGGAGTGATGCGCTTACCAACAACCTCACCGGTCGCAAAAACGTCACCGGTGGTTTCGACTGCGGTAATTGCCATGACGATGAGCATCGAGATAATCGCTGCAACTGAGAACTTCGGGATTCCAAAGAAGAAGGGGGTCGTGACTCCGATCGGCGCCGCCTGAGAAACCGCAGAGAAGTTCGCATCCCCCAGAATCCACGCAACAACCGTTCCGCCAAGCAGGCCCAAAAGGACAGCAATCGTTGCCATAAAGCCAGAGAAAATACGCTGGATAACGACGATGACAGCCAAAGTACCCAGAGCGTAAGCAAGTCCGCGAAGAGTTCCGGGAATGGGATCGGCGCCAACCTTTGCTGCCTCAGTTCCCCAGTAAACGATATCGTTTGCTGCAACCGAAATAAGGGTCGTTCCCATAACTGTCAGCAGGGTGCCGGTGACGACAGGCGGGAAGAAACGCAAAAGCTTCGCAAAGAAGGGAGCGGCAAGGAAGGTTGCAATGCCCGCAACGATAATCGAGCCGTACATCGTGGCGAGGCCTTCGACTCCCCCACCAGCAGCCAAACCAACTGCGATGAGCGGTGAGACTGCTGTAAATGTCACGCCTTGAAGCAGGGGAAGACGAACACCAATCTTCGGGCCAAGACCCGCAGATTGGATAATTGACGCGATACCACAGGTGAAGAGGTCCGCATTGATCAGGTGAACAGTAGTAGCCGAGTCAAGTCCCAGACCAGTTGCAATTACCAGCGGAACGACAACTGCCCCGGCGTAAAACGCCAGGACATGCTGAAAACCGAGGATTGTGAGCTTGGGGAAAGAAGGGACCGCATTGACAGGGTCGATGTGGATGGTGGACATTTTTGGCTGGCTATTTGCCATTGCGCTGCTCCTGCATGTCGCTCAAAAATGGACCTCTTAATTCTTACCCATCCGTAAGAAGCAAGGAAAGCACCGTTTCACGGAAATTTCGGTTGCATTGATTGACACACTCGCATAATTTTTCTTTCTTTTCCGCAAGATTCTGCGACTTCCTCTGCGACAAAAAGAGGCCGATGTGATTGATGACGCATTTATGAGTTTGCTTGTAAAGGCGCCTTGTGCCTAAACTATTTCTCGGCCAATCAAACGGCAATGCGCTCGTAGCTCAATGGATAGAGCATCTGACTACGGATCAGAAGGTTGGGGGTTCGAGTCCCTTCGAGCGCGCAAGCGGCCCCGCTCGGTGCGTCCCACCGGTCGGGGCTTTGCTATACCCGCCTATCTCCACATTGGTGTGCAGATCCATGCGTTACCCGCCCAGACACACGCCTTCTACCACGCTTCCCTTCACTCGCAGTGATCGAGCACCGCTTTCATCGCTTTCTTTTCCCGCGGGGTCACCCCCAATCCCCAGGAACTCTTCACAACAATTTGCCGCTGCACATACGCACAGCGATAACGAGCATTCGGTGGAAGCCACTGATCTGCTCTGCTGGCCCCTTTATCTTGATTTGCGTTGCCATCAACGGCCAGCAAATTTGTTGGATCATTCGCAAACTCTTGTCGACGCGTAGCATCCCACTGCCACGCACCGCTGCGCCATGCATTGGCAAGCGCAACAACGTGGTCGATTTGCACCTGATCTGAAGAATCCTCGCCCTTGCGGAAATCAATTGTTCTACCCGTATAAGGGTCATCAAGGATCCCCCCAACGACCACACAGTTCGGAGAGGAAGTCTTCATCTGCAGGCTACGTAAATCCCTTCGAAGGATGTCATTTCGCGTATCGCAGCCGTTTCGGTCGACATCTGCCCATCGTTGACCAAATTCATCACGTGAATAGCGTGGAACAGATTCACTGCGTACCTGAAGCACGGGAAGCTGATCTAGAGCTTTCGCGCTGTCATCCACGCTTCCTAAGGAAGAATCGGAAGGGCCACTGGAACTATTCAACCCTGTGCCCCACACGCCAAAGGCACCGCCGATGATTCCCGCGTAGACAAGCGTGAAGACCGCCCCCACAATCGCGCATATAAGCAGGGCCGCAATCAGAAGTCGTGAGCGTCTGAGACCTTTTCGGCGCGTCAACACTTACCTCCTTCTGAGACTTCTTCAGCTACTTTGACACAGAGAACACACCTAGACATAAAGAGCCACGACTATGTGGAAAACGCCGAATAAGCGTTGATCTGTAGAAAAATCCGCTGCGTAAACAACAGCGTCTTAGTCATCACTCCTGACGACCTTCGCAACCGAAGCACGTGCAGCTTTACGATTTCGAAGATTCTCACGCACAAAGTACAGACACACCAGGATCACGGTTAGTGATCCCATTGCGACCAGCTGTGCGCGTCCGGCAGCGTTGAACATCATCAGAACCGCGATCGACAGCAATCCGATGACGGCAAACCACGGCAGCCAGGGCCAACCCGGCATCCTCAGGGACAGAACTCCCTCGGCCTCGAGCTTCGAGTGCAAGCGGATCTGCGAAATAACGATCATCACCCACACGATCAAGAGCACCATGCCCACTGCATTAATGAGCACCTGCATGATCGACGACGGAAGATACCAGTTCAAGGCGACAGAGATAAAGGCCAGGGCCACGGAAACCGCAACCGAGCGCCTCGGGGTCCGCCCGTCCTCAATGTCACCGTGAAGGGTGGTTACTCCAAGGGCCTCGTCCCCCTCATCAACAGCATTGCGCACGCGCGCACCCAGAATCCAGGTCGGCCCCATTCCGCGCGCAGACAGCGAGTACGCGATTCGTGAAGACGCGTAGATATTTGCAGAGAAAGCACTAATCAGTGCGGTGAAAACGATGATCTCCATGATCATTCCGACCGCTGGGATCCCCGCCATGTTCAAAACCGCAGCGAAAGGACTGGTCTTCATCTCATCCGAATTCCACGGCAGCAGGCAGATCAGCAGAGCGACAGAGCCCACGTAGAACACCAAAATGCGCCAAATCACCGAGCGAATCGCCTGCGACATTGCGCGCCTCGCATCATCGGCCTCGGCGGCGGCAATGGTAACAATCTCAAGCCCGCCAAAGGAGGTAATAATCGCAAGCAAACCAACCGCGACTCCGGGAAGGCCAGCAGGAGCAAAACCACCATTTCCAATGAAAGCCTGGTGCAGGCTCTGAGCGCGCCCGGGAATAATGCCCATCAGAAGGCCCACTCCAACGACCAGGAAGAAGATAATTGCCGCGACTTTCAATCCTGCAAGCCAGGCCTCAACACGACCGAATTCACCGGCCGCCAGAAGGTTAATCCCGCCCAAGACAACGACGATCACCAGAGTGACAACCCACTGGTCGACACTGGGGAACCACGCTGTAAAGATCTGCGCTGCGCCGGTCATTTCCAGACCAAGCACCATGATGAGCATGAACCAGTACAGCCAGCCGGAGGTAAAGCCTGCCCATCGGCCGATTCCTGCCTCGGCGTAGGTCGAAAAAGATCCAGAGGAAGGGATCGCGGCGGCCAACTCAGCCAGTGCATACATGACGGTGACAACGATAAGTGCGGCAAGGATGTAGGACACCAAAACGGCTGGTCCGGCCTCGGAAACGGCGACGCCGGTGCCCAGGAAGAAGCCGGCACCGATCGCGCTTCCCAGCGCCATCATCGACAGGTGTGCAGCCTTGAATCCTTTTGACCGAGGCGCGCTACCACCCGCGTGAGTTTCCTGCGGTCCGCGGGCGCCTTCCCCTGTAGATCCTGCTCCGCTCTGAGCCTTGTCTGTACTCATTGTTCCGAATTGTCCTCAGTAATCTTCATGACCTCGCGTTCATCGAGCGAACGCAGCCGAAGGAGTGCCCGAAGCTGCGTTGCTGTCATGGTCAAGGTCCAATCATTATGCGAAGGAAGCTGCCACTTTCTCCAATGTGCAAGCACTGTGAAGCTCGACCCGACAATCGTTGCAACCAGCATGCCGATTTGTTCTAAGCCCGAGTGACCAAAAGCGGCCATGATCGCCGCTGAGACAAATGCGGGGGTTGCGTAGAGATTATTTCCACCAAATACCTGGGGGACCATCCCGGCGGAAATATCTCGAATCATGCCGCCACCGACGGCGGTCATAATTCCCAGCAGAATCGCCGGTCCCACTCCCAGGCCAGCATTCAGTGTCTTCAGCGCTCCAGTGGCCGCCCAACATCCCAGAACGGTTCCATCGGCAATCACTAGCGCGATCCTCCAGAATCGGGAATTAAGGCGCCAGAGCATGGCGATCAGCGCACCAACCAGTGCAGTCCCCAAGTAGAAGGGATCGGTCAAAGCAACCGGCGGGCCTTGATCGAGCATAATGTCGCGGAGCATTCCACCGGCCAGTGCACACATGATGGCCAAGACCATGAAACCGACTGCATCGAAACGTTTAATGCGCGCGATACGTCCGCCGAGGATCCCGTTCAAGAGCACGCCAAGAAGATCGATGACGCGGAACAGGTCCGGCAAAGTTTGATTGAGAGTATCGAGCACGCTCACTATTGTTATCCACCTCTCAAAAGAATCCAAGGCTGTGGACGCGCAGTCTCAGTACCCAAGATTTACGACGAGGCCGTTCCCCTCCGTAGAGCAGCGCGGTCGCGCGGCTGTCCCCGATCAGGAGATGCTGGTGCCGAAGAGAAGACCCAGCAGGTAGGTTGCACCCGCTGCGCCATAACCAACGGCAAGCTGACGGAAAGCACGCGGGGCGGGTGCACGACCCGAAAGGACACCGACAATTCCACCGGTGAACATGAGCGCGATACCGACAAGGACAACCGAAATTCCCGCAGCAAGCACTCCATCAAGCCTGAAAAGATAGGGAATTAAGGGCAAGAGAGCACCAACGGCGAAACAAATGAAGGACGAGGCCGCAGCGCCCACCGGGGTACCGATCTCTTCGCTAGCTCCCGTATCTTCATCCTTGTACGCTGAAAAGATCGGGCGTCGCTCTGTGCCATCTACACTTGCTGCAGCTTCACCGCCACTGCGACGATCAGACTGCGCAAGTTTTGCGAAGACATCTGCCGCATGCGCCTTTGCGCTTTCCTCATCTTCCCCGCGAGCGCGGAAAAGCAGTGCCAATTCATTGGCATCGACGTCAACAGAGTTCAAGGTGTTGTCGACACCGGGGTCGGGAATCGAGGCATCCAATAGCTCGCGCTGAGAACTGACGCTCACCCATTCACCGGCGGCCATGGACATTGCACCTGCAAGCAAGCCGGCAACACCCGTGGTCAAAATCGAATGCGAGCTCATTCCCGCACCGACGACACCCAAAATCAACGCGAGGTTTGATACCAGGCCATCGTTCACTCCGAAGACAGCGGCTCTGAAGGTACCCGCTAGCGATTCACGGGAGCGCTGTGCAAGCGAACGAACAACCTCAACGTGCAAACGCTCATCGGCAGCAATCGCAGCGGGAACATCGGCGTCGTCGTCATAAGAGGATCGTTCTTCAGTTCGCTGAGCCATCGCCAGAATAAAAATTGTCCCGAACATGTAGGCCAGGGCAGATGAAATTCGGGTACGAAGCGGAGGATGCGGTGCGGGAAGCGCATGTTCCCCCAAAAGGGAGAGCCAGTATTCCTCATGGCGTCCCTCGGCCTCGGCAAGGCCAAGAAGTACCTGACGTTCTTCACCCGTCCGACGTTCGGCCAGCGCGCGATAGGTACGCGCCTCCATACGTTCTTCGGCTAGGTAGCGGCGCCAACGGCGAATCTGCGCGCGCGAAGCTTGCTTTTCAGTGAGATGGGAATCAGTCATTGTTGAAATATCCGCGCCTCAGCCCGCGTAAGTTGGTAGGTCGTCTTCGGTGATCTCCGGTTCAGCGGCCGGCATGCGGAACAGTCGTTCCTTCACCGCATCGGCAACTTTATCCGTGACTTTCTCACCCTGGGTGCGGACAAGCGCAGACATTTTTTCACCGGCAGCGTCCAGGGGACGAGCAACCAAGGGGAAGCGACGGAGCTTTCCCGCGCACGCACAAATTCGCTCGTATTGTTCACGCCCCGCTCGGGTCCCCAGCACGTAGCCGATTCCGAAACCGACGGCGATTCCCATTTTCGTTCCCATGATGCGTCTTTCTTGTGCGATCAGGCGCATATGCGCCGGTGTGCGATGGTGACTATCGAATAAAAACAAGCCTAGTAGTTCCCCAAAGCAACCCGCTACTTGTTTACCTTTTCGCACGTTGTGAGATGGGGTATTTCGCATCTTCTATGAAACCAGTACCGTGGAGGTATGAGCGAAGTACGTATGAACACCCCCCGAGGGATCACCCTGTCGGGAACTTTCGTTCAGCCCGTGGATTCACGGGACGCTGCTGTCCTGTTTTCGCATTCATTTCTTGCAGATGAACACTCGGGCGGACACTACGATGAGCTGGCACGTGCCTATCGCAAAGCCGGGTATGCGACGCTCCAATTCGATTACTCGGGGCATGGACGCTCCGATGACGAGGTGATTACCCGCGAGTCTCAGATCGAGGACCTCCAGGCCGCATCGGGTTGGCTTGCCGATCAGGGTTTCACGCACCAGATTATTCACGGCCACTCTTTTGGCTCGGTCACTGCACTTGCCGCTCACCTGATTCATGCGACCGCGCTGTTTCTTTCTGCTCCGGTACTTGGCCCGCTCTCCTACGACTGGAGCGCAATTTTCTCCAATAGCCAATTAGACGAATTGGAGCACACCGGCCAGACCCGGATTCCGGACGACTCCGATGGGCCTCGCGAATTTTTCACGATTTCCAAGCAGACGCTGGCCGATCTATCCATGGTCGATTCTTCAATCATCGATCCGAAGGGCGCACCCGCGTTCATCCTCCACGATGCCGATGATATCGATTTGGGTTTGGTTGATCTCACGCGCGATGCTTTCCACCGTCTTCCCGACGGCTCGCGGGTTGAAATGGTCCACGACACCCGCTTTGGTGCCGGCGAGCATCCGGAAATCCTTCTCGAGGCCGCGCTTGAGTGGGCGCATCTGTGGGCAGAGCCCAGTGGAGAGTTCCGCCAGTAACGTACACACCCAGCTGTGACGAAAGTTCTTCGTTACCCTGAAGGGGTGTCCACTTCATCGCAGCCAAGGCGTCGGCGCGCACATTCACGTAGGGGTCGTTCCCCTCATGCACCCGCGCCTTTTCGTCCTTTCACGCCCGAACAGCTTGCTGCTCGGGCCGCTGCGATCCCACTGATTTCATTTCCCGATCTTCCGGTCAGTGCTAGGCGCGAGGAAATTGCGCAGGCCATTTCGCAGCATCAGGTTGTCATCGTCTCCGGCGAAACCGGCTCGGGAAAAACCACGCAGATCCCAAAGATTTGCCTCCAATTAGGCCGAGGCGTGGGCGGCATGATCGGGCACACCCAGCCTCGCCGTATCGCAGCGCGTTCGGTTGCAGAACGCATTGCCGCTGAGCTTGGCCAAAAGGTGGGCAAAGAGCCTGGCGAGGTCGTCGGCTACCAAGTGCGATTCACCGATGAGGTCGGTCCCACCACTTTGGTCAAACTCATGACCGACGGTATTTTGTTGGCAGAAATTCAATCGGACCCAATGCTGCGTCGCTATGACACCCTGATCATCGACGAGGCCCACGAGCGCAGCCTAAACATCGATTTCATCTTGGGCTACCTTGCGCGTTTGCTTCCCCTGCGTCCCGACCTCAAGGTCATCATCACTTCAGCGACCATTGATTCGGATCGTTTCGCGCGCCACTTCGGTCGATGGAACGGTCCGATTGGACAGGGCACGCTCATTGAAGCAGCACCGGTTATTGAGGTTTCGGGTCGTACTTTCCCGGTTGAAATCCGCTACCGTCCCCTTGCTGCAGATAACCCGACTTCCTATTCCTCCTCAAGTAGCTCCCCCGATGCTCAGCCCGCTGAAAGCAGCCCGGCCACGGCCTCGGCAATCGAGGAAGAAAGCACTGGAATCGGCGTTGAACAACTGGTTTTAGAGGACCCAGATGATCCCCTTGCTCTTGAGGGCTACGGCGCGGGTCAAGACATCGACGTCGAAACCGCAATCTGCCATGCGGTCGATGAGCTATGCAGCGAGGGCCCGGGGGATATTTTGGTATTTCTTCCCGGTGAGCGCGATATCCGTGATACAGAACAGGCGTTGCGTGATCACCTGGGAAATCGCGCGCCCAAGGATATCTCACACTCGAAAAACCCCGCAGATATCGAAATTTTGCCCCTATTTGCGCGCCTCAGCTCCGCGGAACAACACCGGATTTTTGAGGAACACAGCCATCGGCGCGTTGTTCTGGCTACGAACGTCGCTGAAACCTCGCTGACGGTTCCGGGGATCCGCTACGTGATCGATCCGGGACTGGCACGAATTTCGCGCTATTCCAATAAGACCAAGGTTCAGCGCCTACCCATCGAAGAGATTTCAAAGGCCAGCGCGAATCAGCGTTCTGGACGTTGCGGACGCGTTGCGGACGGTATCGCGATTCGCCTGTATTCCGCTGATAATTTCGCATCGAGGCCAGACTTCACCGAGCCGGAAATCTTGCGCACCTCGCTGGCCTCGGTCATTTTACAGATGAGCGCTTTAGGGCTGGGAGACGTTGCTTCATTCCCCTTCGTCGATGCGCCGGACTCGCGAGCGATCCGCGATGGCATCAACCAGCTCATTGAAATCGGGGCACTGCGCCCGCTGGAATCATCAAAGAACTCCGATTCTTCCGCGCTAGCACAGGGAAACCAGGGACTTGAGCTCACACGCATTGGTCGCGATTTAGCTCGGCTTCCCATCGATCCGCGCTTGGGCCGCATGCTGATCGCCGGGCATGAATCAGGATGCGCCTCGGAAATTTTAGTCATCGTCGCTGCGCTATCGATTCAGGATGTCCGCGAGCGCCCACTGGAACACCAGGAAGCAGCAGATACGGCACACGCGCGTTTTGCTGACCCCCACTCCGATTTCTTGACCTACCTCAATTTATGGCGCTACCTGCACGTCCAACAGCGCGATCTTTCAGGTAGCGCGTTTAGACGTATGTGCCGGGCAGAATTCATTCACTACCTGCGTTTCCGCGAGTGGCGCGATATCGCCCACCAGCTGCGCGATATGGCCCGCAGCATCGGCATCAACACCGAGCCACTGGGGATGCCTTCAGCAGGAGATGTGGTCGAGCAGGCATCACGTACGGGAATTGCGGACGCCGCAGCGAAGGCTGCAGTTGCCTTCACGCGCTCAACCAGCGCGGTCGACACCGACGATATTCACCGTTCGATCCTCGTTGGTCTGCTCTCCAGTCTGGGCGCGTGGGATCCGGCAACTCGAGACTATACGGGTAGCCGAGGCACTCACTTCACCATTTGGCCGGGTTCGGGAATCACCGGCCATCCCGATTGGGTGATGACCGCGGAATTGGTTGAGACCTCGCGGCTCTTTGCACGTACGGTCGCCCGTATTCGCCCCGAATGGGTCGAGCCATTGGCAAAAGACCTACTCAACCATGTCTATTCCGAACCCACGTGGAATTCTTCGCGGGGCGCGGCGTACGTTCAAGAAAAAGTGATGCTCTACGGGCTGACATTGATCGCAGACCGCTCGGTGTTGCTGGGACGGCTGGGTTCTACTCCCCTGGGGTCGATCCGAGGTGCTGTTCCAACAGATTCTCCTTTTGCGATCGCCCAGCAAAGCCCAATCACCGCTGCCGAGCTCGCTCGTGAAATGTTCATCCGCCACGCGCTGGTTCAGGGTCAGTGGCGTGAGCGTCATGCCTTCCAACGTCGCAACGACGAGGCGATCGAGCGGGCAAGGGAAACCGAGCGTCGCAGCCGCACCCATGGCCTCGTCGCCGATGAAATGGCGTTGGAGCGTTTCTTTGACGATCTCCTCCCCGCCTCGATCATCTCTGCCGGGCACTTTAATCGCTGGTGGAAGAACGAAAAGCGCCAGAATCCTCATCTTTTGGATTACCCTCCTGAGCTTCTGCTTCCCCGAGGCCTGGGCCAGACCGGAGAGGGCTTCCCCGACCATTGGCAGCAGGGAGAGCTTCGCCTTCCCCTGTCCTATGAGTTCCACCCAGGTTCCCCGCGCGACGGCGTTTCGATGTCCATTCCCGTCGAGGCCTTGGGTCGCGTGAGCGATGAGGGCACCGATTGGTTAGTGCCGGGTATGCGCGAAGAACTCATCACCGAGGCAATTCGTGCGCTTCCCAAGGCCAAGCGCCGCCTGCTTGCACCCGCTCCCGAAGTCGCAAAGAGCGTTGCCGCGTGGATTGATGATTTCCGAAGCGGCCGCGTGAGTGCTGACAAGGATCTTGATCACGCACCCTCTGGTGGTGCTTCCACTGACGTTGCGTCCTCTGCCTCTACACCCGATGAAGATCCAGCCTCGCTGAGCGCTGCTCTTGGGCGCTTGGCGGCATGGGGACAAAAAACAGGTCAGGGCCGCAGCGATAAGCGCCTGTCCAAGGCCAGTACGCCCACCCAAGACGAACGGGGTAAAGGCCGCGATCTTTCTGCGGTTTCCTCAGCTCAAACCTCCGATAAGTCCCCGAAGTCTTCCACCCAAAATCCCGGTGGAGCCCACACCGCTGCCACGCAGGCTGACTCGACATCCTTCGACGAACTTTTCACTCGCGCAATCCGTGAGCTCCGAGGTGTTGACCTGAGTGATTCCGATCTCCACACCATGCACGATGCGCTTCCCGATCACTTGCTCATGACCTTCGTTGTCTACGATCGCGAGGGACGCGAACTGGGAAGCGGGAAAGATCTGGGGTATCTCAAACGAACCTTGGCCGGTGCAACCGATAGCGCGTTGCGAACGGCCGTTCGCCAGGCATTGACTGAAGCCCAAGAACGCAGCGCACAAGGCAAGCATCGCTCAGGCGCAGAAGCTAAGCCAGAGGCGGGTACCCCCTCAAGGACTGAGCCTGTTGAGGCTAAAGCTCACACGCAAGGGAAGGCAGCGACGGCCTCGGGAGCAATCGATGGTAGCGAAGGCACTCCCGGAAGCGAGCTTTTCGCCGACGATCTTGAGGATTTCCCGACCACCCCTTTGCCAACCTCAATCGAATCTCAGGCGCAAGGTCTGACAATTCGCGCATTCCCCGCACTAGTTCCCCAAGGGAAGCCCGAGAATCCGCTGGCGGGTGTGCGCGTCATGGCAAATGCATCGCAGGCAAGAAGCGATCACGGATTGGGTGTGGCGAACCTCGTCCTACGTCGCGTTCAGCTATCAACCAAGCGCGTTTCGACGCGTTGGAGTGGACGCGAGGCACTCATGCTGACCTCAACTCCCTATCGAAGCACTGAGGCTCTGATCGCGGATGCTCAGTGGGCAAGCGTGCGTGCGCTCACGGTGTCTCTGAGCGGAAATCAAGGGCTGTGGGGGGTACGTGATCGCTCGAGCTTCGATGACCTTTCCCAACGCGTGAGAGATCTGCACGAAGATCAGGTCTATTCGATTATTGAAGTCGTCGTGCGTGCGATGGAATCTTGGGCGCAACTTCAAGACACCCTTACGACTGCGGATGCGCAGACCTATTCCACACTTCGCGAGGATGTCGAAAGAGTCGCGAATTCCCTGGTATTTGATGGATTCATTGCCGCAACACCTATCGAGCGTCTTCGCAACCTTCCGCGATACATTCAAGCTCAATCTTTACGCGTCCGAAAAGCTCTGCGTTCGCCTTCCGATCTTGCGCGTGACGAACGCTCTGCTCAGGCCTTGACACAGGTCGACGAGGAGCTACACGAACTTCGCGAGCTCATGGACACGCGTCCTTTCGACGCCCGGCACGCCAGTGCATTTGAGGAACTTTTGTGGATGCGTGAGGAACTGCGCGTTTCTCTATTTGCTCAAGAACTGGGGACCGCGCGAAAGATTTCACCTCAGCGCATGTTGGCAGCAATCGATCGTCTTCACGAGGCCATATGAAGCGTGAAGACGCACGCGCAATGGCACGCAAGTTGATGGATCACCACGGTTTAAGAGAGTGGTCGCTGCGATTTGACCGTGCGCGTAGACGCGCGGGAGCATGCGTCCATACACGACGCGAAATTCGCCTTTCGGGGCCCTTGGTTGACCTCTACGATGCGGAAACGGTACGTGGAGTCATCCTGCACGAAATTGCCCACGCCCTGGTTGGTGCCTCACATCATCACGATGCGATCTGGCAAGCGAAAGCTCGCCAACTTGGCGCCCGCGATAGCGCACGTTTATCGGCACACTTACCCTCGCCTCGGCCATCATGGGTGGGGGTATGCCCAGTGTGCGGAACACGGCGGGAACTCTATTCAGCTCCCCGACGGGTCACCTCTTGCGGTGTGTGTTCACGCACTTTTGATGCCTCGCGAATCTTTATCTGGTCCCACAAAGGACAACCTCGTCAACCCGGCGGACAGTATGCTCGCCAACTACGCAGTTTGACACGACTTCGACATCCAAATGAATGACGATGCGTAAACGTACTGACGAGCGTTAACATATGTCCATTCACCCGATCACCTTTGCTGAAGGACGTATAGATGTCTGCTTCCACCCCATTCGATGACGGCGCAACGACCAATACTGGCGAAGAACGCGAAAATCTGACCTGGCAAGAGTTCGGCGATGCCGCACGCGAGCTGGCACAGCAGATCGTGAACTCCGGATGGAAGCCCGACCTGATCGTTGCAATTGCGCGCGGCGGCCTGATCCCCGCGGGCGCAATTGCCTACGCAATGGGTGTGAAGGCCATCGGTACCATGAACCTTGAGTTCTATACCGGTCTGGGTGAGACTTTGGATGAGCCTCAGGTTCTGCCTCCGCTCATGGATGTTTCAGCTCTGGACGGCAAGAAGGTACTGGTCGTTGATGACGTGGCAGACTCGGGCAAGACCCTGAAGAAGGTCATGGAACTGATCGACGAAGATGGGCTGAGCCTTGATGGTAAGACCCACGCAAAGGTCGATGCTCGCTCGGTTGTTATTTACAAGAAGCCCGTCTCGATCATCGAACCGGACTACATCTGGCGCAAGACCGCTCTGTGGATCAACTTCCCCTGGTCGGTATTGCCTGTGGTCGAGGCTGAGTAACACTCAACTTTGAGCATAAATATACGGGACTGCGCGCTGCTCGCAGTCCCGTTTCATTAAACGACCGGTATTTTCCAATCGATGCCGGCTACACCGCAACGAGTGGCACATAACTCCCGCTTAAGTCACCTCCCGACACCTTTGGTCTTCCGCGATCGCAGGTCTCAAACAAATACGCTGCAGCCCCGCACGCCCAGCGGGAATCCTCACTGGCACGACGAATCACAACCGGAAGCACTTCCCCCGGAGACCCAACAGTGAAGAGCACATCCTCAAAGAGGACTGCCCACTCCGAGGAAAGAATCCGCACTGCGCTTCCGTCAAGGACGATGTGATCAATTTTGGTCATTTCGCTGAGCTGCTCCAGACACATCGCAAGGTTGCGAACGAAGCCCAGCACCGCCTTCCGGCAGGCTAGGTCCCCGCCCTGCGCCATACGAATCAGCTCTTCGATATCACGGGGCCGATCGGTATCGTCAGCACTCATACGGGCAGCGCGTGCCTGCCCAATAATGGCTGAGGGAACCAAGGATACACTGGCACATCCATAATGCCCCTGTGCGCATACCGCATTGCTTCCCTCAAGACGAAGGTGAGCAATTTTTCGGTAATCGCCAGCGGGATCAGGGCAAATTGCGCCGTTCTTCACTTCGACGTAGCAGACATTTTCCGCGATCTGAACGATCAGGAAATTATCCAAACGCTGTCCGACACCGTATATGGCTTCGTAGGTTGCCAGTCCTTCAAGACTGTTGATGAGAGAAAGCGGAAGTCCGCCTTGGCCAGAGATCGAATCGAGTAGAGGAAAGTCCAACCATCCAAGCTCTTCGACAGTGCACCTTCGCCCATCGATCACTTTCCCACCGAGGGATAGGCCGATTCCCTTGATGTCCCCATATGAATGAACGCTTTCTGCCATCTCTGTGTAGAGAGTGTTAATCGTGGCCAGAATGGCATTCGAATTATTTACAACGATTCGTGCACGCTCTTCACGCACACGCCCAGAGCGATCCATGACAACGGCATGAATCCTTCCGGGTAAGAGCGCAATTCCAACAGCACACTCATCAGAGCGTTTGAAATGCGGTATGTGAATTGGCGGTCCCGGCGGGTCGGCAGTCTTCTTGTGAATATCGTATGGCTCCATCGCGCACCCCTTGGCAACTTCTTCGTTACCTGGACACGGGCGTATCCAGCGCGCTCAGTGTATACCATGACCACCTACAATTGCGCGGATTTCAACATTATTGGGGAAACCAGGCGCGCATATAACCATAAACATTCGCATTGCCATAAACCGAGCAATCATTCCCATGCCCCGCAAGCGCCCCCTGGTTGGGAACATAGGGCGTGTAGTTATACAAGCTGGCAGTTGCACGATTGGCGGGAGTGATCTCAACGGAAGTGCATTCTTCGGCGGGACCATAGCGGGCCTCGACCCTTTCTCCCGCACGGAAACGGAAACGCTCAGGCCTCACCCGATAGATCGCAAACTGGCGTGCGGCGTAATAAACCTGCCGCTGAAAACCGGCATAATCCGGGTCGCAGGTCGAGTTATCCGGGCAGGCATATCCCATCGCGCTGGGATAGCTGAACCACTGAAACATTCCACCCGATGCGTAGATCAGTCCCTGCTCTTTTTGCAGCGTCACCAACAAAACTTTTGGGTTCACTCCGCATGAACGTGCGGACTGGCCAATAATTTGCGCGGCGGTTTCTTCTTCGCCGCCCTGGTATCCCCATTGGCAATACTCATCAGCGGGGAAAGTCTCGGTGACGGCTTTGAAGTCCTTCAAACACGGAACATCCTGGTCGTTCACCCGTCCCGCGCGGCAGCCCTCTCCCTTTTCGTTGATAAAAGCAGCGATCTGCTCATCATTCATGGCTCTCGAGTCATCCAGGACGGCATCAGACATGATGTTTTCCGGGTCAAAACCCGAATAGTCCAAAGGGATTCCGCGAGGCGCCTCAGAGGCTGTTTCTTGCGGCTGCTCTTGCGGCGTTGTGTCCGTACAGCCGGCTATCCCGATCGCCGAGGCCGCCGCTACGCAAAGTGCGACAAGCGCGCCTATGCGCTTGTTTCGTTTCGTCACCGAGTTGTGCTCCTCATGATGTACTCAATGATGGCTGGAGTGCAGTTCTCAATGGTCTCACGAGTGGCCTCGAAATCAGAATAATCTCCGTACCAGGGGTCGGGAACATCGAGGTCACGCCGGTGGCTAACCTCTCCCCCACTCACTTCGAATTCACGGAACATGCGAATCTTCGGATCAGGCCCGCCTGCAAGCCTTTCAAGGGCGCGAAGGTGTGAGGAGGTCATCGCAAGAATCAAGTCCCAACGTTGAAGCTCCCTCACCTCGACTTGGCGGGCTCGATGCGAGGGCACGCGGTACCCTCCCTCTCGCAGTGCTCGGGCAGCGCGAGAGTCGATCCCGTGTCCATGTTCCTCATCGCTGATCCCGGCCGAATCAACCACAACATCAAGCCCGCGCTGTTCGACGGCTTCACGCAGGATTTCTTCGGCCATGACCGAGCGGCAAATATTGCCGGTACACACCATAAGGACGCGATAGGACACGGGATCAGCTCACTTGCAGAAAAGTGAGAGGTAGGCGCAAATCGCTTCGAAGGAGTGGTATGCAGCCTTCTCGCCATTCATGTGGAAGTCCTCGTCAGCACCTTCTCCCGTCAGATCCGAAATCGCGCGCAGGCAGATCCAATCCACGCCGTTGGACCAGCACACCTGGGCCATGCCACAGGTTTCCATGTCAACAGCCAGCGCATCGGGGAAGCCTGCGCGAATACGGGCAACGACCTTTTCCGAGGCAAAGGAATCGCCGGTAACGATGCGGCCGGTTCGCACGTGGTGCGGCTGGGCATCATTGAGGCCCGCGAGCGCATCAATCGCGCGCTGCGAGGAGTGATAATCGACGGGCATACGTGGAATCTGGCCGAGCTCGTAGCCGAAGACAGTGGCGTCGGCATCGTTGTAGATCGTGGAGATCGCGCCCGCGATGTCGCCCACTTGGATTCCACCCTCAAGACCGCCCGCGGTACCACCCGCGATGACGATCTTCGGGGTGGCCAGGGTCAGGCCTCGGGCCACTGCTGCTGCAGCATTCGCAATGCCAACACCCGAGGTGATGACGACGACGGTGTGACCTTCGAGCTGGCCAAGGGCATAGCTCTGCTGGTGATGTCCGTCGGCGCCCACAACAAGGGTCTCAACCGCGTCGGAGCCGGGAAGAGGCGCAAGAGCATCCAGGAAGGGCTGTGCCTCCATCACCATGGCGCACTGAATGAAGGCGTCGACCTCGGGAAGCTGACGCGAAGGGGTCAAGGTCAGGGACATGAGTACCTCTCTGAGAAGTGACTGGGGCCGTCAGGTCTGAATGATTACTTTGCTGCCGCGGCGTCATCCTGAGTGACAACCAGCCACTTGTCGCGGTGATTCAGGAACTCGCGAACGGCTTCTTGCGCGCCTTCCAGGGAGTGGTTTGCACCCCAGCCGCACTGAACCTCATTCGCTGCAGGAACCTCGGTGGCATTGAGGATGTCTTCGAAAGTTGCCTGCAAGATGGGCAGAAACTCCTCAGTCTCAACGCCTAGGAGCAGGGCATAGAAGCCGGTCTGGCAACCCATGGGACCGAAGTCAATGAGCTTATCGGTGTGGTTGCGCATCAATTCAGCGCTGAGGTGCTCAATGGAGTGAACCGTGGGCATCTCAAGGTGTGCCTTATTGGGCTGGGTAAAACGGACGTCGTACTTGATCAGGACGTCGCCGCCGGGAAGAGTCTTCCGATCTGCGACGCGGACGTAAGGAGCAAGGACAGTGCGGTGGTCGAGGTTAAAGGACTCAACATTCATGCGTTCACTCATGAAACCCAGTTTATCGGCATTTAGATGGCGCGCTCAGGTGAGTCTCGGATGCCGCACGTTGTGTAGAACACCATTATTGATGGGATTTTCACTGAAAACTCCGCTTCATTGCAGCGAAGCGAATGAGTGATCACGTCGTTCATCTCCAGTTATTTTCAGGCACAATAGAGGTATGGATCTTCAGCCGTCGATTGATGTTACCTCTCCGGATCAGTACAGCGCAGGCACCCCTACACCTGCAGCCATCGTCGCCGGTGAAGTTCCCGCCAGCGAGGCCCATCGCCCGCTCTCCGCTTTCGATATGTTTTCGATCGGTATTGGCCCCTCTTCATCGCACACGGTCGGTCCGATGCGTGCGGGCCTTGCCTTCTCCACAGAGCTGTGTGCGCTTCCCGATTATTCGCATCTGTCTCACGTAACCATTGACCTTTTTGGCTCCCTTGGCGCAACCGGACGAGGTCACAACACGGACCGTGCAGTACTGCTGGGTCTAGCGGGCTATGACCCGGAAACCGTGTCCATTGAAACAGTTGAGAGCCTGATTCCCCAGATTGCTTCCAGCGGTAGTCTTCCCTTCGCGGGTGGCCGGGAAATTCCTTTTGATATCGAGTCCGATATCCGTTTTCTTCCGCGCACGGTCCTGAGTTACCACGTCAACGCGCTCACAATCACTGCTTACGCAGGAGAGAGCTTGGTCCTTGAGCGCACCTACTATTCGGTGGGTGGCGGCTTCGTTATGGCCCAGACGAATAACGATCCCGAACACCCCGAGATCGCATCCTTGGCCTCTGCGCAAGAGACAACGGGAATGTGCACCCCCGCGCCCTATCCCTTCTCGACGGCCGCACAGCTTTTGGCGCAATGCGCGCGCTCGAGTCTATCCATCGCCGAGGTTGTGCGTGCAAACGAACTTTCTGCACGCTCTGAGGTGGCCTTGGACGCCTACCTCGACCAAATCGCACACACGATGTTCCACGCAATTGAGGCGGGGATTTCCTCCACCGGTATTTTGCCCGGTGGACTGGACGTTCCTCGTCGCGCGAACGCTTTGGCCGCACAATTGCGCGCGCGCGCTGAAAAGGCTTTTTCAGCCGGTGAGCGCCGAGGCTGGGCCGGGGTCATGCAAGATCCCCTGCGTGCCATGGACTGGGTCAACCTCTACGCGCTGGCGGTGAATGAAGAAAACGCTGCCGGCCACAGAATCGTCACCGCACCAACCAATGGCGCAGCCGGCGTGATCCCAGCAGTGCTGGGCTACCTCGTTGCTTTTTGTCCCGAGGCCGGAGCAAGTTTCCCCGACTTCTCCCCCTCAAATTTGGCTGGGATTTCAGAACTTCCTCTGGACGAGTCCTCAGAGTCCGCAACTTGCCGTCGCGCATCAGTTCACGAGTTTTTGCTGGCTGCAACTGCGATTGGCGCTTTGATCAAGACGAACGCGTCGATTGCCGGCGCTGAGGTTGGCTGTCAAGGGGAGGTCGGTTCGGCCTCGGCAATGGCGGCTGCAGGGCTTGCTCAGGCTCTGGGCGGCACCCCACAGCAGGTAGAGAACGCTGCTGAGATCGCCATGGAGCATTCTCTGGGGCTCACCTGCGATCCCGTTGGAGGCCTTGTTCAGATCCCCTGCATCGAACGCAATGCGATTGCTGCTGTTAAGGCAATTAACGCTGCTCGCATGGCCCTGTGGGGCGATGGCCGCCACACCGTATCCTTGGATGTCGCGATCGAGACAATGCGTCAGACAGGGAACGACATGCTCTCAAAGTACAAGGAGACCTCAGCGGGCGGCTTGGCCGTCAACGTTGTGGAGTGTTGATCTCAGTTTCTTCGCCGTTTTCGCTTGCTGCAGATGCTTCTGCTGCTGCGGCTGCTTCAGCCTCACGCTTCTTGCGCTTCTTATGGGCGAGGAACCATAGAACTGCAGTCGTAATGAGCACGGCGATAATGCCGACGACAACGGCAATCATCCAGGTCTGAACGACTGCGGGTTCAACCTTTGCCGATTCTGCAGCAACCTGCTGATCATCCATGGGAACGCGCTCACCGGTGACGAGCAATCGGTGAGTATTGATGCCGTAGGGCGTACAGGTAATCAAAGTTGCAAGGTCTTTTCCTGCGACCTTGTTCAGGCTCTCTGTTTCATTGGGAAGAACAGTCCGAATATCAGTGACCTTGTATTTGAGGTGACGGCCTAGAACTTCAATGTAAAAGACATCGCCGACTTTAACTCGGTTGAGGTGGTCGAACATAGTTGCACTGCCCAGTCCGGAGTGGCCGGTCAGAACCGTGTGAGTTCCTTCGCCACCAACAGGGAGCGCAGTTCCAAAGAGGTGTCCAACGCCTTTTTCAAGAGTTGAGGTTTCGGTGCCGTGATAGATCGGAAGGCTGATATCTGCCGAAGGGACCTTAACGGTTGCCATCACGGGGTTGACATCGAGCTGCGAGAGGTAGTTGGAGTACTGGGGAGTGTTGGGGCGCTGCGATTCCAACCAGGGGTCCAGAATGGGAGCTTCAGCCGCCTGACGGTTGTATTCGTCAGCGCGTGCGAGTTCGTCTTTCAGTACATCGGGACCAAGGTTGGTTTGTTCGGCGCTGAATGCTTTGGCAATACGTTGTTGTTCGAGGTTGTTCTGATAGGTCGCGATAACGGGGTAAAGCAGAACCAGAATCCCCAGCACCAGCAGAACTGGGGGAAGGATGGTGAAAAGGCGACGGCGGCGTTGGACCTTGAGAATGCGTTGATCACGTTCTCCCACAGTTTCAGGTGCCTCCTGAACCTGGGTGCTTGAGAGGCTATCGTCTGCGTGGATCTCGTTCTCACTCATGAGTCGCCTTTTAAATGGGGGTTGCGTTGATTGTATAGAAACGGGTGCGGGAAGACCCACGGGTCTTCCCGCACCCAGCTAAATCTCACTTAGAGATCAGTCGTTTTCCTTGCGACGCTTGTTCGCAATGGCGATAGCACCAGCGCCGATAACAAGTGCGGAGCCAGCTGCGATCAGCACGCCCACACCGGCAGCACCGGTAATGGGCAAGCGGAATCCACCATTGTGAGGAGCATCCTTGACCGTGGTCTCCAGGGTGTAGTGGTTATCAGCGGTCGAGTTGGTCTCGAGGACCTGGAAGGCAATCGGGCGAGTCTGGAGCTCGAAGCCTTCGGGAGCCTTGGTCTCAACGAGGCAGTACCAACGGGGGTTGGCGACCTTGGCGTTGTTGGCCCAGTCGTTGTTGCGCAGACCATCGATGACGACCTCACCGTTTGCGTCGGTCACGTAGGTGGTAACGCCAGCGGGGCTTAGCTTCGTGTCCAGGCTTGCGTCAACCGAGTCGAAGTTCTTGGCGGGAGTGTTCTGAGGCGTGCACTGGTACACCTCGAACTCTGCGCCCTTGAGCTTCGCGCTTGTATCTGCTGCAGAAACCTTAGTGATCTTCACCTTGCCGAACTTGGAGACAACCTCAGAATTCGGGTAATCCGGCGGGGGAACCTCACCCGAGTTAGGCTTCCAACCGTTGGCGGGAGCGTTGGGGAGCAGGATGCCCTTGTTCTTGAAGATACCGTCGGTGCCGACCTTTTCCTTGACGGTACCAACCAGGTTCATCTGGACCTTGGTGGTGTCGTCCTTACGGTTCGCAACCAGCTTGGCGCGGCCGGTCTCAGTAAACTCAGCTGTCCAGAACATGGTCTTAGTGTCGGTGCCGGTGGCGCCGATCAGCTTGTAGTCGATGCCCTTGCTCAGAGCAACCTCACCGGTCTTGCCATTGATGACCTTCAGCGTAATGCCGGCTTCGGGCAGCTCAACGCGCTTGTCGTACTGGTCGACGACATCGTAGAAGTCAAAGCCCTCAACTGCGGGGATGTCGGACTTCAAGGTGTAGGAGATCTCCGAGCCCACCGCGGGGGTGTTCTCGTCGACAAGGGTCTTCTCGATGCCGGCCTTGGCGTTCTTCGGGTATGCGTGAACGTCGTAGACCCACGTGTTCAGGTCCTTCGGGTTCGTCATCGGAACGGTGATGATGAAGGGCTTGGAGCCGACGTAGCCCGCGGGGGTTTCGGTCTCGGTCACGACGTAGGCGCCCAGGGGCAGGTTGGAGAAGGTGGCCAGACCGCCGCCAGCGGTGGTCTTCTCAAGTGCTGCGTCAACACCGTCTGCCTTGGCGGTAGCAACGTCACCGTCGAAACCAACGAGCTTCTCCCACCCAGCCTGAGTGCTCAGGTCGACATTGATCAGACGCTCGACGGTGAACTTTGCGCCGTCAAGCGGGGTACCGGTGACGGTGCTGTCCTCAAGACCGGTGCCTTCGGTGGTGCCGTTGGTAGCATCCTTCACCAGCTTGTGGATGGTAATGGAGCCGGTCTTGTTGGTATCCAGATCAACCAGTGAGGGAAGACGCTCAGCGGTGGCAACAACACCGAATGCCGATGCCGAGGGGGCTGCCGCAGCCATACCAGGAACCGCTGCGGCGCCGGCGGCAACCGCAATGACGGCGAGGAGGCTTACGCCTCGACGGGTCTGAAGAGTTGTCATTTTTATGTTCTCCTGTTGTACGGGATCTTTAAACAGATTAAGTGATGGTGATTGAACTAATCGTTTACAGGATTCCGTGTCTCAGGCAAATTTATCTGCCTGAGACACTGTTTCATGGTGACCAGCGGCGATCCATTCGGAACAAAGCCCCAAATACTCATGTGGTAGGTGCGACACGCCGACATGGGCGCAAAATTTTTCGAATTTTTCGTGCGCTTACCCACAGCCTCAACCCACTCTGTGGAGAAATTGAAGAGCTCTATCCACAGGCCCCCTCGGGCACAATTTCCTCAAATTACACCGATGTAAGCCACCCTCATCCACACCCCATCCACAGGGGACCAGTCACCTATCCACATCTAGGGTTAGGAACACAGTTAGACACAACATATTGGGTCTCGTGACGAAAGCACACACAAGGTGTAGTGTTGTCGCATGTTCCGCTCCCCCGGGTAAACAGCGGAGAAAACACACATCAACACACGACATTGAAAGGTCCGACCATGTCTATCACCGTCTACTCCAAGCCCATGTGTGTCCAGTGCGATGCGACCTACCGCGCACTCGACAAGCAGGGACTGGACTACACGAAGGTCGACCTCACCGAAGACCCCTCGGCACTCGAGTTCATTAAGGGCCTGGGCTACCAGCAAGCTCCCGTCGTTATCGCCGGCGAAGACCACTGGAGCGGCTACCGCCCCGACCTCATCAAGGCCGCAGCACAGGCCTCGGCAATGGGAACGGCACGCGTCGTCAACGCCTAAAAGCAACCCACCCGGTCCCCCAAGCAAACCGGGGGACCGGGTCACTTTTTGCTCCCTGCCCAGGGGCGGCCTCGTGAAAGGAAAAGACCATATGGTCAACGTCGTCTACTTCTCGTCGGCGACGGGCAATACCCGCCGTTTCGTGGAAAAACTCGGATTCCCCGCTCAGCGAATCCCACTTCTCCCCCGCGACGGATTCCTTCACGTCGATCAACCCTACGTCCTCATCGTTCCTACCTACGGCGGAGGCAACGTCAAGGGAGCAGTCCCCAAGCAAGTCATCAAGTTCCTCAACGATGAACACAACCGTGGCCTCTGCCGCGGAGTGATCTCTTCTGGGAACACCAACTTCGGCACGGCCTACTGCCTGGCCGGAGACATCATCTCCGCAAAATTACACATCCCCCACATGTACAAATTTGAGCTCCTCGGCACTGCCGAAGACGTCTCACGAGTTCGCGAAGGATTGAGCGAGTTTTGGCAGAAAACCTCACTGACACAGGAGTAGAACCAGCCCCCTCCCCCGAGCTGGATTACCACGCGCTCAACGCGCAACTGAACCTCTACGACGCCGACGGCAAGATCCAATTCGAGGCCGATCGACAGGCAGCACGTCAGTACTTCCTCCAGCACGTCAACCAGAACACCGTGTTCTTCCACGACCTGGAAGAGAAGATGGAATACCTGGTCGAACAGGGCTACTACGAGAAGCACGTCCTGGACCAATACGACTTCCAGGATATTAAGGACCTCCACAAGCAGGCCTACGCTCACAAGTTCCGTTTCCCCACCTTCTTGGGCGCTTTCAAGTACTACACCTCGTACACGCTCAAGACTTTCGATGGAACTCGCTACCTGGAGCGCTTTGAAGACCGCGTTGTCATGGTCGCGCTCTACCTAGCACAGGGCAACATCGAGATGGCGCGCCACCTGGTCGACGAAATGATGACCGGACGCTTCCAGCCCGCAACCCCGACCTTCCTCAATGCTGGCAAGGCCGCCCGAGGCGAGCTCGTCTCCTGCTTCCTCCTGCGCATCGAAGACAACATGGAATCCATCGCCCGCGGCATCAACTCCGCACTGCAGCTGTCCAAGCGCGGCGGTGGCGTGGCCCTGCAGCTCACCAACCTTCGCGAGGCCGGCGCCCCGATCAAGAAGATTCAGAACCAGTCCAGTGGCGTGGTTCCCGTTATGAAGCTTCTCGAGGACTCCTTCTCCTACGCGAACCAGCTGGGCGCACGTCAGGGCGCGGGTGCCGTCTACCTGCACGCGCACCACCCGGACATCATGCAGTTCCTGGACACCAAGCGCGAGAACGCGGACGAGAAGATCCGTATTAAGACCCTTTCCTTGGGTGTGGTCATCCCCGACATCACCTTCGAACTGGCCCGCAAGAACGAGGACATGTACCTCTTCAGCCCCTACGACGTCGAACGCGTCTACGGTGTGCCTTTCTCGGAAATCTCGGTCACCGAGAAGTACCACGAGATGGTCGACGATGGTCGTATCCACAAGAAGAAGATCAACGCACGTCGCTTCTTCCAGACCATCGCTGAAATCCAGTTCGAGTCCGGCTACCCCTACATCGTCTTCGAAGACACGGTCAACGCTGCGAACCCCATCAAGGGCCGCATCACCATGTCGAACCTGTGCTCGGAGATCCTCCAGGTGTCCGAGGCCTCAACCTACAACGATGACCTTTCCTACTCGCACATTGGTAAGGACATTTCCTGCAACCTTGGCTCGCTCAATATCGCGAAAACCATGGATTCCCCGGACTTCTCCAAGACCATTGAGACCGCGATCCGCGGCCTGACCGCCGTCTCCGATCTGTCCGATATCCAGTCGGTCCCCTCGATCGCCCGCGGTAACGCCATGAGCCACGCCATCGGCCTGGGTCAGATGAACCTCCACGGCTACCTTGCCCGCGAGCACGTCTACTACGGCAGCGAAGAAGCCCTGGACTTCACGAATATGTACTTCATGGCCGTCGCCTACGAGGCCATTAAGGCCTCGTGCACAATTGCCCGCGAGCGCGGCGTGAGCTTCGAAGGCTTTGAGGATTCCCAGTACGCCTCGGGCGAGTACTTCCGCAAGTACATCGACCAGGTGTGGGAGCCGCAAACTGAGCGTTGCCGCGAACTTCTTGCGGCCTCGACAATCCACCTGCCCACGCAGGAGGATTGGGCGGCTCTGGCTGCCGACGTCGCCCAGTACGGTATGTACAACCAGAACCTGCAGGCGGTCCCGCCGACCGGTTCGATCTCGTACATCAACGGCTCGACCTCGTCGATCCACCCGATCGTCTCGCGCATCGAAATCCGCAAGGAAGGCAAGATCGGTCGCGTCTACTACCCGGCGCCCTACATGACGAACGAAAACCTGGAGTACTACCAGGACGCGTACGAAATCGGCCCCGAGAAGATCATCGACACCTACGCGGTGGCGACCCAGCACGTCGATCAGGGCCTGTCGCTCACGCTGTTCTACCCCGATACGGTAACCACGCGTGACCTCAACAAGTCCTACATCTACGCCTGGAGGAAGGGCATCAAGACCCTGTACTACATGCGACTGCGCCAGATGGCACTGGAAGGCACCGAAGTTTCGGGCTGCGTGTCCTGCATGCTGTGACGTCAAGCCCGTTTGTCGGGTAGAGCGGGGGTCGGGAAACCGGCCCCCGCATTGTATTTGTGCTGGTGTGTGCCTGCGGGTGCGCGGCCTCGTCCACGGCCACGGAAAGTCACACGGGCGCGGCCTCGGCCTCGGAAAGTCACACGGGGGCGGCCTCGGCCTCGGAAAGTCACACGGGGGCGGCCTCGGCCTCGGAAAGTCACACGAAGTCAGGAAAAGACACAGGGCATAACCTGTGACAAACACCGACTTCATGTGGAGCAAGCTTAGAGGATGCTTGGAACGCGCCTGTACCTCAAGCCATTGCCTATGATGGAGGCATGACGCAACCTGATCCGCAAAACTCCGGACCATTCACAGCCCCCGTCCCAATGAACGCTCCGGGATACGCGGAATCCCCGCAGGTACCGCAAGTAGCAGCACCGTCTCCGGCAATGCCAGCCCCAGCCTCGGCAATGCCAGCGCCAACTCCCGTTGCACCCCAGCAGCCCCCGGTTTCCTCTCAGCTCCAGTTCGGCGCACCTCAATTCACCTACACGCCGACCACACCGACGCTGGAGGCACGCAATGTCCCCAGCACCGGCCCAGTGGTTCTTGCTCTTCTGGGCCTGTTCCTCATCGGCCTTTTCGGCTCGATTCCGGCGTGGGCATGGAGCGCTTCCGCGATCAAGAACGCTCGCTCGGCGTCCCTTCCCGAAAGTTCCTATCAGAAGGCCCTCATGGCCCGTTCTCTGGGCATCGCAGGCACAATCATTCACTCTTGCCTGGTAGTTTTCCTCATCATTTACGCGATCATCACGATCTCGCACGCGATCGGCTGAACTCATGAGCACCTCGACCAATCCAGAGCGCGCACAGCGCATTTCCGGCCAGAGTTCTACCGCTGAGTTCCGCAAGCACACCGGCAGCGATGAAGAGCTCATCCGCACGCTTCACAAACTTGATGGACGTTCGTATCCCGCTTACAAGTCCGTCGTTGGAATGTGGGATTTCGGCAGTTTCTCGCTCTCAATCGACCGAATTCAGGCCGATCCCTACGCTCCACCTTCAAAGGTACGTGCCATTTCCACCCCGCAGGAAATGGGGCTTCCGCAGGCTGCAATCGCTTCACCTGAGGCTCGGACAGCGTGTGCTGATTACCTACTCCGTGCTTTCAACCGTTCCCTGCGAGAGCGACGCCTTCATGACATTCAGGTCATGTCCCCCAGCGTCGAGATTCTTGATCGCAGTGCCTGCACCGTCAAGCCCGACCGCGTTGAATTGCGTTTTGAAGTCCGTATGCCCGCACGAGGCCGCACGATCCTTGGCCACCGCGCCGCACAGATTTTCGACCTCGATGTACCCGACGCGGTCCAGGACACTTTCGACTACCTGAGCGATATTCCCGAAGTTGAGCGCGAACGCGAGGGCTTGTTGCGCCATATCGCGGTTTATGAAGACTACCGGGCGTTGCAGCAGATCCTTATTGATCGCGGCTGGGTATCCTTCATCGCCAACGGTTCTGTTCTTGCCCGCCGCAGCGGAGTCTCGCAGTCCCCCATGGAGGGTGCACTTCCCTTCACCTCCCCCGCTACTCTCGAGGCCGAGGTCGAGCTCCCCCACGCGGGCATCCTTCGCGGGATGGCAATCGAGCCCGGAGTCACGGTGATTGTCGGCGGTGGATATCACGGTAAGTCCACGCTTTTGGGGGCGATTCAGCGCGGCGTTTATGCACACATTCCTGGAGATGGCCGCGAATACGTCGCGACCCTTGAGGATACGATGAAGGTACGCGCTGCCGATGGTCGGGCGGTCACTGGCGTTGATGTTTCATCCTTCATCACTCACCTTCCGGGAAATGCCGACACAACGCATTTCTCCACCGAGAATGCCTCAGGTTCGACGTCGCAGGCAGCATCCTTAGTCGAGTCAATCCAATTGGGTTCAACGCTCCTACTGATTGACGAAGACACCAGCGCAACGAACCTCATGATCCGTGATGCCCGTATGCGCGAGTTAGTCCAAGCCGAGAAGGAGCCGATCACTCCCCTGGTTGATCGGATTTCTTCTCTTCACAAAGACTTGGGTGTCTCAACGATCCTCGTCATGGGCGGATCGGGAGATTATCTCGATCAGGCTGATCGAGTCTTGATGATGGACCACTATCGCTGCCTAGACGTGAGCGATCGAGCCCGTCAAGTCATCGAAGAGCTTCCTCGTATGCATCAGAATCTGACAATGAGCGCTCCTTTAGCGCAGCGTACCCCTGCGCGCTTGCATTCCTCCGATCGTCCGAAGACAAAGGCGGCAGGTTTATCCTCGATCACCATCGACAAGATCAACCTTGACTTGGGCGATGTCGAGCAGATTGTGGATCCGGGACAGACCGAGGCGATTGCGTGGATGCTTCGCGGATTGCTGTATTCCTACGCGACTGGGACAAGTAGCCTCACTGATCTTTTGGCACGCCTAGAACGCACACTGAACTCTGAAGGTTTAGATGCTGTCGTCAAATTCGGAGCGCACGCCCTACCAGGACGCCTTGCCCGCCCACGCCTCGTCGATGTCGCGGCGGCGCTCAATCGCTTCCGGGGACTGAGGCTGAGCGAGGAAGAACCCTCCAGCACCACCAAAGACTAAGGGACGCACCGGGGGAAATCAGGGAAGGCCCAGGGCATCCCCCCATAGCACTCGCTCTACTCGGACAGCCATGATGGAGGCATGAATACAGATCCATCTGCGACCCCGATCGTTCGCCTCGCTAACGTTTCCAAGGTTTACGGCATGGGCGATACCCAGGTCACCGCCCTCAATAACGTCACCGTTGACTTCTACTCTGGTGAATTCACCGCAATCATGGGCCCCTCCGGCTCGGGTAAGTCCACCATGATGCATATTCTTGCGGGACTCGATTCGCTGACCTCAGGTCGCGTGCTCATCGAAAAAACAGAGATTACCGCTTTGAAAGATGCTGATCTGACGAAACTTCGCCGCGATCGCATCGGCTTCATCTTCCAGAGCTTCAACTTGATTCCCACCCTGGATGCCAAGGCAAACATCCTTCTCCCCTTGGAACTTGCAGGGCAGAAAGTCGATGAAGATTGGTTCACCTTCATTGTTTCTTCGCTGGGGCTCGAACAACGCCTCAGCCACAGACCATCAGAACTTTCGGGTGGCCAGCAGCAGCGCGTGGCCGTTGCTCGTGCACTGATGAGCCGTCCGGCAGTCATCGTTGCTGATGAACCGACCGGTAACCTAGATTCTCACTCGACCTCAGAGGTTCTTGATCTATTGCGTCGAGCGGTTACCGAGCTGGGTCAGTCCGTCATTATGGTTACTCACGATGTTCACGCCGCAACCTACGCTGATCGGGTCTTGGTTGTCCGTGACGGCCAAATTGTCTCTGACCTGCGCAATGCTAGTGAAGAGCAGCTGAACGCTGCGTTGAGGTGACATCCGTGAGCGCAACAACACGGCTGTTGAAAGCCAATCTTCATTCCCACGGTCGCCGCTATTTCTCAACCGGCTTGGCGGTTGCCATCTCCACCGCGTTCATCGTCATCACGCTTTTGTTCTCAAATACGATGACCTCCTCGCTTACCGGTAACGTCCGTAATTCCTATAGCGGGACCACATCGGTGGTCACCTACAGCCCTTCAGAAGACGAGGCGCTGAACATGACGGCCGCCCAGGTCGGCAATGATTTCGATGCCATCACCCAAAAGATCGCAAAGATCCAGGGCGTGACGGCGGTTGGAATTACAACGCAACACCCCATTGCAGTGAAGGCCGGCAACGATCAGACAACGCTCTTCCTCTCTCCAGCGCTCGCGGAACCCCTCAGCGCGGTGAAGATGAGTGAAGGCAAAGCCCCGGCCACGGCCTCGGAAATCGTCATCCCCCAGCGCACGGCAAAGGAATCTTCCCTCAAAATTGGCGACAAAGTGACAAGCCTGTCCCGTGACGATGCGGTTTCCTCACACGAGTTCACCATCGTCGGAACCTACTCTTCGGGAAATCGAGCTTTGGCGCCGTCCTATGTGACGACAGAAGGTTTCGAGGCAAGCACGGGAATGAAGCCGGCCGGCGAAATTCACGTTGCAACCAATGCGCCGGCGGTGAATAAGTACGGCAACCCCTCGACTGATGATCAAGAGCAGTGGACGAAAAAGCTCACCACTGAACTGACTTCATTCAAGGGCGTCAAAGTGGCGAGCGTCTCCGCAACTGAGGAGGAAAGCCTGCGAGCGATTCAAGTCTCAGCGGCGATGCTCACCGCGATTGCGCTGATCTTCCCGGCTATTGCGATCTTGGTTGCCTCGGTTGTTGTCTCTTCGACATTCCGAGTACTCCTCCAACAGCGCAGGCGCGAACTGGCACTTCTGCGTGCACTGGGCGGAAGCACGAAGCAGGTGCGTTCTCTGGTTCGACGTGAGACCTATGCGGTTGGCGGGATTTCCTCGCTCGTCGGCATCGTCTTGGGACTCCTACTGGGCGGCTTGCTGAGCACAATCACAGAGGACACCACTTTTGTCGATGTCATCTCCTCGATTTCGCCCCTCTATGTCGTGCTCGTGTGGCTCTTCGGCACGCTGCTGACCGTTTTCGTTGGCCGCCGACCTGCCCGCGCGGTCTCTCAAGTTCCACCGATCGCTGCCCTTTCCCCGATTAACGAGGCCGACGCCGCTTCCCAAAAGAGCCACCGTGTCGCGTTGACCTTGGGACTGTTGCTGACTGTGCTGTGCGGTGGAAGCTTGTTCGCCTCACTTCGCATTCACAATGAGTCACAGAAATTCTTGGCCTCTTTCGGCCTGTCTTTGCTGTGCTTGGTTGGCATCCTCATTACTTGCACTGTCATTGTCCCTGCGGCAACAAAGCTCTTTGGGAAGCTGTGGCCGGGAATGCTTGCGCGAATGGCGCGCGAGAATACGGTCCGTAACCCCGGTCGAACCGCCGCAACCGGCACATCGATTGTCATTGGTGTCACCTTGGTTGTCACCATGATGGTCGGCGCCTCATCGATGCGCGACTCCCTGATTAACGAAGTCAATGAGCGTCGTCCTTTCGACATCTCGGTGTCGAACTTCAGCGACGAGGCCCTGAGTAGCGATATCCAGTCGCGTATTTCTTCTACCGATGGAGTTGCCGCTACGGTCCCTGTGTATTCCACTGTGGGAGGCGCTAATGCAGAGGATGGAACCATTGCCCCCGGTGGTAGTGGTTCTGAAGATGCCGGAACGATGCCAATTTTGGGGCAGCCCAACTACTCAACGGTCGCACACTCGAGCGTCGACCAGATCGATGATGCGACAGTGATGGTCAGTTTGGGCTCCCTGGATGGCAAGAACATCAAGCTGTGCGCAGCTGAAGGGTCTTGCATGACTCTAAAGGCGAAGTACGACAAGAATGCCAAAGCACCCTATGAGATCAGCCAGGCAAATCTGCTGAAAATCGCGCCAAAGGCTCCAATTACCGGAATGATCGTGAAGCTCAAGGACGGTGCCTCTGCGACAGATGTCCAGAAGAACCTGACAAAGATTGACACCGGTCTGTCTGTTGGCGGTTCGGCTATCGAACGTGAGATGTACACGCGCATCATTAACCAGATGCTGCTCATTGTCGTCGGCCTGCTGGGAGTGTCTGTCCTGGTCGCGCTAGTGGGTGTTGCGAACACTCTGTCACTGTCGGTTGCCGAACGTACCCGTGAAAATGGCCTGCTTCGAGCTCTTGGCCTGACCAAGAGGCAGATGAAATCTATGCTCGCCCTTGAAGCACTGTTCATCTCGGTGACGGGAGCGCTTATTGGAACCGCGTGCGGAATCTTCTTCGGAGCGATCGGCATCCTTGCGCTTCCCTTGGAAGGCATCACGGTCTTCATCACCATCCCATGGATCCAGATCCTTGCGGTGGTCATGATCGCTATCCTTGCTGCGCTTGTTGCCTCGTGGCTACCTGGTCGCAGAGCAGCAAAGGTCAGCCCTTCGGTCGCCCTGGCTACCGAATAAGACTGGAATATTCAGGCTTTCTGCCAGATCACAAGTAAGGGTGTGGGGCTGGACGGTTTTCCGTCCGGCCCCACACCCTTGTTATTGGAGGTGTTGAGTGATCTTCAGCGCCGATAAGCGCCGAAGCCCGCCTTAGAGCCCCAAAAAGGCTTCCCAACGGGGAAGATCCCGACGCGCCAGAGCAACTCCGGCGTCAAAGGCATCTTCAAGGCGTTCAACATTCATCTCCATCTTGTCGATGGCCAAATCTTCGGGGGTCACAATTAACGCGCGTCCCTGTTCCTCCAGCTCAAATAGCTTCCGGCGGGCGGCGTTGTAGGCGACGGTACGGCGAGCTACGGCCTCGGCAATGGAGGGAAGATGGGGGAAAGTCAGCCTGAGGGCAGAGTAAACACCGGGCTTGATCGGGGCCTTGACGAAGTCGCGCGGGCGCGTAAGGACGACGAAGAACTTGCGGTAGCCATCGCGCATGGGTGCATCCAGCGGAATTCCGCCATCAGGCCCAAGGGCTCCATCAACGTAGGTATCGCCATCGATCGTGACCGTCGGCATGATGATCGGCAGGGTCGAGGAGGCACGAACGCAGCGACCGACTTCTTCGATCGTTCGCATATCCTCCTTGGTGAACCAGACTTCTTCCCCTCGGGTCGCATTGAAAGCTCCGATGCGAACCTCTGCTGGGTTCGAAAGGAAGGTATCGAGGTCCAAAGGCGCATCGCCATCGGGCTGAGCGATCTCGTCGTACAGATAGTCGACATTGAACATCCCGCGACCGTGCATCCAGTGCTTGAGACCTCCGAATTCGGGGCTATCGGCCACTGTCGTGAAAGTGTCGTGAGCGCGCTGAGCATCTCGAGACACATAGTTAACGGTGTTCGATGAACCCGCGGAAATCCCCGAAACATGGGGGAAATCAATGCCCTCTTCGATCAGGGTTGCGGTGATTCCAGCGGTGAAGGCACCGCGCATACCGCCCCCTTCGAAAACCAGGGCCGTGTCATCAATGTGCTTGAGAGTTTTCGCGTTCACCCTTCGACTCTACGGCGCAAAGCGGGGGCACGCGAAGGGGTGGGGAGGAATTTATGGCGAAAATTACCTGTTTTTTGTTCCCGTGAATACGACGTAGTGATAGAAAACGAAGCGGAAAGCCGTTCCCAGCGCGAAGCCGACGACATACGCAGAAATATTGTCGGCCAGAGGCGAATTCAAACCGAGGATGTGGTGCGTGAACAGCAGGCAGAACTGCGTAATTCCAATGCCGCACACGTTCGCGAAGAAGAATAGAAATGCTTCACGGCCAGCGTTTTCCTGAGTACGCCCGCGGTAAGTCCACACGCGATTCATGATCCACGAGTAGATGGTTGCAATGCTGGCTGCAAGTGCGTTCGCGGTGTTGACATGGCCTGAAAGGAATCCCAGCGGTCCGTGCTGGAAAAGGTTGAACAGCCCCATGTCGATGACGAAAGCGGTTGCTCCGACTAGGCCGAATTGGATGAATTCCTTAATCCAGGCGCGCAGAGTTTCCCCGAGGCTCTGGGGGGCTTGTGTAGTGATGTGTTGATCTGTGGGCACGGTACTGATTTTAACGTTTAATTTGAGGGCGTTTGACCAGCGTGTCCCGAACGGTCTCCAGATGCGGGTGCACTCCCTTACAGTATCCATATGACTGAAGAAGCAGCTCCTCTTGCCCCGCAGCGTTTTGGGACGCGAGTTCGTTCCATCCACGGGGACCACTTTGATGACCCCTGGGATTGGCTGCGCGACCGTAATGATCCGCAGGTTGTGGCTCATATCCAGGCGGAAAACCGCTGGGCGGACAAGGTGTGCGAACCTACACGGGAATTGGCCGACACTCTTGTTTCAGAGTTCGATTCTTTCACTGCACCGGTTGTGTATTCGGCTCCTCAGCGGATTGGTGACTGGTGGTACTTCCAGCGCCAATTCCACGAGGATTCCTACGCGAAGCATTATCGAGTTTCTGCCCTGCACTACACCGAAACTCCGGTGCTGGCAGATGCTGAAACCTTGGAAGGTGAGCAGCTCCTTCTCGATGAAAACCTGTGTGCTCAAGGTGAAGAGTTCTTCAAAGTCGGGGAATTGGTTCCAACCGCAGATGGACGCTTGATCGCTTGGTCTCGCGATACCGAAGGGGACGAACGCTGGACATGGATCATTCAGGACGCATCCAGCGGCGACATCGTTGACCAGGTTGTGAGTGACGCGGGGTATGGCTTTGCGTGGGCAGCGGATTCACAGTCCTTTATCTACATGCGGGTTGATGAGGCGTGGCGGCAGTTCCAGCTCTGGCATCACCGCGTGGGCGCGGATGCCGACGGGGATTCCCTGCTGTTGGAAGAGCCGGACGAGGCCTTCGACCTGTGGTTTTCCGCATCGAACGACCCGTGGCACCTCGTTGTTCATTCGACCTCGACAACCAGTGGTGGTGCATGGCTGTGGGATCCTTATGCACCCAGCGCTTCTCCGCTTCCCCTTGTCGCCAAGCGTGATGACGTTCAGATCAACGTTGAACCCGCAGGCGATCATCTGCTTGTCATCCACACAGCACTTTCACGCGAAGGAAGTTTGGCGTGCATCCCCCTGCCTTCAGCGGGCGACGCTGATTCGATCGTGGACCCCGATCACTGGGTGACTCTCTATACCGCCCACGATGGCGAGCGTCTGACTGACATAGAGGCCTATCGCGATTTCTTCACCCTGTCCTACAGGAGAGACGCCCTTCCTCAGGCGCGCTACTACCGACGCACGCGCCCTCTTGAAGTTATTGATGGAAAGCCGGTCCCGGCCTCGGATTGCAGTGAGCTGTGGGCATACGGGGAAGAACTCAATAAGGAAGGGACAATCCGCAGCCTCTATCCCCTCAGTTCTGGGCGTTTTGAAGACTGCCTTGTTCGTGTGGGGTATCAGAGTGTTTTGACTTCACCCACCGTGGAAGAACTCGATCTTCACAACGGGAAGACTCGCATTCTCAAAGTTACTGAAGTCCCCAATTGGGATCCTTCGGATTTCATTGAAGAACGCGTGTGGGTGTGCGCCCGGGATGGACACACACAGATTCCCGTGACCTTGGTTCATCGACGTGATGCCCAGCCCGACGGAACACATGCGGGGTGGATCCACGGCTACGGATCCTATGAAATTTCCTTTGACCCCGAGTTCGATATCTTGCGTCTTCCTGCCCTTAAAAGAGGGGTCGTGCACGCAATCGCCCATATCCGCGGCGGCGGAGAAATGGGACGCGCATGGTACGAAGACGGCAAGAAACTGGTGAAAACCCACACCTTCACCGACTTCTTGGACGTTGCGAACTATCTGGTTGATTCCAGATGGGTTCACCCGGATCGTTTGATCGCCGAGGGGCGCAGTGCCGGGGGACTTCTCATGGGTGCAGTGACGAACGCACAGCCCGATCGTTTTGCCGCGATAATCGCAGGGGTGCCTTTCGTTGACGCATTGACAACGATCTTGGATCCCTCGCTTCCCCTGACTGTTGGAGAGTGGGAAGAGTGGGGAAATCCCATTGAAGATGCTGGAGTGTATGCGCTCATGCGCTCATACACCCCCTATGAAAATGTCCACCAGGGAGTGCGCTATCCGGCAATCATGGCAACGACCTCAATCAATGACACACGTGTCTTCTACGTTGAACCCCATAAGTGGGTTCAACGTCTTCGACAAGCTACCGCTCAGGTCCCCGATCAACCACCCATCGTGGTCCGAACCGAAATGGTCGCTGGACACGCGGGGGCATCTGGACGCAAGGGACGCTGGAATGCCAGGGCGCAAGAATTCGCCTTCGTGCTGCACCAGGTCGGTATTACCAAGTAGAGGAATTTTCTATGACAATTACAGCTGCAGTAGACGGTTCTTCTTTGGGCAATCCCGGACCTGCTGGATGGGCATGGGTGGTCTCAGCGGATTGTTGGGATGCGGGCGGTTGGCCCAGCGGCACCAACAATTTGGGCGAATTGAATGCTGTCCTTGAACTCCTTAAGGCCACCGCTCAAGCCGGTTTGGCAGGCGAAGACCTCCACATCCTCGCGGACTCTCAGTACGCGATTAATGTGATCTCCAAGTGGTCGCCCGGTTGGAAGAAGCGCGGGTGGGTCAAGGCCGATAAGAAACCCATCAAAAACCTCGAGCTCATTCAAGAAATCGACCGCGCCATGCAGGGGCGCACAGTTACCTTCGAGTGGGTGAAAGGACATGCCGGACACCCACTCAATGAGCGTGCCGATGACGCAGCACGTTCCTGCGCGGAAGCCTACCGCGATGGTCGCGATATTCCTCGAGGCCCAGGGTTTGTTATCACCGACAGCACTGAACAAGACACGGCTACGTCCAAGACCGATGTTGCCTCAGCAAGCGCAGAAAGCGCATCGACGGAATTCGAGCCCTCCACTCCCACAGCTGATGCTGACTCGGCAGGCAGGGAAATTCCGGGAAACGCAACGGATATGGAAATAACGGAAGAGGCACTCGAACGCCAATTCCTTGACGCATGGCTGCGCTCAGACTCTCAAGCCCTCAAAGCACTTGAGGCTCCCGGATGTGTGCGCATCTGGCACAACGGTTCTCTTACCCAGGGTTTGGAAGGGCGCGCACCCGAACATCTGGAGTCCTCAAATTTCCAGGTCAACCGCCTGCAGGGCACAAGCAGCCATCACGACACCGCTGAAAGCTACCCGGATGCATGGGTCATCACCTACGTTCTAACGTGGACCGGCGGAAAACTGCGCGAAAGCAGCACCTGGGTTGTGGGGAAGGAGGGGCCTCGGATCCTCATGCACCAGTCCTCACCGATCTCGGCTCGGTAACTTGTTTTACCTCGGTAAGTCGTGGTGCTAAGGCAGTTCAACCTGCCGAATTAACCGATACATTCGGTTTCAATTCATGAACACCGCATGCAGGTCCTGTTCCGGCAGCCAAGAATAGAAGAATGCCATCCTCAAGCCGCGCGGAAATCCTCACCGGAATCCGCATGACCGCACCCATTGCGGCGGGCTATATTCCTCTTGGGATTGCATACGGCATTTTGGTCATGCAGCTTGGCATGCCCTGGTGGATGGCACCAGCGCTCTCTCTCGCTGCCTATTCAGGATCGGCGGAGCTCCTTGTTATTACTTTGGCGGCCTCACACACCCCCATCGCCGTCATTGCTGTGACGATGCTGCTCGTCAACTTCCGGCATCTCTTCTACGCGTTTTCGTTCCCTCTTCACCTAGTTGAGGGCAAGCTCGCGCGACTTTTTTCCATGTACGCCCTGGTCGATGAGGCCTACGCAATCACCGCTGCGCGCCCCGAAGGCTGGACTAAGCCTCGTCTTCTTGCCATGCAAGTCACCTATCACGCGACATGGGTCGCCTCGGGTTTAATTGGCGTTCTTGCGGGATCATTCATCCCCACTCAGATCCAGGGCCTGGATTTCGCGCTCACGGCATTGTTTATCACCCTCACCGTCGACTCAATTCGTTCTCTCAAGGACATTCCCTCGGTTGTTTTGGCGGCTGGATCATTCCTCATCGCAATGCTGGTCTGGCCACAACAACGACTTTTGCTCGCACTGCTGCTATTCGTCGCTTCCCTTGTGGTGCGCCATGTGCTTGCAAAAAGAAGCGAACCGCACGCACCACACACCGGTGAGGAGGCCTGATGTCCCCCTCACTCCCCTACCTCCTCGGAATCCTTCTGGTCGTCTTCGTCATCGACTTCACCTTGCGAGCGCTCCCCTTCAAGATCCTCGAGCCCCTGCGCGAGTCTAGCTTTGTTCGCAATATGGCTGTGTGGATGCCTCCGGGGATTTTGTTGATCCTCGTCTTGGCGACGCTCAGTGATAACACGAGCGTCGCAGGCTCTCAGTGGTGGGCAGCCATTGTCGCAACCGCCATTACTGTTGTTGTCCACCTCGCAACAAAACGACGCCTCCTGTGGAGCGTCGGTCTGGGGACCCTCAGCTACATCCTCATGCTGAACTGGCTCTAGAAGCCTCACTTCCGCTGCCCCGCTCCGCCGCGTTCGATACCCCAGTCACCGCCTCGTCCCGCACGCCCCTCCGCCACACAAAATCAACAAAAGACACAGCTCGTTTCCGGTGACATTCACCAATTTCGTATGTCTTTTGACACTGAACAGCAGTACACGCTCTCACGCGCCTTCCCATCCTGCACTTAACCGGCTACCTCCACACGAAGTCGACAAAAGACACAGCTCGTTTCCGGTGACATTCACCAATTTCATGTGACATTGCAGTAGGAGGCACACCCCGCCACACACCCCACCGCGCTACCCTTGTCCCATGCGTACGACCTCTTACATTCACCACGCTCACACCGTTTACGAGCACCGCCTTGACGTTCCCCTCGATCACACTCGCCCCCTGGGCGCTGACAACCCCAGTATCGAGATCTTCGCTCGCGAGGTCGTGCGTCCCGGCAAGGAAAACGCGCCCTACGCCGTCTTCCTCCAAGGCGGACCCGGCTACCCCAGCCCTCGTTTCGGCACCTTTGACAGCGGGTGGATGAACCGCCTGCTGCAGGATTACCGCGTGGTCCTTCTCGATCAACGAGGCACCGGTCAGTCCACCCGCATGGACGCCCAATCCCTTTCCTTCCTTTCGACAGCGCAGGAAAAGGCAGATTACCTGCGCTATTTCCGCCAAGACCAGATCGTCTACGATGCCGAGGCCTTCCGTCGCGAGCTCGCCGGAGAAGAGCCGTGGACAACTTTGGGCCAATCTTTCGGCGGATTCATCACCACGTCTTACCTCTCGCTTGCTCCCCAGGGCCTCAAGGCCAGCCTTATCACGGGAGGCCTACCCGGCCTCGTCCATGTTGATGAGATCTACCGACTGACCTACCAGCGAACGGCTGCGCGCAACCGCGTTTTCTTCCAGCGTCACCCCGAGGACGAAACAACAGTCCGCGAGATCGCCGCACACCTGCGCGATACCGAAGAGCTTCTTCCCACCGGCGAGCGCCTCAGCAGCGCACGCTTCCGCCAGATCGGCATGATGCTGGGCGGACAGGGACGCACCGACCAGCTCCACTACCTGCTCGAGGGCCCGTGGGTGACCGTCAAGGGCCAGCGCCGTCTCTCCACCCAATTCCTCGAAGCAATCGCAGACGCAACGAACGTCGCCCCGATTTACGGTGTTTTCCAAGAATTCATCTACGCCTGCGCAACACCCGAATTGCACGGAACCGCAACGAATTGGTCGGCTGATCGACTGGCAGAAGAGATCCCCGGTTTCGCGAAAGATGCAGATCCCCTGGATACTTCCGAGCCCTATTACCTGACGGGCGAGCACTTTATGCGCCGAGTCTTCGACGAGGACCCGGGACTCGCTCCCCTGGCGGAGGTTGCCGATATCCTCGCGCAGGTGAAGGATGCAGCGCCGGTTTATCTTCCCGAGGCCTTGGCTGAGAATTCCGTTCCCATCGCCGCCGCGGTCTACTACGACGACATGTTTGTGCCGCGCGAGCTCTCGCTTCAGACGGGCGAACTCATGGGCGCTCACCACTACATCACGAATGAGTACCAACACGACGGCTCTGCCTATTCGGGAGGAAAGGTTGTCGACCACCTGCTGGGACTGCTCGCAGACTAATGCCTAGAGGCAGTGAGACACTTTCGTGAATATTCTGACGAGGCGCAGACGTGCGCGCGTCAACACGGTAACCTTAAAAACTGTCAGGCCCGCCGACCATCACGCCGAGGCCGTGGAAAACATTCGTGTCAGGAGGACGCGTGAGCGTAACGCCCGCTTTTGAAGCGATTAACTGGAACCGCATTGAGGACGAGAAGGACCTTGAGGTCTGGGATCGTCTGACCGGTAATTTCTGGCTTCCCGAAAAGGTGCCCTTGAGCAACGACTTGGCTTCGTGGAAGACTCTGAACGCCGAAGAACAGCGCATGACGAACCGTGTCTTCACGGGTCTGACCCTGCTTGACACCCTTCAGGGAACCATTGGTGCGGTCTCTTTAATCCCCGATGCTCGCACTCCCCACGAAGAGGCCGTTTACACGAACATCGCCTTCATGGAGTCGGTGCACGCGAAGTCCTACTCTTCAATCTTCTCGACGCTGCTTTCGACTGAAGAGATTAACGAATCCTTCCGCTGGTCGAACGAGAACGAGGCCCTGCAGCGCAAGGCAGAGATCGTGAAGTCCTACTACCAGGGCGACGATCCCGAGAAGCGCAAGGTCGCTTCGACCATGCTTGAGTCCTTCCTGTTCTACTCGGGCTTCTACGCTCCCATGTACTGGAGTGCTCACGCAAAGCTCACCAACACTGCCGACCTGATCCGTCTGATCATCCGCGACGAGGCAGTTCACGGCTACTACATTGGCTACAAGTACCAGCTGGCCGTGAACGAATCCGATGAAGCGCGTCGTCAGGAGCTCAAGGATTACACCTTCTCCCTGCTCTTCGAACTGTACGAAAACGAAGAGGAATACACCGAGGACCTTTACGATCCGCTTGGCCTGACCGAGGACGTCAAGAAGTTCCTGCGCTACAACGCCAACAAGGCCCTGATGAACCTGGGTTACGAGGCCCTCTTCCCCGCCGATGCGACGAACGTGAACCCCGCGATTCTTGCGGCCCTGAGCCCGAACGCGGATGAGAACCATGATTTCTTCTCCGGTTCTGGTTCTTCCTACGTCATGGGTGAAGTTGTCGACACCGAAGATGAGGACTGGGACTTCTAAGTTCTTTGCCCAACTCACCTGACTGAGCGTTAAAGGAGGGGGGTGCCCGCCACACGGCGGGCGCCCCCCTCCTTCATCTAATTCTTAGGCTTCAAGCCCTTCGCGACGCTTCATCCACAGAATCGCACCGGCTGCGACCATCAGTACCGCACCGGCACCGAGGTACGGGTAGATACCCGTTGACCCCGACAGGGGCAGATGACCAACTTGGGTATCTACGACGCGTATACCCGGAAGAGCGGCATCCCCTGTACCGGCCTTTGCGGGCAGAACTCGCACGGAGGTGAATCCTTCATCGGCCCCAAAATCGGTCGTAATCACCGTCGAGGCAGCGGAATCAGTTCCAACGCTGATATGGAAGGGAATGGGACGAGGCAACAAAACATGACCCGCTGGGGCACTCGTTTCGACCAACCAATACGAGCGGTCTACTTCTAGTGGCGCACTGACGAAGGCAGATCCGCCCTCGAGAACGCTCACGGGGGTACCGCTCAGCGCCTCGTTGTCATAGATCGCAAAAGCTGCACCCTCCAGGGGATAGGTCCCATCCTCATTCCTCTGGCCGATGGGCTGAGTCCCAGCCTTCTCAACGCGGATGGTACGCGGACGAACCGGAGCACACGCCTCGTTATTGCTCACGCCATCGTGGTCGTAGGGACCGCTGACGATGTTATACAAACCGTTCTTAGGAGTCAGGCGGTCCTTCGTCGTCTTACAGTCCAATGAAGCCTCGTTGTAACCCGAGGCATTGCGATCCCTGCGGACCTTCATGCGGATATACCAAGTGGCAGACTTGCCGGCTTCAACGTTGGTCCCCGTAGTGAGCACGTAGGAGGAGGCGCTACCTTGCTGGCGTGCGCGCCCAAGACCGTCAAGAGATTCAGCAATCGCTACTGAGCGTACTGAAAGTCCCGGAGCAAACTGTGGGGTATCAACCAGGCGGCCGGTTGTTCCTGCGATAGTGCCGTCATTGGTTGCAGTAATGCGGTACGTGACGGTGATATCGTCCGTCGTCGCACCTTCAACGCTCTCAAGAGCCTTCTCAATGCGCAGCTTGGGAGCCTTTTGTTCATTGGTGAATGTACAGGTGATGGGCAGCGCAGCGACAGAATGTGCCGGCGCAACCTCTGAGAAATCCACGCCACCAGTGAAGGCATCACGAGAGACATTCACGCGCTCGCCCACGCCATTCAGGCAGGTCACATCTTTTAGCTGCCAGCGAGCAGCGTTTGGGTCGTCGCTAACCTTCCATGGGCCAAAGTAGCCGGGTTCACCAAATCGCAGGGGTCTTCTACCCGGGATCGTCGGACCGGTTTCTGCAATAACAAACTCTGAATACCCGGGAATGAAGGCCTGGTAGCCACTTGTGACGATACCGTTTTCGCCATAGCCGGTTGGGGTCAGTGGCGAATCCGCAAAAGAAGACCAGTCAACGAAGGAGTCCACCTGTTCATAGAGTGACAGAGGGGTCCCGGTCGGAGAAGTCCAGTCCCCCACACCCAGGGTTGTAAAGCCGAATCGGGGAATTCTCGTCCCAACGGCCGCAGACTCTTCGCTAATCTTCTTCGCCACTCGCACGTAACGTTCTTGACTAAAAGAGCCGTAGAGGCAGCCGAAGGAACTCTGGTTTTCCTTCGTCGTAAAGGTAGAAACCGGCGTTGCATCCGCCGGGGGCTTTGCGGGGCAGGTTCCATCGGCACTGGGGACAAAACCAAAAAGCACTAGGCGGTAAGGGATCCCGTCAACAGTAATGGTCCGATCGGAGGTCGTCTTCGTAATGGATAAGACGTCATCAGATGCGGGCGTCTGATCGGGCTTCCCCGCTGACTGCGGATAGTAGTTGGGGTGATCGGTGTAGATATCGCGGTCGCCCTTACCTTCACCCACAAAGCTATAGCAGTACCAGACTCCGTCGCCATTTTCGCGGGTCAGAGCATAGTAGGGAGCGTTCGTTGGACAGGTTCGGGGAGCAGAAGCACGCGAAATCAACTTATAGGGACCACCCGTGCGAGCAACCGCAGTCGTGTCGGTGTCGTTGTCGGTTTCATGTTGATCGAAAGGGAAAGATTCTTCGAGGTCTCCCAGACGGATATCGAAGGAGGAATGAACCCAGTGGATCTTTGAGGAGATCGGGAAGTTGTTGTGTCGCACCGTGCCAATGAGGAAGGTGTCATTCAAGGACACTGTTCCGGGATTATTGGGCTTATAGCCCAGCGCACTGGTCGTTGATGCGGAAATTGCGTAAGGAGTGTAATCACCGTAATAGGGGTACTGGTCGACACTGGCCAGGTGATACTCCCATGCAATACCGCGAGTGATGTAGGACCAGTAGTCATTCTGCGCAACAGATGCATCCAACCACTTTTGGGAATACCCAGCCCTGTAAGGAACAGAGCTTTCATTCGAATCAGCGGAATTGTAGGATTCCATCCCTTTGATCACGCCGAAGTAGGAATTATCCGGCACAACCGTTGTGCGGTCGGTTTCTGAGTCATTGAGGACTGCCTGACCAATACGGCCCTGAGAACGCGAGAGCGTAATGCTTGCGGCACCCGGAGTTTCTAGGGGAGCATCTGCTACTGCTCTTGATTGAAAACTCGCTACTCCGGGAAGAGCAACCAGCGTTGTCAGGATGCACGAAACCAGAGCATAGCGAGCACGATTTCTCCGTCGAGAACTACGCTGCGCATGCTGCGGGTGGGGGGCAGTACTGAACCGGTCCATGCGTCTCCATTTCAGGGATCTTCCACGAGTTTAACAGCGCTAATTGATAGAGCAAACAGGTGGTGAAACACATTTCGATAACACCTCGACATAGCCCCACGCGGCGACTTCACCCCGCCCAATTGGGGCCGAAACGGTAAAATACCCGTGTAGACCTGTCGATACTTTGAGTGTCGATATGTCTGAGAGAAGAGGAAGACCGCGAACAAGGAACAGATGACATGGGCATTTTTGACCGTTTTGAAAACGCCGTTGAGCGCGGCGTGAACGGTGCTTTTTCTCGTGTATTCCGTTCTGGGATCAAAGCCGTTGACGTCACCTCCGCACTCAAACGCGCGATGGACGACCACGTTCAAGAACTGTCAACGGACCGCGCAATCGCGCCGAATCACTTCACTATCCGAATGGCACCCGCGGACATGAACGCACTGGGCGACCTCGATATTCTTTCCGACGAATTCGTTCAGCAAGCCACCGACTACGCCCAGTCTCAGGGTTACTCACTTCTGGGGCCGATCTCCATCGACTTCACACAAGATAGCGACGAATTCACCGGCCAGCTCCAGGTTCAGGCACGCAACGAACGCGGTGCAGCGGCCCCGGCCACGGCCTCGTCACCTTCACCCGAGCACCCCATCATTGACGTCGACGGAGAGAAGTGGCTTCTTACTGAACCCGTCACCGTCATTGGCCGCGGGACCGAGGCCGATATTACCGTCGCTGATTCGGGAGTTTCCCGCCGCCACCTGGAACTTCGCATCACCCCAACCGGCGTTATAGCTACCGATCTGGGCTCGACAAATGGTACCTTCGTCGAAGGACACCGCATCGACGCGGCGACCCTTCTTGACGGAAACCAGATCACCATCGGCCGCACCCGAATCTTGTTCTGGACGCACCCGCAAAGTGAGGATGCCCAGTGACTTCTGATCTCACCTTTACCCTCTTCCGACTGGGATACCTTGTATTCCTGTGGCTCCTGGTCCTGGGAGCGGTCTCAACCCTGCGCCGAGATATTTTCGGCACTGTGGTGACCCCGCGCGGAAAAGGACGAAAGGACGCGGATCGCAAACGACGCGAGTCTCGTCGCGCAAAAACCGGCACAGCTCCACGCAACCTGCTTCTCACCGGCGGTCCCCTCGTTGGAACAATCATCCCCCTGGGTGCCTCCCCCATCATCATTGGGCGTTCTCCCTCGTCAACTCTCGTTTTGGAAGACGAATACGCCTCTTCCCAGCATGCCCGGCTCACTCCTGCAGATGGTCAGTGGTGGATCGAAGACCTGGGGTCACGCAACGGAACTTTCGTGGATGACGAAAGGCTGACTTCGCCTCGGGAATTAAACGTTGGGGACATCGTCAGAATCGGCCAAACCACCCTTGAATTGGTGAAGTAACATGCCCCAATCCAAGCCCGTCGAGTTCCACTACGCCGCTCGCAGCGACGTCGGCTTGGTGCGTCAAAATAACCAAGATTCTGGCTACGCAGGCGCAAATTTACTGGTTTTAGCCGATGGAATGGGCGGTCCCGCAGGCGGCGATATCGCCTCGTCGGTCGCGATGGCTCACCTCGTTCCTCTGGACACCGACTCGCACCCGGCAGAATCTCTACTCCCCCTCCTTCGCGATGCTCTGATGGACGCTCACGAAGAGCTCTCCGAACGCTCGCAACATGATCCCGAGCTCGCAGGTTTGGGAACAACCTGCATTGCAATCTTGCGTTCGGGTCGGAAGCTCGCCATGGTTCACATCGGCGATTCGCGCGCATACCTTCTGCGCGGGGACACTCTGACCCAGGTCACCACCGACCACTCTTTCGTTCAGTACTTGGTCGATAGCGGTCAAATCACCCCTGAAGAGGCCGAACACCATCCTCAGCGCAACGTCGTCATGCGCATTCTGGGTGATTCCCAAGCGGATGTCACCCCCGATGAAACCATGCGCGAGGCGATCGTCGGCGATCGCTGGCTCCTGTGCTCTGACGGGCTTTCTGGCGTTGTTTCTGCCGATACGATCGCCGAGGTTCTCACCGACGTCCATGATCCCGGTGAATGCGCCGAAGAGCTCATCCGTCTTGCGCTTCTTGCCGGCGGCCCAGATAACGTGACCTGCGTTGTCGCCGATATTGTTCCCGCGGGTACCAACCCTCCCGCTGCACCCCAGGTTGTCGGCGCAGCCGCAAAGGACCGCTTAGCTCCAACCCGAGGTGGCGGTGGTGCAGCCGCGCGTGCAGCGGCCCTTTCCGCGCCTACGAAGTCGCTTCCTCAAGATGACGAGGCCGAGCCTGAGCTCCCCCGTCGCGCTCGCTTTGGGTGGGTACTTCCCCTCGTCTCATTGATTGCTGCCATTGCTGTTGTCGTCGGTGGATGGTTCGGCTGGAAGTGGTCCCAAACTCAGTACTACGTGCTGGGCAAAGACGGCGCCGTGGTGATCTACCAAGGCATTCCGCAGTCGATTGGCTCGTGGAATCTCTCGCATGCGGTGGAAATTACCGATGTGAAGCTCGATCAGCTTGCCGCAGTCGACCAGCAGCGTCTGCAAGAGCCCGTCACTAGAACTTCCCGCAGCGATATCGACGCCTACGTGTCAGTCCTGCGATCGAATGCCCGCGAGCGCGCTTTGGAGAAGGAACGCGAAGCGAAGCAGCAAAAGGAACAGCAGGAACGCGAGCAAAATCAGAACAACCAGCAGGGACAAGAAGGCCAAGGTTCCACAGGCGATAATTCCGCCAATTCCTCGGCCAATCAGGAAGGGGGTAACTAATGGCAACCGTGTCCATTAACCCCGTTCGTCCCCGACGCTTTCTTGAGCTTGTCCTTATGCTCCTTGCCCTAGCCGTCGGCATTGGTGGCTATGTCATCACCAGTATCAACCGGACGGGTGAACCCCCGGCAAACCTCGGCCTTCACATTGGAATTTTGCTGGCCATTGCAATCTTTGCGGAAATCGGAGTCCACTTCTTGGCTCCCTACGCTGATCCAGTTATTTTGCCGGTCGCTGTTGCGCTCACCGGCATGGGTTTGGCGATGATTTACCGTATTGACCTCTCGTTGAACGCACTGGGCATGGATACGGTCGGCATGCGTCAGTTGATGTTCGTCGGCATTGCAATTGCCTTGGCCGCAGTCATTTTGGTTGTTATTCGTGACCACCGAATCCTGCGTCGCTACACCTACACTTTTGGCCTGCTTTCGCTCGTTTTGCTCCTTCTTCCGATGATCCCCGGATTGGGCAAGGAAACCTACGGCGCTCGCGTGTGGATCAGCCTCGGACCGCTGTCAATGCAGCCCGGCGAGCTCGTCAAGATTACGCTGGCAATCTTCTTCGCGGGTTACCTGGTGAACAACCGCGATAACCTCGCGATTGGCGGCCCCAAGGTTCTGGGCATGCGGATGCCCCGCGCTCGTGACCTTGGACCAATCTTGGTCGTATGGCTTGTGGGAGTAGCCATCCTGGTTCTTCAACGGGATCTGGGCACCTCGCTGCTCTTCTTCGGCCTTTTTGTTGCGACCCTCTATGTCGCCACAAATCGCGTCTCCTGGCTGGTCATCGGCTTCCTCATGTTCGTCCCCGCTGTTCTTGTTGCCATCAGCACTTTCAGCCACGTTCGTGCTCGCTTCTCGGTCTGGCTCAACGCTCTTGACCCCGAGGTCTACAACGCTCAAGCCGGCGGCTCCTACCAGCTTGTCCAAGGCCTCTTCGGCCAGGCCTCGGGCGGGCTTTTGGGAACGGGCTGGGGTCGCGGCTATCCACAGCTTGTCCCCTTGGCTAACTCGGACTTCATCCTCTCTTCTTTCGCTGAAGAGCTTGGAATTACTGGCCTTGCGGCGATCTTGGTCCTGTACTTGATCCTTATTGAACGAGGCATGCGCGCGGCAATTGGCGTGCGTGACGGCTTCGGGAAGCTCCTTGCCACGGGCCTGAGCTTCTCCTTCGCAATCCAGATTTTCGTGGTCTTGGGCGGCATTACCCGACTGATTCCACTCACCGGCCTGACCGCTCCTTTCTTGGCAGCCGGCGGCTCTTCGATGGTCTCCTCATGGCTGGCTGTTGCTCTTCTGATCCGTGTATCGGATGCATCGCGTCGTCCTTCGGTGCCTTCAACTTGGACCTCGGGCAATCTCCCCGTTATTGATGCCAAGAAGCGTCACGCCCCCGAGCATGCGGGAGGTCGCCTGTGAATACCCAGATTCGTCGTCTTTTCATCGTCGTTTTGATGATGTTTGCGGCCCTAGGCCTGATTGTGACCAATAATCAGGTCATTCAGGCACCATCTCTCAATGCCGATGGGCGCAATCAGCGAACCATCCTTCATGCCGCGGAAGTCGACCGCGGTCCGATCATCGTTGCTGGAGAAGCCGTCGCTTCTTCAAAGAAGATCGAGGATTCCTCGCGCTACCAGCGTTCCTATTCGCAGGGGCCGCTCTACGCTCAGACTACTGGCTACTTCTCTGCGGCTTTCTCTCAATCGACTGGGATGGAAGCAGCGGCTGAAGACATTTTGGATGGGCAGTCTCAGGTTCTTCTCGCCCAGCGCTTCCGTAACCTTTTCACCGGGCAAAACCGCCAAGGCGGCGGCGTCGTTTTGACGCTCAACCCGAATATGCAAAAGATCGCGGCTGAAAAACTGGGCAACCGCAAGGGTGCAGTTGTCGCCCTCGATGCCAATACCGGTGCGGTCTTGGCCATGTATTCTTCGCCCTCCTACGACCCCAATTCATTGGCGGTCTTCGATTCGCAGGAAGCCAATACGGCTTACACGAATCTCATTAACGATCCCTCTAAGCCCCTGTACAACCGCGCGATCGCAGGCGACTTGTACGCTCCCGGATCGACTTTCAAGATCCTGACAACCATTGCTCTTCTTGAAAAGGGCGTGGTCACTCCGGAAACAGAGATGGACTCCCCCGTCTCAACCACACTTCCCGGAACAGCAACCTCGGTGTCAAATATTGAATCAACCGAATGCGGCAACGGACACCCGACGCTTTCAGAAGCCTTTGCGCGTTCGTGCAACACAACCTTCGTCCTGGCCAGTGAGAAACTGACGCACACGGATTTGGCAGATGTGACAAACCGTTTTGAGTTCGGAACCTCCCAGAAGATTCCGCTCAGCGTCACGCCCTCTCAGTTCCCTGATTCAACGGATTCTGCGCAGTTGGCAATGAGCGCAATCGGCCAGTACTCGGTCAAGGTCACTCCTATGGAGATGGCGATGATCGCACAGACCATTGCCAATAAGGGAACAATGATGCGTCCTTACCTGATTTCTCAGATCGTTGATTCTGATCTTCAGGTTCAATCGCAAACCTCACCAATCCGCGTGGGTCAGAAGATCACCCCCGAAATCTCCTCCCGACTGACGCAGATGATGACCGGCGTTGTCTCCCAGCCCTATGGAACCGGAACCTCCATGGCAATTCCAGGAGTTTCTGTTGCAGCCAAGACCGGCACCGCTGAATTGGGCGACGGTTCCGGCCGCGCAAATGCCTGGGCAGTTGGTTTCGCCCCCGCCGATAATCCACAGATCGCCTTCGCGGTACTTGTTGAAGGCGATGAATCCCATCCCGTCCCGCACGGTGGAACCGACGCGGGCCCCATCGCACGTGCACTTCTCCAGGAGGGTCTGAAGTGAGCGATCCCAAACCAACACGGGCACCAAACCAGCTGGCCGGGCGAGTCCTGGGCGGCAGGTATCTGCTGCTTTCCCTCATTGCCCAAGGAGGAATGGGCGAGGTCTGGAAGGCACGAGATCGCGTCACCGGCCGCATCCTCGCTGCGAAGGTCTTGCGCCCAGAGTTATCCGGGCAGGAACTTTCGCTCTCCCGCTTGCGTATCGAAGCACGTAACGCGATGAGCGTTGAGCATCCAAATATCGCCAATGTCTTGGATTCGGGCGAAGAAAACGGTCGCGGCTGGATCATCATGGAGCTGGTTGAAGGACGTCCTTTGACCGATTACCTGCGCGGTGGCCAGTCTTTAGCTCCCGAATACCTCATGCCCATTCTCATGCAGATTGCAATGGCTTTGGGCGCGGCGGCTCAGGCAGGTGTCGTCCATCGCGATATCAAGCCCGCAAACGTTCTCATTCGACCCGACGGTATGGTTAAGCTGACGGATTTTGGCATTTCTCGTACAGATTCGCAGATCGATCTGACCGCCGATGGCATGGTGATGGGAACCGCCCAGTACCTTCCCCCCGAGCAGGCAATGGGAGAGAAAGCCACCTCATTGGGCGACCTTTACGCTCTGGGTGTCATTGCCTACGAGGCCGCGGCCGGGGTTCGTCCTTTCACCGGGAAGTCCCAGGTCGATATCGCCTTCGCCCATGTCAATGAGCCGGTTCCCGCGCTTCCGGATACGGTTCCTGCTCCCCTTGCTCAAGTGATCTATCGCCTGTTGGATAAAGATCCGCAACAGCGTCCCGCATCGGGCTCTGCACTTGTTCGTGAACTGGTTGCGGCAGCCAGCGAGATGGGCGTTTCCCTTCAGGCACGTCCGCTCCCCGCTCCAAGCGTCCCAGCTCCGCAGCACGGTGCAACACCGGCTCCTGGCGAACCCACAGTCGAAACTCGCGTCAACCCAGTGGCTCGACGCAGTGCGCCGATTCGCCACACACACCGTCGTTCCCTTCCCGAGGACATGCTTGAGCCCGTCGATTTTGACGCACAGGCAGCACAGCCTTCCCTGGCAGCCCGCCCTGTGACGCCGACGCGCACTCCCGAGGCCTCGCACAAGGATTCCCCATCGCGTCCTTCCCTCTCCTCGCGTATTTCTACGGCCTCGCGAAGGGAAGAGCGAGGTGACGGACCAGGGCGCAGGACACAAAGCCGCGGCGCAGCTCCTGCGGTGCACACCCCCGCAACCGGGGCCTCGACGCGCAAGGCCCCTACCAGCCCACAGCGTCCTAAACGGCCTGCTCAGACCACAAGAATCAACCCCGCGCTTTTCCGCTGGCACGCGATCACGGAAGAGAACGGAACAATCCTCACGAGCGCTCCCGCAAAGACTCGCTACAATCGTTCTGTTGTGGCGCCGGAGCCAAGCCGCAGTGAGCAAATCGGAAAATGGCTGGTCATCTTCCTGATCTCTCTCACAATTTTCTTAATTGCGGTTGCTACTATCCACAACAGATTAGGGTCGCTCCTGCACAGGACAAGTGCAGACGTCTCACTCAATCAGGAGGTTTCGACATGGCAGAATCCGCCCCTCGAGTTCTAGGGGGACGCTACGAGGTGCGCTCGCTCATCGGGCGCGGCGGGATGGCCGAAGTTCACCTCGGATTCGACAAGCGTCTGTCGCGAATCGTTGCAATTAAGACTCTTCGCACCGACTTGGCGATGGATTCCGTCTTCCAGGCGCGCTTCCGTCGCGAGGCCCAATCCGCGGCTTCGCTTAACCACCCAAACATCGTTGCTGTCTACGACACCGGTGAAGAACCAACCATCCTCCCCGATGGGCGTCGAGTGTCGATTCCTTACATCGTCATGGAATACGTTGATGGGCGTCCGCTGAAGGACCTGCTCTCTGACGATGCGGGCCCCTTCCCCATTCCCGAGGTCGTCGACATTGTTGCCGGCGTTCTCTCTGCGCTGGAATACTCGCACTCTGCTGGCCTGGTTCACCGCGATATCAAGCCCGGCAACGTCATGCTGACTTCCAAGGGTGAAGTCAAGGTCATGGACTTCGGTATTGCCCGTGCAATCGCCGATTCTCAGGCAACAATGACGCAGACGAACGCAGTCGTTGGCACTGCTCAGTACCTTTCTCCTGAGCAAGCACAGGGTAAGCCGGTGGATGCGCGCTCGGATCTGTACTCAGCGGGCGTCCTGCTCTTCGAGCTTCTCACCGGAAAGCCCCCATTTACCGGGGATTCTGCGGTAGCCGTCGCCTACCAGCACGTGCAGACTCTCCCGCCGCTTCCTTCATCGATTGCGCCCGATGTTCCGGCGGAAATGGACCGCGTCGTCATGAAGGCTCTGGCTAAGAACCCTGACGATCGCTATTCTTCAGCGGCTGCAATGAAGGCCGACCTTCTGCGCGCGGCTCATGGCTCTCACGTGAACGCGCCCGACACCGCGGTGTGGACGACCCAGGCAACGCAGACGCTTCCCGCAGTTGCCACGCCTCCCGCATTCCCCGCAGCATCCTCACCTTCCGAGGCCCAGGAGACCCAAATCCGTCCCCGTGGGGCTGCAGCAACTGCGGTTCGTCGCGATGATGAGGAGCAAGAGGACGAGAAGAAGCGTCCTGCGGCTCTGATCGCGGGAATCATCGGTGTTGTCCTGGTTGCGGTTATTGGTATCGCCTGGCTTTTCCTGACGCATACTCGCGCCGATTCGACGACAGAGGTGCCCAACGTTGTTGGTCAGACCCAGGCCGAGGCCATGAAGACCATTACGGATAAGGGCTTCGAGTGGGCTGTTGCGAACGAGCAGGTTGCTTCTGACACTGTTCCCGCCGGTTCCGTTGTTTCAACCGATCCGAAGGCCGGAACCGCTGCAAAACCCGGTTCCCGCGTGATTGCAACGATTTCTTCGGGTCCCGCCTCCATCACTCTGCCGGATAACCTTGTCGGCATGACACCAACGCAGGCTCAGCAAACCGTTGAAGCTTTGGGCTTGAAGTGGACTCTGTCCGACCAGAAGGAAGCCTCCGATACGGTCGAAAGCGGCAAGATTGCACGCGTCAGTCCTTCCGCAGGCTCGAAGGTCCGCGCCGGATCAACCATTACCGGTTACGTCTCCTCTGGCTCTGAGAAGGTCACGATCCCCGATGTCACGGGCATGAGCCAGGATCAGGCTCGCACCGCACTGACCCAGGCCGGTCTGTCGGTTGGAAACGTCAACACCGTCGATGAGGGCGGCGCCCAGCAGGGTCGCGTTGTCTCGACCTCTCCGGCTGTGGGTTCCGAGGCCAAGCGCGGCGATACTATCGCCTTGAACATCGCTTCGGGTAACATCACTGTTCCTCAGAATCTGACGGGTGCAAACTACACCGAGGTCGCCTCTCAGCTTGAGGCCTTGGGATTGCGCGTGACCGTCATCCAGATGCCCGACCGTAACGCAGCTGCTGGTGTTGTCACCGGAGTAACGCCCAGTGAGGGTTCTGCGGTGCGACAGGGCAGCTCCATCACTCTCTACGTGTCACAGGGTGGGTCTTCGGCCTCCCCCAGCCCCTCAGGCCACTAAGGCTCACGAGGCCCGCTTCAGACTGACAAACGGTCTGCTTGGGGGCCTCGCCCGAAGGGCTGACAATCTGAACTGAATACACTGTGGGGGCCGGCGCAATGCCGGCCCCCACAGCTATGCTCATTTCCGGTCAATCAGACCGCAGCGCCGCCCAAGCCAAAGAAACGCTCTGCCCATGGGTAGACGTAGGCAAAAAGCACGGCGACAGCGAAAGCGGCGATCACCAGGCACAAGAAAACTCGGAACCACGTGGGTCCCGGAAGGTGGCGGAAAAACCATCCGTACATATTGAATTCCTTCCTTACTCCACGGGCTCATCGAGTAGTTCGGCGGGGACACCCGTACTCTTCGGAGTCCACGATTCCAGCTTGAGATGAACGATAAAACGCTCAGAGTTGCCGTACTCGGGGTTGCAGGTCGTCATTGTCATCAGACGTTCAGTCGGCTGCTTTGAGAAGGTGAGATCACCGGGAACCGGGGCAATGACGCGGATATTGGTTTCATCGTTGGCGGGAACGATCTCATTGGACTGGTAGGTGTAGACCAGATAGACGTTATCGGTCTCGACAACAACCTTGTCATTGTCCTTGAGCAGGTCAATGAAACGGAATGAATTACCGTATGAACGACGGTGTGCGGCAACCGAGAAGTTACCCACTTGACCGGGCTGCGCGGTGTCCTTGTAGTGGCCCGCCCAGCCCTGATCAATCACGCTACCCGTCGTGCCTTCACCCAGGGGGATCTTCATCCAATTCCATGAAGGAACATGGATCACTCCGTAGAGTTCATCGATTGCCGGGTTCAGGGTGAACTCCGGCGGATCGTCGGTATGACGCTCACCCAGGGTTCGGTTCGATGGGTGCTTGCTGGAGAAGTCCGCGACTGCTTGAGCGCGGGGGCCTTCTACCTTGTATGTCGTCCAGTACAACTGCCAAACGGCAAATAACCCCAAAATGACGGCAATCGTAATGAGGAGCTCGCCGATGACCGAGAGGAAGGTGACGCGATAGCGACGGGGGGCAGGCGCTTCTTTCACGTGTTCACCCATTCTCTTTCACCACCTGTGCGTATCGAAGGGATAGGTCTTGGTCTGATGCCGGAAATTCCAGTTTGTCTGAAGTTTTCAACTCCCAGCCCAATCCGTAGCGTGCCACATAACGCTGATAGTTGACGACTCGAGGGTTCGTTTCGACTGAATTTCGGAGCTGATTCACATTTCCGATTGCCGAAATCTTGTAGGGCGGAGAGAAGGATGTGCCACCGACCAAAATGACGTTTCCAATGCAGCGCACAACTGTGCGTGGGGCAATGCGTACACCTTGGACGGTCATTGCCTCTGCGCCACCTTCCCACATTGCATTCATGACATCGTCAATATCTTGCTGGTGAATGACCAGATCGTTGGGGTTGACGTTGTCCGGGATACTGTCTGTGGGCGCATCTGAAAGGGTCACCGTAATACCGGGACCCGAGACGGGAACTTTGGAAAGTTCACCGACGTTATCGCTGTTCTGCTGGCCTGCTGCGGGAACGTGGCCTGCAATCTGATCTTTCAGGCTGCGGACCCCGTCTTGGAGTTCTTTCACTTCGTTTTGACGGTGCGCGACAAGCCCGGCCAGATCGACAGCGGTTTGTGAGCGGGTTTCCGCGTTTGAGCGTGCACTGGCGACAAAGAGCATTCCCGAGGCCGTGGTAACGATGAGAACAGACAGAGCCGAGCGCAGGGTACGACCCGTCGGGCGGGTGAGCGGTCGGCCGAAGAGTTTCACATCATCTCCTGTTGGCGAATAGGTGTACCTCTAGTATCCCTTGTTTGAGGGTACAACGCCCAGTTGCTTTTGATGTTTGGCTCAGTCCCGCTAGGCTAGAGGAAGGCCGCCTGTCGCGGCGTTTCCCGGGAGGATCCCGACACTTGCCGCATGAAAGGAAAATCGTGGCTGAGCCGAAGAAGAGCGAAGAGCGCGAGGAAGAGAAGAAGGACGCACAGACCGAGGAGCGTTCCGAGAAGCGCGAAGAGCGTCACGCTCACGAGGACGAGAAGAAGAAGGACTCGAAGCGCGAGGAACACGGCAAGCGTTCATCAAGCAAGAAGCGCGATCACGAATCTCGCGTTGAGAAGCGCGCAAAGGCCGAGTCAGATAATGAGATCCACGCGTGGACCGATGGCATTCCGCTCTCACCTGTGTGGTGGGCACCCGTCTTTACGACCCTGATGATTGTCGGTCTGCTGTGGATTGTTGTCTTCTACATTTCCGGAGCCACCTACCCGATTCCGAAGATCGGGCAGTGGAACTTGGCAGTCGGTGGCGGTATCGCCTTTGTCGGCTTCCTCATGACTATGCGTTGGCGCTGAGCATGTCGCCGAACGTGAATTCATCCTTTCTGATGAACTGAATTCACGGTTGAGTCTCAAGGGGGCTGGGACACCCGTAAGGGGGTCCCAGCCCCTTTGCTTTCACGCATCACTAGATTTTTCTTCGTCAGATCTTAGATATCGACGATTTTGGGCGCTTTAGACACGTAAATCCACATCCACAGTCAAAAGTTATCCACAGGCAAATCCACAGCTGGGGAGAAATACCATCGATGTAATTACCCAGCATCGATTCTCAGATTTACTAATGAATTTAGTTTCATGAAGATTGAATTGAAACTTCAGACTTGCGGTATATCAACGAAAACTCACTTTTTTGCCACAAAAACAACAAAATGATGTCCGGCAGCACACTTTTCAGCTTCGCACAATGATTTCGCGCTGTATCCACACTTTATCCACAACATCCACAGGCAAAATGAGCAAGCTTCCATTTAGCTCTCAGCTTTCGCCCAGAATGAGCTAAAAGGCGGCCAAAACGAAGCCATGTACGGACATGCAGCGGGTCACTACACTCCCCGCATCACCTAGATATGGGGCAATAACTCCACGCAGACTAGGCGTGGAACTCGATACGCCGACCGGCCTCGTACATACCCCCAAGGCGCTGGCCACCCAAAGCGGGCTGGAAGGAAGCAATATCCGTCGTCGAGAAGGTCGTCAGCGAATTCATGCCATACTCGGCAAGCAAGGTCGCAGCTGGAGCCGAAGGGCCAACAATAATCGTCTGCGCACCTCGGGAAAGCTCCAAGAGACGCGGCATCGTCTTATTCACAAAGGCAGAGCCCGTAATGAAGACGTAGTCACAGGTGGGAAGAACATACTCTGCGGCAGTATCTGGCAAATCTCCGTCCAGCACGTTGCGCTCGAAGATGAAGAGCTCAGATGCAGCAGAAAGGGCCGCAGCAGCGAAAGGGAAATGTCCAATAACAGCGACGCGCTTGCCGGCAACCTCAACCGACCAGGGGTCAAAAAGGTTCTGCCAGTTATTCACCTGGCAAGGAACAAAACCGGCGGCTTCTGCCCGCGAGGGAAGCGCATACCAAGAATTCACAGCAGCCATACCCAGGGCAGCCTCGGCGAAATTCCAACTCTTCGCATAAGCGGCAACCTCGCGCAGACTCATGCCAGAGGGGTCGGCGGGAAGGCGGCGAGCAATCGACTCAACGGGCATATGGAAAGCCATTCCCGCACCAGCCTCGGAATTCTCAATGAAAGCCCACTTACCAAAACGTCCGCTAGCCGTGACTTGCACGGCTGGGTCGATCTGGTCAATCAGCCGATCATAGATCTCCCACGGATTCCACAGGTCCAGCATCGAAACTCCACTCAGATATTGAGAAGCACCATGTAGGTGACAACAAGGATGACAAGCTCCGCAAGGAACATCCCCGCGATACCAAGATACAAACGGCGGCGTTGTTTCTTCGCTGTCATCCCGGAACGCGGCTTACCCAAGGCAAGCATCCCCCAGGTTGCGAGCATCCCGAAAAGCAAACCACCAAGATGAGCCTGCCACGACACTCCTGAAACGATGAAGCCATACAGGAGGTTGACCGCAAGAAGGCCGACGACGGCGCGCACGTCAATCCCAGCGGCCCGTTGCAGAACAAAAACCGAGCCAAAAAGGCCGAAAATTGCGCCCGAGGCACCGACGGTCACCGTCGAGGCAGACGAGGGGTCAAACAGCACCCATCCCAAAACGCCGAGGGTTCCGCCCAGAGCACTCAAAAGATAGAGACAGAAGTAGGGGCCGCGTCCCAGCGCCGGCTCCAAAGCGCGTCCAATTGCGTAGAGCGAAACCATATTGAAGGCAATGTGCATGAGGTTCACATGCAAGAACGCCGTCGTCAGGATCCGCCACGGCTGATACAGACCATGAATCGGTGTGAATCCCAGGTATTGGGTGATTACGCCCTTGGTGAGAATGTCACCTACCCACAGAGCCACGCACACGCCAATGATCGCGTAGGTGACCACAGGGGTTTGTGCACTGACCCGGACGCTCCCCCATTGACGAGGCCGGGCCGCGCGGGCGCTTCCGAAAAGGTTGCCTCGGCCTCGGCCCGCGCAGTCCACACAAATCGAACGGACTTCCGTTGGGACGACACACTGGGTGCACATGGGTCGATTGCAGCGCTTGCAGTAATCGACGCTGCGCACGCCGGGGTGGCGCGGGCACTCGGGTGCAGCGTAGGGATCAGAACGCTGACCGTACAGAGGCTGAGACATATAAACCTTCCGGTTTGTGGTCACTCAGTGATGTCGATCGATTCGATGACGACATCTTCGACGGGACGATCGTTACGACCGGTGCGAGTCGTGGCGATCGCATCGACAACTCGCTTGGAGTCTTCGTCGATGACTTCACCGAAAATGGTGTGGTTTCCGTTGAGCCACGGGGTGGGCGCAACGGTGATAAAGAACTGAGAGCCGTTGGTTCCCTTGCCCATACGCTTACCTGCGTTTGCCATGGCAAGCAGGTAGGGCTTGGAGAAGGTCAGATCCGGGTGAATCTCATCGTTGAACTGGTATCCGGGACCGCCGGTTCCGGTACCGAGGGGGTCACCGCCCTGAATCATGAAGCCGTCAATGACGCGGTGGAAAATCGTGCCATTGAAAAGGGGGCGCGAGGTGGGCTGACCGTTAGTGGGGTCAATCCATTCGCGTTCACCCTGTGCAAGTGAGGTGAAGTTCTTGACGGTGTTGGGGGCTTGCTCGGGGAAAAGCTCGAGTCGAATATCGCCCTTATTGGTGTGAATTGTTGCTTCCATACCTCCATGGTTCCAGATTCAGGTGAAATCGGCACGCTATTTTGCTCGGTATTCACTTGATGAAGCTGCATCTAATGGTCAAAGAGTGCACAATAGAAGGGTCCATGCGTTCGCTCAACGGACGCGATTTTTTTACAGATTCGGAGACATCATGGCAAGGACCCCGAACATCGACACCGATAAGCTCAAGGCACAGGGCCTGCAGCTCCGTGACGCAGCTGCTGTACACGCGGGCCGTCTCGCCGTGCGAGCCGCCGATCTAGCAGAGCAGGGACTGGACTGGGCAGCTCCTCGCGCACAGGCCGCGCTCTCAAGCGCAATTGAGCGTGCGACTCCCCTTGTTGAGTCCGCAAGCGAACGTGCACAGTCTGTTGCCGACCGCGCTCAGCCCTTCCTTTCCGACATTCACGGCCACGTCGTGGACGACTACCTGCCTCGCCTGAACAAGGCAGTGTCCGAGTCCGCCACTGCTCTTGCTGCTGAGGGCGATCTGGGCTCGCGCGCACGTGCCGCTCGTTCCGCATCCGCAAAGGCCCTGACGACTCCGGCTCGTAAGAAGAAGTGCTGCAAGAAGGGCCGCCTGCTTCGCGCCCTCTGCTTCACCGCACTGACCGCTGCCGCTGCTGGTGCAGGCTACGTCCTGTGGAAGCGCAGCCAGCCGATCGAAGATCCGTGGGCCGAGGACTACTGGGCAGACCTCGAGGTCGAAGACTACAGCGCTGATCAGAACCAGGAAGCTTCTGCCGAGTAAGACAGAGCGCCTCTGAGAAGGCTTAACGTTTTGGGGGTCGCGACGCAATGCGTCGCGACCCCCAAAACATTTCTCTGTCCAGATCTTCGCAGGCGAAGATACTCAGCTGAAAATGCACTAACCGGCGATGAAGAAGAACCCCACGAATCCAAGGATTCCCAAAGCCAAGGAACTCACATTCAGAACGATCGCCCACACATTGAGCGTGCGCTGTGGCGCCGAGATCTGGACTGCGCGACTCGGAATCGATAAGACCACGCCGAGGATATTAATCGGGCCGATTAGGCCGACCCACATGATCACAATCAGGATCCACACCCAACCGGCACCTTCGGGATGTCCGCTCTTGATAGCGTCTTGGATGATCATGTAGGGGAACAAAAACGAACAAATGACAAGAATCCAGCCGATGACGCCAAGGAACAGCGGGAAACGCTTAAGTTTCGCTTCACCTTGTCCATACGGCGTTCCAAGCTTTTGACCAGCCGGCTGCGGCATGCTCACGTTGTCCTCCTCGTGGATATTTATTCCGACGACTGAGACTAGCGAAGGCTCGAGGCCCTGTAAAGGTGACTACTCGAGAAAAGAGCTGAGCACCCGCACAACCCCGGCCTCGTTATTCGAAGGCGCAACAAAGCGAGCTGCGGCAAGGATATCGGGGGACGCATTCGCCATCGCAAAGGAAAATTCAGCGCGCGACATCATCCCAAGGTCGTTTCCCGCATCTCCAAATACTGCGGTTTGTGCGGGTGAGACCCCAAGATACTTCTGCAGCTCGCTGACAGCCTGGCCTTTATCGACTCCACGCATCTGCAAATCAGCCCAATTATCGCCGGAAAGCGCGAATTGATGACTCTTCTTGAAGCTTCCCAAAGTTCGTTCAGCCAAGGGCTTCACATCTCCTGCACTGCGCAGAGCAAGCTTGATGATTGCGTCATCCAATTCACCGCGTTCAATCTCATCAAGTACCTCAATCAGGTCTTCAACAACCTGAGTTCGTGCGTAATACGGCAAGATTGCATGCAAGAAAGGCTCATCACTGCGCTCGATATACGCTGACTTCTTCCCGCAGACGACAAGGCCACCGTCCCACCGCGCAGCTTCTACCTCCTGAGCTTTCCCGTCTTGAACATCGGGACGCGCAGCAAAGAAACCGCCCTGACGCACGTGATGACGGACCAACTCGACACAGCGGCGCACAGTCCCTAGGTCAAGGGGGCTTGAGGATATCTCTTGCCCATCACGCATGACGATCGCGCCATTTTCGCCGATAAAAGTCATCCCGGCGCGGCCGGGGAACATATCAATCAAGGTCCACACTTGACGGCCGGAAGCGGGAACAAAGACAACACCGCGTTCCTCCAACCGGTCAAGAAGCTCGTCTAATCCGGGAGGAAAGTTCTTCTCATCGTCGAGGAGTGTCCCATCCATATCGACCGCTGCCAGACGGATATCAGCATCCGCATATGTGGCGGGATCACTTGCCTGCGGCATTGACGCTTCGCGCATGTGTAGTACTTCCTCACGACCGAAAATGACGTCCTCAAGGGCACCAATTGAACAGAAAAGAACCTGCGACCAGACTAACAACCACGCCTTTCATGGACCTAATACCTCCTACCCGTCAACCTCGTGAAGGCTCATCTGCTAGTTTGAACGGCATGACCCATGCGCAAGTGCTTCTGCGTGAATACGCCCGCGCAACAAATATGTTGATCGCGGGACGACCTTTCGTCACTTCAGACCCTGAGCTCGCTTCTCTTCTTGAGGCCTTCGGCGCTCAGGTCGCTCCCCACCCCAGTAGGGAAGGATCCTTGGGCCTCGAGACAGTATTTGATCTCTCAGACCAGGCGCGCCCCCACCCGGGTGCAATTACCGTCGTCGCACCCTCCGGTACCTTCGAAGGGGTCTACTCCCCCGACGGTTCCCCAATTTCTGGACCAGGGGACCCCGAGCGCATTGCGTGGGCCCGTTCGCTCATGCCCGTGACCGAGGCCGCGGTTCGCCGCATTGCCCACCTGCTCCCGGGCCGCCGGATTGGCCTCGCCCTGGTTTTGGAACCAAAAACTGCTGCACTTGCTTTGATGCTTGCCGAGGCAGGTGCTGAAGTTTCCGTCTTTGGGCACGCAAGCGAGACCCGAGATGACGTTGCCGATACCCTACGCCGCGCGGGTCTGAAGGTCTTTGCCGACTCCCACGCAACTCCGGAGCAGGAAGAAGCACTCGCCCGCGACTTCCTCGCGGAAAACAACGAGTACCTGCTGGATGACGGTTCGCATCTTATTCGCATGGCTCACGATCCAAGTCGCGCTCCCACAGCGCTTTCCGCTTTGCGCGGCGCTGCCGAGGAAACGACCTCGGGACTGCGACCGCTACGCCATTTCCCGCTCCATATCCCAGTGATTGCCAGCAATGACGCACGTTCCAAGACACTCTTCGACAACGCCTATGGAACCGGACAATCCTGCTGGACAACAATCCTGGACATCATTGACCCCGCGAAAATTGGCGCCCCGATCCCCGGCATGAAGATCGGAGTCATCGGCTACGGTGACGTCGGAAAGGGCTGCGCTCGCTTTGGCCGCGCACTGGGAGGAAAGGTCAGTGTCGTCGAACTTGACCCGGTTCGCGCTCTCCAAGCGCGCATGGATGGTTTCACTGTCGCTTCACTGTCTGAGGTTGCCGCATGCGCAAGCATGTTGATTTCCGCGACGGGAGAGCCCTCGACCATTCCGCTCAGTGCGCTTGAGGCCCTCCCTGAAAATGCGATTGTCACTGTCGCGGGCGGAGTGGTCGGTGAAGTTGAGTTCGAGCAGGCGCTCGCCGCGGGGTGGACGCTGAACGAGGCGGGCGACCCCCATGTGCAAAGGCTGACCGATCCGAAGGGTAAGTCCCTGCGTCTTCTGGAAAAGGGTGAAGGCATCAACTACACAGCCGGCGAAGGAAACCCCATCGAGATCATGGACATGAGTTTCGGAGTGCAAGTCGCAGCGCTCACTGAATTGTTGACCTGCGGGGAAGAGCTTTCTCCCGGGCTTCACAATCTTCCTAGCCACGCTGATGATGCGGTATCTCGGGCTGCGCTTGATGCACTTCGTGGGACAGGCAATGCACAATAGTTCCATGACTTCGACGCTTTCCCAGGATGACGCAGAGATCCTCAGCCCCCGCCCGCATTCCGACGTCGTCGAGGTCTACTCAGCTGGGCTCGTCATTCCGATCACCGCTCCATCCGTCTTGGACGGTGCTATTGCGGTTTCCGGTGGACGAATCGAACACGTAGGATCTCGTGACTGGGTGATTCACGCGCTCGAGCAGTCGGGGCGCACCTTCGTCGAGCATCACGTCGACGGAGTACTAATGCCCGGCCTCGTCAATGCGCACACCCACCTGCAGTACACGGGAATGGCGGAAGTTGGAGCGAAGCGCTACACGGGTTTCCCCTCGTGGGCGCAGGCTTTCGACGCGGTCTATGACCACACAGAGTTTGATTGGAAGGCCGAGGCCACGCGGGGTGCGCGCCTCTCGATCCGCTATGGGACAACCAGCGCTGCCGACGTTGTCACCGATCCCGAGGCCGCGGGCGCGCTCCACGACCTGGGCTTGCACGGCGTCGCCTACTGGGAAGTCATGGGGTGGTCGAATGCAGATTGGGCGGCTCACGGTCCGGCAAGCGTCAATGCCTCCCTGGATGCGATGCCCACTCCCCCGCAGATCGGTATTTCCCCGCACGCCCCATACTCATTGGACGCGGAACCGCTTTTGGATCTTCCCGACCTTGCGCGTCGGCGTAACCTTCGCCTGCATATCCACTTGGGTGAATCCCATTCCGAGGCCGAGTGGAAAGAAGGCCGAACCGCGCAATTGGACGATTTGTGGCGCAGCGGAGCATCGACCTCCTTCACGGAAATGCGTTCCTTGGGCGGTGGATTCTCGGCAACACAATTCGTCGACCAACTGGGGGTTTTGGGTCCTGATTGCCACGTTGCCCACGGCGTGTACATGACCGCAGATGACCGGCGTCGCTTGCGTTCTCGCAATACTGCTGTTGCTTTGTGTCCGCGCTCGAATCGTGTGATTGGCTTGGATGCTCCCCCTGTTGCCGCCTACCTGAATGAGGGCAATTTGCTGGCCGTGGGGACGGACTCTCTGTCCTCTTCTCCCAGCCTCGATGTCATGGAAGACGTAGCTCTCCTGTATAAGATCGCGCGCGCTCAGGGATACTCCGAAAGCGATCTGGGGCGACGTTTGCTCCACACGGCAACCTTGGGTGGTGCGGTTGCGCTGGGATTGTCCACGGGACCACAGCGCGTTGGCCAGCTTCAGTCCGGCGCGGTCGCAGACATGGTGTTTTTCGATGTATCCGTAACGACGATTGTCGATACTATCGAGGAGCTCGTCCAAACCGGTGCTTCTCGTCAGATTGCAACGATTATCGACGGAGACCTGCGCTGGGTCGATCCGCGTTTCACCGACATCTTTGAGGGAGACGTGCAATGACTACTCTCACTCCGCTCGCTTCCACGCTCGTAAAGCAACTTGACCTTGCACCCCATCCCGAGGGCGGCCACTTCCGCCGCACCTGGACCGCACCCACGCATGTGGAAACCCCGCGCGGACAGCGAGCCACGGCCTCGGCAATCCTGTTTGTGCTGGATCGCGACGAAGAAGCTGCCTGGCACTTGGTGCACTCTGATGAGCTGTGGATTTGGTCAGGTCCGGGAGCGCTGGAGATTCACTTGGGTGGAAAAGGCGAGGCCCCAAGTTCCGAGCCGCAGATCGTGATCTTAGGCTCGCCGGATGCTGGCAATGCAGAACTCTCCCCTTCTGAGCCTTCGAGCCCCGTGCAATTCCTTGTCCCCGCCGGTTCGTGGCAGCGTACTTTTGCACGGGGCCAAGCGGCGCTGGCCACTTGCGTTGTCTCGCCAGAGTTCTCTTTCGAGGATTGGAAATTAGCCTCGGCGGGTCAGTGAAACACTTCGTGTTTCAGAAGGATTCACAGTAGACATGTCCCCCGCCGCTTCGAATCACGCGACGCACATCGGCGACCATGGCAGCTGAGCCGCACACGTAGTAGTCGGCACCTTGGTCGATACCTGTCGTGCGTAGGTAGTCCGTGACGCGACCCTTGAATGCGGCATCGCTTGATTCGCGTGTCATGCAGCGAATCACGGAAGGGATCGGTGTTTCAAGTCGTAGCGTCAGATCCTCATCCGCCTTTGCGCATCCAAAGAGCAGTAGGTCGCCAGCGCGGATTCCTTCATCAAAAGCAGCACAAAATGGCGCAATACCGCTTCCTGTCGCGATGAAAATCCTGCGGCGGCTGGGAGCTTCGTCGTTTCCGCGTACGTCGCTGTGAATGTCGAAATTTCCCAATGGGAGTTGGAGTTCAACCTCGTCTCCGGGCTGCAGGCTGCGCGCGAAGGCTGCCCCCTTCCCCTTGGTTCTCGTGTCGATGATGAAACGGGCGCTTTGTCCAGATGCGCTTGCCAAGGAATACGGCCGCCACTCAAAGGGAGCGACTCGGATCAGGGCATATTGGCCGGGGCTCCACTCCTGCATATCAGGGAGCTTCAGGACAATGTCTCGGATATGGGGGCTTAGCCATTGCGCCTGGAGGACCTGAGCGGCTAGGCGTGGCGCGCTGTGGGTTGAATGGTCCTGCGTTGGTTCTGGATCTGAGGTTTCACGTTCACTCGTGGAAGCAGCGCTCAGGCTCTGATTGATCTGCAGATAGCCCTTTGGCCCGAGGATTCGACATGCACTCGTCCACCCCGCCATCGTGGCTCCGACAACTCCGGGAAATCCCGCATCTTGGCCCGTCAGGAAGAGCCCTGGGATTGGTGTTTCAGGGGTGGTCAATCCCGCTGTGAATCGTTGCGGGGTGAGAGGAAGGCCGTAGAAGCATCCCTGTGAATGAGAGGTGTAGTGCTCGATCGTGAGAGGCGTCGCTACTTCTTCGTAGCAAACAGCATCCGCGAAGCCCGGAAGAGTGCGGTCAACGAGTGCGATCAATCCATGCGCCATTGTTGATTTGAGCAAGTCGTAGTCACTTCCTCTGTCCCCCTTCAGAGTGTCCTCCCACGCACGAAAAGCACCGGCTTCAACGAAGGAGACAATTTCTGCGGTGGCGTGCTGGTCACCTGCTTTGAGCCCTGGGAAAGAGACAAAGGCCGTTTGGGGATTGCCTTCCACCAGCGCCGCAGTCAAGGTCGCGGGAGTCTGCGAGCCATCACCCTCATTGATCCAGATGTTGGAGCCGTCGATCCCTTCGGGATAGTGGTCAAGGGTGAGGTAGACAATGACGGCTGTCCCTCCGTCTCCCATGCGCGCGATCGCTTTGCGTCTTTCTTCCGTGACTTTTCCAATTCCTCCCTGCGTGGGAAGTAGACGGTTATACGTTTCGCTTGCTCCAACTCCCGAAACGATGATCGGTGCGCGTTCTTCATAGGTCGCTGGATGAATACCTGAAGTGTCTGTGATGCGGACTCCCACCGCCCGACCGTTTTGGATAAGAATTTCTTCGACACTTTGAGAGACGCGAATTTCTCCCCCATTTGAGCGGATTTTTTCCTCGACCATTCGCGAGATTTGCCCGCTTCCTCCCTGGGGAAACCACGCTCCATTCATGTAGTGGCCGACGATCATTGCATGGGCGACAAAAGCACTGCGCTCGGGTTCGACTCCGTAGTCTCCCCAGTGCGTCGTCAGGAGAGTTCTCAATGCCGGATCGCGAAAACGACGATTCATATAGTGCGCAGTCGTCTCACATGCGAGGGAGGAGTGCATCTTCTGTGCCAAGGCGACAAGAGGGGCCACCTGTTGCGGGACAACCTGGCGAACATAGTTGAGAGTCATCCACGAGTAAGCCCGCGCAACATCCTTGAAATAGCGCTTCAGTGCGCGTTTCTCCTTCGGAAAGAGTGCCTCGAGTCGCTGGCGATAGACACCAGCGTCCGAGGGGACATCAAGATTCACTCCGAGCTTTGGGAGATAAAAGCGATCGTAGCTATCGGGCATCTGCACCCACGACAGTTTCCCGCCCGTGAGGTAATCAATGATTTGACGAGGCCGAGCCCCGGGAGCCATGTCGCCGACGTAGTGCAAACCCACATCCCAGCTCGCACCTTGACGTCGAAAAGCGTGGGTCAGTCCCCCTGGAGTGGAGTGCTTTTCGAGTACGAGCACCCGCTTCTTCGCTAATCCTGCGAGAAGTCCTGCGGTTGTCAGTGAGCCTATTCCTGAACCGATCACAATTGCGTCGTACATACAAACCCCTTCTACTTGACAGTGTCTAGTCATGGAACCATGCACACCTAGACACTGTCAAGTAACGGCTGTTTATTTCCCCTATACTGATGCCATGACACGCTCAAGCGAAGCTCCCGGCCTACGCGAAACGATCCTCGCGATCAGCGGAGAACTCCTCAACGAAGGAGGACCTGCGTCTCTATCGATGCGCGAGGTCTCAAGACGAGCCGGATGCACACACCAGGCTCCCTACCACCATTTCAAAAGCCGAGAAGGAATCCTTGCAGCGCTCATTACTGAAGGATTCCTCGCCTTGGAAAAATCGCTTAGCGAGGCACTTCGCGCCAGCGCAGATGCGACACCCCAGGAGACAACGCGCGCAGCAGGACACGCGTATCTAAGGTTCGCCCTGAAAAATCCAGGGGTTTTTCGCATCATGTTCCGCTCTGACATGTACGATCCCAACTCACACCCCGAGCTTGTCCAGGCCAGCAAGGCAGCGCGCTCCCAGCTCCATGGCCTCGCAAAAATTGCCTACGGGAGCGAGGATCCACGCGCAGAAGCAACGCTTTGGGCCTACATCCACGGCCTCGCGATCCTCATTCTCGACGGACCGCCCGCGCTTGGGGGGAACGAAGGAGAAGAAACACACCAATTCGCACACGAGTGCATCAACTCCCCCTTCTTTATCGATGGCGTTCCGGGGAGTGAGGAGAATATGCGCGATGCGTCACCCGCATCTCCTTTAAAAAATCGAATCTATCGACAAGAACATCACCATGCCTTAGGCTGAGGGATTGTTCCGGTAATCACTGGAAACCCCACTATTGAAGGAGCCAACCGTGGATCTGGAAAACCTGAAGAAGCAGGCCGAAGAAGGCTTTGAAGCTGCAAAGGACAAGGTCGGAGACGTCGTCGAGGCAGTTAAGGACAAGGTCGGAGACGTCGTCGAGGCGGCTAAGGATAAGGCCGGAGACGCTAAGGACAAGGCCGAAGATGCCGTCGAGGCGGCTAAGGACAAGGCTGGAGACGCTAAGGACAAGGCCGAAGATGCCGTCGAGGCAGCTAAGGACAAGGCCGAAGACGCTAAGGACAAGCTTGATAAGTGACCATTAGCGTCAAATGATCAGAGGGCAGATCCAATTGGATCTGCCCTCGGTTATTAGATCCATCATAGCGAGGATCCACGCAGACCATATCTCACATCTCAAGTTTGAGACTATCTCTTTCCATGAGCGCGTAGTTGCCCTTAGCCTTAGAGCGTGGGTGCTTTACCCATGGGTTGACAAGCGCTCAAAATTGTACTGTCCCACAATATCTTCATAGGGAGCACACGTGGTTCGTCCCAAGATCCGTTTCCGTAAGTCCGCACTCGTCGCAATCGCAGCAACTGCCGTCATGGCGCTGGGTGCATGCGCGGGCGGAACCACTTCCAGCAGCACAACTTCCGCAACCGCCGATGCTAACGCAACCGGCGAAGCACTCCCCACCGTCACCAAGGGTAAGCTCACCATCGCCACCGGCGATCCGGCCTACAGCCCCTGGGTCCTCAACGACAACCCCGAATCCGGTGAAGGCTACGAGGCCGCAGTTGCCTACGCAGTCGCCGAGAAGCTGGGCTTCTCCAAGGATCAGGTCGTGTGGAAGCGCACCACCTTCGATTCAGCAATCGCACCTGGCGCAAAGGATTGGGACTTCAACATCCAGCAGTTCTCCATTACCGATGCTCGCAAGCAGGCAGTGGACTTCTCTAGCCCCTACTACACGACCTCCGAGGCCGTTGTTGCCGTGAAGGGCACCCCCGCTGCCGAGGCCAAGAGCCTTGAAGACCTGAAGAAGCTGAAGTTCGGCGTTCAGACCGGCACGACTTCTCAGAACTACGTGATGAACAAGCTCAAGCCCAGCACCGATCCGCTGATCTTCAACGGTTCTGCTGACGTGGTCCAGGCCCTCAAGGGCGGCCAGGTTGACGCAATCGTCGTGGACCTGCCCACCGCATTCAACGTCATCGCAACCCAGGTCGAGAACGGCACCGTGGTTGGCCAGTTCACCGCGAACGAGGATGGCAACAACTTCGGTCTGCTGCTTCCTAAGGGAAGCGCTCTGACCCCCGCGGTCACCAAGGCAGTCGACACGCTGCGCGATAACGGCACCCTGGCTGAACTTCAGAAGAAGTGGCTGGCCGACGCCGCATCCGCTCCGATCTTCGAGCAGTGATCTTCTTCTCCGGCTTGGGATTCGTCCCAAGCCGGAGAATTTTCATTTCCCTTGTCCTGATTGCTTTACGCATTCGAAACCCACTCAGAGGACCCAGTGCTCACCGATTCCCACTCAGCAGACCCCATGGCTGAATTCCCAGTCTCTGAGGTCGAGCGCCAGCGCCGTCGTTACCGGCGCACGCGCACCACTCGCTCACTCTTGATCTCCGCGATCTCCACTCTGATCATCGCGGCACTCATTGTTGTCATCTTGGCCTCGTCTCCGGGGTGGAAGACAACCCAACAAACCTTCTTCAACTGGGAATACGCGAAGAGCTCCTTCCCCGCGGTCCTCTCCGGCATGTGGCTCAACATCCGCATGCTGCTGGTTGCAGCGACTGGCGTGGCGGTCTTTGCAACTCTTCTTGCTGCCGCACGTACCTTGGGCGGACCGGTATTCTTCCCAATCCGATTCCTTGCTGCCGCATACACGGACATCTTCCGCGGTGTGCCCTTCATTGTGGTCCTGTACATCATCGGTTTCGGAATTCCCGCTTTGAACCCGTCCAGGCGCATCGATGTCACGCTGCTGGGAACCATTGCCCTGGTCATCACCTACACCTCCTACGTTTCCGAGGTGCTCCGTGCTGGCCTCGAGTCCATTCACCCCTCGCAGCGCTACGCAGCGCGTTCTCTGGGCCTGACCCACGGACAGACCATGCGTCACATCATCGTGCCGCAGGCAGTTCGTAAGGTCACCCCCGCTTTGATGAACGACTTCATTTCCATGCAAAAAGACGTGGGCCTGATTTCTGTTCTGGGAGCAACTGACGCAATCCGCGCAGCACAGGTTCAGCAGGCAACGACCTACAACTTCACTTCCTACGTGGTCGCGGGCCTCCTCTTCATCGTCTTGTCTTTCCCCTTCATTCGCCTGTCCGATTGGTACACGGCTCGACTACGTAAGCGCGAGCAGATGGGAGGCACCGTCTGATGAGCACGGAAACCACCACCCCCGACGAAAGCTTGGCAACCTCCGCGGAACACCCCGTCCTTTCTGTTCAGGGCGTCGTTAAGCGCTTTGGTTCCAACATCGTTCTGCGTCGCCTGGACCTTGATGTTCACCGTCACGAGGTCGTTGTACTCTTGGGTGCCTCAGGCTCGGGAAAGTCGACCCTCCTGCGCTGCGCGAATCTGCTTGAACGCGTCGACGACGGCCAGATTTTCCTTTCGGGAATGGACATCACCGACCCCAGCATCAACGCCGATAAGGTTCGCGGACAGATCGGTGTCGTGTTCCAGCACTACAACCTGTTCCCACACATGTCAGTGATCGATAACGTGACGCTGGCTGCACGCAAGGTCCACGGGTGGGCACCGGAACGCGCAACAAAGCGCGGTATGGAATTGCTAGAACGTATTGGTCTTGCTCAAAAAGCCGAGGAATACCCCGACCGGCTTTCGGGTGGCCAGCAGCAGCGCGTGGCTATTGTTCGTGCACTTGCAACCAATCCCGAGCTTCTTCTGCTCGATGAAATCACCTCAGCATTGGACCCCATGCTGGTCGGCGAAGTTCTTGACCTCGTCCGCGAAGTTAAGGACTCGGGTTCCACGATTCTTATGGCAACCCATGAAATCGGTTTCGCACGCCAAGTAGCAGACCGCGTGGTGTTCTTGGAACGCGGAAAAATCGTTGAACAGGGCACCCCTGAGGAGGTCATTGACAATCCGAAGATGCCTCAGACTCAGGAATTCCTGGCTCGCGTCTTCCACTGAGCGCCCAAATAGCACTACGTCCCTCTTGTGGGCGGTTCCAAAGCCGCTTGCAAGAGGGACATTGTTTGAGCCCTCAGTTTCTCCCGGCCTCGATATCAGCCCAGAACGCAGCAAGAACATCCGCCAACGCAGCCGGATTTTCTAATTGAGCGCTGTGTTTTGCATCTGAGACCACCTCATAGCGCGCACCTAATAACGCGGCTTCTTCACGATGCATCTGCTCCGGCCAAACTGTGTCCCCCACTCCGTGAGTAATCAAGACAGGAAGCCCACTTTGACGCAGGGGAAGCGACACATCTGGATAACGAGCCAAAATGAAAGCCGCACCCATGAGCGAGTCCTCGCTGGTGACCATCGCGCGCTCGGCAATCAGCTCATCCCTGGGATCACTACTCAGAAATTGGGAAATGTACCACGCAGATAATTTCTTTCCCGTTGTTGAGGATAAAAGACGCTGACGCAGGGGCGTCCAACGCATCGATTCAGGAGGCCGAGGGCCTGTAGAAAACAGTGTCACCGAACGGAAAAGTTCCGGTGCAACCACTGCAGCTTGCCTGGCAATCACACCGCCAAACGAATGTCCCAGCAGGTGAATTGGCCGTACGCTGGCACCCATTGCGCGCGCAACCTCAATCAGGTCGCCGACAAAGTCAGCCAAGCGATAATTCTCAACGCCTTTGGGAGCCGCAGAATCCGCCTGTCCACGCTGCGAATAAGCACAGGCGCTGCGACCGCGCTCAGCCAGATACGGCAAGAAGGGAGTGAAATCTTCCTTGGAGCCCGTAAACCCCGGAACTAAAAGCGCCGGAACAGGCTCGGGCTGCTGACCAGCGTGAGGCACCTCGTGTACCTCCAACGCGCTCTCCGCCTTGGGAACAATGCCCGCCACGGCCTCGTCAATGAAAGCGGCAGTCAGTACGCCCGCGGACGTGGGGATCCCCACGCAGGTCACCTCCTGCGGAAGTTCCCCCACAAATGGTGCCTGAGGGACAACACCGTGAATCTGCATTCCAACCCCCTAAAGGTGAAGCCGGCGGAAAACCGCCGGCCTCACACTGCATCCCCTCAACGTATTCGTTACAAGGGAGCAACGTGATTACTCGAGCTCAAAAGCACCCGTGTACAGCTGGTAGTACACGCCCTTTTGAGCAATCAGTTCGTCGTGGCTTCCACGTTCAATAATACGGCCGTGATCCAGAACCATAATGGCGTCGGAGTTACGGACCGTTGACAGACGGTGTGCAATGACGAAGACAGTACGTCCCTCCATGAGGTTATCCATGCCGTTCTGGACCAGTGATTCGGTACGCGTATCAATCGATGAGGTCGCTTCGTCCAAGATCATCGCTGGCGGATCGGCAACAGCTGCACGCGCAATAGACAGCAACTGCGCCTGACCCTGCGAGAGGTTTGAGCCATTGCCGCTGAGTTCGGTCTGGTAGCCATCGGGAAGGCGCTCAATGAAGGAATGAGCATTCGCGAGCTTTGCTGCCGCGATGCATTCCTCATCGGTCGCATCCAATCGCCCAAAGCGAATGTTATCCATGACGGTACCGGTAAAGAGCTTCACATCCTGAAGCACAACACCCAGCGACCGACGCAGATCAGGCTTATGGATCTTCCTGATGTTGATACCGTCAAAGCGGATCTTGCCGTCATCGATATCGTAGAAACGATTGATCAGGTTCGTGATGGTCGTCTTACCAGCGCCCGTTGCGCCAACGAACGCAATCTTTTGTCCGGGCTTGGCCCACAGCGAGATATCGTGAAGAACCGTCTTTTTCCCGTCGTAGGAGAAGTCAACGTCTTCCATGACCAGCTCGCCGCGGAGACGCGTGTAGGTGACGGTTCCATCGCTGTGCGGGTGACGCCATGCCCACACACCCGTGCGTTCTTCGGTGGGATGGACATCGCCATTTTCATCGACCCGAGCGCGGACCAGGGTCACGTAGCCCTCGTCTTCTTCGCTCTCTTGTTCCATCAAGGCGAAGACTCGGGAAGCACCCGCAAGACCCAGGGCGATCATCGGGACCTGCATCGAGGCCTGTCCGAGTGTCTGCGTAAAGTTACGAACCATCCCAAGGAAGGAAACGACAACGCCAACGGTGATTGCACCCATACCTGCGAAGCCGAAATTCGGGGTTTGGAGCTCAACCATGATGCCGCCGATCAGGGCAACGGCAACATAAAGAATGTTTCCGATATTGCCCAGGGTTGGCATGAGCATATTGCCGTACTGATTCGCGCGTTCTGAATCGTTAAACAGCTGGTGGTTGTAGCTCAGGAAGTCATGCTTAACAGCATCTTCGTGATTGAAGACTTTAATGACCTTTTGGCCATCCATCATCTCTTCGATGTAGCCCTCTTCTTCAGCCAGCGAGCGTTGCTGCGCAACCATGAACTTCGCTGAACCACCACCCATTTTCTTTGTCACGCCAAACATCGCGACAGTCGCCGCCGCAACAAGAAGAGTGAGCCACAGCGAGTAGCTGAGCATAGTGATTGTCAACGCAAGGATCGTGAGTGCGGACTGGATCAGGGTCGGGATCGATTGGCCAATGAGCTGACGAATCGCATCCGTATCGTTTGTGTAGGTCGACATGACCGCACCGTGAGGGTGCGTATCGAAGAACTTCAGCGGAAGCGTCTCCATGCGATCGAACATGTCATCACGCATCTTCTTGAGCGTGCCCTGAGTGACAATCGCCATCAGTCGCGTGTAGATGAAGGCGCACAAAATACCCGAGCCAAAGATGATGCCCATGATCACAACCAGTCGCACCAATTGCGGCATAACGGCTGGGAGCCCCTGGCTCATACCGGGAATAATCACGGTATCAACGATCTGCTGGAGGAAGATCGCCCCAACTGCAGAAGCAATACCCGAAATCACAATACAGATTCCGACAACACTCAAGTGGATCTTGTAGTTTGCCCACAGATAGGTCATCAGCCTTCCGAAAGGACGCGGCACCCCGTCAAGCTTGTTGGGATCTTTCATTCCCGAGGCCGCACCCTCTTTTTGCTCGCGGCTTTCCTCGCGCGCCTTCTCAGCTTGATCCTGCGGAAGCACCTCTACCGATGCGGGAGCGTGAGCGGCAATCTGATCTGCCTGTTCTTCTTCGTAGCGTTCAACCGACATTTCAGGCCACCTCGCTTTCATTCGTGCTGTTTTGAGTGTCGTAAAGTTCGCGATACTCGCCACCCAAGTCAAGGAGTTCCTGGTGAGTGCCGTGCTCCTTGATACGCCCGTCATCCAAAACGATGATTTGATCAGCATGCTGGACCGAAGAGATGCGCTGCGCAACGATGATTGTTGTCGTATCCGGAATTTCCGTCTCGAAAGCCTGACGAATCAGCGAATCGGTTCGAGTATCAACCGCACTAGTTGAGTCATCAAGGATCAAGATCTTGGGCTTCTTCAGCAAGGCGCGCGCGATGCACAGACGCTGCTTTTGGCCACCCGAGAGGTTCGACCCGCCCCTTTCGATCATGGTGTCATAGCCATCAGGGAACTGACGGACAAATTCGTCAGCCTGTGAAAGCTCGCAGGCTCGGATGATTTCTTCATCGGTTGCATCAGGGTTACCCCAACGGAGGTTTTCCTTGATCGTTCCAGAGAAAAGAATATTCTTCTGAAGAACAACGGACACTGCATCACGCAGGGGTTCGAGGCGGTAGTCACGCACATCGATCCCGCCAACGCAGACCCTGCCTTCCGTCACGTCATACAGTCGTGGAATCAACTGGATGAAGCTGGTCTTACCTGAACCAGTTCCACCGACGACGCCCAGCGTCGAGCCTGCGGGGATATCCAAAGTGATGTTTTCAAGCGCGGGGCGTTCAGAGTCTTCGCGGTACTTAAAGGTCACGCCTTCAAAGGTGATATCACCGGTGGGCACTTCACGGATTCCATATTCGGGGGAGGTCAATGGAGATTCGTATTGAAGTACCTCAGCGATACGGTGTGCGGACTCTGCAGCGATCGTCACCATAACGAAAATAAAGGCCAACATCATCATGGCCGTGAGGATCTGAATACCGTAAGTGATCAGTGCTGACAGTTGACCGGTGGTCAATTCACTGCCGCCTGAGGCCACAATCATCTGCGCGCCGATGAAGTCGACCAACATGATCGCACCAAAGATGAAGAACATCATGATGGGGGTATTGAGAGCCATGATCTTCTCAGCAAAGGTGAAGTCTGCTCGTACTTCCTCTGAGCGCTTGGCGAAACGAGTCTTTTCATACTCTTCGTTGACGAAGGACTTCACAACTCGGATACCTGCGATGTTCTCTTGGACCGAGTTATTCAGAGCATCGTACTTCTTAAAGATTCGCCGGAATACCGGGAAAATGAAGATGATGATCCCGAACATGATTGCCGCTAGGAACGGCAGCATGATGAGAAAAATCAGGGACATGTGCCAGTTGATGCGAATTGTCATGACGATCGAGAAGACGACCATGAGCGGGACGCGGACGGCAACGCGAATAACCATGCCATAGGCGTTTTGGACGTTGGTCACGTCCGTTGTCATGCGGGTAACCAGGGAGGATGTCGAGAAACGATCGACGTCTCCGAAAGAGAAGTCCTGAACCTTGAAGAAGAGGTCTTGACGCAGGTGCTTTGCCAACCCCGCTGCTGCGGTCGCACCGAAGCGGGCGGCGAGGATGCCGAAGAGGAGGGAGAACATCGCCATGACCAGCATAAAAACGCCAAGGCGGACAACTGGAGTGAGCGCACCACCCTGAAGGTGATCGACCAACGAGGCCATAATCAGTGGGAGGAAGCACTCAAGAATGACCTCTCCCGTGACAAACAGCGGTGTCAGAAGCGAAGCGCGACGATACTCACGCACACTTCTCAACAAAGTACGAACAGTCGACATCTAGCGCTGGACCCCCGAAAAATCACTGCGTGTAATAGGAACCTACCCGTAGACCTTCAAAGGAATGCATCTTTGCGGCCGGGGTAGGCGGATTAATCATTTGATGTAGATCATCCCATGTTAGCCGCCTTTCCTAACGGCGGCGATACCATCTAGGCAATGACGCGATAGGCGAAATCAAAGGCTACACAAGCACAAAGTTTCATAGCTGATTCATAGCTTTAGCCCACATCAAGCACAGATTACGCCCGTAGATTTTCAGTATCAGACATAGGGGGTCGCAAGGCCCCGTCTCCTTTACCTGTTGAGGGACGCTGTTTAGAACGCATATTGTGTTGATGGGATGCACGTGGGGCCGGCTTTGCCGGCCCCACAGTGTTTATACAGCCGTACAAAGACCAATAAAGAGCTATCAGCGAACCTCACTGACGCTTGTAATTACACGTGTTCGGGGATACATCGAAACTGTAAATTCATCCTCGTAGGCGCAGTGCTTTCGAAGCTGTCTGTATGCATGGGTACCCGTGTAGTTCGTGCCGTCAGTGAACTTCACATCAATCCGTTCGCCCGTCTCCTTCATTAAGGTGACATAGGTGATAAATACGCGAACCTTTGAGCTTCCCTTTCGCATAACAGTTGAGGTCTCTTCTTTGTGCGCCACACAACGCACGCTGAGTTCCTCACTACCCGACACTGCATCTGCCACCACCTGAGCGGATAAGACAGACCCCATTCCAATAAGACCGCAGTCAATGGTCACCAGCGCAACACACAACACCTTGGAGATACGTGGAGACAAGCGACGCCGAAATCCCACCGCACCTTGCACACTACCCTGGGCATAGCGCTTGATTACCGGAATCAACACGATCGCAACAGCGATGGGCGTCGCACACACCAGAGCCCAGCTCAGCAAAGCGAAAGACCATAATTTTGGAGACTCCAGGAAGAAAAAGGGACCTGCAATCGCGGTGATGATGAAAAGCCACCGGTGGACCTTAGCGCGCCGACTCATTGAACGAAGCGACAGCCTTTTCACTTTTACTCCTGTCCGAGCGCCCTTTCCAATGCACTCAGCCCCATTGCCAACAGCGCCGATTCGCTCTCATCCGCGCGCGACATCGACTGGTTGATCAATTCTCGCCACGGCCCTTCGCGAAGCAGGCGGCCACCCTTCAAGACGATGATATGCGCATCGAGTGCCGCAGCATCTTCAATCTGGTGTGTCACCATGATGACAGTTCGCCCTAGGAATCGTTGCGCGATCAATTCACGCAGTCCACGTGCGGCTTCAACATCAAGCGCCGCCATCGGTTCATCAAGTAACAAGACATCGGGGGCAACAACCAGCGCACGAGCTAAAGCGGTCCTCTGAGCTTGCCCACCAGACACCTGAGCCGGACGACGCTGCTCCAAGCCTGCTAAACCCACAGACTCTAGGGCTTCGCGCGCACGCACCTCGGCCTCGGCAGGGGAAATGCCGGCGCAACGCAGGGGGAAGGCAACATTGGCAAGCAGACTCATATGGGGGAACAAAACGGGCTTCTGCTCTAAAACTGCAATCTTCGGCTGGCGGCCTGAGATACCATCTGGCCACTGCCAGGTGCAGGTCATCTGCGGCGCATCGAGGGCACCAGAAAGCACCGACAAGAGCGTGCTCTTTCCCGCGCCGTTATGTCCCATCAACGCCGTGACGACACCGCCTTGGCAGGTGAGGTCAACGTTGATATGTCTCTCGGGAAGAGTTCCAGCAATCCGTACGCCGGGGACGGGCACGCGTGGAAGCTGGCCCTGTGCCTCTCCATCCTTATTCCCGAGGCCGCGGCTATGCTCGGTAGCCAAGCGCGAGGCCGTAGGAGCTTTCGCCTCGTCAGCGGAGGTCCCGCTCAAGAGACGCGAATACCACCACTGCGAAAAGGCCGAAGCGCCGCCGACCAGGACAAGCGCAACAAAGACCAAGATGACAGACAGCATCAGGGCAATATCGGTTGACTCTTCGCGCTGAAGATAGATTTCCAACGGAAGCGTACGGGTTACTCCAGCCAAAGACCCCGCAAAAGTAATAGTTGCGCCAAACTCCCCCAGTGCACGCGAGAAAGCCAAGGCCGTCGAAGACACCAGAGCTGGGATCATCAGCGGCAAGGTCACTGACCACAGCGTCCGAGAAGGCGATGCACCCAGCGCACTCGCAACGCGTTCCTCATTGAAACCGCGAGTTCGCAATGCCCCTTCAAGTGAAGAAACAAAGAAAGGAAGGGATACGAAGGTCTGCGCCATAATGACCGCGACCGTCGTGAAGGCAATATTGATGCCGAAGATTTGCAGATAGGCACCGATCAGGCCTCGGCGACCCCAGGTGATCAAGAGGGCCAAGCCCGCGACGACCGGAGGAAGAACCATGGGCAAAGTGACCATGGAGCGCAGGACTCGCGACCACCATGTATCGCGCGCCCTAGCACACACCAGCGCTAAAGGAAGCCCGACGATAATGCAAGCAAGGGTCGAGGCAATACAGGTACGCAGCGAAAGCGCAAGGGCCTGGGAAGCCAGCGCTTGAGTGAATAGATGGGGAAATTGAACCCAATCAATGCGTATGAGAAGCGCAATGAACGGAACAAGTAGAAATAGAACAGCACAGGCTGCGGGGAGTGCGATCCAACGCGGGATCCCCACATGCCTGTGCTTGTTCGTCATGAGATTATTCCGAAACTACAGTGCGTAGTCGAAGGCGATTTCAGCCCTTATCCGCGGAAGTCGGTGCGGAGAAGCCATACTTCTTCAGCACTGCCTGTCCCTTTTCGGAAAGAACAGCGTCAATGAACTTCTGTCCGGCTTCCTTGTTCTTTGTGGAAACGGTCAGAGCGATGGGGTACGAGTTCACGACCTCATTCGCGCGGGCGATTTCAACGACCTCGACCTTATCGCGAGCAGCCTTTGCGTCGGTTGCGTAGACCAGACCAGCATCGGCTTCGCCGCTCTCAACCTTGGCGCGCACATCCGTCACCTTCTGCTCTTCAGAAACAGGGTTCAGGGTAACGCCAAGCTTATCGGCCAGCTGTTTGGTCGCATTTCCACAGGGGACGCCCTGCGCACACACAACGAGCTTCTTGCCGTCAAGAGAGGAATCAAGACCGGTGATCTTGGCAGGATTTCCCTTGGGGACAATCAGTGTCAGGACATTAGATGCGAAGGGCGTCGGCGTATCCACAAGCTTCGCATCGCTTGCCTTAGTCATGTTCTTCTGGTCTGCAGAAGCAAAAACATCGGCGGGTGCGCCTTCCTTCATCTGGTCAACCAGGGTGGATGAGCCCTGGAAGTTGAAGGTTACCTTGATGTTCGGATCGCTTTCCTTGAGGACCGTATCAACGATCTCGGGGAATGCCTTGTTCAGCGAGGCAGCCGCGAAAACGTTGAGTTCAACCGGTGCCGCGGCTTCTGTCGAAGCAGATGTCGAGGCGCTTGCAGACTTGTCTGCAGATGCACTGTTTCCGCCTGCGCAGGCGGTGAGAGCAAGAAGGCTAGCCGCGGCTACCGCGACGATTCCCTTATAGTGCTTCACAGGTTTCCTCCATTTGGTACCTGAAGAGAGACGTTTGTTGCCTTAATTTGTGCCATAGCGATGGAACCCACTTCGATTCCCAGCTCGCGGATGCTCTCGGTCGAAACCAAGGAAACGACACGGTAAGGACCGCACTGCAGATCAACCTGGCTCATCACCGGATCAGAGTGGAGGGCAATAACCAGACCTTGGAGGTGGTTACGAACAGACTGAGTACCCTGCCCAAGCGCAAGCTGATGAACATCAGGTTGACTGTTAATCAAAGCCGCGACCGATGCACCATCAATACGAAGCGGTCCTGAGTTTTGACCGTTATCTGCACGAGTCACAAGCCCATCATCAAGCCAGCGACGCACAGTGTCATCACTTACGCCAAGCAGAGTTGCAAGAGTCGAAACTTTGTAATGAGGCATGAATTAATTTTAACGGATTTTGCCGTTTTTTGTAATTAATCGACAAAAATAGACAAATTTCTCCGTAGACGCGGCAAGGCGTCGAATGAATTATTCGCCCGAGGCCTTTCGCACCGGGATGTCTTCAAAGAAAACCTGACAACCACAACTATTGCCGAAGGGCACCAGAGTCATGCTCATACCACCATCACTGAGCTCTTCAACGATCTGACGAATAGCAGCACCATGCATCTTGCACACAATGCTTTGGATCTTATCGTTGCCGATATTGAGGTAGGGGCAGGATTGGATGGACAGACCACCATCTTCTGCATTTAACGCACGGAAACCGCGCGTTGAAAGGAAAACTCGAAGAAGCGAAAGTAGGGCTTCCTCATCGTCATGGGCGGCATCAAGCGCACCGGAAGAGCGGATGAGATCAACGTATTGTTGCCCCCAATTCCGCCCCATGATGTCAGCGAGCTGTTCGCCGCCGTCCGAAGTTTGAGCCATTGCCGAGGCCGCGGCAAGAAGAAGTTCCGAAGACTGACGTTGAAGACGCGCTGCATCCCCGATGACCGCGATCTCGTAGTACATCGCGGGGCGGCCTCGCCCTTCGGGATTGTGAGTTCGACGCACAACTAAGCCCTGTTCGACCAAAGGAACAAGAGTCTCACGAACCGAGTTCTTATGGATTCCCAAACGATCTGCGATTTCAACAACGGTTGCTTCGCGACCAATATCGGTAAGGGTGTGCAGAACCTTACGCTGCGCCGGGGATGCGGTCGCCAACTGGGTGATCATGTATTCGATGCCGTTCAATCTCTACCCCTTTTCCATAAACAGTCATAAAGTTTGTCAGAATAAGCTTTGTAAGTGTATAAATTACATTTCTACAGAACTAAACTATTCCCCTGTTTAAAATAAATTGATTCATATTTTATAAAATCAATATGTATATATAGTTCCGAAAACAGAAGATATTGCATTGTTTTTACTTTAATTGAAAGCTATTCTTGTCAAACCAGGTTTTACGAAAAGTCTTATTTGTGCCACATTTGTACCAAATTGAACTTTAGTCTATTTGTATATGAAATCTAATTTAGTTAATTTAGATTTAAATTCGGTATATATATTGTTGAATATAGTTCGCCCGAACAAATAGAATGCTTGCAATCGGCAGAAATAACCGGCAACTATTTTATGAAGCTGCTGGTTTTGTTTATTTAATTTTTATAAAGAAGTAATAAAAGTTAAACCGCCTAATATCACTCCCGCTGCATTGGGAATGATGAGGATCCAGTCTTTTTTAGGTTCTTTTGTCCAACCATAGATTACCCAAATTAAACAAGAAAATGCTGCGAATAGTGGTTGGAATGGTTGAGCTTTTTCTCCTTGTAAGTTAGCGATAATTTGTGGAATATATGCAATAAAGACAAGGATCCCAATAAAAGCTCCAATAGATCCGACAAAGCGATTAATTTTTTGTTTAGACATGTAATACCTCCTGGGGTTTTTATATCAGAAAGGAGAATCGACCGGCTTTCACCTCGCCGTTAGTCACAGCTACTCCTTGTCTTGAGGGACTTGGTTGACATTCTAGTGCACAGGCAACGACTAGCCGCCATTCGTTTCAAATGCTGGGGCCTGTATGTGCAGGTCAGCACATACAGGCCTCAGATCACATCACCATAGATCAGGCACCCTGGTAGGGAGCATCATCTTCGGGGAAACTCTGAGCCTTGGGACCTGCAGCGCCACCGCGAACCGGCGTCCATCCTCGTGCGGGACGAGAGGTAGAAGTCGCCGATCGACGTGAGCGGTACACAACATAGGGGCGCGTCGGATAGGCAATCGGAGCCGAAACGACGTGCACCAGACGGGTGAAAGGCCACGCGGCAAAAAGGATGAAGGCAGCAATGATGTGCAGCTTGAACTGGAGCGGGACATCCGTCATCAGAGAGACATCAGGCTGGAGCGTGAAAATCGAACGGAACCACACTGCGATCGTCTCACGGTAGTTGTATCCGCCCGGCTTACCCAAGATCTGCGTCGTCAAAGTTGCCGCAGCTCCCAAGAGGATGGCGCAGGTCAAGAGAAGGTACATGAAGACGTCATTGCGGCTAGTCGCCAGACGCACCGACTTCTTGACGATACGTCGATACAAGAGTCCGAACAGACCAACCAGCGTCATCAGGCCGGCAATACCACCACCGATGATGGCCACCATGTGGTAGGCATGCTCGCTTACACCCAGTGCCTCGGTCCAGGACTGAGGAATGACCAGACCCATGACGTGGCCGCCAGCAACACCCAGAATACCGAAGTGGAATAGGGGCGACGAGAGGCGCAGGATGCGGCCTTCATTAAGCTGAGATGAACGCGAGGTCCACCCGTACTGATCATTGCGATAACGCCAAATCAACCCGCCGATGAGGAGGGTGAAAGAAATGTAGGGAAGCACTCCCCAGAGGAAAAGGTTCATGGCAATCCTTAGAGTTCGTTCTCACCCGCGGGCGAAACAAGGGAAGAAGGGGTTTGGATAGTGGGCCACGGCAGCTCGCTTCGATCGGCCATGCCGACCATCTCGGTCGGGGGACCCTGACGGACCAAAGTCTGCATGCGAGCGAATGTAGCGTCATCCACCTCGGGTAAAGCCATTCGCAAGGCAGCGACCACATGTGCCCAAGGAGAAGACAGTGAGAGCAATGCAGCATGAAGGATCTCAATTCCCTCGCGGTGCGAGGACAGCATAGCCTCGACCAGCTCGTGCTCTTCACCTTCAGTTCGCGCCGCCAACTCCAAAATATTGGGAAGGTAGTCAGGCAACTGATCGTTTTCTAACTGCCAGCCAACGGCGGAGTAGAGGTCGCGAACAATGGTTAGAGCAATACCGCGCTGGCGGGTATCACCCGTAGCGTAGTAGGTCAGCTCCAAGCAGCAGCGACGCTTCTGGTCAAAGGTCTCAACGTAGGCCTCTTCGACCTCACGACGCGACTTGCCTCGTGCCCACTCAAGGAACTGCGAAAACTCCGCAGCGGCCTCGGCACTGACTTGCCCCAAAGAGGAGTCAATCTGAGCGAGGATCTCATCCCATTCCTGCCCCGGGTAATCCAAAAGGGCAGCAGCGATCATGAAGGTTGCGGCGCGTGACTCCCGGCTCTGGTTCACAACTGGAACCGCAGGAGCCGGGTTACGCGTCGGAATGAAAGTCGCGGTCTTTTGACTCATTCGGGTCGCCGACCAATCGAGACAGGAACCTTACCGCCCTTGTGTGAACCGCAGCCGGACTCTGCACCTTCGCCCACAGGGCACAGGTACGGGGTCGGGGTACGCATTTCCTCGGGGTGCGAGGTCGGGATCACGTAGCGATCCTCGTACTTTGCGATCGAGAGCAGGCGGTACATGGCCAGAACTTCTTCTTCGGTCATGCCCACGGACTCGGGGATCGAAGGATCCACGGGCTGACCCATATTGACGTCACGCATGTAGGAACGCATGGCGGCAAGGCGGCGGAGGGAAAGCTCAACCGGACGGGTATCTCCAGCACTGAACAGTCCTGCCAGGTATTCCAACGGAATACGCATGGTGGACAGTGCTGTCAGCAGGATCTTGTGGTTTTCACCATCGGCACCCGACTTAGTCACCGCATCCACAACCGGGGAGAGCGGCGGGATGTACCACACCATGGGGAGGGTACGGAATTCGGGGTGCAGAGGAAGAGCCAGCTTGTAGTCGATAATGAGCTTGTAGGCGGGGGAATTCTGCGCGGCCTCGATGAAGGAACGCGGAATGCCAGAGGCCTGGGCTGCGGCGATGACGCACCACGGGACAAAGAAGATTGCGGCGTTGTACACCCAGATCTGCTCGCCGGCGTGCTCGCCGACCTGGGTCTGGGGAGCCAGCCAGGTCAAACCGAAAAGACCAAATCCCATGAGGATCGGGCCGACCAGCTGAATGACGGACATACCAAGGTTACCGATACCGCCCTGCAGGCCCAGAGCTGTACCCGAAAGGCGCTTGGGGAAGAAGTAACCGGTCGAGGGCATGTAGCCGGAGAATGCCGCACCGCCGATGCCACACATAAAGGCAAGCGTCAGAAGAACGGCGTAGGGGGTGGTGTTGTCCTGGACAGCGTAGAACCAGCCCAACATGGGGATCAGGAAGAGCAGTGAGGTAATGCCCACCATCTTGCGTGTTCCGATCAGCGGAGGCAGGAACATGTAGACCAGTCGCAGAAGGCCTGCAGCCAAGCCGGGCAATGCGGTCAACCAGTAGAGCTGAGAAGCACTGAGGTTGAATCCAAGAAGCGTCAGCTTGGGTGCGATGGCGCTTGGCAGGAACCACACACAGAAGCCCAGAATGAGCGAGTACGTGGTGATGGTCAGCGTCCTCCACGCAAGCTTCGAATCCCACTTTTCGGGGTTGTTCGGCTCCCAATCCTGAAGGACATATTTACTGGCTTGTTTTTCCGCGGGCGCGGCTGACGATGCAGCATGTGAGGTAGTCATTGACACTCTCCCTTTCCTACCTAAACGCATACTTGTCGCTAATATTTAAGGGACAACTCGTTCTAATTGAGAATTGCGCGAAATTACGCGAAAACGCTTGCAAGAACGTCAATTCCTGTCAACTGAAAAAATTCCATTTAAGGTCCTATTTCGGGAGGTTTGTTTTGCGTAATACCTCTGACGCTCAGCCGGTACGTCCCGACCCCCATGCGAAAATTCAGCAGAAGGGTTTGCAAAAAATGGAAGGAACTGTCGAAGGTGCGGTAATTACCGCTTCAGATCGCTGCTTCCGCGGAGAAACTGAAGATAAATCAGGACCTCTAGCTGCTGCTCTTTTGGCTGATTGGGGCGTTATTGTCGATCAGGTTCGTGTTGTCCCCGATGGCATTGCTTCTGTACGAAATGCGATCCTCGATGCAATGGCTAAGGGCGCGCGCGTGATCGTGACCACCGGCGGAACCGGCGTTACGGATCGCGACCTTACTCCCGAAGCCACCGCTCCCCTTCTGGACGCACGTATGGACGCGATCGCCATGCAGATTGCGCAGGTCGGCTTGGTCAACACACCTCTTGCCTCACTATCTCGTGGCCTTGTCGGGGTCAGTCGCCAGGGTGAGACTCCGTGCTTCATCGTGAACGCTCCGGGTTCACGCGGAGGAGTGAAGGACACGATCAGCGTGATCGGCCCGCTGGTCCCCCACATTCTTGAACAGCTCGACTTGGTTACTGACTAATTTGATGTACGAACCTCTTCTTCTGGACACCTTCGGTCGAACGGCCACAGATCTGCGGATCTCGGTCACCGATCGATGCAATCTTCGCTGCGTGTATTGCCTGCCCGAAAAGGTGACGGACTGGCTGAAGCGCAGCGACCTTCTGCGTCCTGAAGAATTCCGCCGCTTGGCTAAAATCGCCGCAACCCTTGGCGTCACCCAGGCGCGCATCACCGGCGGCGAACCCTTGTTGCGCCCCGATCTTCCCCAGATTGTCGAGGCCGTTCGCGAGGGCTTCGAAGATGCCGGGGTTGAGCCCGACTTGGCCTTGACGACGAACGGTATTGGCCTTGATCGCGTCATCGATTCCCTGGTAGACGCGGGTCTTCAACGGCTCAATGTATCGATCGACAGTTTGGATCCGGTCCGTTTTGCTGAGCTTTCGCGCCGCAAACGCTCAAGCGATGTCCTTCGCGGCCTCGATGCGGTCGATGCATCCGCACTTCCCGGAACCGTCAAACTCAACACTGTCGTCGTTGATCAGCAGTCCCTGGCGGAAATCCCCGCCTTAGTGACCTTCGCCTTAGAGCGCGGCTATCAGTGGCGCGCCATCGAATTCATGCCAATCGGCCCTTTGGCTGCCTCCTTCTCTTCCCGCCCAACTGCGCATGACATCCAGCGTGTTCTTCGCGAATCCTTCGAGCTCACCGATGTCATTACCGCAGCCTCAGAACCAGCGCGCCGTTGGTCAGTTGCTCCCAGCGACACCCATCCGGGAGGCATCATTGGCGTGATTGCCTCGATGACGTCCCCCTTCTGCACCTCGTGCACCCGAACTCGCCTAAGTGCAGATGGAAAGATCTATTCCTGTCTGTTCAGTGTGGACAGTGTTGACTTACACACTCCCATGCGCGCGGGTGCAAGCGATGAAGAATTAGCTGAGCTATGGAAGGATGCCATGTGGGCTAAACCCGCTGGTCACCAGCTTCTTGCTCCGGTCCCCCAGTCCTATTCCATGTCAAAAATTGGAGGTTGAAAGTCCCCATGAGGATCACGATCCGTTATTTCGCTGCCGCGAGCGCTGCAGTTGGCACAGAGAGCGCAGTGATCGAGGTTGCGGAGGACTCAAACGAGACAGTCATCGACCTTGTTCGTCGCTCAACTGACCGCGATATCGACGATCTTCTGGCGGCATCGTCCTTCCTGGTGAACGAAGAACTTGTTGACGCTCAGGCAACTCTTGCCCAAGCCTTGGGTGCTTCATCCCTGAGCGACGAGGCCGTGACCTCTGTGGCCGATCGCAGTGGGATTCGCCTTGACGTCCTTCCGCCTTTTGCAGGTGGCTGAGACCCACAATCTGGTCACGGAGTATTGCTCCACTCATTGTGACCATCACTGAAATACTGATCTTTCCAGATCGGTACGCTGGCTTTAATGTCATCGACAATTTGACCGCACAGCGCGAAGGCTTCCTTTCGATGGGCACTATCGACGACAACAAGAAGCGCAACGTCCCCAATTTCTAGGTGTCCCACGCGATGGCGAACATAGATGCCATCAACCTCAGGATTTCCAAGTACCTCTAGTGATTTCTCAACACTTGCACGAAGGAACTTGGCGGCCGCAGGGTGAGCGGAGTATTCCAAGTAGTGAACGCCTTCACCACCGTCGTGATCACGAACAACACCCTCAAAGACGACGCGCGCACCGGAATGAGCTGGAATAAGGGGTACTTCCCCCGAGCACATCTCCGTTGGAACAGAGACAATATCGGTATCAATAATCACGGGACTCCCCTTATTTAAATGGTCGTGAAGGGACACAGACATGGTAGCGCAGCGAGACATTATGACCGCTCGTATCCCCGGAATCGGTGAGAGCGGCATCGAAAAGATCCGCGCTGCTAAGGTCCTCGTTGTCGGCGCCGGCGGCCTGGGATCACCCGTCTTGGCCTATCTGGCGGCGGCGGGGATTGGGACAATCGGTATCTCTGACCCAGACAATCTGGAGGAGTCTAACCTCCAGCGACAAGTCATTCACGGCGTCGCACGCTTGGGCATGAATAAGGCCGAATCCGCCAAGATGACTGTCCTTGCACTCAACCCCGATATCCAGGTCAACATCGAACCAAAGATTATTGATGGTCAGAGCGATGAGACCGTTGCGGCCTACGATTTCATTGTCGATGCAACAGACAATTTCACCGCAAAATACGCGATTTCAGATACCTGCGCACGCGTTGGGCGCCCGCACATGTGGGGCACTTTGGTATCAATGTCCTTCCAGGCCTCGCTTTTCACCGATGGCCTGACTCTTCGCGATATCTATCCTGAACCCCCCACCGTCGAAACAATGAGTTCAAAAACCGTCGGCGTTCTGGGAGCCGTCTGCGGGCAGGGCGGATCGGTCCTCGCCACAGAATGCCTGAAGTGGGTCACCGGAGTTGGTGAGCCCTTAATCGGGCGCCTGCTCATTGTTGACACCGCCGCAGGTCGCTGGAACGTCGTCCCATTCCGGCCTCGAACCACCCCCGCAAAAGTTCCCTCAGTGACTCCCGCCGAAGCCACCCCCGAACCGATCGAATAAGCCATAAACTGAGCCATGGCCCCATGTGAACCGCGCGAAGGAGACTACGATGCAACTTCTTGAAGACTATTTGAACTCCATCTTGGGACGCGTTCACCCCCTCTCCCCCGTTGAGCTTCCCATTGATCAGGCACTTGATCACGTCCTGGTCGATGATCTTGTCGCGCGCTTTGCAGTCCCACCTTTCTCAAATTCGGGAATGGATGGCTACGCACTTCACCTCGATCACGATCTCGAGGCCTCCCCTGAGAACCCCGTCACCATCGCGGTCGCTGGCGACATCGCGGCGGGAGATAACGAATCCCACGTTCTTGAACCCGGAACCGCATGGCGAATCATGACGGGCGCTCGAATTCCCGAGGGCGCAAACACTATCGTTCCCGTGGAGCATACCTCCGAAGAACCCGGTCCCCATCCCCTCCCCGAAAGCATCAGCATCTACGCCCCTGCAACGGTCGGCGCTCACCTGCGCCGTCAGGGCGAGGACTGCACGCCCGGAGACATCATTTTGCATGCGGGTGACGTTCTCACGCCCGCAGCCATCGCCTCGGCAGTATCGGTTGGTTACGCAAGCGTGAAGGTCTACCCCACCCCCCGCATCGCCATCGTCTCAACGGGTGACGAACTGCGCGCACCGGGCGAGGAGCTCAAGGGCGCTCAGATTCCCGATTCAAACTCCGTGATGATCGCTGCGCTGGCTCGCCGTGCAGGTGCCCAAGTCACGGGAATTTTCCGCTCCAATGACGACCCTGCTCACTTTGCTGAAGTTTTGCGCCAGGCAGGTGAGGTCGCTGACCTCATCATCACCTCGGGAGGCGTCAGTGCCGGGGCCTACGACGTCGTCAAGGAAGTTGGCTTGGGCAAGGGAGTGGACTTCGTTCGCGTCGCCATGCAGCCCGGGAAGCCGCAGGGCTTCGGCGTCCTTCAGGCAAGTGACGGACGCGATGTCTACTTGGCGACTCTGCCGGGCAACCCGGTATCGGTCTTCGTCTCCTTCCATATGTTTGTTCGCCCAGTTCTGGCCGAATTCACCGGTCTCAACGGGCGCGAACTACTGCGTCCCATAGTCGTCACCACACCCAACGGCTGGATTTCCCCCGAAGGCAAGCGCCAGTTTGTACCGGTCATTCTTTCTGAACCCGATGGCCCAGAACAGACTCCGATTGTGGTTCCGACACACAGGTTGGGTTCGCGTTCTCACCTCGTTGCCTCTTTGCACTCGGTGAACGCGCTGGCAATCGTCCCCGAAGATGTCACTTCGGTTGAACCCTGGTCGATCCTGACTGCGGTTCGAGTCTGATCACTTTCCCATTCTCTTCCCGTCAAACGAGCGCCGAAAGGCTAGACATGAGCGAAACCAGTCCATTCACCCACCTCACCGAGCGCGGTGAAGCACACATGGTTGATATCACGGCGAAAACACCGACCGTGCGTCAGGCGCGAGCACGCGGCTTCGTCGAGTGCTCACCAAAAATCATGGCGGCCCTCCGCGATGACTCGGTCCCCAAGGGCGACGCTCTTGCAGTCGCACGAATTGCGGGAATTCAGGCCTCGAAGCGCACTCCCGAGCTTCTCCCCTTGGCACACCCAATCGCCGTTCACTACTGCGCGGTCGATTTGTCATTGGCCGAAGACGGGGTGGAGATCCGTTCGACCGTTCGAACCGCAGATCGAACGGGCATCGAAATGGAAGCTCTGACCGCCGTAACCGTCGCCGCACTGACCATCATCGACATGGTGAAGGGCATTGACAAATTGGTTGCGATTCGTGAGTGCTATGTCGAAGAGAAAAGCGGCGGTCGGAGCGGAACATGGACTCGCCCCAGCGCCTAGCACTCAGTGGATTAGTAATCCTCGGCGGGGGGACCGGACAGCGGCTGGGAGGGGCATCAAAGCCCGACCTCGTGGTCCGAGGCCGACGTGCGCTTGAGTGGGCGCTCACCTCTGAGCCCGGGATTCCTCACGTATGCGTGGTACCTGAGACCGTCACAGTTCCACGCGACGTTATCCGCGTCATGGAGGAACCGCCGCGTTCTGGCCCCGCCGCCGGCTTTATTGCAGGCGTTCAGGCACTTCTTAAAGTTCTCCCCGAGGACACGGAGTCTCGCTGGATTGGCCTTGTTCCCGTTGACGCACCCTTGGCCACCCTGACTTTTCCCCTCCTTCTCGAGGCCGTGGAAGAGTCGATTTCTCAGGGACGTCGCGTAGATGGTGTGCTCGCATGCGCAGCGGGACACCGACAGAACTTGATCGGCGTATTTTCCTTGGATGCAGTCCGCAAGTTCACGGTGTCCCAGTGGGCGAATCGTTCGATGCGCGCGCTATTGGAAGAGCTCAACACGATTGATGTCGAGGTCCCAGAATCGTGGGTCGCAGATATCGATACACCAAGCGATCTTGCCCGCGCGCAGCTGGCCGAAAACGGAGATGATTGCTAGCAAATCTAAGAGGGCTAGGAAGCGCGTACTCCCTAGCCCTCTTTGGGCCTCGATGGGCCTCTCTGTCCCAAATCAGTCGATCTCAGGGAACCAAATCTGAATCTCACGAAGGGCAGACTCCGCGCAATCCGACCCATGGATGATGTTCTCCATGTTCGGGGTGTCCCATGCGCGACCCAAGTCGCCGCGAATCGTACCGGCAGGCGCAGTTGTCGGATCCGTTGATCCCATCATGGTGCGCATGCCTTCGACGACGCGCTGGCCTTCAACAATGATGGCAACCAGCGGACCCGCACTCATGAAATCAAGAAGCCCTTCAAAGAAAGGCTTGCCCGCATGGTCACGGTAGTGCTCCGCAAGAAGTTCACGCGAGGCAACCATAAGCTTCAGGCCCTTGATGATATAGCCCTTTGCTTCGATGCGACGAAGGATTTCACCGGTCAGACCACGGGCATAACCGTCTGGCTTCACCAAAATAAGGGTGTGTTCCAACGAGGGATCCAACAAGTGCTGACGTGTAATCAGAACGGAATTGGCGCTCACAAAATCTCCTTTGCTTGAGTGAGGATGCTTCAGCATAACCGGCGATGGGTCGAAAGTCATAGCCCTACATGACAAACGAAAAAGGACTGACCGCCGTGGTCAGTCCTTTTTCGTTATCCCATCAACACAGAGCAGTCTTCCCAGAAAGTCTTCCGGAGAGATACGAGCAACTCTCGTCGCTCGTTGTCTGATGCAGATAGTTTATGAAGTCTTACTGCAAGAAAAACGCGCGTTTACTGGGACTTTTCTGAACGAATTTTACGAAGTGTCAACTTCGCTACCAGAGCATCTACATCCACTTATAAATTCGCGTCATTTTGCTGAGAAAAACGATCTTCTACAAATGCTGGGCCTTCATAACCATGACGACCAAGAGTTTGGAAAATATCATCCATAATCTGCGATGGTTCCAGCAATCCCGCGGAAAACTCAGGGTGCTTAATTTCGATCGCCGCGAATCCGGCAGGGTCGGAAACTGGCTGAGTATCGTATTTTTCTCCCAGAAGACAGTTGACTTCTTCCAGATCGGATGGGGAACCAAAAATCCAGGTCGTTGCGGCAGGCCCCTCGCTGGAACGCCCAAGGTAGAGGCGCATCAGCACAACCTTCTTGCCAGCACGCGGGAAACTCTCACCGACACGCGTGAAAAGATGAAGATCCAAGTCCCCCATTGAGCCATCGACAAGGCAATATGCGTAGGCACCAATGCCCCGGACACTCAAGGCATCAGCAAGAATCCCCAAGAATTCATCCGGGAAAGCATCCTCTTGGAAGTAGATTCCTTCACCGCGTTCGGGGGCATGCTCGCCCATGATTTTGATGGGCAGTCCCGCCTCTTCAAGCGCCTGCGCGACTAAAGAAATGTTGTATTCAGGGAAGGGATGAAGAATTGCGGCGTTCTTTCCCAGTCTTTCAACGAAAACGTAGGTCGAGAATCCCAACTCTTTTGTAATCTGCGTGCTCATTCTTCCTCCTCTAACTTCCCTTCAAAAGGCATATCCGCCCAGACATACAAGAAAAATCGCCGAGGCCGGGAAAGACCCAAAGGCACGCCCGGCCTCGGCAATTCACAATCAGTTCAGGCACAACCCCTGAGAGTGCAAAACCTCAAGGACCGGCGCGGTGTCGAAGGTATTTGGCAGGCCCATCTGCTCGCTAATCTGCTGAGTAAAGGCATTGGTCGCACCCAGGCCAGCCTTACGCAGTTC
>PPYE01758540.1_pt1 | contig 157780 bp, 147 predicted proteins | sample 1559881 | NCBI WGS metagenome assembly PPYE01 (sample SAMN08240022, study PRJNA423297) | Human gut metagenome, whole genome shotgun sequencing project. | reverse complement strand
TGACAAAATCACTTTGGCTGCCAGCCAATGTTAAATTCAAAACTAATTAATTAACAAAACTCGGTTTAGGGCACTGAAAGGTGCCCTTTCGAAGGGGGATGCCCTAAATTGAGTGCTTACCTTCCGCAATAATGGTACACGCTTAGATTCACTTCTGGCTCGCATTTGTTCTCGACAGGAGAATATGTCGTTGTATCGTGTAATTCTGCGTTCCGGTGCGTCTCCTGAGGGGAATATTCGTTTGAATCAACAGCTGTCAGATCAACGGTGTACAGTCCTGCAATCCTACATCCAGGAGCGTTTGTCTCTGCCTGACTCGGCATTCGTGTCCCTCTCCTTAGGAGAAAGCTGGGAGGAACTTTCCTCCCTTGTCAGAGATTCTGATATGCCCTTCCGTGAGGAGGCTCTCAGTATCCTTCGTGATACCCCCATATGGGTGACCCGTAACGGTGCCGTTGTCGATTCCCGTAAACGGCAGTTGATGAATCTCCGTGGTGGGCGTGTATGGCGTTACATGCTTGAGCATTTTTTCCCCGAACTTCGCAACTGTTCCGTAATCATATGTGAACTTGAGTCTGTTATCACAGGAAAAGACGGGAAATGTCACTCCCCTTCAAAAAAGGTGGAACCGGCGGATACCGTCATCATTCGCAACACACCCGAGAGGGCCGCTGTTGTCCATGACACGGTACAGGCTCCCGTTCCCGTTATCGATGTTTCCAAACCTTTCTATGCGGGGATTAAAACAAACCTGCTTTATGACATTTTTCTCATTCCGAATATCGGCATAGAGTTCTATCTTGGCAAAGGCTGGTCCCTTGGTGGCAGTTGGATGTACGCCTGGTGGAAAAAGGACAGACGCCACCGTTACTGGCGCGTATATGGTGGGGAGGTCGGACTACGCAGGTATTTTGCTTCCCATGCTGTTGGCAGACCTCTGTCCGGCCATCACATCGGTGTTTATGGGCAGGTGCTGACTTATGATTTTGAGCTTGGAGGAAAGGGCTACATGGGTGGTAGACCCGGTGGATCCCTTTGGGAAAAATCCAATTACGGTTTCGGTTTAGAATACGGCTATTCCCTTGCCATTGCCAAAAGACTTAATTTGGACTTTTCCCTGGGAGTCGGTTATTTGGGAGGAATCTATTACAAGTATGTTCCCATGGATAATCGTTATGTATGGCAGAGTACCAGACAACGTCACTGGTTTGGTCCGACGAAAGCGGAGGTCTCTCTGGTATGGTTTTGGGGACGGAGTGATTACAATCTGAAAAAAGGAGGAAAGTAAAAGATGTTGAATATAAAATATGTATTACAGGCTGTTGTGGCTTTTGCAGTCTTGTTGTTGATGTCTTGCGAACATAAGGAGTTGTGTTATGATTGTTCCCGTACCATTAAAATACAAGTTATTTTTGATTGGAGGAATACCCCCAATGTGACTCCTGAAACAATGCGCCTTTACCTGTTTCCTTTGGACGGGGGGAAACCTGAGGCGTATGAATTCACGGATTATCGGGGCGGGGATATCAACGTTCCTGCTGGTCGTTACAGGGCCCTATGTGTCAACTCTGACACGGAATCTGTACTTTACCGTAATATAGACTTCTTCGGGAGCTTTGAAGCTTACGCTCCCGACGGTGTCTTGAGCGTGAGGGGCTTTTCTGTTCCTCGTGTGAAAGGAACTTCCGAGGAGCGGATCGCAAGGTCACCTGATCGCCTTTACAGCGACCGTCTTGATGACGTTACAATTGAACTCTCGAAAGAGAACCAGACAGTAGTTCTCTATCCTGAACTCTCCGTATGCCGTTACCGAGTCAAGATAATGAATGTGTCCAATCTCAAATATATATCTTCTAACGGTCTTTCCGGTGCTCTTTCGGGTATGTCGGGGGGGCTTCTGATGGGACCTAACGATCTCACACTTGATGTCGTAACCGTACCTTTCGAGGTGGTTTCCGATGGTATCTCCACCCTGACGGCCGATTTTTGGGTTTTCGGGCAAATCGGACTAGATGGTCCCGTGCACCAGCTGGTTATCTACGTGATTATGGCCGACGGAAGTAAGAATTACTACACGTTTGACGTGACCCGGCAGGTTGATGACGCGGCTGATCCCCGCGATGTTCATATCCTGCTAGACGGACTTCCTCTGCCCAAGCCTATTGTTAACGGTGGTGGTTTTCATCCGACTGTTGACGAATGGCAGAATATTTATGTGGATGTTCCCATGTAATTGAAACTACTGCATATTTGCAATATGAATAGATAGTGATTATTAATTAAATTAATTGTGTATGAAAAAAATTTTACTTGCGGCTGTTGCTATAGCAGCCTTGGCCTCCTGCTCCAACGACGATGTGGTTGATGTAAACCAGGGTAAGGGCATCTCTTTCCGTACCTCTTTGGACAAGGCACTTACACGTGCCAACGTGACAAACCTGCAAAATCTGGCAGCGTTCAATGTGACGGCCATTGGCAATGGTGTCAATTATTTCACGAATCTGGCCGTCACTTCTAATGATAACGGCAACAATTGGAATACTGCTTCCACTTACTACTGGCCGGGTTATGAACTTGCCTTCTTCGCCTACGCTCCTCAAAACCCTGGTGGTAATGTAGAAATAAGTAGTGCGGAAAAGAAGATAACCGGTTTCTCTCCTGCTCAGAGTGTTCTAGACCAAAAGGATCTTATCATTTCTTACAACACAGGTACCAAATCTCGCAATGAAGCTAATGGTGTTTCCATGAACTTCAAGCATGCCCTTTCTCAAATAGAGGTTAAAGCCAAGTGTTCCAATGACAAGGTTAAGATTGAGGTTCTTGGTGTTAAATTGGTAAATGCCGCATCAAAGGCTGACTTTACTTTTCCGGAAGTGGAAACGAATATCGGTTATGCCTTGCAGCAAAGTGCATGGTCTGGCTGGATGGAAAAAGATGATCCATCAAAGGCTTATGTGATCAGAGGGGAAAATATTGTAACCTTGGATAATGAGGCTAAATCCTTGATGTTCAACAAGGGAAATTTCATGCTTATCCCCCAGAAGTTAGAAAAGTGGAACGGTAATACCGCAACAACCGGCGTCTACTTGTCTGTACTTTGTCGTATTTACAGTTTGGATAATGGGAATGCCACCCTACTATATCCACAACCAACAGATAATGATGACAAGACCGGCAAATATGCATTCTCCGCCGTGGGAATTGACACTAATTGGGAACCCGGTAAGAAATACACCTATATGTTGAATTTCTGTGATAATGACGGTGGTGCTGGTGAGATTGATCCGCTACCAACAGATCCGGCTAATCCTAGTGATCCGAACGTTGATCCCACTCCGATACCTGGAGGTAACGGTGGTGATCCGGTTTTGGGCAAACCCATTAAGTTCAGTGTCTCAGTTGATGAATGGACCGAACAACCTGTTAATATCAACATGTAAATTCTTAATAAGTTTGAATTGTTTTGTTTTTATTACTTGCTGTAATTTAGCAAATTTCCGCCCGGACAGGATTGGACCGGCATTGCCCCATGCCGGGGACAGGGGCGAACTCTACTTCTCACCCTGTCTGTTCCTTTCCGGGCACTTAACAAAAGGTATTCCATGCGTTTGGGGGGATCTGTGAAAAGGAATACTTTATTAACGGTGGTATGATTCTTATTATCGGTGTGACAATCAATTCATTAAAATAGTATATATGAAATATTTCCATTTTACATCACTCTCTAACACAGATGCCTTTTCGTGGTTTCTGTTTTTGGCAATTGTTTCCGGATGTTTCTGTCTGTCCTCCTGTGAGGACGACATGGCGGAGCGATCCTCCTCACGTATATCTTTCACCTCCGAGGTGTGTTCTTCCAAGAATCCATCCACCCGCTCCGTCAGCGGAACTGATGCTCTGCGAGATACTGTCATGGCCTTACAGGGCGGCGGTGCACCTCTTTACCTGCACACGTTGTACACCGATAGTATTACTTTCCCCTCCCCGGACAGCCGCCGTGACACGGCCGTACTTACCCGTGCCACTCCCATAAAGAATGATAACATGTACGACAGTTTCGGCGTTTCCGCCTACTCCTATACCGATTCCTGGGACGAAAGCAAGACTCCCGACTACTTCTACAATATAACTGCCAGCAAATCTGGCAGCGAGTATTCTCTTCCTTTTACTTATTATTGGCCCGGCTCTTCATACAAGATGAAGTTCTTCGCCTATGCTCCAAAAAACAATGAAAACTACGTACTTTCCGGCAATACACACCCCGGCTCTCCAGTCATCAGAGTTGTTATCCCCAATGATGTCAATGATCAGGAAGATCTTCTCGTTGCAAGGACGGAAGAGTTCAATGGTAACAGCAACACCGCCGTGCCGCTTACTTTCAATCACGCTCTGACGGCAGTCAAGTTCGTTTGTGGTAATAATATGCAGGAGGGGACCGTAAAGAGCGTCACACTGAAAAATGTCTATTCCACGGGAAGTTATAATATGGGCTTAAAAACATGGAGTTCCCTGAATACCCCGGCCACATTCTCACAATCACTGAATAAAATCATTACGGGGAGTGCCAACGAGGCTCTTGTTACCGATGCACAGACTTTCATGATGGTTCCCCAGACCCTTCCCGATGGCGCACAGATTGAAATTCTGTTCATTGACAATTCCAATACGGAACATATTCTCACCGCTGATATAAAAGGGACAGTATGGCCTATGGGCAAGACCGTCACCTATAAGGTCTCCACCAGCTCCATCAACTGGTCCTATGTGCTTACTGTCTCCAGCCCTGCGGATTTCACCTACAAGGGTGGGACAAAACCATACCAAATAACCAGTTATAGACAAAACTCCGGGGGAGTTCAACAGGCGGTTCCATGGAGTACGCAATATTCCATAGATAACGGAATAACATGGACGAGTACAAAACCGGTCTGGCTCACCAATTTTACCGAATTCGGCCCGGGCGGCATATCGGCACGATCATACAATGCGACAGTCAGCGCGCAGTCCGGTACGGAATATAATTCTCATACTATCGCTTTGATGAATGCAACTGAAAAGGGTACCAGTACAACACCGTATAACCTTTCAAACAGTAGAGGGCAAATAGAAGTACAGAACACTGCTAACTGCTATGTCGTCAGCGCTCCCGGCTTCTATTCATTCCCATTGGTATATGGTAATGCCATAAAAAACAGCACCATAAATACTGCCGCGTATACTTCCACTGCTACAGGAACCACTATCCTGAAGAGGTTTGTCAATCATACCGGCAATGGGATAACTGATCCCTGGATAAGTAAAAATGCTGATTGCGCTCCTTCCAGAGCCGAGTTGGTTTGGCAAGATGCCATGTCCCTTATTACGGACATCCAATATGTCAGCGGGGCCAATGGTGGTCGTATATCCTTCAAAGTGGACAAGAATCATATCAGGCAGGGGAATGCTATCGTGGCCATCAAGGATGGAAATGACAATATCCTCTGGTCCTGGCATATCTGGGTTACCGACGAGGAGATCGGTAAGACTATCGAGATAACCAATCACCAGAATGAGCGTTATAAACTCATGTCCGTCAATCTCGGCTGGTGTGATGGTAATACAACCGAATTTCCGGAACGCAGTTGCAAGGTAAAAATCATTGCTGGTGACCGGAGCACAGAGATGATCATCAGACAGACTGCAAATTCTATCGTCGCGACTGCCGGTGAGAACCCCTACTATCAGTGGGGACGCAAGGATCCTTTTCTGCCTTCATCCGGATCAAGCACCAACAATAAAACTTGGTATAATAAGGATGGCATTTCTTCCACAGCAAACCCTATGATAGATAGAACTCGATTTGAAGGCCCTGACCGTATCAGGAATTTCATTCTCAAGCCTGATGTTATATTAAATCCTGACGGTTCTAATTCTTATTATTACAACTTGTGGAGTGCTAATAATAATGAATATGTGGCTGGTGATAACGAAGTTGTCAAAACCGTTTATGATCCTTGTCCCGTGGGTTTTACGCTTCCTGCCGGTAATACCTTTTCCGGATTTACCACAACAGGCCAGAAGGTTTCTTCCAAATCTGAGATTAACGGGATCTGGGTGTTAAACAGAGGATATAAATTCTATACTGATATCACAAAAAGTAAAAATATTTTCTTTCCGGCATCCGGGTGGCGTAGTCAAGCCAATGGTAAAGTGTATTATACCAGGGGCAAAGGTACTTCTTGGTCCTCAGTGTATGATGGACACAATGGAGACGCGTTGGGGATGGTTTTTCAGAGTTCGTTTATGGATCCGTCGAGTGCCGACTATTTCTGGGCAATTGGATTCGCGGTCCGTCCCGCCGAAGAATAATCGGGTGTTCACATTGGGAAACTGTGAGATGGCAATCCTGAAGTTTTCCTAGCGGAAAGTGACCATTGCCCCAGTACCTTGGCCTTTTTAATAACGGTTTTGACCACGGCTACCCTGTTTTGATATTCCATCAATAGTTCCTGAAGGGTCTCTATCTGGCTGGCAGGGTCTCAACCTGTTTCTGGCTGTCTGGTAGTTTGGGATACTCTTTTTAATAAAATATAAGGCAACTGATTCATTGAGAGTTAGCTATCTTTTATTATAACAGACAATATGTTTTGTATTTAGGACAAAACACATGCATTCCCTTTATTACCATATCTTTTTAAAATTTTATTTATTATAATTGTACCAGTTATTAAATTTTAAATCAATATTTCTTAAGTATATGAAAACTATCGATTTTTTCTGAAAACTGGTTTGTATGCCGGACTGTATCACTAATCCTCTGTTGACATTTACAGTTCCGATACATTTATTTGTATCATATTACTCACTTAAACATTAATACTTATGAAACAAAAACTAATCTTGTTTGTTTCCTTCCTTTTTTTGGGGATAGGAGGGGCTTTCTCCCAAATAAAGGTGACGGGAATTGTAGTTGACGAGCAGGATGAGCCCGTTATCGGGGCTACTATCCAAGTCAAGGGAGAAAAATCAAGAGGGACCATCACAGACGTTGACGGGAAGTTTAAAATTTCGGCACCACAAAATGCATTGTTGGTGGTTTCCTTTGTCGGTATGCAAAGCACAGAGACAAGGGTTGCACCGACAGTGAAGGTCATCTTGCGCGCGAGTTCTGAGATGCTTGAGGAAGTGGTGGTCACCGGTATGGTTGCTACAGACAAACGGTTATTTACCGGTGCGGCAGATAAACTCTCCGCTTCAGATGTCAAAATCGACGGTATGGCCGACATAAGCAGGGGGCTGGAGGGGCGTTCTGCCGGTGTGTCCATCCAGAATATTTCGGGCACCTTTGGTACAGCACCCAAAATCCGTGTGCGTGGAGCTACTTCCATTTATGGGAATTCCAAACCGTTATGGGTGGTAGATGGTGTCATTCAGGATAATGTGGTTGATATCGGTGCGGATGATCTTTCTTCCGGTGATGCCGTTACCCTGATCAGTTCGGCCATAGCAGGGCTGAACCCCGATGACATAGAAAGCTTCCAGATTCTGAAAGACGGATCCGCCACATCCATTTATGGGGCCAAGGCCATGGCCGGAGTGATTGTGATCACGACCAAGAAGGGCAAACAGGGAAGCAGCAGTTTTTCCTACACCGGAGAATTCACAACCCGGCTGAAGCCCAACTACCAGACCTTCAACATCATGAACTCCCAGGACCAGATGGGCATCTATCAGGAACTTCAGGAGAAAGGATGGCTGAATTTTGCATCCATATCCAGGGCCAGCAACAGTGGAGTATATGGAAAGATGTACCAGCTTACCCACTTTTACAATCCGGTGACAGGGCAGTTCGGACTTCCCAACACTCAGGAAGCGAGAGCGGCCTATTTGCGGCAGGCCGAGTTCAGGAATACGGACTGGTTTGACCTGCTTTTCAGCAATTCACTGATGATGAACCATTCCGTCAGCATGGCCACAGGAAGCGAAAAATCCTCATCCTATATCTCATTGAGTGTGATGAGTGATCCGGGCTGGATGAAACAGAGCAAGGTGTCACGGTACACAGCGAATCTGAACAATACCTATAACATCACAAAGCAATTTTCATTCACTGGGATCGCCAATGCCTCCTACCGCAGGCAGCAGGCTCCGGGGACATTGGGACAGAGCAGTGACGCCGTTTCCGGTGAGGTGTCCCGTTCTTTTGACATCAATCCTTATTCATATGCCTTGAACACCTCCCGCACATTGGATCCCAGACTTAACTATATGCGCAATTATGCGGACTTTAATATCTTCAATGAACTGGAGAACAATAATATTTCCTTGAATATCGTTGATTTAAAATTCCAGGGAGAATTCAAGTGGAAGCACAAGGCAGGAATCCAACTCAGTTTTCTTGGTGCATTGAAGTATTCCTCTGTGTCTCAGAACCACCAGATAAAGGATATGTCCAATCAGGCTCTTGCATACCGCGCCATGGGGGATGCCACCATTATCAATGCCAACTCATGGCTTTACAAAGATCCGGAGAAACCTAACACCTTGCCACAGAGTGTTCTTCCTAAAGGAGGATTTTACAATAAGAACGAGTATAAAATGCTCAGTTATGACTTCCGTCTGGCGGCTACCTATAACCGGGAGTTTAATGAAACCCATATTCTGAACTCCTATGCGGGAGCTGAAGTGAACTCCCAGGAGCGTAGCAGTGACTGGTCCGAAGGCTGGGGAATGCAGTATGACAACGGTGAACTTCCATTTTTCGATTATCTGGCCTTTAAAAGAATGCGGGAACGTAATACGAATTATTATGGCGTGAGCAACACGCTCAACCGCCAGATCGCATTTTTTGCTACAGGAACCTATTCGTACAAGAGAAGGTATACGCTGACCGGTACGTTGCGTTATGAAGGCAGCAACCGTCTGGGTAAGGCCCGTTCTGCACGCTGGTTGCCCACATGGAATGTGGCGGTAGCCTGGAACATGCACGAGGAAGAGTTTTTCAAGAAACTCCAGCCTGCTTTTTCTTTTTTGACCTTGAAAGCCTCTTACTCGCTTACGGCAGATGCTGGTCCTACCTGGGTGACAAACTCACGCGTCGTCATCAACAGTTACAATCCATGGCGTCCTTCTGCCGGTGTGGCGGAGTCCGGTTTGAGAATATCCGACTTGGAAAATTCATCCCTTACCTATGAAAAGAAACATGAGTTGAACATAGGCGTTGATATGGGATTTCTGGATAACCGTATAAATCTGGCGGCCGACTGGTATAAGAGAAACAATTTTGACCTTATAGGCTGGACCAGTACACAAGGTGCAGGAGGACAGGTCAACCGTATGGGGAATGTTGCTTCCATGAAATCACACGGTTTTGAATTTACCCTTTCTACCAAGAATATAAAAAACAAGGATTTCGGATGGAGTACCGATCTGATTTTCGGTTTGAGCAGGACGGAGGTGACGGAACTCAATACCCGCTCCTACATGTTCGCTCTCGTTTCAGGAAGCGGATTCACACGGGAGGGGTATCCGCACAGGGGATTGTTTTCCATTCCGTTTGTGGGGCTGGATGAACAGGGCTTTCCCATGTTTGAAATTTCCGACAAGGACAACCGGAGAGTACTGGTAAACAAGAACAATTATGGCGCGTTGAATTTCCAGGAGAGGGAACATTTGGATTTCCTTAAGTATGAAGGTCCTACGGATCCTACCATTACGGGAAGTTTAGGGAATGTTTTTTCTTATAAGAATTGGAAATTGAATATCTTTGTCACCTACTCTGCAGGAAATAAAGTACGGTTGGATCCTGTCTTTAGGAGTACATACAATGATCTTGACGCCACCCCCAAAGATTTTAAAAACCGTTGGAGGGTTCCCGGTGATGAGAAGAGGACGGATATTCCTGTCATCTCTGCCCGCAGGCATCACCAACTATATTCCAATTTGAATTTAGGATACAATGCCTACAACTATTCGACGGCCCGTGTTGCCGATGGCGGATTTGTCAGGATGAAGGAAATCTCTCTGACCTACTCCCTGCCGGGCTCTTTGCTTGAGGGGAAATTGTTGAAGTCCGCTTCCATAAAGGTTCAGGCTACCAATCTGTTCCTGATTTATTCGGATAGGAAGCTTAACGGCCAGGATCCTGAATTTTTCCGTTCGGGAGGAGTATCGGCCCCTGTCCCCAAGCAGTTTACCTGTACATTGCGTTTGGGATTCTAAAACATAAGATAATTAAGTATTGATTTAAAATCGATTTTCAAATGAGAAAAGTATATCATACAGTTTGTATGCTCGCTGCATTGTGTGTCACAACTTCCTGTGACGATTTTCTGGACAAGATGCCGGATAAACGGGCCGAGATCAACAGTAATCAGAAGATCAATGAGCTTTTAGTATCGGCCTATCCCAATGTTGATCCGATGATGATTTATGAACACCGTACGGATAATGTGATGGATAACGGACGCCGGTTTGGAGATCCGGCGCGTATGATTGTCGAGAATTATTTTTGGGAAGACATCAGTGAGACGGACTGGGATGCTCCCGAAGCATTGTGGAACAGTTGTTACGGTGCGATTGCAGCAGCCAACCAGGCTTTGGACGCTATCAGGGCACTTGGTTCTGGCTCCGGAAATGATCCGCAAAGGGGAGAGGCCCTTTTATGCAGGGCTTATGCCCATTTCTTGTTGGTCAACACTTTCTGCCAGCCGTATCGTGAAAGTTCCGCGATATCTGATATGGGAATTCCTTATGTGGAAGAACCGGAGACGGTTATCGGAAAGCTATATGACAGGGGGACGGTCGCTTCCGTATATGAAAAGATTGCCCGTGATATAGAAGAAGGCTTTCCCTTGATTAATGACAACTCTTATGCTGTCCCTCTCTATCATTTCAACAAAAGGGCCGCAGCGGCCCTTGCCTGTCGTTTTTATCTGTTTTATGGCAAGTATGAACAGGCATTGGTATATGCGGAAGAAGCTATTGATGAAGATCCTTCATCTTCTCTGCGAAATTTAAAAAGTTATACAGTATTGACACAATCCAGTGAATGGCGCGACAGGTTTATCAGCAAGGATGAGCCTGCCAACTTACTTTTGGTGGCGTTGCGGTCCATGTGGGGAAGAAACTATACATCCCAACGGTACGGCAATTCCGATAATATAGTGAATCTGTTGATTTACCGTTCGAGTGGTCCATGGGGTAAAGCCTTGCCGGATTTCGACCTGCTCTTTCATTCTTCAGGATATCCTGTCAAGTCACAGCCAAAGTATAATGAGATATTCGAGGTGACGAACGAGACAGCACAGACCGGCCAGCCCCACGTAGTACAGATGGTATTTACTGTGGATGAAACGTTGTTATGCCGGGCCGAGGCCAACGCCATGTTGAAGCGTTACAATGATGCGGCGCGGGATCTCTCTTTCTGGTATGTCAAGAAAGGCGGGAAGGGGGCAACATCCTCCGAAATTGTTGATTACTATACGGCCAGAGAAGCGGCCGACAAACAGGCTCTTGCCAAGGGGGAGCTGAGTCCGTGGCTCTTGTTGGTAAAGCCGTTCAATGCAACATTCCCCGTTGAAGATGGAGTGCAAGAAAAAATGCTCCAGGCTGTATTGCACGCACGGCGTATTGAAACAGTATTCAGCGGTTTGAGATGGTTGGATATACGCCGCTTCGGCATAGAAGTGATACATAATGTGGAGGAGAAAGAGCCGGTTGTATTACCTGCCGGAGATCTCAGGAGGGTGATACAGTTACCGCAAGCGGTGACCGCGGCAGGATTACCTGCCAATCCACGATAAGGTTTTGTAACAATATAAAAGAATGAATTATGAATAAGTTGATATACATTCTGATGGGCATCGCAATTGCAATGTTGCTTTTCTCATGCGATGAAGAGGATTTGGACCGTTCCAAGAGCATTTTCAACACTTCCTCTGAACCTAAAAGTGAATTTGACAAATGGTTGACTACGAACTATGTGGAAACTTACAATATTGATTATAAATATCGTTTGGAAGATATTGAATCTGACTTCTCCAAGAATCTGGCACCGGCAGATCTTCTGCAAAGCATGAGGCTTGCGAAAATCATAAAGCATGTTTGGCTGGAAGCCTATGTGGAGGTGGCAGGTATAGACTTTATGAGAAAACATGCTCCGGCCATTCTGCATATAGTGGGGTCGGCTGCATGGAATGGAGACGGAACGATTACGCTCGGTACGGCCGAAGGCGGGCTCAAGATAACTCTTTACATGACAAACTGGCTTAATCCCAAAGATATCGAGAATATGAACAAATGGTTTTTTAAGACCATGCATCACGAATTCACCCATATATTACAACAGGATATCAATTATCCGCAGGAATACAATCTGATCAGTGCCGAGGACTACCGTCCTTCAGGATGGCACAACAGGCATGAACTTGCAGACTATGCCAGTCTTGGATTCATTACGGATTATGCCGGCAGCATGCCCGTAGAGGATATAACCGAAGTCACATGTTGTTATGTGACCTTTACAGATGAGGAGTGGAATGCCGTATTCGAAGCGGCCGGTGAACAGGGACGTGCCAAACTGAACCAGAAAGTAGGCATAATGAAGCAGTATATGCTTGAGGTTTGGAAAATTGATATGGACCGGCTGAAAGCGGTAGTGCGCCGCAGGATGAATGAAGTGATACAGATGGAACTGTTGGAACCCGAATGGCTCCCGGTTCCTGCAAACAGCCGAGCTACAACCAAGGCTGCATTCCAACTGCTGGAAGAACAGTTGCGCGGACAATGGGCACATGCCTTGGAGGAGATGGACCAGCATCCAGACCACTGTCATATCCATAATGCTAATTTGATTAATATTTTACAATATGACAACAAATAAGACCATGAAAAATAGATTGTATATGCAGCTTTTTCTGCTGTTGGGTATATGCGCTTTCGTGTCTTGCAAAACTGAAATTGATGACTATTTCGACAGTTCTGCGTCACAGCGTATAGAAAATGAGATCTTGAAATATAGAGAATTGCTCTCTTCCCCTCAATATGGCTGGGCTATGGAATATTTTCCCGGAGGCACCAATCAGGCTTTTGGCGGTTATGCCCTGGCCGTCTCTTTCTCACGGGACGGGTATGCCACTTTTCTTTCCAGTTTGTCGGATGATGTGGGCAAGTCGGTGACAAGTCTTTATTCCTTGAAGAAGGATATGGGGGCAACCTTGAATTTTGATACCTATAATGAGCTCTTCCATTATTTCTCTGACTCAGATATCAGTGACGGTGACGGGCAGGGAAAAGGACTTCTGGGAGACTATGAGTTTATTTTACATTCGACCACGGAATCCGAAATTTTAATGTATGGGAAAAAGCATGGTTCTGCCATACATATGTATGCCTTGAAGGAACCGGCAGAGGTATATCTGCAGAAAGCCAAGGAGAATCGAATGAGTTACCAGAATATTGCCGCAGTCAGCGGATTGAAAGGGACCTTTGCAGGTAAGCCTGTCACGGGTGATGTGATAACTTCCCAATATTTCATGCTTACCCAAGGAGACAAGCAGACAAAATTTTCCTTTATGTTTACCGACAAGGGAGTCAGACTGTATGCGCCAATAGAACTTGACGGACAGAGAGTGGAGAAGCTTGTATGGAATGCTGATGAAAAGACATTTTCCAGTCCTGATGGAACCACGCGACTGGAATTGATTGCCGATCCTTTGGGCTTGAGGGAAGAACAGTTTTTGGGTGAATATGCATTGTCTTATACCGGTAAGAAAACGGATGTTTCTATCAGCAAACAACCCAATGGAGGTATTCTGATGAAAGGGCTTCCTTTTGATGTAAGGCTTACTTATAATTCCAAGAAGGGAGCGTTGGAACTGAACAGCCAACAGTTGAAAATCTCTCCGGATATACGGTTGGCCATATGGTGCTCGCAGCTGGGAAATCTGACGTGGAGCACTGGTTATGGTCTCATTACCCGCTGGAACGGGGATGATGAGAACTTTGTCCTTGAGCTGGTGGACAACGGATATGAATGGTTTGTCGAGGGCAAAAGAATCTATGCCGACGCTTTTATACTGTGGAATACGGCAGGCGGAGAATACAAGGAATACGGTGACTCCCGTTTTCAAAATTTAAAACTGACCAAAAAGTAATAGGAGGAAATGCAATGAAAGAAAAGAGACATAGTTTGCCATTATTCAGCCTATGCATGATCGGATTGTTTTTTCTTTTTTCATGTTCGGATAAAGGAACTGAAACAGAAGATAATCAGTACTTTCAGGTCGTACGGACCGATACGGATATAGATTATACAGGGGGGAGTGTTGTGATACAGACCAATGTGGATGGAGTGGAGGCACATTCCAAAGATACCTGGCTGACGTCTGAGGTGTCGGGTTCCCAGGTGCGCCTGACAGCTTCAGCCAATCCCGGTTATGAGTCAAGGACGACAATGGTTCTGCTGACTTATGGAGATGAAATTCAGCAGGTTCCGATAACACAGCTGGGTATCATATCCATTGTAGATGTTTATTCATATGATTTTCAAGAGCATGGGGGAAGCAAGGGCTTTTTATGGAAAACAGATCAGGAATATAAAATAACGGGTGTTGACCCTTCATGGCTCTCTTATGAAATCAAGGGTGATTCTATTTATTTTAAATCAGCCGCACTGGGAATATACGATGATACACGTTCCTGTACGGTAAATATCACAGCCGGTACTTATTATAATAAAGAAGTGGTGTTCAGACAGGTGGCACCACCTCTTTCTTACGAATTGATTCCTGGAAACTATACATTGGAATATACCAGATGGGTTGGTTCTGAGAAACTCAGAACAGATGTGAAATTGGTTGAAAAGGAGGCAGGAAGAACTTTTGTTCTTAAAGGGCTGGCTTTTGACATTACTGTCCTGTTTGATTCCGGACAACCAGGAATAGCCATCAAATCGCAGCAACTTCACAAAGCGGACAATCAGGATGTATGGTTGGCTGCGTGGGAAGGACAAGGTACAGGACAGTTGTGGCCTGATAGCAGATTCGGTGTGAAGAGCAGGTGGAATGGCGACAAAAAGAATATTGAATTCGCCATGATTCCTGATGGGGTGATTGATAATACATGGCAAGATAGTGCCGGTAATCCTGTCATAACCAGAGGGTTCATTTTATGGGGGAAGAACGAATATACTTCCGGTGGGGAAAGTCGGCTGATCAATATGAAATTCATTAAGAAGAACCAATAGAGCCTTATGTATTTGGGTGGAACAGCCTTTTTCGCAAGATCTGTTCCACCTGTTTTGTTGAAATTATTAAATACTTGCGATGTGTTTAACTTGAAACTCAAATCAGGGGAATATTTGCAATATTTCATAGCATACCCGGTCTTTTTCGGTGAAAATAATATGACAGGTATCGAAATGGAAACAAGGCTGTGGATAAATTTATTCTTATTGGATTTTCTCTGTAACGTCAGCCTCCCTATATATCTTTAGAACAGGCCCGACAACAAATGATTACACTGGAGAGTAGTGAGAAATAGGATCATATACATATTTTGTAACTGTTGTCAGAGTCCTATTGAACGTTTCCAAAAACTGTACTAACATGTTGATAATGGATAGAAATGATAACGCATTCTTTGTGTGAATTTATATTTTCCAATACGATTCAAGGTACTGATATACATCAGGGATTGTGTTGAAGTGTTATAATACACATTATGAAATTAAGAGTAGAATTCCGATGAAATAATTTTTATTCATTGTTTATTATAAATAACAGACATTTTATTTTTGTTTTCAGACAAAAGCAACAAAATCAAACACCAACTGTTTTTATTTGTATTATCTTTGTACCAGTCAAATAGTTGAACAGTTTTTCAAATATTAGGATGGAATAAATTTATCAAGAACTTTGTTGTGAAACAAGAATCCCCAATCCACTGTTTTAGGCAATATTTGAAGACTGCGGGAATATCTGGGAAAGTCTTGTATACACCCCTTATGCATGGACTTCCCCTTTATTTTCTTTAAGTTTTAACATTAGTGATCTGATGTTCATCGGACATTCATTTCTGACTGATTGCGAATGTTTTTGTCGCGAGACAAAACATGTTCCGTTCATTTGTATGCTAACACTACAAACGGGTCCTAAAGGGTCCGTTTGTTTCTTTTATAAAAGTATGGGAGCGTTTTATCCTTCTTTTATATATCAAAAGCCATATGATAAAACAGGGAAGGGCATATGTACAGACGATTATATTCCGATACCCGACATCTGATGAGAACTGACCTATAATATCGTTTCATAGAACAGATTAATATATCCCACATGCTTGTTTTTTAGTCCGGTATCCCTAAGAGTGCAGTGATATGCACCCGTTTGTGATGTACTGTTTTTCAGGAGTCGTGCTCTATCTTGACTTGTAAAAACTGAATTAAAAAAAGATGAAGAACCGGTTTGGGCAGTATATGCGGCCGATTCTTCATCATCAGATCCGGATGATGCAGCACCCCTTATTGTTTTTTCAAGATATAATGTTCAGCCAATTCACCGCTGTTGAGCGTCCCCAGACTGTCAGACAATGCGACTGCACCATCGAGAATTTTATAGAACGTCTTCTCCCCGGAAGAAGGAGTTACCAGTTCTATGATATTTTCACTCACGATGTTATAAATGCCGCTTTCTTCAAAGATGCCGTCCTTCTTTCCCAAATATTCACTTCGCAGTTCGTAAGTTGTATCACTGTTGATTTTCAGTGTTGTCCTGATACCACCGCAATCGGCGCAGGGCAGTGTGCCCTCGTAGATTCCATAATAATTTCCACTTCCGGTGTTGGCTGTATCGGCACCCATAGTGGCGCTTTCTTTTTCTAACTGTGTGTTTTTTTTCTGTGATCCGGCACAGCCTGACATTGCCATTATTATAGCTGTTGCTACCAATAAAAGATTGAATCTGTTAAATCTCATAATTCCAAATGTTTAATAAATTAAATATTATAAATCTATAAATCAATCTGTTGTGATTATAATTCTTACAGGAGACCTATAGCCAGATAGCCCCTCCTTCAGTATCTCCTGCCTTATAGGTATAAGTAATGAATTCCTCAAGCGCCTCTTCCCATGTAAGATTGAAGGTTTTCATGATGGAATGCACGGTACGGTTGCTTTTTTCATCAAGACCATCCTCTTCGATTTGGTTGACGTTGGTGTCCTCTTCCACGTCAACATACTCATCGCGATTCCAGAACACCACTACCGGAATGCTCAGGTTGATATCCCATGTGCCGCGCTGGATCAATATTCCGGAAGGCTTGTAGAACGGGTCAAAAGTTCCTGTCTCAGGATTGGTCTTGGATTTGTAACCGTGATAAAGGCGGATTTTCAGGTCGAACTCCTTACGGTCCTTCAAAAAACGGATGACCCCTTTCAGCCCTATCGGGTTGCCGCTCCCCGTTATCTCAGCCTCCTTGCCATGTTTGGTCTTATTCCAGGGGGTGGTGTCCACATAGAGATAATCCACCAGCGTCCGCGCATCATTGTCATCAGCCTCCGCCTGTCCGTCAAAGGTCGGCCTGACATTTTCCGGTGTGAAGAAATGCTGGTGGATATTATCCTGTCCGTTTTCTACAAACTGGTTGTTCATCAACTCCCCTTTAGCGTTGTAGTAATAGATGAACATCAGATAAACGGGGGCCGGAGTAAACTTGCCCCCCGTAGTGAATTCTCCGTTTTTCTGCACGTAGAACCTGCTCTGACTGCCTTCGGCGAGTGTCCATCCCTGCCCGGTCTTCAGTTCGTAGGTTATTTCTTGAATACGTTTCATGTGTCTGGCTGGAGATTCCGGATTCTGATGAGGGCCACCGACTTTCTGTATTTCATTCCAGTCTGCATGCAGGTGGCATTCTACCAGGCAAACAGTCATTTTTGATGGGTCCTCATGCAATTTGTTTTGTGTCTCGTTTTCAGGAGTTACAGGATCTTTACTGCATGAATCAAACAACAGGGCAAGAGATGTCCCCATCAGGAGCATTAATGCGATTTTACATAAACTTGTTCTCATTTTACTTGTGATTAATAATGGTTAGTATTATGGTTCGTTATAAATCAAAAACTCCAGTTCACACTACAACGTACATCGCGCCCCATATCGTGTGCATAGTAACGCGAACGGTTGGTGTATTCTTTATATTCCTTGTTCAGAATGTTGTCTGCCGATATCATGAACCGTAGTATGTGTCCGCATCTTACGGAACATTCCAGATCCACATCGGCTCCAAAAAGATGGTATGCCGGAGGAGTGTACGGGATAAGATCCATATCCGGGTCAAACCGGGTCTGTTTTGCCACGAAACGGTGCCGTATGCCTAGACGCAACCGGAAATGCGACCGGGTTTTGTGGTTCCATGAAAGCTCATGGTTGAGACGGAAGGGGGGGATATAGGGAAGATAATTTCCTGTTGTCCGTTCGTTTGCCCGTATAAAGGATGCGGTCAGATGGTAATCCCATGAACCTGCCGGCGTGAAGTGAAAGTCAAAGTCCATTCCGCGGAAGAAGGCTGGGGTCTGCCTGTATTGAAATACGGGATATGCTCCTGAAATGACCGTGACAGTCTCTTTCTTCGGCTCATCATAGATATAGCCACTTATCCATTGCAGATAACCGTCCACACGGGCACTGAACACCTTGCCGCTATAACTGACAGAAGATATCCATTTGTAGCTTCTCTCGGAACGCATGGCTGAATCCCCCCTAACAAACATTCCTGATCCGAGCTCATTCCCATTGCTATACAGCTCATACACGTGGGGAGCTCTCCAGGCCATCCCGAAATTGGTGGTAAGTTTCCAGTGTCCAGAAAAAAGGTGATGGGCTCCCAGACTGTATGATATGTTATTGAACTTCCTTGTTCCCCCATAGGGATTTCCAGTCCAGTCATAACCGCTGGCACGGGTTTCCTGTCCGTCAAAGCGGACGCCTGCTTCAACTCCTCCCTTGCTGTAATTATACTTTCCAATGCCATATATTCCTGCCTGTGTCTCCGTGTAGTTGGGAATGACGGGGACGACGCCTGTCCCTGCCCGGCTGTGATTGTCTATGAACATGATTTGTCCCCCAACCTCCGTTTGCCATGAATTATAATTCAACTTCCACCGGAGGGAATTTTGAAAAGAATGCAGGTGCAGGGAAACAGCCGGGATTTCGGAGCCTAGGCGGCGGATACGGTTTTCCTGTCGGTCGTCTTTCTGCCAGGAACTCTGCCAATAAAGATTTCCAGCATTCTCCATGCTGATTTTTATTTTGCCAACGGCTGTCTGATGGGTAACCTCCTGATATGGATATGTGATACTTCGGTCGAAGGGGTCCGTATGCAGGGGACGTCCCAGCCGGATACGTTCCGCCAGCAGATCCTCACTCCCCATCTGGGCACTGAGCATTACCCCCGTGCGGTTATAAAAGCGGCTGTAGAAACCTTCTATTCTTAAACGGCCACGATCATAGCCGAGTGAGGCGGAGGTATGCAGTTCCCTGATTCCGGTGTTGTTAAGAAGATAGTTCGCGGTGGATCGGTCACCTGAATTCGAGTAGGTTCCCTGTACACGCCAGGCAATGTCACGGAGAAAAGGGAAGGCGCCTTCTATCTGTCCGGTAAAGACGTAACGGTGTCCATTGCTACCATAAAGCATGGAACCCTTTCCTTTTAAGGACGTTTCACGGAAAGGCAGGGAGGCCTGTTCCATGACTATGATTCCCCCCAAGGCCTCTGAACCATACCGTACCGCATCGGAACCTTTCACCACCTGGATAGAATTGCTACCGTTCATATCCACTTCCGGAGCATGATCGGCCCCCCATTGTTGCCCTGTCTGGCGGGTGCCATTGTTGATGATCAGTATCCGGTTGCCATACATCCCCTGGATGACGGGTTTGGCTATTGCCGTTCCCGTACTGATGGAGCTTACACCACTGACCTGTTCGAGCAGGGCACTCAGGGAGGTCCCCAACGCATGATTGATTGCAGGGGATGGGATTTGCTCGCTCACTGCATTTCGGGTTATTCCGGAACGTTCACCGGTAATGATGACTTCCCCCAATGTCGTCATTTCCGGAGAAAGACGTATCGTATAGGTGTTCTTTCTTTTAAACACATCCTTCAAGGATATATATTGAGATTTATACCCCAGACTCTGTACAAGGACTGTATCCGCGGAATTCCTTGAAGGAATAGTTACCGTTCCTTCGGATAAGCTGACAAGCACCTGCCCGCCGGCTAATACACCGGCTCCTTCAATAGGGTTTCCGGTTTCCCCGTCTATAATCAGCAGGGTCCTGGTTGTGTCTGATCGCTGCCGGTATTCCTGTGCATGCATATGTGCAGAATATACCATATACAGACAGGTAAGGAACAGACACACATATCGGGAATATGCATGAAATGTCATATTTTATAAAAGCGTCATCGAATTATAAATTGTTCAGGATAATCAATAGGCATAATAGCCCTTTACATGTCATCACATAATGCATGTAATCCATGGAGAATATGACATCCGGACAGGAGGAGCGCGAAGAGACAAAAGGAGAACAGTGGCAGTGACGTCCTGCTCCTCCAGAAAGAGATATTCGACAGGCTTTACAGTCAGTGTATGGTTGTATTCCAAACTCTCCGCTTCGGTAAATGAGGATAAAGTGAAAAGACAGATAGCACATTTGTCTGCTGAATCATGATGAGGAGTCTGTTGCCCATGGTGGGCAACAGACTCCTCATGAACATGAAAGGCTTTCACAAAAAAGAAAGGCATCACGCTCAGCAACAGTAGATATGCTATGGCTGTTCTATGTTTTGTTATTCTATCCACACCGCAAAAATAATGGATTCTGCAAATTCATGCAATACCTATAAATGGTTATTTCCCAAGGATCTGTCAAACGGAACATTGGACCGCCCGCTATGAAACAATTTAAAAAGACGGGCGGAATCCGAATAACAGTGGAAATATAGATTTTTAACATGACCGATAACGGCATGGAATATAACCACGGCCGTCATGAGTCTACCATTTCATACCCGTATCCATCGGAGAGGCGGTTGTCTCGGTAAAATAGAACTGTTTATTTGATGAATGTCCCGTTTCTCAATTCTTTAAAGGATTCCTCCAGTTCCTCCCGGCTGTTCATCACTATGGGACCTCCCCAGACAACCGGTTCTTTCAGGGGAGGAGCTGACAACAGAAGGAAACGTGCACCTTCCGGTCCGGCTTTCACCTCCACCGGCCTATCCGTATCTTCCCCGGGAGTGGGAACAGAATACAATATGGCACATCCCTTACTCTCCGCCAACGGCTGTTCCACTTCGGGGAAAAGCGTACCTTCCAGCAAATAGAGAAACAGGGTATCATCGTCAGGGGTCTCGCCATACTTCCATGAGGCGTCAGCAGGTAAAGTTACATCCAAATATGTTATCTGAACATACGAGCCGTCCAAGGCTCCCCGTACCCCCCGATGACTGCCTGATAAAATCCGGACTGTTGCCTTGTCGGACATCACTACCGGAATGTCATCCGGGCTAATGTCCCTGTATGCCGGCGGAACCATTTTTTTTGCTGCGGGCAAATTGACCCATAGCTGACATCCGAGCATCCTTTCCGATGGCTGCGGCATCTCCTGATGGAGTATTCCTGAACCGGCTGTCATCCACTGGCATCCCATGGACTGGATCACCCCCTTGTTTCCCAGGCTGTCCTCATGTTTCATTGTTCCACTGACAAGATAGGTTACGGTTTCTATTCCGCGATGCGGATGCCAGGGAAATCCCTTTATATAATCCTGAGGATTGGTGGAGTCAAAACCGTCAAGCATCAGAAACGGGTCAAAATCATGAACCGTCTGCTCTCCTAATATTCGGCGCAGATGCACACCTGCCCCGTCAACAGTGTTTCGTCCTCTCACAATCTGTGTCACTTTTCTTTTTTTCATATTACTGTTATTTTAATATTAATTATTTTTCAATCTATGGAAGAATGGGTTGTAAAATATAATTATCTATAAGAGAAATTGGCTCCGGAATATGTAATTTAGCTGGTGCTGTTGATTATTTTTAATAATGGTGCCGTTTTTTTGACTATATGTCCCATTCTTCCTACACTGGTGAGAATTCACAGTCCACGACAATCCGTACGTTATCCGAGATCATAGACGGAATATATTTGGAGGCTAATTGGAAATCCGAGCATCTGATCACACTCTGGAGACGAAAACCTGCCGTATCTTTACCGGACACCGGACTTTCCTTTCTGCCCATAAACATCACATCAAACCGTACCTTTTGGGTGATTCCGTGGAGAGTGAGTTCTCCATATATTTCGCCTCTATCTGCATTCATCCTCTTCATTCCCGTACTTTTAAACACCATTATGGGGAATCTCTCCACATCAAAAAAATCGGATGAACGCAGATGTTTATTCCTGGCTTCCACTCCTGTGCTCACACTTGCCGTCCGGACTTCCACCCGGATATCCGTATTCGTGCAATCACCATTCTCCTGCCTTACGGTAATGTCAAAGTCTGAGAAATATCCGCTGACAAAGGAGAGCCCCGCATGCTTCACTTCAAAACCGATACGGGTATGTTCGGGATCGTCAGTCCACATAACTGTCTGCGCATTGATACTAGTGGCTGTCATAAACAATAGGAACAATAAAATATTTTTCATAAACTGGATATTTCAGGAAAGCGGATGTTATTCTTTTATACAAAGGATAACATCCGTCTTCATTCTTTTATAACCGGACACTTTTCTGTCTGTTATACTATTTTTCTTTGAGTGTTTCCACAAAAAACGATCCGTTATCCAACAGCCCCTGGAAGAAAACAGGAACGGTTTCTTTGCGGTTCCAGTCCCTTTGCAGTTCACAGATATACTGGGTTACGGAAGTCAGCTGAACTCCAGCCTGCTCCATCCGTCTGAGGGCTGTTTCATGAGCCAGTCTGGATGTTCCGCCGACAGCGTCAACAATAGTATATACCTCATAGCCCTCTTTCAAAAGATCCAAGGCTGGAAAACAGAGACAGACCTCTGTCCATAGCGCACAAACCACAAGCTTCTTTCTGCCGAGTGCCTTGACTGCTTCCTGGAACTCCTTGTCCTCCCATGAATTGACAGAAGTCCTGTCAATTTCAGGTTGCCCTGGAAGAGCCTTTTTTATTTGGGGGATGGTAGGCTGGTTAAGGCCGGTGGCAACATTCACCGTAGTCAATATAACAGGGACATTGAATCCTTTGGCCACACGACAGATATTGGATATATTTTCCACCAGCTCCCTTCTGTCCATGGAAGTGATGGAATGAACCTGTATAGGCTGATAATCGATGATTAACAATGCGGAGTTTTCCGGTGTCAGCAAATGATCCGTCTTGGGATCTCTAATAGGTTTGATACTACTCATTACTTTATGTTTTTATAGTTAAATAATTTTTAATGGAGGTCTGCATACTCCCCATCTTGGTTTATTGATTGCAAAGGTAGTAAGCTTATACCTAATTTATCTGTTCTTAAAAGAACAAAACTTAGTCAATTACAACACTTTTCGTGGTGCGATATAACAAGATGACTAGCTTTTATACCAGCTTCTTTTCTAATGAATGCCGATGCCATCATTTTCCAACACCACACAATATATTATTTATAGTTTGGCTTTTCTTGTATATCTGATCCTTTCTTTGTATCTTGCTGATGTTTTCATATCCGCTCATTGGATATCAGGCTTTTATCCAAGTTTACGGATGAAATGGTTACTTTAGAAAAATATAGAAATAGTTTGTGCTTATGGATCATGCTAAAGAAACATTGTCGGCTCTGGTGCAGGAAATGCAGACGGTCACCACATACGATAAAGGGGTCTATATCCTGAATATTGAATTCTTTTTTGACAAGTACAGTAATAAGATGCTTCGTGCCGGTGCTTTCTTTTATATATTGGTGGAAGGCGGGACAGCAGAATTTGTAGTTGACTGTCATTCCCATGTTGTAGGAAAGGGGGACATGCTTCTTGTCGCTCCAGGAATGTCCCTGGAATTAGTAAAAAAAAGTTTTGATTTCGGTTCATGTGGCCTGTGCATGGATCCTTTCTTTTTCGACTCCCTTTCCGTAGGGAACTATGTATACAAGCAGCTTTATAACAGCAGCTATACGACATATATCTTACGGCTGGAGGACAGCGATGCCGGATATATACGCAAGACATTGGAACTGACATTCCACTACCTCACTTCTGACCATCCTGTGGAAATGACCCGTTCTTTGGGAAACTTCTTGTTATTGCAAATAACAGAAATCTTCCATATCCGGAACGTGCATTCTGCCGGTCGGGTCAGCCGTGCCGATACGATATTCCGTCTTTTTAGAAAATTACTGGCTGAAAATTACCGGAAAGAGCATGAGCTTCTGTTCTACGCTACCTCTCTGAATGTCTCCCGTACCTATCTGTCAAGGATGATACGCCAGGTTTCTGGAAAAACTGTGAATGACTATATAAAGGAAGTACTATATAGGGATGCCAGACGTTTGTTGATTTTTACGGATCTGACAGTAAAGGAGATTGCGGAACAATTAGGGTTTTCGGACCAGTCATCTTTCGGGAAGTTCTTCAAGAAGGAGTCAGGGACATCCCCCGCAAACTTTCGTGACGGATATAAAAAACTCCACAACTTGTAAAAATGAATGCTGTATAACATACGTAAAAGTTTACTACTAAAACCGGACTACCCTTCCACATGAAGGATCTCCTCTGTTTTTTTATGGATACTGATCGGAATCTGTTGGTAGGGAATTGGATAAGGTATGGCAGATTCACCAACTATAGTTATGAAAAGGAGTCAGATGCTTATAATTACCGATAATTTGCCTTTTGGGGATACAATCAAACTTTCCATTATAAGTTTCGATAGGTTATGTATATCTCAATTCTATTAAAGTAGACAATATCTACTATATTTGAGACATATTTTGAAAATACCTGTCCCCATCTGTGTTTGCCTTTCATTATTTTATTATTTTCACACCGCTTTAATGTGGATATATTAAAATCTGTTTGCTTTTTGTATTCGGTAAACTATATGGAAGTATTAATTATATCCATTCAGACTTATGCCTTGAACCGGTGTGGATTGAAAAAGCCTGTTGTCATACAGATCGAGATGGATGGAAGTCCGTTCCTAGATATCCATCCGAGGAATATTAATATTATTTGTAAGCAAAAAGCACATATCAAAATTAAAGATATTTTAATTGTAATAATTGTAATGAAACATATATTTTATCATCTGACCGCTATTATGGTCGTCGCAGTATGGGGAATGACTTTTATTTCTACCAAAGTGCTAATAGTTCACGGTCTGTCTCCCCAGGAGATTTTCTTCTTCCGTTTTCTGCTGGCTTATATTGTGGTTTGTCCTATCTCTTCTCACTGTCTTTTTGCCCGTAATCTGAAAGATGAGCTATGCCTGATGGGCGGCGGAGTATTGGGTGGTTCCCTGTTTTTCTTTTTACAGAACATGGCGCTAGGGTTGACACAGGCGTCAAATGTTTCTTTCATCATATGCACGGCCCCGTTATTGACAGCTGTTTTGACCGTGTCCGTGCGGATGGAAAAGGTCTCAAGAGGCTTTATATGCGGATCTGTTGTCGCTTTGTTGGGTGTGGGCTTGCTGATATTCAACGGAACTTTCATTCTCCGGATATCACTTTTGGGAGATTTACTGACCTTTTTGGCTTCCTTGTCATGGGCGTTTTATAGTCTTGTCATTCAGGATCTCATCCGAAAATATTCCCCGGCTTTTATCACCAGAAAAATATTTTTCTATGGCATAATAACAATTCTGCCCACCCTCCTTTTTCTGCCCTCACTGGCAGAGCCTGCTGTATTGTTGGACAGTGAAGTGTGGAGCAATCTCCTTTTTTTAGGTGTCATAGCTTCGTCTGCCTGTTATCTGTTGTGGAATATTGTCGTAAAACAACTGGGAACGATACAGGCATCCAACTATCTTTATCTGAATCCTCTTGCCACAACGGTCGGGGCGTCTGTATTTCTACATGAGGAAGTGACTCCTGTCGCAGTGGGCGGAATCGTATTGGTTCTCTCGGGCATATATCTGGTTACCAGAAACTCCCGCCACCTCCAAGAAAGTACTGCTTTAAAAAAGCAACCGGATTAAATTCTGTTCTTTTTATTATTATAATCATATGCAGGCTACAATTGGTGATAAAATTGAAATTTAAACAATATTTTTCGTTTTATTTCTATCAAGCAAGTGCTCCTTTTTGCTTATTCCTGAATGAAACAATAGATAACCACATGTTTGGATAGATTGACAATCATTTGTTAAAGGTCAAATAAGGGAATAAAGATGTATAGCTTGTGTCGTAATTTACCAAATATAATTATATTTGGAATATGGAATAATAATCATTATTTCCGAACTTTGCACATAATAATTAATATATTAGGAAGATATTAAAGTTCTTAGTATCTAAAAGCTTATGAATCAAGTTATGATAGAATCTAGTCTTTCCAGTTCAGGAAAGTATAAAATAAAAGTTTACTACAACGAACTTCATAGTTTTTCTAGCAGTGGCAATAGTAACCAATAACCAAGATTGATATGAGAAGTATAGCAACATTTGATCTACAGTATGCACACAGATTTTATGGTTTTCGAGGAGAAGCCCAGTATCTTCATGGGCATACAGGTGTTCTGACTATTGAAGTGGAGGACACTATAAATATAGGAGTAAATATGGTATATCCCTGTAATGAAATCCAGAAAACAGCATGGAATGTTCTAAAAAACTTTGACCATGCTCTAATCCTCAGGGAGGACGATCCGCTTTTACCCGCAATTCTTGGGGTATATGAAAAACAGGGTATCAAGAATGGACATCCTCAAAACACAATGAAAGGTGAAGCTTTCAAAACCGAACTGGCCACAGCATACCCGGATGCGCGTCTTGTGGTAACAAAAGAGACCATGACTGTGGAGGGTATGATAAAGATTGTATACGCTCTTCTTAAAGATAAACTGAACATAGCCAAAATCACGTTCACCAGTGGAGTAAATGCAGGTTCTGCTGAATTCGTTACAAAAAATAAGATTCAGCGTTGTCCACTTTGTGGTATTACGTTGAATGAGGAAGGTGTATGTCCTAAATGTGGATACAGGAAATAATTATATCCGATAACACAGTCCAACATCATTTGGACTGTGTTGCTTGTTTCTCTTGCCATATCCATGAACATAAAATAAAGACATAGCGAAATAGTAAAATTGAGTAGAATATTATATAGTATTAGATAATGGGTGTCAGAAGGTTTTATATTTTTCAATATTTTGTTATATCTAAATCAAAGAATTTTATAAAACTCTTATAATTAATATATTATGCAGTTAAATTTTGTCTTTTTATGAAAGAAAGAATCATCTCGTTTTTATGGCAACACTTATTGCTCGTCGTGTCATTGTTCATAATGACATGTAGTAGCACTTTGCGTACGGTCAAATCTTGGTAGCAGTGTGATTGCTACCATCCCATTTGTCATGACACTGGCTGGAGAAGATGGCATGACTCCTCAATTTACGATTGGAGAATATACTTACATAATGAACATGCTTTTCATTGGGCTTCAGAGACTCATTCTCCGCCGAGATTTCCCACGGATGCAACTTTTCCAATTTATTATTGGTTTTGTATTCGTTATCCTAATTAGACTAATATGTGTCTTACATTAATTGTAGTATGTAACACTATATTATGGAAAGTGGTGGTACAATTAACGGTGTGTGTGCTGTTTACCGTAGGCATCTCTTTAGAGATACGATGCGGCTCAGGCACTATGCTAGGTGTAGTAGCGGTTGGTAAGGCTACCAATATTTCGTTTGCTAAAGCCAAAATTATAGTTGATATCACCCTAATTGTCATAGCGGTAGTTTGTGGGTATTTCTATTTTGGTACATGGCAATGGCAGGTCGTTGATACAGAGACTCTTATGTCCATGATTATTGTGGGAGTTATGATGAAGTTATTCGACAAGCATCTTGACTGGTCCAGTCAATAACTCTACTACTGTCCTAGATTCCGTTGGTATATTTATGGTCTGATCCTGTACGTTTACGAGAAGATTCGGTAATGTTTTGATCAGATGTTAGACATTAAAAAAAATTATCTTTATGATCAAAAGAATTATTTGGTGGCACAGCAACACAAATTTGCTGAAAATTATATGATTACCAATTCATCACCGCTGTTTTATAAACATTCCGACAAACATATATTTATTAAAACATTTCGTTGAATATATCAAAAAAGTATAATTATAATTCAATGTATGGGAGTGTGTTAAAAATGCTGATACAACCTCGTTTCCCCCCTTCCCAACTGGCAGGAAAGTATTCCTAATAATCTCTTGCATACGACATTACAGTCAATGATTTCTATATCGTGACCAACGGAGCGACTACCTCCCGTTCCGGGGAATTCATAGCAGCCTGTGCCGCGCTGTACAAGTACCAGGAGGAAAAGGAGCAGGACTCCGGCCACATGCTCGAAATGAGCGACGACCGCTTCCATGATCCGGCGGAGCACGCTGTCACACTTGCGGCACTTTCCCCGTATCCCTTTTTCGGAGTCAGGGGACAGGCCGAACGGATCTTCCTTTTCCGGGAAGGTCGCAGTACGGAGGGACATCCGAATCCCGTTCATAGGATTTACCTTACGGAGGAGAACTACGTTTATGGCGATCTCTGTCTCAATGCCGAAGGCATGATTCTCTCCAACGGTGCCCTGAGCTATGCCCGCCAGCGGGAACATGCCCTGTGTCCTTGCGGAAAGCTTATGAAATATCTCCGGAATACCCTGAAAGAGCGTAGAAAAGAAAGATTATACAAATAAACCATTCAAAACAAAAAGACATATGATAAAGATAACCATGATTTTTGGCGAGGATGCCGTAAGAAAATATGACGAGAGCAAGGAATTGCCTTCCGAGGAATGGCTGATGGACAACGGAGGTGTCGTGGACGAGAAAGAGTTCAAAACTCTTGAAGAATATAAGGCCTATGTCGCCGGGTTGAATGACAGTGACGGCTGGAGCGATTATCAGATCATACGTCATGAGGACGAACCGGAAGATACGGACACCCAGTGTGAAGAGTCGGTATGGATGCGCCTTGGTGCCACGGTAACAGGCAAGCGTGAGGAAATCGAAAAAATACTGGAAGGTCATGTGGATACGCTCGCGCAGCTGTTGGCGCGGGGAAAGTTCGAGATAAGCGGTGAAACATATATTCCCTCAATGGTCATAGAGGAATACAATAAAGAACACCTGACCGATTTCGAGGAAAAGGATATGGATTTTTACTTGTTATAAAAAAACGATTGCCACGACCATGATAACAGTGACACTTTTGCTCGGTAAGGACACCGTAAGCATATACAAGAAAACCGGGATCATCCCGCCGGAAGAGAATACCGCCGACTCCGACGGTTACGTGATAACCAGGCAATTCGGGACTGAAGCGGAATATAGGGCCTACGCAATGGCTATGGAAGACCTGGAAGGACATAGGGACTGGCAGATGCTGGCTTCCGTCACAAGTCCGGCACCATCATTCCACACCGGGGATTTCGTACGCCTGACGGACGAGGCGGTCGGTTCGATATGCCGAAGTTTTGGAGACGGACCGGCGGATTACCGTAAGGAAATGCTGCTTGAAGTCATATACTTACGGCCGAGTAGCGAGAATCCGACCGTAAGGGGTGCGGGATATACACGAGGACGACGTCCAGGAATTCAATGCCGTTTCCCTCCGTCCCCTGACCGCCGAAAATCTGTTGGGAATTTTCTCAACAGTATAAGTTCACTAATAATAGAAATGAATGGCACATTATACCTTTGAGATTTTTAAATATAAGTGGATAACCGACAAGGACGGAGATACTTATAGAGATTATATAGATGAGATGCCACACTTGATTGTAGAAGCGGAAAATTATATCGAAGCGACTTTTAAGGCACAAAAGAAATACCCGTCGGATAAATACACGCATATGCTTATAGATACGGACGTGGAAAAATGGCCTGCCGATATATCAATGTTTTAGTTTAAATAAGAACAAAAAGGAGATAAAGTATGGAATCAGCAGTATTAAAAACAGGAATGAATTTAATCATGGAGAAACAGATTATTCCCAATCCTATTTGCCCGAATGGTTGCATCTATCGATTAATACACAACAAAAGAATTAAGAATGAAAATACAAACTACAAAAATCACATTACCGCCAATTGGTCTTGACACACAAATTCAAGATGCAATCGAAGGCGAAAATGAAGAAACTAAGTTGGCCGTTCAGGACAAGAAAGAAAAGGTAAAAATCAATTTCAACAGGATAGTAAGTATTAATAACTCTCCGGTACGTGAGTGTTGGATAAAAGAGGGAAATCTCCACTATTATATGGCTAATGGTAAGGGTGTTGAATATTACTTCCCTATAAAGTACGCTTCGATTGGAATTGACATTGACTCAGGACCAACGATAACTTGTTTGTGACAAGAAACTCTCAAATGACATGAAAGAAAAAGATATAAATAATTTAGTAATGAATAAAGATGTTTTAGTAGCACATGCCTCCGATGGAATGGGATGTGCTTATGAAAAAGAAGTAACTTCCATATCTGTATGGATAAACGGAAGATGTAGGCACTGCGTTAATGATGAAAGTGTTTCCGCTTTACTTAAAGAGGCGAAGAAGTCCGGTAAAATTCAAATATACATCTGTGATGATAAGAAAATGGACGGAAATATAGATGCGTTTGGCAGTACTCCTCTGTACACTAATGGGCAATTCAGCGTAAATGAGTTGATATACAACGGAAATGCTGTTTGGTCAAGAGTTAAATCAAAATCAAATAGATATGAACTGTAAAAAAAATCAGGCTATTACGACTTTTATTCATGGAATACAAACGATAAACAGACACAGCCATGCCATACAGAAGCACGGGAATAACCATTTGCGGGACACGGTATGACCGCAGGCAAAAACTGATACCCGAACAGCGGGCAGAGATTTTCCACCGTTACATGACGGAAGATGTCAGTCAGCGCCAACTGGCACGCGAGTACGGTGTAAGCCGCCGCCTGATTACGTTCATCGTGAATCCCGAAAGGGAGAAGCGTAACAGGGAGCTGCTGAATAAGCGCAAGGCGAAGGGGATGTACAAGCCTGACCGAAAAAAGCACACTGAAATTATACGTGAATACCGGCGCTACAAACAGAAGTTATTCAAAGAAGGCAAAATTCAATTAAAAACTGACAGAAAATGAAATTACAGGAAAAACAGAAAGAACTGGAACAGGAGATTATCGCCAATCTCAGGGCAATTCCAAAAATGCCGGAGGGCTTGCTACCCCACACAGTCTATGTCGAGGAGGAAGGCGAGGACGCTGAACATCACGGCATACCGGTATATACCGTGTACAAGCTGGAAGAGATCAGGCCGGACGGGAGCTGCATGCTCTATAATCCCGGCAGCCGGGAGCGTTTCCCCTGCCGTCATCTTTACGAAATCAATATCGACTGGCTGGTTACCGTCTGGGAACGGTATCTGGAACTGTGCGTCGGGCAGAAACTCTGGAAACAGAACGCCGTCGCTTTCCTGAAAGAAAGTACGGATAAAATGGAGGCGGAGATCTCCGCTTTCGTGGACTCCGGCTGGGACAGATGTTCGGCTTACACGGACAACCTGAAACGATTTCTCGGGAAAGACGAGGTCAAAGAGGTGTGGGTGCTCTCTTTCCCTATGGATGATTTCGGACGTGACGCTCCTGACAAGGAGATCATTTTCGATTACGAAAACAACCCGCATACAGAGGTTGAAAAGATGACACCGCTGGAGTTCACGGCAAGAATCAATGACGAGATGTTCAATGACCAGGATAATTGGGTTCGGGCCATTGAACTTCCCAAGCATAAGTAATAACCACAAAACAATTTAATATGATTACCCAAAGAAATATTCAAGACGAGAGCTTTGACTCTATGACTGTCAACGGTATACCGGCATTGTTCACCAATTTCAGGATTGACCGCAATGTCGTTCCGGAAGGACTGCATGCGTATGATATCCGGGAGTCGGATGACGGCGGGCGTTTTGCGACCATTGAACCGGAGGTAATGGTAAACCATGCCGAAACAATCCTTACAAGAGAAAAACTGGTCATGGGAGAAAACGGTTACGTGCAGATTGAAGAGTACGGATTTGAAGATTCCATGACACTGGACGAATGGCTTGCAGAGTATAATTAAAACGCTGGAAATGGATGTAAAAAAACTGACAGAAAAATACCATGAACGTTTTGAGGCTTTTTACCATACGGAAGGAAAAACCACGGATGAGTATGCCATGTACGGGAAATATCACCGTATTAAGACAGGCGTTGTATTTATTTGAAGATTTTCTATAAACGGGGACTTTGGGCTGTTTTTTACACCTCTGTTCCATGGTAAGACTTGTGGTAAAAGCCATAGGATAGGCAACATGAAACACCCCGTTAAAACCATCGGCGAGAAGTTTGAAAAAAGGAGGTGAAAATGAGAGAATAGTTCCGTTTACAAAAAATGGGCCGAGTCCGCAATTTATTGTATATTTGCCCAATAAAAAAGTCTGTATATACCTTTCGGACGAAAAAACAACAGCTGAATTGGTTGCAGGCGCTTTTTATGTTTGGCAGACACCAAACCATACACATATATATTATGAAAAAGGAACAGATTATCCGTCAGTGTTACGGAGGTATGAAAGAAAAGCATGGCATGGAAACCATTATCCTTTTCCATGTAGGTGATTCATACGAAGCGTATTTTGAAGACGCCGAAACGATTACCCGGATCATGGAAGTGCCTCTTTTCAAGATGACGGCGGCGAATATTCCTGTTGTCAGGATATCAGATACCGCCATGGAGGAATGTCGAAACCGGTTGTTGGATGCAGGACATGAAGTATGCGTGTCCGAGTTCCGGGGTGCATCCGATCGCCACATTCTCAAGATTTTATGAAACAATTAAGAAAACAGGCTGATGAGTTTGTTTTCATAGCAACAGCCATCGGTCCATGGACAATATTGGTATTTCTTGTCATTGTGATAGGGCTGTTTCGGATGTGTATTCCCGATAAGACTGATCCAATGGACAACAGTATCAACAAATCCTCCGGGGTAGTGGCCCATGTCATGGTCACGGACAGCACGTACAACGGCTTCCGTGTGGTCTATGCAACGGCCGTACCGGTAACGGACGAGCGGTTTGCCGAGATATGCCGAAGACCCGGTGTGCAGGAAGGTTTCGAAAGCCTGAAACGGGAAGCGCCAAAGTATTTCGGTGGCAATCTCCTGGACGCGGACATCTGCGATTTCGCACTATATGTCTATAAGTTTCCGATTGACAAGGATATCCGCATACATAACATTTTCGTGGCAGGAAAGGAGAAGATGGATTTTTATGTCCGGGACAATCCTAATCTGCCGGGATGTGCCAGGTGGATGCACTACGGCACTGAACAGGGTAGCCAATACCTGAACGCCAACGATATAAATTACTATATACCTAACGGCGGACGGATTTACCGGTATTGGAAATGCCGTTATCTTCTGCAAACTTCTGATACTGACGAACGTTTCAGCCATTTCACAGAGGAAGAAAGACTGTACTAAGTACAGTCTTTCTCTATATATTCATACATAATTCCCTGAAAACTAATGATTAAAATACTTTGTCAACACGCTTATTTGATATATATTTGCATGGCAAAGTGAGTTATTAAAGACATATTGTTAATTGAAAGTAATAGATTGAATATGAAAGACCTGTAATATGACATCGGAAAAATCGCAACTGAAGTTTGCGAAATCGGAGCGGACAGGCGAGCTGATCGGATTCGTTTCGCGCCACTCCAAAACACGTAAATTGATGGGAGTTCGTGAAGACTCAAGATTTGGCAAACAAATATGTGTTCTTTCAGAAGACCTGAAAGGAACTGTTGAGCCAAACATCCTCTATTCGGTAGAGTTGAAGCCCATGCACAACGCCAAAGGGTATGTGGTGGTTGCTGCTACCCCCGTCTTGTTCCAAGCACATGTGGAAACGATAATTGTCCCGAAAACATTGTATCAAGTAACTGTGACGTTCGGCAACAAAAAGATTTTCTTCGATCCCAAGGACGGGAAGAGTGCTATGAGCCGTACAATAGACGGTGTGTTGGAAATTCTCAAAGGACGTAAGGATATCAGGCATCAGGAGGGTGTAATCACTGATTATCTGAACCAAGCGCAGGCTTTGGTACGACGCATGGAATCTGATGGATTCATCTACACGAAAAATGGACATTCGGGAGGAAGCAAATGAAAGGAAAACCAAAGGTAGGCATAGCGACCGATGGTGCCCACAGGGCAAAAGAGAGATTGACACGCTTCCGGGCTGTCGATCTCTCTTCCGGAATAGAACTCTTTTCGGAATCAATTGGCAACTGGACAAACAATATCGGGGAGTTTCTCGGTATTGTGGCAGCTGTCAAGTATATTTTAGAGCATCCGGGAACTCCACACACAATCTATTCCGATAGTATAACGGGTATAACATGGTATAATAATAGACGGGCCGCTTCCTCACGCACATGTCCGGCATTACAGAAGGCGGAGATATTTCTCAAGGTAATGGAAGCAAGGATAGCGGACATAGAGGTATTGTATTGGGACAAGCACTTATGGGGCGAGATCCCTGCTGATTTTGGAAATAAATAATAAAGACAATTAATGATATGGTAAAATTGAAATCCCAGTCACAAAAATATGTTGAGCTGAAAGAGGAGGACTACTTACAGTTGGTTGAGAATACTATTAAAATGGAAGCCCTAAAGATTGCCGGTATTGAGAAGATGCCCATCTACAAGGCTATGGAGCATATTCTTGAACATGAGCACATCGACTTGCTTATCAAACCCATTTCAAGGAGATATTCCTAATCTTTAAGTGGACAATACTATACTCCCGATATTGAAATAAATTGTATATAGTCCATCGTTTTACTTATTCTTTATTGAAAGCCCAAGAGAATGTGTGAGAATTTATATTCACAGATTACATAGGCTTACGCAGACAAATATTACAAAGTATCATCTGTCAGTTAGATTTAGTCCGTGTTCATCTGCGTAATTCTGTGGTAAATTATGACACATCTCTTTTGTGTTTCGTCATCACACCTTCCCGTGCACTGTCCGCATTTTACCATCCACCAGCACCTTGTTTGATCGCACAATCCAAGTTCTACCGTCATTCAATCCGCATGCCAGTGCCTTCTCATCACCACCGACCAGTATCGATACGGTCGTCACCGTGATTTCGTCCGCCAATCCGTTATCCAAAAGCAGAGTTCCAATCTCCTCGCCGTAAGCCACCACCGTACCGTCACCATCTTCTTTTATTCTCCGCAGTTCTGCCACTGCATCCTCTGTAATGAACTGCACTTGTTCATTCTCAGTCAGGTTGATAGCATTGTTCGTTACACCCCCGGGTATGAAGACGACAGGAATCATACCATAATGCAGCCTGTCGTCTTTATTGCAACAAAGACAGCGAAGCTTCCTGAATAACAAAACAATAGCCCTGTCTAATCAGGCTTCATCTATTAAAAGATCTGGAAATTCGAACTTATTGGTTGCCACTTTAAAATACAGAATTCATTTTTGTCAATAAGGTTTCGCCTTCGGTGAACTTGTAATAGTGCTTAAAGATTACCGCAACACTATTTCCTGCTTGTTCTGCCGTAACAGCCGGAGAACAACCGGCATCCACCATACGGGAGATAAATGTACCCCGTGCGGAATACCAAGTTATATTCTCCTTTATATCCAGAATCTTGCAAACTTTAGTTAACGTTTTGCTGACTCTATTAGAGATTTGAATGACTCTATTACGCATTTTGGTCTCTGTGGTATGCTTTTTTGTGAAAACAGGGAACACATAGTTGTCAATGCCTTGACCTTCATATTTCTCAATAATCTGTTTTGATTTTTCTATCAACAAGGGTTTCCCAATTTTCGGAAATTTCATCCGTTCATAGATAACCTGATTCCCTTGAATCATATTGTACGTCAAATGACAGACATCCACATTAGCCATCCCCCCTGTGTAATAACTGAAAAGAAATAAATCCAGGCAAAATTCTTCTTTAGGTGTAAGCAAGCTTCTATCCACATTCTCAATTAACTGTATCACTCTCTTGGAAACAGTTCTTGGTTCAAACTTGTGCCATTTCATCTTATCCTCCACACAGCCGAATATTTCCGGATTCGCACCGTACATATTCAGCCCCTTGGCATAGTTGACTATGGCTCTCAATTTGCGCAACTTCTGGTTCAAGCCTGCTTTGTTACCATTGGCAATCCCTTTTTTTTGTGTGTATAGAACGAAATCCAAAAGGAACTGTTTGGTTATGTCACTGAAATAAAACACGGATAATGGTTTATTGTATTTCTTTTGTGTGAATTCTTCCAAAGCCTTCTTTATGATTTTATAGTCCTTTACACTCGCCAGGCTTTTCACGATCTTGCCGTTTTTCTCCTTTTCCTTTTCAGAGAATTTTTTAATCAAATAATCAACCATCTGGGAAACGGACAGTGAACGGTCTTCCTCTTTCATTTCCTTCCCTTTCTTTTTATCAAGACTAAGTGCCAGTTCGGCCGGACTCCATTTACGTCCTTCCTCTTCCCATTCTTCTGCAATCTTCTGATACTTTAATTTCAGATCAAGCAACATCTTGTTCTTTTTGATGGCATCGCTTGATTTGGAAATAAATGATTGTGACGCACTGTCCCAGTCCTTGATGGGACCGGTGATATTTAGCACTTTAGAAACTCTGTTGTAGCCTGTTTGGAAGAAGATCATTTCCAGTTTCACCAGTTTCTTGTCTTTTGAGGTCACTTTTCCTTTAATGTTGATCGAATACATTTTAATTAGGTTTTACGTGTACTCATGTAAGCCAATTTCTTGCCTACATAACAGCCTACATAAGAATAGAGGTTACCCGCTATTTTTGTTTATTTCGGCTATTTATCCGTTCTACCGCATTTAATTAATTATTTGACAATCAGAATGTTAAATTTACCTCTTTATATATGGACATAAAAAAAGGCTATCTTCCCAGACAGCCAATCTTTTGTTAACCTTAAATCTAATACTATGAAAAACACAGTGCAAATATACGAATTTCTGAGATGGGTCCAAATTCTTAGAAAGAAAAAAAGCTTGTTATAACATGGTTTAGCAAATGAACTTTTTTCTTAACAAATAGCAGATTGAAAGAGTGGAATTGGTTGCTTTTTTGTTCAACGGAAATAAAACATGCTTGTTGCGGCAATAACTCATTGTATTATTCTTAATTCGATTATTTCCATTATCTTTGCACTCCCAAAATGCTTGTTGATATGCAGTTGTTAAAAGCATAATGGATATTATAGGCAGATTGTTTCCAGATAAAAAATAGATTAGAATATATGTTGTCTCATGGTATTTATTCAGTAATTTTGCTGATTTTTTCAAATGTCTTTATGACGTTTGCTTGGTATGGTCATTTAAAAATGCGACAAGAGTTCAGTTGGTTTGCAGCCCTTCCGTTGATTGGTGTGATTGCATTTAGTTGGGCAATTGCTTTTTTTGAATATTGTCTTCAGGTTCCTGCCAATCGTCTTGGGTTTAAAGATAGTGGAGGACCGTTTGATATTATGCAACTCAAGGTGATTCAAGAAGTCATCACATTGGCTGTATTTACATTATTTTCTGTTTGGGCATTTAAAACAGAACTGAAGTGGAACCATTTAGCGGCTTTTCTCTGTTTGGTCCTTGCCGTTTATTTTGTCTTTAAGAAGTAATGAGTTTTGGTTAATAATTGCTGAATCCTTTTTGATAAGCAAAGTGTCTTGTTTGGGCAATGAATCTTGTTCAGATACTTTGCTGATTCTAGGAAACAAGATGGAATCCTGTCGGGTTGGTACGTAACTTTGATAGATTTTCCAACCTTTGGCACGATTACGATTACGTCGGATGGCACGTCCTCGTTTGGTTAAAGATTCATACAGGAATTTGTCGGTATCCACTCCTCCTATTAATGGGTTATTACTGGGAGTTACCGTTTGATCCATGCCGGCAGGTAATATTACATAGCCGTTTTGCAAACCGGGAATCAGTTTGATATTTAGTTTCCATGATATTGTCAGAGAGTCTTTTCTTTTCAAGAAAATGGGATCATTAACCGGATCTTCATGCCATGTGGTGTAAGGAGTGTAGGGAGTAAGACGCACAAAGTTAGGGCGTACCCATTTGGTTGTGTCGCCGAAGTTTTTAGGCAAGTCTTTCAGAAACTTCATCCACGGTTTGTCTTCGGACATGATTGGAGTACCTTTTATATTGTCTTTGTCCGATTGAAAGTCGAAATGGATAGACTTTACGGCTTCTGTGTTGATTTTTAGTTCTCCATCTCCATTCAATAGCTCCTGTAAACGAATCGAGTCCTGTTTGTTCCATTGTGCTTGTGCTGTCAGTATACTGATAGTGCAGAATAATATGCTAAAATTTACCCTTTGGGTCATTCGTTTTTTCTTTATGGTTATAATTGGTAACAAAAGTAATCTGGAGTGAGTTTAATGCTGGTTAAATTTGAGTTATTAATTGTTTATAATGTGAATACTTTAAATTTTATTTGGTTAATAAAAGGATTCGTTTACACCTCTTTTGTTGTCATGGAGCACATTTCATATAGACATTTAGATAGTTACTTCAATATTTGGTAATCAAGTTTTGTATTTTATTTCCAGATATAGTGACAGGGTTCATATTCATGGTATGTATTTCAATTGATGTCAGTACATTGGTCAGATAGGCGATATAGGTCTATATGGATTTATGGGGTCCATTCTGTCTGTGTGATTTATTTTCGGTATAGAATAAAAATAGCCCGTTAATTTTTAATAACGGGCTAAATTAGTGAAAATGATAATATTTATTTGGAGGAGAGTTGTGCATGCATGGAAGCAGCTGCTTTACGTCCGTCACCCATTGCAAGGATAACTGTAGCTCCACCACGCACAATATCGCCACCGGCATAAATAGTCGGGATTGACGATTGCATATTTTCATTTACGGCAATTGTTCCTTTGCGTCCCAATTCCAATCCCGGGATGGAACTGGGAACAATCGGGTTAGGGGAGACGCCTACGCTGACTATCGCCATATCAATGTCAATGGTTTCTGTTGCTCCTGGAATAGCTATCGGACTGCGACGGCCGGAAGCATCTGGTTCGCCTAATTCCATTTTCTGTAAAACGACTTGTTTCACACGCCCCTTTTCATCGGCAATATATTCTATGGGGTTATGCAGAGTCAGGAATTCCACACCTTCTTCTTTAGCATGTTTCACTTCCTCCAGGCGGGCAGGCATTTCTTCTTCCGAACGGCGGTAAATAATCATTGCGCGTTCTGCTCCCAAGCGGCGTGCTGTGCGGACAGAGTCCATAGCTGTGTTACCACCGCCGATTACTGCTACACGTTTGCCGAATGTTACAGGAGTATCTGAATCCTCACTGGCTGCATCCATTAGATTTACACGAGTCAGATATTCATTGGAAGACATGATATTGATAGAATTTTCACCCGGGATATTCATGAAGTTGGGAAGCCCGGCACCTGATGCTACAAATATACCTTTGAAATCTTCTGCTTCCAAGTCTTCCACACTGATTGTCTTTCCTACGATGCAGTCCTTCATGAATTTGACACCCATCTTGGATAAATTGTCAATTTCTACATCTACGATTTTATTGGGTAGGCGGAATTCGGGAATCCCATATTTTAATACACCCCCTATTTCATGTAAAGCTTCGAATACAGTGACATCGTATCCCTGTTTAGCCATATCTCCAGCAAATGAGAGTCCGGCGGGACCTGAACCGATAACTGCCACTTTTATGTTGTTCTTTTCCGCTACTTCCGGTACGGATATTTGACCGCTTTCACGTTCGTAATCAGCAGCAAAACGTTCCAAATAGCCTATGGCAACGGCTTCGTGTCCGGCTTTCAGATGAGTGCATTGTGATTCACACTGTTTTTCTTGAGGACATACACGCCCGCAGACAGCAGGTAATGCACTGGTTGCTTTTAAGGTTTTGGCAGCTTCAAGGAATTCACCGCGTTCTATATTTTTGATGAATTTCGGGATATTGATTCCTACGGGGCATCCGTTCATACAAGTAGGGTTGGGGCAGTCCAAACAACGTTTTGCTTCCGTTACAGCTTGCTCTTCATTCAAACCTAGATTGACTTCTTCCTTACGGCTATGTGAACGGTATTCTGCATCCAGTTCGTTCATTTTTACACGGGGGATAGCCATTCGTTCTTTAGGCTTCATGGCTTTACGTAAGCTTGCACGCCATTCGGCATCCCGGCCGTCCAGTTCTTTAGTCGCTTCACAAGTCGTCGGCTTTTCGGTGTCTAGTTTGTGAATTTCTTCTTTTTCTATATCTTTGAAAGCTCCCATGCGTTTCAACATTTCGTCAAAATCTACTTGATGGCCGTCGAATTCCGGGCCGTCAACACAAACAAAACGTGTTTTGCCTCCTACAGTGATACGGCAGGCACCACACATACCGGTTCCATCCACCATAATGGTGTTCAGAGAAACGTCTGTGGGAATTTCATATTTTTTAGTCAGCAGGCAAACGAATTTCATCATGATGGCAGGACCGATGGCGAAACATTTGTTTACCGTTTCACGTTTGATTACTTCCTCCACGCCTTCAGTCACTAATCCTTTGCGCCCGTATGAGCCGTCGTCTGTCATAATGATTACTTCATCAGAGCTTTCACGCATTTCTTTCTCAAGGATAATTAATTCTTTGGTACGTCCGGCCAATACGGTAATTACGCGGTTGCCGGCAGCTTTCAAAGCCTGTACGATAGGAAGCATCGGAGCAACGCCTACTCCTCCTCCGGCACAGACTACAGTTCCGAAATTTTCAATGTGGGTGGCTTTACCCAGCGGACCAACAACATCTGTAATATAATCTCCTTCGTTCAATTCACAAAGTCGTGTAGAAGAAAGACCAACTTCCTGTACTACCAGTGTGATGGTACCTTTTACGGGATCGGCACCGGCGATAGTAAGTGGCATACGTTCTCCTTTTTCACCGACACGGACAATTACGAAATGTCCGGCCTTACGTGACTTGGCAATCAGAGGTGCCTCTATGACCAATTTAAAGACCTTTTCCGAGAAATGTTCTTTTGAAATAATCTTATTCATTTTGCTATACTATAAGTTCGTTGTTTTTCTGAGTTGATTGTCAAATTGATAATTTATGCAAAGGTAGGATTATATTTTTTAAAGACAAAAGAAAAGCCGCCCTTTTGTGAGGGGCGGCTGATCCTATCATGATAAATCCGTTTTTGATTTTGTTGCAGTTTGTTCTTGATGTGAAAAAGAGATTATTTCTTTGTTCTGATTTTATATCCTATCATTCCATAATATAGGATGAAAAGGAAACAGGGAACACAGATCCAGTAGGAGGTCTGGAAGCTAGTTGCATCTTGAACCACACCGCGCACCCATGGCATAACCGCTCCACCGGCAATAGCCATGGTTAGCAATGAAGAGCCGGCTTTGGTGAATTTGCCGAGATCCGCCATTGCGAGAGGCCATAATGCGGGCCACATTAATGAGCATCCTAATGCCATAAAGAATATGCAATAGATTGAAATTTCAGCCGGCATGGTTGCTACTAATGCAGAACCAATGATGGCTATGATGGCACATATTTTCATTGCGGTAGCCTGGCTCAGATATTTAGGGATTAAGGTTGCGCCGCAAATGTATCCTACTACCATACCGATGGAAGGGATAAATCCGTAATTGTCACCCGGCAGCTCCAATGCTTTGGCATATCCGGTTGCAGTTGCCAAGGCTATGGTTTCCACACCTACATAAAGGAAAAGAGCAAGTACTCCTAATAGCAAGTGAGGAAATTGCATGATGGAAGTTTTACCTTCTGCATACGGACAGGCAACCGCTTCTTCCGCATCTGTGGCGGCATCCTCTCCGGCAGCTTTTACTTCAGGCAGTGGAGCCATTAAGGCGATAATGCCTAATACAACGAAAATACCGACAATAATACCAAATGGCTGGAACAAATCTTCCATTTTTATTTGGTCTATGGTTTTGCCGATTACTAAGGTAATAAAAAGAGTAGTGGCAGGCCAAGCCAGTTTGTTGCAAATACCCATGATGGAAATACGTTTTGCGGCAGACTCTATAGGGCCAAGAATAGTTACATATGGATTTACTGACGCTTGGAGTACTGCATTGGCGGCACCACAGATGAATGAGGCGAAAAGAAACCATACAATAGATTCTGTTGCGGCTGCTTGGATGAATAATCCGAAAGCGATCGCGAAAATGATGAATGAAAGAGCCATTGTTTTTTTGTAACCGATGGCTTCAATGCATTTGGTGGCCGGTATACCAAAAATTAGGAATGGAACAAACGTGGCGGCAAGCAGGAGATTGGATTCTGAAGCCGACATTTCCATTGACCGTTCTAATACCGGCATTAGGAAAGAGTTAATGCCCAATGCAAAACCAATTGCAAAAAACATCATGCCTACAAAGGCAAGAGGTACCATGAAATTTTTCTGTGAAGTATTCATAATAATAGGTTAAATGGTTAGTAATCAGGTTGAAATAATAAAAAAGAATGTCATTCTGCATACAAGACAGAATCTGTCGGGAAAGATCGGATTCTGAATAATACTCAGAATGACATTCAATATATGTAATTAGCTGTTATTAGTCAATCATCTCGAATCCGCAATAAGGAACTAATGCTTTAGGGATACGGATACCTTCCGGAGTCTGATTATTTTCTAATAAGGCTGCAACAATACGCGGCAAAGCCAGTGCGGAACCGTTCAAAGTATGGCATAATTCTGTTTTCTTTTCGGCAGAACGGTAACGGCATTTCAGGCGATTAGCCTGATACGTATCGAAATTGGATACAGAACTTACTTCCAGCCAACGCTGTTGTGCTTCCGAATACACCTCAAAGTCAAAGCAAAGTGCAGCTGTAAAACTCATATCACCACCGCAAAGGCGGAGAATGCGATAGGGGAGTTCTAATTTCTTCAACAGGCCTTCTACATGGTCCAACATTTCCTGATGTGACTGTTTGGAATGTTCGGGTTTGTCAATGCGTACCAGTTCTACTTTTGAGAATTCGTGCAAACGGTTCAACCCACGTACGTCTTTGCCGTAAGATCCGGCTTCACGACGGAAACATTGAGTATATGCGCAATTCTTGATAGGCAATTGTTTTTCGTCCAAAATCACGTCACGATAGATATTGGTTACAGGAACTTCTGCGGTTGGAATCAAGTACAAATCATCTACTTCACAATGATACATTTGTCCTTCTTTGTCGGGAAGTTGTCCTGTTCCGTAGCCCGATGCGGTGTTTACTACCGTCGGTGGCATGATTTCTTCGTAACCGGAAGCGCGGGCTTCATCCAGGAAGAAATTGATTAATGCGCGTTGAAGACGTGCCCCTTTACCTTTATATACAGGAAAACCTGCCCCTGTGATTTTCACGCCCAGGTCAAAATCTATCAAGTCGTATTTTTTGGCAAGTTCCCAATGGGGAAGCGCATTCTTGGGGAGTTCGGTTTCCATACCGCCCATTTTTTCCACCACATTGTCTTCAGCGCTTACACCTTCGGGCACACTGTCATAAGGAACATTGGGAATGGTGTAAAGCAGGTTGGTCATGTCTTCCTGTGCTTTGTCCATTTCTGCTTGTAAAGCTTTGCTGGTTTCTTTGATTTCGGCTACACGTGCTTTAGCTGTTTCAGCATCTTCTTTCTTCCCTTCTTTCATCAGTTGCCCGATAGATTTGGAGAGCGAGTTCACTTCTGCCAGGTTTTTATCTAATTGATTCTGCGTGCTACGTCTTTTGTCATTGAATGCAAGCACTTGTTCTATCGTTGCTTTTGCATCTTTAAAATGCTTCTTTTCCAGTCCGCGGATTACCTCTTCCGTATTCTCTGTAATTTGTTTAATGGTAAGCATATCTTTTCAGTCTTTTTGATATTTCTTGAATTAATGGACAAAGATAGATAAAAAAATGGTAAGGTGTATGAGTTATTCGTTACTTTTGCATCCGGATTAGAAAATGAAAAGTAAGAAAGATGAATTATCTTGAGATAGCGGGCACTTTAATCGGTCTGCTTTATTTATGGTTTGAATATAGGGCGAGCATTTGGTTGTGGCCGGTCAGTGTCATTATGCCTGCCATTTATATAGTTGTTTATTATCAAGTAGGTCTGTATGCCGATTCTGTTATCAGTATCTATTATTTGTTGGCTGGAATTTATGGTTGGTGGATGTGGTTGCGCCATACGCCGGATAAAGGGGAGAAGCCTGTTTCCGGCACACCGTCTAAGCTGCTGTTGCCTATGTTTGTTGTGCTGCTTGTGGTGTTTGTGCTGATAGGGATTATTCTCGAAACTTGTACAGATAGTACGGTGCCCTGGTGGGATAGTTTTACAACAGCACTTAGTATTATTGCCATGTGGATGCTTGCACATAAATATGTGGAACAATGGTTGGCATGGCTGGTTGTTGATGCTGTTTCTTGTGGTATCTATATTTACAAAGATTTATATTTCACTTCTTTTTTGTATGGACTTTATGCGGTAATCGCTTGTTTCGGTTATTTGAAGTGGAAACAATTAATGAATTTATCTTATGAAAGAGTATAAATTACCGATAGGATGTGACGTGCCGGAAACAATTATTCTGGCTGATGGTGATTTCCCTTCCCATCCGTTGGCACTGGAGTGGTTGAGGCAGTGTCCTTATGTGGTTTGTTGTGACGGGGCAGCAAATACTTATATTCGTTCAGGTAGAATGCCGGAAGCCATTGTTGGCGATGGCGATTCTTTATTGCCGGATATTAAAGAGCGATATGCTTCGTTGATTCATAGTGAGGCAGAGCAGGAAACAAATGATTTGAGTAAGGCATTTCGCTTCTGCCTGTCACAGGAGAGGAAGCGTATTACTATCATGGGGGCTACAGGAAAAAGAGAAGATCATACAATAGGGAATGTCAGCTTGCTGGCGGATTATATGGAGCAGGCGGAGGTTAGTATGATGACTGATTATGGTATCTTTGTTCCCATAAGGGAGGACAGTATGTTTGAATCTTATATCGGTCAGCAGATTTCTGTTTTTAATATGAATAGTACGGCTTTATCTGCCGAAGGGTTGGCTTATCCTTTGTCTGTATTTACCAATTGGTGGCAAGGGACTTTGAATGAGGCATTGGCCAGGCATTTTATAATCCGGACTGAAGGTAAGGTCTTAGTGTTCAGGGTATTCTAAAAGAAAAGACTCTTCAAGGAATGAAGAGTCTTTCAATTTTTTTTATTTTGTAACTGATTATGCTTCTACAGCCGGAACAACAGAAACAGATCTTCTGTCATTGCGACCTACTTTGAAACATACTGTACCATCTACTAAAGCGAAAAGAGTATGGTCACGTCCCATACCGATGTTTTCACCCGGATGGAATTCTGTACCTCTCTGACGAACAATGATGTTACCTGCTTTACAAGCCTGTCCACCAAATATCTTAACGCCTAATCTCTTACTTGCTGATTCACGGCCGTTCTTAGAACTACCTACACCTTTTTTATGTGCCATTTCTTCTTAAATTTTAAATGATTAAGCAATAACTTGTTTAATAGTTAACTCTGTAAACTGCTGGCGGTGACCGTTCAGTTTTCTATAACCTTTTCTTCTCTTTTTGTGGAATACAAGTACTTTGTCGCCTTTTACCAGCGGAGATACTACTTCACAAACTACCTTGGCACCTTCTACAGTAGGAGCACCTACAGTTACTGTTCCATTGTTGTCTACCAACAATACTTTTTCAAATTCAACAGTTGCGCCGTTTTCTGCGTTCTGAATGTGGTGTACAAACAGTTTTTTGCCTTCTTCAGCTTTGAACTGCTGACCGTTAATTTCTACAATTACGTACATCTTTTTATAATATTAAACGGTTTTCTCCGTAAGGTGGAATGCATCACTGCCTTCACTTTTCTACCTCATCGGACTAAATCGGGCACAAAATTACTATATTTATTTATATCTGCAAAGAAAAACCATCTTCTTTTTTCTTGTACTCAATTTTTTTATTCATATTGCATTTTGTGGATGCGCGATTGTATAAATAAGGTTTGTGTGATTGTACTTTTATTTACCCCATTGTATAATATAGGCTATCAATACAATGATGCCTATAATGATAGAACAGACTAGCAACAGTCCCAAAAAGCAATACCAAAACATGATTATTGTACGGCAGAAGCTTTTCCACCAGGAAAGTCCGAACAGTTGGCGGTAATCCCAGACAAATAATATAAAGATTGCTTTGTAACTTAAATCAAAAATATCATTCAAATGTGCTGTTCCGGTAAATGGCAGGATCAGTAAAGAAATCCATAAGATTTGGCAGGCTATATAAACTTGTGCAAAAAAGTTTTCCGTCAGATTTAGTCTACGTCCGATAGAGGTCCGGCAGAAGCTTAACCGGGTGCTTATTGTAAAAAGAGGGAGCAGAGCAAGGATGCTGAAGGCTTTGTTGCCATGTATCCAACTTTTCATCAGGTTACCGACTGCAGAGAGAAAGCTATTTTCTGTGAAATAATTGTTAGTCATTTCGTTAAAGACATTTTTCATTTCACTTCCGGCTTCGCTCAAATCATTCCAGATATCTTGATCTTCATAGGGATTATCTTGTTGGGCCATGTTTGCCAATATGTTTTTTCTTATTTCCGATATGGTTGAGTCTTGTTTGTTGGCTTCTCTTCCTAAAGTGGCCATCCGTAAGCTATCTTGTCTTGCCAAAGTCGTACCAATTTCTTTCATCAGACCTCTCCAGTCATCAATCTCGCCGTTTTTTGCTTTTATTTTTTGTTTAAGCTCCTTTTTTATTTGTTTGCTTATTTCTTTTTTTAGCTCATTGGGGTCTTGATTGCTGGATTTTGCATCGATTTGTGCTTGTATTGATTCTGATAAACTGTGAGTTTGGGCCCACTGTGCACTGTCTGCATAAGTAATACTTTGTCCTAGATAATATTTGGTACAACTGTCTGATGTCTGTTCCTGTTGGTACTTGATGTCGTCCATCAGGCTGGCGATAGTAGGCTCTTCTTCCATTTCCTTTTCCGATAGTTTTATCGCTGCCGGGTCAATGAGTTGTACGCCCATGATGTATAGAGCAGCCAGAACGAACAAGGTTTGAAATGGTTTATAGTAATGTACACGTTTTCCCTTCAGATAATCCCGTATCATGTATCCTGGTCGGTAGAGTAGTTCTATCAGGTTACGGCTGAAACCATGGTCTATGTTAAAGAACCCACTTAAAATATTCTGAAAGGCATTTCGTATGGTAAAACGTGGCGTGTGGCGGTTTTGTCCGCAATGGGGACAATAATTTCCTTGAAACGTGTTTCCGCAGTTCTTACAGACGCAACATGTCGGATTCTCTTTTATTTCATGTTTCCCTCTTATTTGTTTTTGATGGAGCAGTTTGTAGAAGGCTACTATTTTTTTGGGAAAACAGGAAGAATAAAAGAACTTTTCCGGAAAATGTTTGTCTGGTTCGTAAGGGGTGAATTTATGAATTAATGGAAGTAACGAAAGATTGTCTAGTATTTGCCGATGTGGGTAGACCATCAGTTCTTCACGGGTTGTCATGCCATTGAGCACACCTACGAAGTCTACTTTGGCTGCTTGGGCGGTTTCTGCGTCCACTGTGCTGTCACCGATGTAGAGTGTTTCGCTTTTCCGGCGATGCAGCCGGCGTAGTGCTTTTTTTATACCTTGGGGATCTGGCTTGGCTTGCTTTACATCCTCTCCTCCGATAATAATGTCAAAAAAATCTTTCGGAAAATGTTGGTCTACCATTTCGCGGATACGAAAACGGAATTTAGTGGAAATGATACCTATTTGGGCACCTTGGCTTTTCAGTGTTTTCAGCACGGTAACCGTTTCAGGAAAAAAGAAAGTGTTGACAGTCATGTATGTATCTGCTTCCTTTACATATTCTTTTTTATATTCGGCTAATGTTTCGGGGGTAGTGATTCCGCTCAAAATACTGAATGAATCTTCCAGTGTTTTTCCAATGGTGCGTTTTATGGCTTCATCACTGATGCCCGTATGCCCATGGCGTTCCAGTACATTACGAAAGCAGATAACGATGCCGCGTGAAGAATCGGCTAGTGTGTAATCAAAATCAAAAAGGTATGTTGTGTATTTCATTCTTTCAAATTAAATTCATTTTAGTGTAATGAATATATTGTTCGCAAGGATCTTGTCAAGGACGGCCTCCACTTAACCAGTGTTTACGGTAATAATCTTCATTCAGGCTGCTGATTATGACTCCCCGGCTGGTACTGGCATGGATGAACTTATTATCTTTCAAATAAATACCTACATGACTGGCAATCCGTTTTTTTCTGCCGTTATGGAAGAATACCAAATCTCCTTCGCGCAAGTTTTTCTTACTTACTTTATGGCAATCTTGGGTACGTTGGTCATCCGAGTTACGTTTCAATTTTTTGTGGTATACCTTTTTATATAAATGTGAAGTCAGTCCGGAACAGTCCACTCCCCGTTTGCTGTTACCACCGCCACGGTAGGGGACTCCCAGCCATGCTGCTGATTCTACGTACAGTTGGTGATTGTCTTTCATGTCAATATCCATATTCAGACGGATGGAGGCACGCGCCAGTTCTTTGTAGTTATAACGCGGGGCAGAGGTACCGCATGAAACCAACAACATGGCCAGTGTACCTAATACCAGCAAATGGGATAGTAGTTTTTTCATTCTGTTACATTAAAATAGTCCTCTAATTCCTTTTCGGCGGAATTCCCTTTGTTGTCAATATCTCGGATAATCTTTCCGTTTTCCAACAGAGCGATGCGTGGGCATATATCTACTGTGTGGTTCAGATTATGGCTGGATACCAGTATGGTGGCTCCGGTTTCTTCATTATAAGCTTTCAGTAAATGCTTGATAATGGACTGCGAACTAGGGTCCAGAAAGTTGAACGGTTCATCTAGAACCAGTACCTGCGGTTGGTGCAGCATAGCCGAAATGATACCTATTTTCTGTTTGTTGCCTGCCGAATAGTTACGAATCAGTTTTTTTTGTCCGATGACTTCGCCATTCATAAAACGTTCAAACCTAGCGACACGTTTATCTACTTCTTCTTTTGTTAGTCCGTACATTTTTCCTACAAAGTAGAAATATTCTTCGGGGGTAAGATAATCTATCAGGAAACCTTCGTCAATGAAAGCTCCCGTTATATTTTTCCATTCCTCACTCCGGCTCACATCGATGTTTCCGATATGTACACTGCCTCCGTCGGCTTTCAGCAAGTCCAGCATCAGGCGGAACAGGGTCGTTTTTCCTGCTCCGTTATTGCCCACCAGTCCCAACATGTTACCGCTTTGAATGGAGTAATTTTCTATGTCTACAGCCACTTTTGGGCCAAAGTTCTTTTGTAATTGGTTTATTATGATATTCATACGCAATTCGTTTTAACGTGAGTCACGGAAGCCTTCCATATTCTCATAACGGCGCTTCATGAAACGGTTATAGATATTTTTTATCCAAATATTGTGGGTTGCAATCAGTAACAACCCTATAATCATCATGATGATGCAGGCTGTATCCTGTTCAAAGAAAGCTGTCAGAGCTTTGTTGATAATCAAGGGCAGGAAAAAAGCACATGAGATGATAATGGTCTGGAATAAGGAACTTCCCCGATTGCTTCGCATGACATTGGCGTTTAACGGGAGTGTCTTTTTATTGTACACAGCCAGTTGCAGCATCATGGCGAATACGAATCCTGCTGTAAACAGCATATAGGATAGAGCCATGAGGAAGGGTATCTTGCCCTTAGCTACAGGGATCATCATAATCAGGAAAGGGATGAACACGATGATGCAGTTCAGGTAATACTTGGCACGAAGCAAGTTATAGATAGATTCCTTACGGCTCATAAGACCATCCAGATAGTTGCCCTCAAAAGACATCACTTGCCCCAGGGTCATGATACTTAAAATGGCAAAATTGTATATGCAGATAAAATTTATCATTCCTGTTCCGTCATACACATCCGTGAAGGCAATCAGTGCCGAAAAAGCCAGCATGATGATAAATCCCATGCGGAATTGTGTCTTTACGGTTTTGTTACGGAAACACAGTTTTAGTTCCAGACGTAGATATTCACCTACGTCACCATAGCGGTCCAGGAATTTATATTCGGATACATGCTTCATCTTGGTGTCTTCCACTTTGGCTATTTCATTATAGATGAAGTGTAGCTGTAGCTTGCGATTTACTAGCAGAAGTAACAGAATGGCTGCTATGACACCTAGAAAGGCGAGTATGTTTCCTTCTATAAATCCTTCTCCCAAATTCATCATGAACGTGGAAACCGGGTTTCCTTCGGGAATAAATTCAGTTCCCGCTAATAATCCGTATACTCCGATCGGGAGAAGTATATAAAGCAGTTTCTCATTCAGTAAAGTTTTGCATATCAAATACCAATAACTGTTCATAACCATCAGAAGCCAAATGCCGCACAGATAGCATAGGATGCCCGTGAGTCCGTAGAAACGGATAATCGTAAGCAGAGCAAAAGGTATGATCAGGAAAAACCAGAAGAAATTGTAACTGCTGATTCCGGATTGTAGTAACAGGGTATCCACCAGCTTATTCTTTTTTACCGGCATAAGCAGATAGGGCTTGATCTCTTGCGACATGGCCGGTTGGAGCATGAAGCGTAACAGGAAATCAAGTATCAGAAGATAAATCAATCCTTGGTTCATAATATGGTAAGGTTCCATGCTGGGAAAGATATCTTCAAAAGCAAAGGACAGCATGACCCCGATAAAGATGAGGTATGCTGCCCAAAAAGCGACCATAAAGTAAATTAAAAACTTGGCGAAGCGGTTCCTGTCAAATGCAGGATTCCGCTTGGCCGCAAGTTTTTGATTCTGTCTTATAATAGATAGAAGCATAGGCTTGGATTATTTTGTTTCTTCCGAGGTCATGCTTACTTCTACACGGTTATTCTGCTCCAACAAGGCTTTGGTAAATTCTTGCAGATCTTTAGCGGTAATGCTGTTTACGGTATTTGTGTAGCCGGTGTTCATATCTGTTCCTTCCCAGAAATACTCACCCAGTATATTTACCCAATAACTGTTTTCTTTGGCATTTTCCTTGTATTTCTTCAGCATGAATTCTTTTACCTTGTTCAAATTTTCGGCAGACGGTCCTTGGTCGACAAACTGATTCAGTTCATTCAAAATGATATCCGTCATTTTGGCACGTTTGGCAGGATCGGTATCGAAATAGATTTGCAGAACCGCTTTCTCTTTTGGATATTTGGTCAGACTGCCGAATGCGCTTACTCCGTACGTACCGCCTTCTTTTTCACGCACACTTTCGGTATACATGATATTCAGTATCTGTGAAAGCATACTCATCATGATTTGGTTTTTCAGAGTATATGCACATTTACCATTGTTGATAACCAGTACAGAGGCTTTGGGCGTTTCCAGTTTTTTGCTGAAAATGTTCTTATAGTCGCCTTGGCGCATATCAATGTGATTGTCACGGAAGGTTTCCTTGCGGTTGACAGAAGGCAAAGCTCCCAGATAAGTTGCAATTAACGGCTCTACTTCTTCCGGTTTGATGTTTCCTACAAAGATGAAAGTAAAGTCGCTGGCGTCTTTGAAACGGTCTTTGTACATCTCCATAACTTTGGTATAGTCAATCTTGTCCACCATATCGGCTTTCATACGGATAGTACGCGGATGTCCCATATAGAGGGCTTTTTGCAACGTATCCTGTAAGGCAGTCATGGGGTTGGCCTCTTGATTTGCCAAAGATGCTTGCAGACGGTTCTTGAATGAGGTGAATGCATCATTGTCCATTCGTGGAGCCGTGAATGATAAATAGACTAATTGCATCAAGGTTTCAAAATCTTTGGGTGAGCAGCTTCCGCTCAGCCCCTCTGTATTGCCACCGACAGAAGCACTTACACTCGCTTTTTTACCTGCCAATACTTTCTCCAGATCAACATTGCTGAAGTTACCCAAACCGCCGATACTTGCCACATCATTCATGACATTGATATTGATAATTTCATCATTCGGGAACAAGGAACTGCCACCCGGACTGAAAGCTCTCATTCTGATTTCATCCGCTTTGAAATCGGTCGACTTTAAGATAACGCGTACTCCATTGGATAGAGTCAGGATAGTAGAACCGAACGGACCATTTTCCTGTTTTGTAATCTTTCCACCTTGGGGCTTTTCAGAAATCAAAGGTTCATCAGAAACTTTGTCTTCATAAGCAGTCAGTGTTTCAGCTTTTACCTTATTGACAGCAGCCAAAATTTCTTCCTTGGATGGAACTTTTAATCCTTCCTTTTCTGGGAAGAATACATTTACTACCAGATTGCTGTCGGTAACCAAGGCCGGGATCAGACTGTTTACCATTTCCACAGACAGGTTGGGGACGATCTGATTCATAATGGCATATTCATTTTCAATACCTGGAATCGGTTCGTTGTCAATGAAGTGGCGTACATATTCATCCACGTATGCACCGTTTTTCACTTTATTGCGTTCGTTGTATGCAGATTCCAGCATACGCAGATAATCCGCTTTGGCGCGGGCATATTCGGACGCGGTGAAACCAAATTTATGGACCCGTTCAATTTCGCGTACAATGGCAGTTATTGCACTGTCAATTCCATCTTCTTTGCTTGCTACTATTCCTGTAAAGGCATCTTTTGTTTTGGAAATCAGGAATTCTTGGTCGCTGACTTGAGCGAAGATGAAAGGAGGATTGGCTGTTTGGGTCAGTTCGTTCAGACGGGCGTTCAACATATTTTCTATCATGGATTTCATGTAGTTCACTACCAGATAATCCATGTTTCCCTTTTGTTCATTAGGAATAGCTTCATGTTTGTAGCATAAATAAGCTACTGGGTTTGCCTGTTCTTTATCTGTTTCTATTGCTACAATAGTTTCCTTATTGTCGGGAACTTGGAAGTATTCTCGTTCTGCCGGGTTTTCTGGCATTTTAATAGGAGAGAATATCTTCTTAATCTTTGCCTCAATCTTGTCTACATCTATATCGCCTACTACGACAATACCCTGTTGGTCCGGACGATACCATTTTTCATAATAATCGCGTAATGCCTGATAAGGGAAATTGTCTACTACTTCCATAATGCCGATGGGAAGCCTATAGGCATATTTACTTTCCGGATAAAGGGTAGGGAGGGCTTTTTCGTACATACGCATCATAGCGTTTGTGCTGGTACGCCATTCCTCATGAATCACACCGCGTTCGCTGTCTATTTCCTTAGGATCCAGTGTCAGGTCGTCGGCCCAGTCATGCAAAATCAGCAAACAAGAATCTACAACGCCGTCACGTATCACGGGAACATTGGAAATATTGTATACGGTTTCATCTATGCTGGTATAAGCATTCAGGTTTTCACCGAATTTCACCCCTATGCTTTCCAGATATTGGATGAGGGTTTTGTCGGGAAAGTTTTTAGTCCCGTTAAAGCACATGTGTTCTAAGAAGTGTGCCAAGCCTCGCTGGTTGTCTTCTTCCAAAATGGAACCTACTTTTTGAGCGATGTAGAAATCGGCTCTTTTTTCCGGGAGTTCGTTGTGACGGATGTAATAAGTCAATCCGTTGTCCAATTTACCGATGCGAACGTTAGGGTCCGTCGGGATGGGAGGCATTTGCTGTTGTGCAAAGCCCACCGACACGCTGCCTAGAATAATCCAGGCAGCTGCCATCTTCCTTAGAAAATGTGTCATAGTGTTTGTTGTGGGGTTAGTTTGTTTTTATTATAATAAGTCGTTGGCAGATAGGTATCTTTCTGCTTCTATGGCAGCCTTGCAGCCACTTCCGGCAGCAGTGATAGCCTGACGATAATGCGGGTCGGCCACATCACCGGCAGCGAACACACCGGGAACCTTCGTACGCGGAGTACCTGCTTCTGTTATAATGTAGCCTACTTCGTCTGTGTCCAAATAATCCTTGAAAATGTCTGAATTGGGTTTATGGCCGATAGCCAGAAAGAATCCGTCAATAGGCAAGTCATAACGTTCTTCGTTGCATTCACCCTGACGCTTTACCAAATGAACACCTTCTACGCCATTCTCTCCGTATAAGCCGACAGCGTTGTGTTCGAACAGTACCTTGATGTTAGGATGGTTCATAACACGTGCCTGCATAATCTTGGATGCGCGTAAGAACGGTTTGCGTACAATCAGGTAAACCTGTTTGGCCAGTCCTGCCAGATAGACAGCCTCCTCGCAAGCAGTGTCACCGCCACCTACTACAGCTACGGTTTTCTTGCGATAGAAGAAACCGTCGCAGGTGGCGCAGGCGCTTACACCCATTCCGGCATATTTCTGTTCGTCTTCCAAGCCTAGATATTTGGCGGTGGCACCTGTGGATATAATTACAGTTTCTGCCTCAATCACTTTTTCGTCATCAATGGTGATACGGTAAGGACGTTTGCTCAGGTCGGCGGAGGTTGCAATGCCATTGCGGATATCCGCGCCGAAGCGTTCTGCTTGTTTGCGCAAGTCCTCCATCAGTTGGGTACCGCTGATACCTTCGGGATATCCGGGGAAATTTTCCACCTCGGTAGTGATGGTCAACTGGCCTCCGGGCTGTAGACCTTCATATAAGACCGGGGCGATGTTGGCACGTCCTGTATAAATGGCGGCGGTGTAGCCGGCAGGACCTGAGCCGATGATAAGGCATTTAACTTTTTCTGTACTCATAATACTTATTTCTTTACTTAATTTAATTTGATGAATATTATATTATCTCTCTATCTTGAATTCTGCTTGTTATCGTAAGTCTATCACTTCGGCATTTGGGAATTTCTTTTTATCAAACTTGAATGTCGCATTGTCCAGCGGCTGGTTGGTTTGGTAAGAAGTGACGATAATCTCATTTGCCGATTTATTACTTTGTTCTACCTTTATATATAAAGGCTGATATGTTTGGGAAACGAACAAGGTGATGGATGTGATATCCTGTTTATTCTCCGGAGTCAGTATCACTTCAAACCCCTGTTTGCCGTTACGGCTTTTGATCCCTGTATACTTATAATTATATCCGCTTTTGTAAATGGATAACAGTGCATAAGGATTGATGGTTTGCAACTCTTCCGGGGTAGGATTGCTCACATTCACTTCTTCGCTGCTTTCCAGATAACTCCATTGCGTTGTTCCGTCAAACCAGCTTTGTATTCCGCCACTGTTCAGATAGAACCGGTTGCCTTTTAGCAATAAGGTTCCATTTCCTGTCCCTCCAAAGGTGGCACGGATGCCTCCGGCCTGTTGCAGGGCATTGGCGGTTTTGTCCAATATCTCCCGTGCCTGTTTGTCCTTTTGTGCGGATAGGCTGACTGAAAGGAAAAGGATTAATACCAGTAAATATGTTCTTTTCATTTTTATCATAACATTATTAAACAACTTATTGTTGCAGATTGTTCAATTTCATTTCCAGGTCTGTTTCATCCATGCAGAGTACGTCACGCGCCTTGCTTCCTTGAGTGGGGCCAACAATTCCAGCTTTTTCCAGTTGGTCCATGATACGTCCCGCACGGTTATAGCCGATAGAGAACTTGCGTTGGATTAATGAGGTAGAGCCTTGCTGGTGAATCACGACCAGTCTGGCTGCGTCTTCAAACATAGGGTCTAACCGGTTCATGTCTACTTCGCCAACGCTGCTTTCACTCTCTTCGCCTACATATTCGGGCAACATGAATGCGGTGGTGTATCCTTGTTGTTTACTGATGTAATTGGCTATTTTTTCCACTTCAGGAGTATCCACGAATGCACATTGCACACGTACCGGATCATTACCTTGCAAGTAAAGCATATCTCCCTTACCAATCAGCTGCTGTGCTCCCGAACGGTCCAGAATAGTACGTGAGTCCATCATGGCAGCTACACGGAAGGCAACACGTGCCGGGAAGTTAGCTTTGATAGTACCGGTAATAATGTTCGTTGTCGGACGCTGGGTCGCGATAATGGCATGTATGCCTACTGCACGTGCCAACTGGGCGATACGGCAGATAGGTAATTCCACTTCCTTACCCGCAGTCATAATCAGGTCACCGAACTCATCAATGATAATCACTATGTAAGGCATGAAGCGGTGTCCTTTTTCCGGATTCAACTGCCGGTTGATGAATTTCGCGTTATATTCCTTAATATTACGGCAACCGGCTTTACGCAGCAAGTCGTATCGGCTGTCCATCTCTATACATAGTGAGTTCAAGGTTTGTACCACTTTGGTAACATCGGTGATAATCGCGTCTTCTCCATCCGGCAGCTTGGCCAGAAAATGCTTCTCAATCGGAGCATAGATAGCGAACTCCACCTTCTTGGGGTCTACAATTACAAACTTAAGTTCTGCCGGATGCTTCTTATATAATAAAGAGGTCACGATGGCATTCAATCCTACGGACTTACCCTGTCCGGTAGCGCCGGCTACCAACATGTGGGGGGCTTTTGCCAAGTCCACCATAAAGACTTCGTTCGTAATGGTCTTGCCTAATGCCACAGGCAGCTCATAGGTGGTTTCTTGGAACTTTTTGCTGTTCAGGATGGATTTCATCGGTACAATGCGCGGATTGGCATTCGGAACCTCAATACCGATAGTGCCTTTGCCCGGTATCGGAGCAATGATGCGGATACCCAGTGCCGACAAACTTAATGCGATATCATCCTCCAAGTTCCTGATTTTAGAGATACGTACCCCCTCTGCCGGAGTAATTTCGTATAATGTGATGGTAGGACCTACACTTGCCTTGATGGAACTGATTTCAATACCGAAGCTACGTAAAACCTTGATGATGCGGTCTTTGTTGGCGTTTTGCTCTTCCATGTCAATATTAGGACCATCATCTTCATATTCATTTAGCAAATCCAGACTAGGGAATTTGTAGTTTTCCAAATCCAGACGAGGGTTGTATGGTGGAAGTACGGGACCTTTGTACGCCTCGTCTTCTTCATTTGTTTCTTCACTGATTGAAAAATCAGGTTCATCTGTATTTTCAACTTCCTCTTCTTCGTTTGTGTAGGCAGGTTCTTCTATCACTGCCGGTTCGGTAACCTGCTTGCTCTCAAAAGGGAAGGGCACTTGTTCTTCCACTTCCTCTTCTTTCTTTGTCGGTTGTTCTAATTCGAAATCTACGATAGCAGGACCGGGATTAGAGAATTCTTTCCTGGATTCTTCCTTCCGGGGAGCTTCTTTAATCGGATTTTCTTCAGTTGCAGAAATTGTTTGATCCTCTTTTTTCTTTCGTCTGAAGCTGGGACGCAGTGCTTTACGGATAACCAGTATGGTTTCGTTACTTAAATAGATAAAGAACAATAGTGCCGCTATGAACAGCAATAATCCCAAACCTGGAATCCCAATTTGTGAAATCAGCCAATTGCTTACATTATGTCCGTGCAATCCCCCCGGATAGATAAAACTATCCCCAAAGGTGCCGTCAAAAATAAATCCCAATGTGATAGAGAACCAGATGAGCAGGATAGAACAGGACATAAACCATTTCCAGATACGGAACTGGTAAGCTTTCATTAATTTCATACCCACTACGGCCAGGAATAAAATGATAAAATAAGCAGCTAAGCCGAAACATTCGTTTATAAGGAATTCGGCAAGTTGTGCACCGCGTGCTCCGGCGTAATTTTTTACATGATTGGCGGTTTGCATCAGTTCACCCGGCTGCTGATTATCCAAAATACTTTGGTCGGCGGCCCCCGTAAAGAAGAAAGAGGTAAATGCCAGTAACAGATAAACTGCAAAAATTACACTGATCAATCCGATTACAAAATGTGTGGTTTCGTTCTTTAAAAAAGCGGAGAATCGTTTGGTAGATACCTTTTTAGGCTCTGTCTCCTTATCTGATTTTTTCTTTGCCATAGGTCTTCGTTCTATTTATTATTTCGCAAATGTACATGAAAAACATTAATTATTGCCTTATTTAATCTCTTTTTTCTTAACTTTGCGATTCAATTTTAATGTTTATGGAAAAGTACAGTCAGGTGATATTTGACAAAAATACAGTAGAGTTTGTAACGGTAGCCGCCGAATTTTGTGGCTTTCTGGAACGTGCCCGTGATATGAAACGCTATGACTTTGTAGATACCGCCTTAAAAATACTTCCGTTGCTTTATTTGAAAGCGACTTTGTTGCCTCCGTGTGAGCCGATAGGAGAGGACGAACCCGAAACCTTCGTTACCGAAGAAGATTATGAACTGATACGTAGGGCTATAGCCGGTGTGTTAGGAGCCAAGGATGATTATCTGGAAGTGTTCTTGCCGGATATGGTGTACAGTGACACGCCCATCAAAAAATGTATTTCAGAGGATTTGGCAGATATCTATCAGGATTTGAAGGACTTTATCAGTGTGTTCCAACTGGGACTGAATGAGACGATGAACGATTCTCTAGTGGTCTGCAAGGAACATTTCAGAGAGTTTTGGGGACAACGGCTGGTAAACACTATGCGTGCTTTGCATGATGTGAAGTACAGCCCTGCCGATGATGGCGAGGAGGAAGAAATGGAAGATGAGAATTCATTATTATGAAACAAATAAAGAAAACGATTACTAAAGCCGAGATAGCAGCAATGCCCAAGGTGCTTTTTCCGGGACGCATCTTCGTGATTTATACCGAGAGTGAGGCCGAAAAAGCGGTAGCCTATTTGAAAGATCAACGCATAGTGGGAGTGGATACGGAAACACGCCCTTCTTTTAAACGCGGTACTACCCATAAGGTAGCTTTGTTGCAAATATCTACGCAAGATACCTGTTTCTTGTTTCGCCTGAACCGGATAGGTATGCCCGATTCTCTGCAAGAGTTTTTGATGAGTGATACCTTGAAGATAGGTTTGTCTCTGAAAGACGATTTTAACTCGTTGCGGAAACGTGAGGATGTGCATCCCGACCGGGGAAACTGGATAGAGTTACAGGACTATGTAGGACGATTCGGCATAGCTGACCGGAGTCTGCAAAAAATCTTCGCCAATTTGTTTGGCCAGAAGATTTCAAAAAGCCAGCGTCTTTCCAATTGGGAGGCGGAGGTGCTCAGCGAGGGACAGAAACTATATGCAGCCACGGATGCGTGGGCTTGTGTGGAAATTTACAATTGCCTGACGGAATTGGAACGTACGGGCGGTTATGAGATAACAGAGGAAGAACCAATAGAAACAACAGTAAATACAAATGGCTTATAAGAAAGTATACCTGAAACCGGGTAAGGAAGAGTCGTTAAAGCGTTTTCATCCGTGGGTATTCTCCGGAGCTATCCAGCGCATTGAGGGAGAACCCGAAGAAGGCGAGATAGTGGATGTGTACACTTCGAAGAAAGAGTTTATAGCTTGCGGGCATTTCCAGATAGGAAGTATTGCCGTGCGCGTGCTCTCTTTCAAGGAAGGTGAGATTGATCATGAATTTTGGAAGCATAAACTGGAAGTGGCATACGATTTGCGCCGCAGTTTGGGTTTGGCCGGTAATCCTGCAAACAATACTTACCGTCTGGTTCATGGCGAAGGAGACAACTTGCCGGGCTTGATTATTGATGTATATGATCATACAGCTGTGATGCAGGCACATTCGGCCGGAATGCATGTTTACCGTATGGAGATAGCCGATGCCTTGTCCGAGGTGATGGGGGATGTAGTCCGGAACATTTATTATAAATCAGAAACCACATTGCCTTTCAAGGCGGATTTGGGACCGGAGAATGGTTTTATCAAGGGGGGAAGCTCCGAAAACATAGCGATGGAATACGGCTTGAAATTCCATGTGGATTGGCTGAAAGGTCAGAAAACAGGCTTTTTTGTGGATCAGCGTGAGAACCGTCATTTGTTGGAGCGTTATGCCAAAGGGCGTAATGTATTGAATATGTTCTGCTATACAGGAGGCTTCTCTTTCTATGCCATGCGTGGAGGCGCGAATCTGGTACATTCGGTAGACAGTTCGGCAAAAGCTATTGATCTTACCAATATGAACGTGGAATTAAATTTTCCGGGTGATACCCGTCATAAGGCGTATGCTGAGGATGCTTTTAAATACCTGGATCGTATGGGGGATCAATATGATTTGATAATTCTTGACCCTCCTGCATTTGCCAAACACAAGGATGCTCTCCGCAATGCATTGCGCGGCTATACGAAATTGAACGCTAAAGCATTTGAGAAAATCAAACCGGGAGGCATTCTGTTTACTTTCTCTTGTTCGCAGGTGGTGGATAAGGTGAATTTCCGTAATGCGGTATTTACAGCTGCCGCACAAAGCGGACGTAGTGTGCGTATTCTGCATCAATTGACCCAGCCGGGAGATCATCCCGTAAATATTTACCATCCTGAAGGAGAGTATTTGAAAGGGCTGGTGCTGTATGTGGAATAATTTGATTGGTTTGTATAATCATATATAGTACAAAGGCGTTTTTACAGAATTTGAAACTGTAAAAGCGTCTTTAAAATTTAAATAATGTTAATTGAAAGCAAATAATTGTAGTGTTATTATGTTTGATAACATAAAACTACTTATCTTTGCACTGTGTTTTTCATGGTATTAGATTTAAGGTTAATGAAGATTGGGTGTCTGGGATAGATACCCTTCTTTTTTTATATATGATATAGGCCGTTTTTTAGGCTTCTTCTTCCTGAAAAAGAGATTTGCTCTGTTTTTTCTTCCACTTCTTACATTTTCTCTTTTGGGGTGACAGCCCTCTGTTGGTTCTTCTTCAATGCTGGCGGCATAGTTTGTTCTGCCTGGGTTTAAAGCTTTATATACGCTCTCCTAAGTCTTTTCGGGCTGATGATTAAGGGGATTTGTACGGTTATGTAGTACAGACTCCGGCAGTGGACTGTACAGTCGCCTATAGTAGACTGTATAGTCTATTCCAATCGTCTGTACAGTCCACTGCCGGAGTCTGTATTAGGTGGCTGGAAGAAAAAGCTTAATGTAACAGAAGAAAATGCTTAGATGACGGGTTATAACATCTTGGTAATTATAGTGTTGGTATAAACATGAAAGTAGTATAAATGGGTTGCCTCAATCATGAAGCTCACGGTGGCGCGTTATATAGAAACAGGAGGTGCTGAAGTAATTTCTGATATATTTTAACTGTGCCAGTACAGGATATAACTTTCGTGGCCGCAGATGGAACTTTTGTTGGTAGTGTGGGTTGATGAACCATAATTGTCTGTCGGTTATTTCGTATCCATACTTTTCAGCAAGTTGTTCAAAGGTGTCTATGGTCATGCGGCAGCGTTTGATGTCTGATAATTCTTCAATACATGATGGTGTTTCATGGAAACATCTGAGCAGAAACCGATAGAGTATACCGGGACATAAATGAATGAAAGGGAGAGAGGAGACGAACCGATTGTGGCAAATTTGCTGATGTCCGCCAAATGGCATTTGCCAAGACGGGAATCCCCAGAATATGATGCCTCCCTTAGCTAGAAGAGGAGAGAGGCAACGGAAGAATTCTTCTTTGTTACTGATGTGTTCAATAACATCGTGTATCAGGATGAGCTGGTAACGGGAAGCTGAGGAAAAGTTGAAGAAATCCGTTGTGGTGAATTCTCCTTTGTAGCCGGAGGCGGCGAAGAAGGTTTCTGCCTGGTGTATGCGACTGGCTGCACGGTCTATTCCTGTTACCTTGCAGCCTAGTTCGGCAAAGGGAAGCAGGTTGCCTCCTTCTCCGCAACCTATTTCCAGTATGTGAGTGGAAGGGCTGAGGGAGATAAATTGTTTCACATAGTCTATATAGAAACTACGGGACGTATTCGCCAGCTCGTTAAAATAACATTGTCTGTCTTTATGTCTTTTTTGCATGGTTGTTTTTTATCTTATAGATACAAGGATGGACAAAAGACTGCATGAAGTTTCCTTAATAATTCCAGCGCACCCCCAATTGCAGGTTGAAATGGAGCGGGTGTTTGTCACGTATGGTGTTTTTAAAGCTGCCGTCCTTGAAATAAAAAACTGTTCCGGGCTCTATGAAAGCACCTAGGGTGGGATTTATATTATATTGTATTCCCAATGCGGCGTGTATGGAGAATTGGAACGGTTTTATTTTCAGATTCTCTGTACTGGAATAGATTTTCTCTTTCTGAACGATGAAATCTTGTTCCAGTTTACCCGAAACGGATTTGTCTATTGTGCCTCCTCCTGTGGCATAAAAGGAAAAGGTGCGGGTGGTATAAAGCCGGCGGTCTAATTTCACAGACAAGCCTATGTAGTGGAGCTTTTGTCGTTTAACCCACTTGGAATCTTCTCCTATGGAACTCTCGGACGACAGATAGGTGTATTGCAGTCCCGCGCTGACCCCCCAGTGCCTGCTTATAGATTTACGGAGCGAAAGCTCAATGCTGACGGGGAGATTATAATGGGTATATTCTGTCATGGGCCGTCCCGTGTTGTCATTTGCTATTTGTAGTAGAGCTTCGTAAGCTTGTGCATCGGGAAAGTCCGATGGATATTCCTGCAAATAGTCTTTGAAGTCACTCCAATACATAATTTCATCCTTATGAGAACTCCCTATGTCTCCCCGGGAAAAAGTTTTGTTTATGAAGCCGGTACTTGCTCCGTTATTGCCGGCAGATATGGCAAGTGCCAAAGTATATCCGGAACGCTTATACGGTAATGCAAAGTGCTTGTGTCCGGAAGGGCGCTTGTGTACAGATTCTGTATCCCGGATTGTATCTTGTACCGGGGGCATACATTCTGTTTCTATATTATTTGCCGTATCGGTGTGGATACTTGTTTGGATTGGCGGCCTTGTCAAGGAAGCTGTCTTTGATTTGATCCTGTCCTGTAACAGTTTGTTTTCAGGCATAATGGAAGGGCTGCCTGTAATGCTTCTTGGCTGGTATGCCGGTAAGGATACAACAGGTGAGGCTGCTTTATGTATTTCTGTCTGTAAAAAATAAAAAGTAGTGGCAAAAGGTATGAATATCAAGAAGAAAACGGCTGCTATACGCATCGTTTTCATCCTTCTTCTCTTATGTAGATAGGGAGTGAAAAATTCCGTTTGAAAATGATTCCAATCATTTCCTGGGAGTGGCTTTTCGTATTCGTTAACCCGTTGTTTCAAGTGGTCTATCCACGGTTCTTCTTCCTGTTTCATAATGATTGTCGAGTTAAGTATTCTTTAATTTTCTGAGCAAGTATACATTTGGCGCGGTACAGTTGTGAGGAGGATGAATGTTCGTTAATGCCTAATGTCTTCGCAATCTCCTTATGAGGCATTTCCTCGAATACGGCCAAGTTCAGTATGGTGCGATAGCCTGTCGGTAATTCAGCTATGAATTTCATCAGGGTTTCAATAGGAATTGAAATCATATCTTCTTCGTCCACAGGTTGCATATTTTCTTCCAGGTCATCTACAGAAAGGAAAGAGCTGTTTTTCTGTTTGCGGAGATGGTGCAAGGAGGTGGTTACCATGATACGGGTGATCCAGGATCTGAATCCATGCAGGTCGGTGGCATGTAGCTGGCCGATGGCGGAAAACACTTTGACGAATCCATCGTGCATGACGTCCAGTGCCGAATCTTCGCCTACATAGCGATAGCACACTCCATACATTTGGCGGGAGAAGAGCCTGTATATGGTTTCCAAAGCTTCCCGCTTTCCGGCTTTACATCCCTCTATTAGTTCTGTGTCATTCATTCTTCTTTTGTCATGTTATTATATGAAGATACAGGAGAGGGTAAAAGACTGCATGGAAACAGAAGTTTTTCTGAAAATAAATGTAAAAAGAAGATAATTGTCTGCATTTGTTAGGTTAAAACAAAACAGATGAAAAATATGAGAATACAACTTTATGCAACACTGGCTTGCTTTCTTTTAACTTTGGTCACAACTTACGGGCAGGGCTGAAAACCTTATGTGGAAGCAGGGATGAATGATTGTATGGCGAACGTTTCATTGTTTATAATCCGTACTGCATATGGTCCGGAAGCGGAAAAGATAAATCTGCTTGCAGGATTGTTGCAGGAGGCAGGATTACAAGGCGAGATTAAGGTTGCCTGTGGAGTGGAAGCACTAGGTTGTTTGTTTGGGCTTAAGCACTATCAGTCAGTTATTTATGGATTTTCTATCAGCGGGGCAGACAGGAATATCAGCCTGTCAATACGCTGGATGGTAAAAAGATGGTTTTGAAAGAGAGGAAGCGACAGGGTAAAAATTGGTTGAAATGGTTGAAAAGTTGGTCATCCTTTGAAAAAGGGAAGGCCGGCTTTTCTTATTTTCCATCGGAGGATTTACATTTGTGGTATTTAAAACCTATAAAATGAATGATATGAAAGGAAAACAGGGTATGGTTTGTATGGGCTTGTTGCTGGTGCTCTCTTCTTGTCACACCGGTAAGCAAATCACAGCTTCTGGATTACAGCGGAAGGATTTTCAAACAGAAGTGAATGGACAGCATACCGATTTATTTACATTGAGCAACAAGCAGGGAATGGAGGTCTGTATCACAAACTATGGGGCACGGGTGGTTTCTATCCTTGTCCCCGACAGAAATGGAAAACGGGAGGATGTGGTGTGCGGATTTTCCACGATTACTGAATATATGGAGCAACGGCAGAATTTTGGTTCTACGGTGGGGCGTTATATAGGACGTATTCTGAATGCGCGTTTCACGCTGGATGGAGTAGAGTATAAGCTGGTCCCTAACAATGGGAAGTCCGGGCATATATCACATGGAGGGAATCCCGGCTTTGCCGATAGAATATGGAAAGTGGAGCAGGCAGATACACATAGGGTCCGTCTGTCTTATCTTTCTCCTGATGGAGAAAATGGTTTCCCCGGAAACCTGAAAGTGACGTTGGTCTATAGTCTTGGTGAGGATGATAATGCGTTGGATTTGACATACGAGGCAACTACGGATGCACCCACGGTACTTAATCTTTCCCATCATTCTTTTTTTAATATTTCGGGAAATTTTACGAAAAGCGTGGAGGACCAGCAACTTTGGGTAGACGCAGATCGTTTTACTCCATACGATGATAAGAAATGTGTTACAGGAGAATATCTTCAGGTGGCCGGTACTCCCCTTGATTTTCGTATGCCGCATGCTATCGGAGAATGTATAGATGCGGATCATCCCCAATTGAAGGTGGTAAACGGATATGATCATACTTGGGAATTGAATACGAAAGGAGATGATACAAGGCCGGCTGCCTGGGTGTATGATCCAGCAAGCGGGCGTAAGATGGAGATCTTCACCACCGAGCCGGGAATGCAAATTTATACCGGTAATGGACTGAAAGGAAAAATGACAGGTAAAAGGGGAATAGCTTATCCTTTCCGTTCGGCGGTATGTTTCGAAACGATGCATTTTCAAGATAGCCCCAACCAGCCCGGATTTCCTAGTACTGTACTCCGTCCGGGAGAGGTCTTTCGTAGTCATACGGTTTATAAGTTTGAATAATTGGTGCATCCGTCAACTGGCTGATGTGCCAATTAGCGGTGCTATATATGCCCATACGGTTATTGGTATATTGGTAAATTGACATGTCAGCAAATTTTTTTTTCATTTTGATGTAACGTTTCCCTACCTCTATGTGTCATACTGGTGAACATGGAACAAAATAGATTTGAAATAGAGGCAAAACGAATGCGGCCGGCTTTGTTAAGAATGGCTATCCGTTATTTGGAAGACTCCGACGAGGCAGAAGATGCAGTGCAAGATGCACTGTTGAAACTTTGGTTTCTTCGTGACCGTCTGGACCAATACCGCAGCGTGGATGCATTGGCTATTGTTATAACCAAGCATTTGTGCATCAACCGTCTGCGAGGCACTCGGATAGAGAAAGTCGATTTGGAGCAGGGCATCAGCATTGGTGGAGGTGAAAATCCTGAAATGAAACTGGTAGAGGAAGAGAATATGCAGGAGATACTGGAAGTAATAGGTACTTTGCCTGACTTGCAACAGTCTATTCTCCGCATGAAGCACCTGGAAGGTTTCGAAGTAGAGGAGATAGCCCGTCTCACAGGAAGTACGCCGGTGGCGGTACGAACCAATTTGTCGAGAGCTAGAAAAAGAGTAAAAGAACAATTTATGATACACAGTAAGGTATGGAATTAGATAAGAGGAATATAGAAGAATACATTAACCGTTTCCTGGAAGGGGAGACCACGAATGCCGAGGAGCAGGCTATTTATCGCTTCTTCCATACAGGGGATGTACCTTCTCATCTGATGGGATATGCTCCGATGTTTGCCTGGTATGAGGGAGGTATGCAGGGAGAACCGGGTATGTCGCAGCCAGACGGTCAGGAGGAGGTTGCCGGAGGGAAGAGATCGGAAAAGATACCGGTGGTTGGAAAAGAAGGCTTTTATCAGCGTATTCCGGTAGCTGTCTGGAGTGCCGGTATAGCGGCAATGATGGTCATTGCGCTGGGGTTAGGCTTGATTTTCTATTCGGAGAACCAAGCAGGCGGAAGTGGTGAATGGTCGTGCTACGAAGGTAGTTATGTGGAAGTGGGAGGCAAGCGAATTTCGGATGTGAAACAGATTATGCCTTGTATTATTGAAACACTGGAAGAGGCGGAACGGGTGGAGAAACTGGCTCAGGAGCGTGTGGAGGAAATTTGTCGTTCCGAGAAAGAGATAGAAGAAAAGGAATTATTGGTAAGCGAATAAAAAACATAAAAAAAATAAGATATGAAAACAAGATTTATTTTAGGAAGTGCATTGGCGGCTGTTTTGCTGATGTGGGGTGGAACAGGTAAGGTTATGGCCCAGAAGAATATTGATAAAATGGCGGCGGAACTGGAAAAACGGGATGATGTGGCTATCAATTCTGTAACGAAACGTGACCCTAAAACCCGCAAAGTGGTGAAGGTGGTGAAAAGTTTCTCGTTAAAGGATGAGAATATAGGTGCAAGGTTGATTGAGGCTTTCGAGAAGGATGAGGAATATGCCGAAACTGCCATCAAGGATATGCCGAAGGGAAGAGGCAAGGCGCAGAAAGCGAATTTTACGTTCATTTATAAGACGGATAATGAGAAACGTACTTACACCCTTAATGTCAAAGAAAGCGGAAGTGTAAGCATGACCGTCATTATCAGTCCGATGAAGGATGGGCAAGAAGTGGGTTCTGTTGTCCTTGACCCGGAATATTGGGATTCGTTCAATGAGCAGATGGCCGAATTAGGGAATAATCTAAGGGATTCCGGTATAGAGGTGCGCCAAATGAGTCGGGAAGAGATGGAGAAGATGCAGGAAACTATCCGCCAGTCATTGAAAGGACTGGATGCTTATGCCATAGCTGAATAGATGATGGCATTATTTTTCACGAACACAAGATAATAAAACACTCTCTTTTGGTTAGATTACAAAAACTTTTTAATTGTCTTGCCTTTCCGGAAGTTGTGAAACTGCCGGAAAGGCTTTGTTTTTTAAGATGAATCTCCATGAAAAATCGAATTGTTTTATATCTTTGCAAGTAATATAAAAAACACACATTAAAGAAGAAAGATGAAAAACGAAATTACCGGAATGAGACTCAGACTGATAGTCATGAACTTCTTGCAGTTTGCCGTATGGGGGGCTTATCTTACTTCCATGGGGACGTATTTGTTTAATATTGGCTTGGGGGCCAAGATAGGTCTGTTTTACGCCATGCAGGGGATTGTTTCCTTGTTTATGCCTGCCATAATGGGAATTATTGCCGACAGGTGGGTGCCTGCTCAAAAATTATATGGTTTCTGTCATTTTATGGCTGCCGTGTTTATGGTGGCTGCCGGGTGGTATGGCTATGTGGATGGTGAAGCGGTTAATTTCGGTACTTTGTTTACATTTTATTCTCTTAGTGTAGCTTTTTATATGCCAACATTGGCTTTGACAAATTCGGTAGCCTATACCGCACTGGATAAAGTAAAACTGGACCCTGTCATCGCTTTTCCTCCCATCCGTATTTTCGGAACGATTGGTTTCATCTGCTCCATGTTGCTGACGGATATCTTGGGATTCCAAAATAATTATATGCAGTTTTTTTCTTGTGCTTGCTTTGGAGTGATACTGGCGGTTTATGCGCTTACTTTGCCTGAGTGTCCTGTAAGTCGTGGTGGAGAACAGAAATCGTTGGTAGATGCTATGGGATTACGGGCGTTTACACTGTTCAAACAGAAAAAGATGGCTATTTTCTTTATATTTTCTATGTTGTTGGGGGTTTCTTTACAGATAACCAACGGTTTTGCCAATCCGTTTCTCAGCAGTTTCAAGGGAGTTCCGGAGTATGCCGATACGTTTGGAGTGAATCATGCCAATGCATTGATATCTTTGTCGCAGGTGTCGGAAACATTGTGTATCTTATTAATACCGTTTGTGTTGAAGCATTTCGGAATCAAGCGTGTTATGCTGATAGCCATGTTGGCATGGGTACTTCGTTTCGGATTGTTCGGACTGGGGAATCCTGGGCCGGGTGTCTGGATGTTTGTACTGTCCATGATTGTGTATGGGGTGGCTTTCGACTTCTTCAACATTTCTGGTTCGTTGTTTGTTAACAATGAAACTGATTTATCCATCCGTTCCAGTGCTCAGGGATTGTTCGTGATTATGACAAATGGTATTGGTGCTACGGTGGGAACGTTGGGAGCTCAGGCAGTGGTAAATCGTTTTGTTGATATGAACAGCAGTGCTCCGCAGATGGAGGGATGGAGCATGACATGGTTTGTCTTTGCGGGATATGCCTTGGCGGTTGCGGTATTGTTTGCTGTCATATTCAAGTATAAGCATCGTCCCGGGCAAGTTTGATAAATTATTTTTTGACCGTTTCCGATGTAGACGGGAATGGTGGAAGGAAAGTTAAATTATGGATGAAATAGAATTGAAGGTACATGATATGTCCTCTACATTGCAGCCGGCGGATGCATATGCGTTGGTGTTGGAAGAAGTGAACGGCAACCGTAAGCTGCCTATTATTATCGGTTCGTTGGAGGCGCAGGCTATTAAGGTGGTAATGATGGGCTATAAGATGCCCAGACCATTGACGCACGATCTTTTTCTGACGGTGACCAAAGAGTTGGGGACTGCTTTAAAGAAAGTATTGATATATAAGGTAAAGGATGGAGTCTATTATTCCTATCTGTTTTTGGAAAAGGAAGGTGAGGTATTTAAAATAGACTCACGTACTTCCGATGCGATTGCGTTGGCTATGCGTTGCGGGTGTCCTGTCTATACTACTGATGAGATTATGGAAAGTGAGCAATTGCATGAAGTTGGGAGTACGGCATTTTCTGTCAATGTAAATACAGTTGATGTGGTGATGCTGAAAGAAGCATTGTCAAAGGCTATAGAAGAAGAGAATTATGAGCAGGCATCCCGTTTGCGTGATGAGATAAAACGACGGGAACAAGAGGAGGAGAATACAATAGCTTGATATATAAATTGAAAAAACAAGAAGAACTATGCATGTTTTTTATACCCCTGATATAGCGAGTAACCTTGAGCTTCCGGAAGAGGAAGCAGGACATTGTTTACGGGTTTTGCGCCTTTCCATAGGCGATGAGATTATGTTGACCGATGGGAAAGGTTGTTTTTACAAAGCTGTAATCAGTGCTGCAAGCGGTAAACGTTGCCAAGTGAAGGTAACGGAAACGATTCCGCAGGAAAAAGGGTGGAACGGCTGGTTGCATATTGCCATGGCTCCCACTAAAAATATGGATCGTACTGAATGGTTTACAGAGAAAGCGACTGAAATAGGCTTTGATGAACTGTCTTTCCTGAACTGCCGTTATTCCGAACGGAAAGTAATCAAGAAGGAACGTATTGAAAAGATTCTGGTATCGGCAGTGAAACAATCGTTGAAGGCGACTATGCCGGTGCTGAATGAAATGACGGACTTTAATAAGTTTGTTTCACGGGATTTTAAAGGGCAGAAGTTCATCGCCCATTGCTATGAAGGGGAAAAACCTTTGTTGAAAGATATATTGCGTTCCGGAGAAGATGCTTTGGTGATGATAGGTCCGGAAGGAGATTTTAGCGAGGAAGAAGTGGCTAAGGCTATAGCGGCGGGTTTTCAGCCTGTCAGTTTGGGAAAGTCCCGTCTTCGCACGGAAACAGCTGCATTGGTAGCCTGTCATACGCTGAATTTATTAAACCAAAAATAAGAATATGAGAAAAGGTATTTGGGGATTTGCACTCGTAGCGATAGTGCTGCTTATGGCTTCTTGTTCGTCTGAAAGTGAGTATGCCAACGCTATTCCTAAGGATGCGGCAATGGTTATGTCATTCGATTTCAAGACGATGGCGGAGAAGAGCGGCATAAACGGTAAAGGAGGAGAAAAGGTTGTGGCCAAACTGACGGACGCATTGAAAAGCGGTTTGGAGGGTGAAGCTTACAAGACTGCCGAGAAGATTATTCAAAATCCGTCTGAATCGGGCTTGTCTTTTACCGATAAGGTGTATATGTTCATCACTCCTCATTCTAATGCTTTTGCTTTATTGGCGAAAGTGGATGATGAAGGTAAAGTGGAAGCTTTGCTGGAGGCATTAAAGAATGAGCAGATATGTACGGAGTTGAAAAGTGAAAGCGGATGTACATGGACACAGATGGGTACGGCGCTGTGCGCTTTTAATAAGGGGACTTTCTTATTGATGGGTAGTAATAAAGGAGATGCCCTCAGTTTGAAAGGAAGTTTGCTTTCATTGATGCGTCAGGATGCTGAAAACAGCTACGTAAAGACTACAGACTTTGGTAAGTTGGCTTCGGCAAAAGGTGAAGTCGTTACAGTGATGAATATGTCGTTCATTCCTAATGATATTACCATGCAGATGCGTATGGGAATGCCTGCCGATTTGAAACTGGAAGATATCAAATATCTGGTTTCCGCCACTTTCGAAAAAGGCAAAATTGTAGTGGACGTGGAGACTTTGATTGAAAACAAGGATTTGATTGCTATGTATGAAAAACAGTCGGCTGCTTCCTCATGTATTAAAGGAGCCTGTTTAGAGTATTTCCCTGCCAATACGTTGGTTTGGGCAGGAGGTAATATCAATGGAAAGGGTATTTATGATTTGCTTTGCGAAAATCCTACCATCAGGCAAGCGTTGGATAATCCGATGTTACCAATAGATATTGAAGGTATATTCTCTTCTATTCATGGAGATGTTGCGGTTGGCTATAATTCCTTGTCGAATAATGACTTGCTGATTTATGCTGATGTAACGAATAAAGACTTTTTGCAGTCCTTCGAAGACCTGAAACCTTTGTTGGCTATGACCGGTGGGCAGATGCAGTTGAACTCTACGGGTAAAGACCAATACGAGTTCCGTATGTATCGCCAAAGCATTTGGTTTGGTGTGAAGGACAATCTGCTTTATATCTCGAATAATGAAAGACTGGCAGATGAGGCAGGCCGCCGTTACGGAGTTTCTTTGCAGAATACTCCTTGGGCCGGACAGGTGACAAAGAACCGTTTCTTTATGGCGTTCAATGCGGCGCAGTTGGTGAAGGATGTTCAGGAGAATCCCCGGTTAAGCCGTATGCTGGGCAGCGATGCCGCCATGTTCAATGCCATCCTGGGACCTTGCGACTATATGGATGTGATGGCTCCCGATTGGAAAAGCGCCCAAATGAATATTGTTATGAAAGATAAAGAGGTCAACGTGCTACAGTTGATTGTACGTGGATTGGAGAATTTATGAACACTATAGAATTACAACAGACCCTCCCTGCCGTTTTTGCAGGGAGGGATTCTATTATATCTGATGTCTGGCATCAGTCGTTGACTCTGAAGCGTGGAGAAGCTTATTTGGTGGAGGCAGCGTCCGGTACAGGAAAGTCATCGCTTTGCAGCTACATATACGGATACCGTAACGACTATCAAGGTATCATCTGTTTTGACGGGAAAAATATCCGTACGCTTTCGGTGCGCGACTGGGTGGAGATTCGGAAATGTTCCATCAGTATGTTGTTTCAGGAATTACGTTTGTTTACAGAACTGACAGCGTGGGAGAATGTGCAGTTGAAGAATTCGCTGACCGGATTTAAATCTAAGAAAGAAATCAAGGCTTGGTTTGAACAGTTCGGCATTGCCGATAAATGGGATACGCCAATAGCTAAAATGTCTTTCGGACAACAGCAGCGTGTTGCGTTGGTCCGCGCCCTTTGCCAACCTTTTGATTTTATTTTTCTGGATGAACCTATCAGCCATCTGGATGAGGAGAATGGACGGATTATGTCCCGGATATTGGTGGAGGAAGCGGATAGACAGGGGGCAGGTATCATTGTGACCTCTATCGGCAAGCATTTGGAGTTGAACTACACAAAAACGTTGAAGCTATGAGGTTGGTCTGGAAATTATTACGTCAGCATATCAGCTTTTCACAATTGGCGGGTTTTTTCTTTGCCAATCTGTGCGGTATGGTCATTGTGTTGCTGAGTGTTCAGTTTTATAAAGATGTGTTGCCGGTTTTTACAGAAGGTGACAGTTTCATGAAGAAAGACTATGTGATAGTAAGCAAGAAAGTGAGCACATTGGGTTCTTTTGTCGGTAAAAGCAAGACTTTTTCCGAACAAGACATTGCTGAAATCAGCGAACAGCCGTTTACCAAAGGGGTAGGGGCTTTTATCCCTTCCCAATTTAAAGTGTCGGCAGGCATGGGGATGGAGAACGTGGGATTGCATATGTCTACAGCCATGTTCTTTGAGTCTGTTCCCGATGAGTATGTGGATGTGAACCTGGATAAATGGGAGTTTGATGAATATGAACGGGTCGTTCCTATTATCATCCCCCGTAATTATCTGAATCTGTATAACTTCGGTTTTGCACAAAGCCGGAGCCTGCCGCAATTGTCGGAAGGGGTGATGGGTATGGTTAATTTGGATATACGTATTACCGGTGTGGGGCGTACGGAAAACTTTAAAGGAAAAATAGTTGGTTTCTCTAATCGTCTGAATACGATTCTTGTTCCGGAAACATTTATGACGTGGGCCAACAATGAGTTTGCCCCGGGGCAGAAAAGCGAACCGTCACGACTGATTGTTGAAGTGAACAATCCTACGGACGACCGTATTGCCAAGTTCTTTAAAGACAAGGGATATGATACGGAAGATGACAAGTTGGATGCGGGAAAGACTACCTGGTTCTTGAAAGTGATTATAGGAATTGTGCTTTCTGTAGGTTTGCTTATCAGTGTGCTCTCTTTCTATATTTTGATGCTCAGTATTTATTTGTTGCTGCAAAAGAATACATCCAAGTTAGAGAATCTGTTATTGATAGGTTACAGTCCGGCTAAGGTGGCGCTCCCTTATCAAATGCTGACATTGGCACTCAATGCTGTGGTGCTGTTTTTATCAGTGGGAATTGTGATTTATGTGCGGAGTAACTATATGGATATGATAGGAAAGTTATTCCCACAATTGGAAGAAGGAAATTTAGGACCGGCCTTGGTTATAGGTGTTTTGCTTTTTGTGGGTGTATCCTTATTTAATATAGTAGCGGTACGTCGTAAAGTGGCATCTATATGGATGCATAAAGGTTGATAATAGTTATGGTATCTCAGACAGAATTTACGCTTCGTCCCCGTACCAGGGGATTTCACCTGATTACTGATGAAGTGGTGCGCAATTTGCCGCCACTTCCCCAAACAGGTTTGCTTTATTTGTTCATCAAACATACTAGTGCGGCATTAAGTATCAATGAAAATGCCGATCCGGATGTCCGTACGGATATGGAATCTATTTTTAATCATTTGATAAAGGAACGTGAGCCTTATTACGAACATACTTTAGAAGGTTGGGATGACATGCCTGCTCATGCAAAAGCAACAATTATAGGCGTCAGCCTCACTATTCCTATTACAGAAGGTCGGTTGAATATGGGTATTTGGCAGGGAATTTACCTTTGTGAGTTCCGCAACCATGGAGGTGGTCGTAAAATTGTAGCTACTGTAATGGGGGAATAACTTTTTCAGATGTTCATCCGGGTTATTATTTATTTAAAAAAATAGATTAATTCCACTTTAATCAGAACTCTTTTTTTAACTTTGTACCAATTCTTGAAAACAGATGAAAATTCATTTGAAAACAAGAAGGAACATATATAATTAAGAGCGTTTGGGACACTGTTGTTATTATTTGTGCAGCTGGTATGGGGATACCTCTAAGGCAGATAAAATATTAAGCAGGTCCCACGTCTTTTTTATGTCTGTACCATAAAAATGAACGGATAAAACTAGCCTGAGTGATGAAAATTATTGTTTGGAATTCGCAGGATAAATGTGTGGCTGATTATCATAAATTGATAAGAGGCTGCGATGTGTTGTGCCTGTTGGATTGCGGGCAATGGACGGTTCCGGTGTATGCACTTCAGATACAGAATGGTCTGTTTCACTGGAAAGATGAGCATGAAGGCCTTTCCTATGATATATTTTATTGCTTGGAGAAGGTGGCGTTTATATGTCGGGATGGTTTGTACAGCGGAGAATCTGTTCTATATAGCATTCATTCCAATATAGGATCTTTGGTAGGTATTCGTTTGCAGGATGATTTTTGGCTGTTTGCCAACCATGAGTCTAATCGGAGCAATGCCTGTCATATAGGTGAGTTTTATTTGCGTGAAATCTCAGATCGTTTCAGAAAGGCAGCTTTTGTAGCCGATTTTAAGGAAAAGTCTTATTCTTGGGCACAGGAAACGATAGGTGGATTATATTGTATCGCTCCTCCCAAAGGATACCATCCGCATACCATCAATTATTTATTTACCATTCATGTGGCCTGTACGGATTTCTATTTGTTGGAAGGCTATAGTAGGGCTTCCAATCAGCCTACTTTCTTTAAATTGGAAATTTAATATGTTCCGGATTGTAATTTTTCACTTTTTCCTTTGATAATAAAAGAATTAGTGTATATTTGCACATGAACAGTAACATTTTATAAGGAATTTACGTTATGGGCAGAGAACTTATATTTGACCGGTTTTCGCAGCAGGCTCTTCAGACCTTGCACCGGTATCGTGCCGTTATGTTCAGTCCTACGATGCTCATGTCTTTGGTTGTTTACCTATGATTTTTTTATCCTTAATTCTTACACATTAACATGAGTTTACTATGGACAACAGACCGACTATCGCTGAAGTACAAGAATGGGTACTGAAGCTTTATAACACGTGTGAACAAACCATCACTAGTGAGGAACGTAAAGAACAGCATAAATATGCCGTTATGGTACAACGGCCACAGGACAAAAAGTTCCTGGTGAAGATGCTGGACGAATCTTCTCAAATTCGTGATCGTAAGAAATTGGCAGAACGTATCAAGAAGCTGATAGACCGTTATGGTGTACCTGAGTTCTTGAATAAGCGTGATGCTTTCCTTTTTAAAATGTACCAGGCTTTTGGCCACCATTTTGATTTTATTGCCATACCAATCATAAAGAAGCGCCTTCGTATGGATACTTCTAAAGTGATTCTGGATGAGGCGCGTCCTAAATTAACAGCCCATCTGGCTGCCCGTTTTAAGCAAAAGATTGGTCAGAATGTAAATTTGCTGGGTGAGGTCGTATTAGGAAACGGAGAAGCAGACCATCGTTATTTCCATTATTTAGAAGCTTTGGAGGCTCCCGATATCAATTATATCTCCGTGAAAATATCGGGTATCTACGCACAGACCCATGCGCTGAATTATGAAGAAAGTTTTCCGGAACTGGTGAAACGTATGTGTGCGCTATATCAGAAAGCGATTGACTTTCCTTACGTAGATGAGAATGGTGTAAAACGTTCCAAGTTTGTCAATTTGGATATGGAGGAGTATAAAGATGCTCACTTTACATTGCGCTTGTTTAAAGAAGTGTTGAGCAGACCGGAATTTAAAAACTATTCGGCAGGTATTGTTGTACAGGCTTATCTGCCCGATGCGTATGAATTTCAGACTGAATTGTTGGACTTTGCCAAAGCGCGTATGGCTGATGGCGGTGCGCCATTGAAAATGCGGTTGGTAAAAGGTTGTAATCTGGAAATGGAAACGGTTATCTCTTCTCTTCGTGGCTGGCCTAATCCAGTGAGGACATCGAAAACAGAAGTCGATGCCAATTATTTGCATATTCTGGAACGGGCTTTGTTACCGGAGAATGCAAAAGCCTTGCATGTGGGGGTCGCTTCTCATAATTTGTTCACTATTGCATACGCCTATCTGTTGAGTCGGAAGCTGGGAAGCGCGGAGTACATGACTTTTGAGATGTTGGAAGGTATGGCTGATCATGTATGGCGTGCCCAATCCCAATTGGGAAATCATGTGATTTTATATGCACCGGTGGTAAAAGATGAGCATTTCCTGAATGCAGTATCTTACTTGGTCCGTCGTATGGATGAAAATACGGCTCCGGACAACTTTCTGACCCATTCGTTCAATTTGAAGCCGGGTACGGATACTTGGCGCTTCTTGCAGAACCAGTTTGAGGAAGCTTATAAGATGAAAGATGTTATTACGCATATTCCTACCCGTACACAAAACCGCTTGCATCGTTATACTCCCGTTCCACCAGCTGATGTAATGAAGAATGAACCTGATACTGATTTTGATTTGGCTCAGAACCAGGAGTGGGTTCGGAATATTTTTGCGAAGTGGAAGAAGTCACCGGCGGATTCACCTGAAATCATTCCTTTGCAGATAGGAGCTGAAACGGTGGTTTGTGAGAAGCGTCATAAATATATGGACCGTTGTCAGGATGATGAAGTTTGTGTATGTGAAATGTCACAAGCTGATGCCGGACAGGTGATGAAAATTTTGGAAATAGCCGAAAAAGATCCTGCCGGATGGAGAAAGACCACATTGCAGGAACGGCATAAAATAATGTATGAAGCTGCCAACAGACTGGGTGAGATGCGTGGTGATTTGATAGGTTGTATGTGTGCTGTGACAGGGAAGACAGTGGTGGAAGGCGATGTGGAGGTATCGGAGGGGATCGATTATGCTCGTTTTTATACCACTAGCATGAAGCAGTTTGCAGAATTGCCGGATGTGGATATTGCTCCTAAAGGGACTATTTTGGTTATTTCTCCGTGGAACTTTCCGTGTGCCATACCTATTGGTGGTATTGTGGCAGGACTGGCAGGAGGAAATACTGTGATTCTGAAACCGGCTACTGTTGCCGCTCCTGTGGCATGGTTGTTTGCCAAGGCATTTTGGGATGCAGGTGTGCCTAAAGAGGCTTTGCAGGTTGTCATTACAGACCGTGAGGCATTAAAGGTATTGACTACTGCTCCGGCTGTCAAACATATTATTCTGACAGGAGGGACAGACACTGCCCAAAATATTGCACGCAGTAATCCGGCTACTCCATTGTCGGCAGAAACCGGTGGTAAGAATGCAATTATCTTGACAGCTTCCGGTGACCGTGACCATGCTATTATGAATATTGTGGCTTCTGCTTTTGGCAATGCCGGTCAAAAATGTTCCGCATGTTCTTTATTGCTGGTAGAACGCTCGGTCTATGAGGACAAGAACTTTCAAGATAAGTTGAAAGATGCCGCAACTAGTATGAAGGTGGGTAGTGTATGGAATCCTGGGAATGTGGTAGGTCCGATGATTACCAATAAGAATGATAAATTATTGAAAGCTCTGGAACTGGAAAAAGGGGAGTCTTGGCTGGTTCCACCTCGTTTTCTTGATAAGCATAAATATGTATTGGCTCCTACAGTGAAGTGGGGGGTACGTCCCGGCAACTATTCATTCAGAACGGAATTGTTCGGTCCGATGCTGAGCGTGGTTTGCATTGAGAATTTGCAGCAAGGCATTGATTTGGTAAACAGTTTGGAATATGGTTTGACTTCGGGCTTACAGAGTCTGGATGAAGGCGAACAGAAATTGTGGAAAGATTTAATTATGGCAGGTAACCTTTACATCAATCGTGGTATAACGGGGGCCATTGTAAATCGTCAGCCGTTCGGTGGAATGAAATTGTCGGCTTTTGGTGGAGGTGTGAAGGCGGGTGGTCCTAACTATTGTGCTTGTTTTGTAAATATTGCAGATAAGCTAGGCAGTACCACCGACTATACACAAAGTTATGTGAAGGCATACGAGCAGGAATTTGCGCATGCTCGTGATGTCAATAATCTGTATGGCGAGCAAAATGCATTCCGCTATCTGCCTTTAAAGAATATGGTTTTGCGTCTTTTCCCGGGAGATAACAATGAAGATGCAAAGATGATTGCTTTGGCTGCCAGAATTTGTCATACTCCATTGAGTATTAGTTTTGAACCTGGTGATGACCGTACCGCTGCATTGGCTTCTTTGGGATGTCCTTTAAAAGAAGAAGCGTTGGCCGGATTCCTGAAATCAATGAAGAATTATGAACGTATCCGCACTTGTGGGGCTGATATTCCGATGGAAATGTACGAGGAAGCTGCACGTATTGATAAGTATATTGCTACAGCTAAACCGGTGAAAGACGGACGTGTGGAATTGATTCATTACATCAAGGAGCAAAGTATTTCATTTGAATATCATCGTTATGGTAGTATTCTGGAGGTGCCGCCGGTAGAATAACTGTTTATATTATCGGGCGGAAACGTTACTTGGTGGAATGAATATTTTTTCGATCCTCCTTGTTTGTCGGATAAAGCAGATTTGTGTAAAAAACTTAGAAATAAGTAAGAAGGATAATATGGTGTAAAAGCAGTCCGGCATATGGATGAATATCTGTGCCGGACTACTTTTTTATATTGTGGCGGAAGAAATGGAACTTTTGATAAACCTTTCGGACACACGCTTGTTTATGATAAGTTCATGTTTTTGACATGAGTAACATAAATCTATTGCAAAGACTAATGAAAGAAAATAGACCTCCTTTTTTGCCGTTTTCGCAATCTTGCTTTAATTATTTTAAAGTAAGGGGCTTTATTGGATTTTCGGAATTGTGTATCAGAACATTTCATCCTGATTCACAAAGATATATATGTCCCTATTTGCCCGATGCGCATATCTTGGAGTTCCGGCTTCCGGCAGCGACTATAGAGTGTGTTATCAATAAACAAGGTATATGCATTGAGGCTATCATGTTTACCGATTAGTAAGTGCTTAATCTTCCTTTTTCATTTCTTAATAATTAAGCCAAAGCTTGAATGAAGAAAGTTTTTCTTCACTGATGGTGATTTGGGCTTTGTAAGGAGGAAGGACACTGACTACTATCTTGCCATTAAAATAAGGTTCGGCATGGTCTATGGAAGCAATGCTGATAATAATCTGACGGTTGGCGCGAAAGAACTGTTCTGGGTCCAACTGTTCCATTAATTTATTCAGAGACAGGTCGATTATGTGTTCTTGTCCTTTTTGGGTGACGGCAAAAGTTATTTTATTTTCAGAATAGAAATAGGCTATGTCCGTTACTTGAAGAGACCAGAAACGGTCGGCTCCATAAATAAGGAAGCGTGTACGGTAACGTCTTTCTTTATGTTGCAGGGTATCCAGCAATGTATCCAGATATTCTTGGGGGCGGGAGATTCCTTTGTTTTGTAAAGTTTCGTATTTGATGATGGCATCGAGCAGACGTGTTTCGTCGATGGGTTTCAGTATATAATCTATGCTATTTACTGTAAATGCGCGGATGGCATATTGGTCGTAGGCAGTTGTAAAAATAATTATAGAGGAAGGATGCACGGCCGAAAGGAAATCGAATGCGTTTCCATCTGCCAATTGGATATCGAGGAAGATCAGGTCGGGTTGTGGATTATCTTTAAACCAAGCCACAGCTTCGTCCACACTGCCTGGTATAATGGTCAGTGTCCATTGCGGGCGCAGACGGGTAATCATGGAATGTAACAAACGTGCTGCTGGCACTTCATCTTCTATAATGATTGCGTTTAGTTTATTCATATGCTAAAGGTACTTTTACGGTAAACAAATTGTTTGCTTTAGTGACAATGATTCCTTCGCCGAGCAGTAGTTTGCAACGGTTGGAAAGATTATTCAATCCTACTCCCGAAGAGGTGTCATTACTCTTTTTAGGTTGGATAGGGTTACTTACTGTCAGGTAATAATTTTCAATTTCTATATTAATTTGCATAGGCTTGTTTGAGGTGATGGAATTATGCTTGATGACATTTTCTACCAGCAGTTGCAAAGTTAGTGGCGGGAGCATGGCTTCAGGATAGTCTTCGGGAAGATGACATTTGTAACTGATGCAATTTCCTAATCGGACTTCGTGAAGAAAGAGGTAGGATTTCATAAATTCCAATTCTTCGCTTAAAGGTACCAAGACTTTATCTTGACTTTGAAGGACATAGCGGTAAACGCTGGACAGATGTTTAGTGAAGCGGACTGCATTGGCGGGATTGTATTCTATTTCTGCAATCAGCGTGTTAAGACTGTTGAACAGAAAGTGTGGATTGAGTTGGTTTTGCAGGGCGGTGTAACGGGCTGTGTTATTTTCTTTTTGAAGTTCGGCAGCTTCTTGTTGCAGTTTTAATGTGTTCTGAATAGAACGGTTAGATAAAAGTAGTCCTACAATAACTAACTCCACCAACCATACCAGAAAGAGGATGCGCCAGCCGCCATTTGGGAAAATAAATATGTTGTAGGAACCTACCAGAAGTTTTCCGACAATCAATAAACTATAATTCAAAAGAAAGAACAGAAGAGTTACGGCTATATAAATGGTAATAATTTTCCAACGTTTGCGGATATTCAATGCATATTGACTGTTTAGCCAGGAACTGAGCCGCAACGTTGAGTAGCCAAGAATATTGAAGGCTGTGATGAAGAAGATAAAAGCACCTTTGGAAAATAGCATATCTGCCACATGGGGTGACAAATCGGAATAATTGGCTAGAAGAAGATAGGAAAATGCTCCTAGTCCGGAGAATAAAAGGCCATATAATGTAACATTCCATTTCATGTGAACAAAGCTACAATATTTTACAGAATAATCATAGACTGGAGAGGTGTTAAATTAATATTTTCCATTCACTATAGGTACGGATAAATTCCGTTCCTTGGTGAATGGAAGAATATGCTTTTCATGATGGTTGGTTTTATCTAATATTTGTTTAAAGCTTTCAGCAATGCGGAATAGTGTCCTTGTGCAGAAACTTTGGCTTGTACATAGTTGGTTTGTGAAATCTGCCGATAGTTTTGTGCCTCTATCATTTCCACTATTGATACTTTCCCTTCTGTATATCTTTCCAATGCCATTTGTTCGTTTTTGCGGGCTTTTTCCAATGAGTTTCTAGTTAATTGTACTTGTTCCATTGCTTGAGACAAGGATACACGGGCTGTCTGCACTTCCAGATTTACATGGTCACTTACTTGGTGCAGATTATCAGTCGCGGCACCGATCTGGAAAGAGGCTGCCCGTAAGGGGGGAGAAACGATGCGTGTCAAAGTTCGGTCGGTCTGAAAATATCTGATTGCTTTGGTTTTCAAAGCGTTAGAACGGGGTAGGAGTGAGCTGGGTGGAAAAACGAAGCGTTTACATCGCTTTACATCGAGCTTACATTTGAACCTTGTTTGAACGCCGTTCAAATGAATCTCTTTACATTAGGAGTGGAGTAGGGGAGAATTCAGGCAGTATGGTATTATTTCACTCCGATGCTTTGCCCAGGCCATACTTCCATATACAAAGATAACCAAATGGTGTAATTTATGCAAGTGGAGTAGGGGAGCGCTTCGCTTCTCTCCTATTTTTATTTATTAAAATTATTCCATATAGCTGATATTTGGTATATTTGCAGTGAAATAAATACTATATATCATGAGTAAAGTTATCCATGTACATTTGATTTTTGAGAAAAAGAACATCTACTTTGGTAGTATATCGGCCATTTTTGAAACTCTGACGGAGAAACAGGTCGGAATCACTAAGAGTAGTCTTTTACATGCTGGACTGGTTGATGACATTGCCAAATACACGAAACGTGCAATGATTATTCAGTCTCGCTTGATAACATGTACCAGAAAGGGATAAAATGCCTTAGAACGCAATTAAAAGCCGCAAAAGCGGCTTTTTTTGCCCTTATAAGTGTCAAACTATGATGGAAGGCTGTATTTATCCGTTTGAACGCTTTGAACGTCTTAAAAAGTGGAAAGGTTATTCACTTGCTTATTCATTTGGTTATTCATTTAAGCTATTACAAAAACGAAATGTTTTGATTGCTTATTCATTTGGTTATTCATTTTTGTGCCTATTTTGTTCTAATAAAACGGGGAAATATCTTTTTTTTATTTGGTATTCATCGGTTTTTATAATATTGTAGGGGGTAAATTGTATATAGATAATATTTATTTACTCCCCTGTATTTTTATATATTCTGCTGTAAAATAGTGATTTAACTGTTTTTACCTCCCTTTCCCCATAAAACACGTTTTAGATGGCATTGGCAACCGTAGAATCGCTTGCATCCGAAACACGCCCCGACTTGTCCTGTTTAAGTTGTGTAATTGTCTGTTTGAGCATCCCTATTTCCTCTGCCATTTCTCGAATGGTGGAGTCTTTTTCCCTTAAAACATCCAGAAGCTCCCTAAAATTATTGTTAGCTGTTTCTGGAGGAGCTGTTTCCGTTACTACTGGTGTAATTTTTTCGGCTTCTATATCTTTTAAAAGAAAGTCGTCGATTGATATTCTAAAAAACTTAGATATTTCACATAACAAACTCAATTTAGGTTCTGTATTACCCAGTTCATAGTTTGACATTGTACCTTTTTTGATGCCCAGAAACTCAAATTCATCTAATTTAAGTCCCCTACTCTCCCTTAGATATCTAAGATTCTTAGAAAAAACGCTCATAAATCTAAATTATTTGGATTAATACTTTGTTGTCTAAGAAACTTAGACTATATTTGCCACGTGATTAAAGTTTAAACACGCCCCAAAGCTACAAAAAAGGCTTGAGGTAACAATGAGAATTTAAAAAGAAGCAAAATGGAAGTAAAATTTAAAAAGGGACAAAGTGTGAGAATCACCAAGAGAAATGGTGAGATCATTGATGGTATAGTTCGTGACTGGGATTATAACATTTGTACGTTCGTGCGGGAATATAATATCGATTATATGAAAAATGGTCAGGTTTGGACTGTAATATGTGTTCCGGAGGATGCGATAAAGGAGCTTTAATAATTTTCTCGGGCAGTTAGTTCAGCTGGTAGAACAAACTAAACTCCTATAATGGAGAGGTTATGGTCCGCGGTTCGAATCCGCGACTGCCCACTACGATAATTTAAATATTAGATAGTATGAAAGAACGAATAGTTGTAGAATACGGTGAGGTGAATAAAATTGCCGAACTGATGGGCTGTACAAACGTGATGGTGAGTCATGCGCTTGCCTTCCGTAAGAACAGCAAACTGGCCCGTTCCATTCGTAAGCTCGCCATTGAGCGCGGTGGATCCAAAGTAGGTGGTAATCCTCAAAATACAAGTAGCCATGAAAAATGATTTGATGACATTGTTCAGCGACCAGCTGCACTGGTTTGCTCGTCTGAAACGAAAACAGCGCTTTTGCGTGCTTTACTTCTGTATGAGTTTCGGGATCCTGCTCTCTATTTTTTTTATTAATCCGCTGCTGGAACTTCTCGTAGTGTTGAATTTCGGGATCTCCGTGCGGCTGCTGAAGAAGCATGTCCCTTTGAATGATTTAGAGGATTGATAATCAAGCTGGGAGATGGAATACTTTGATAATATATTGTGTGTAACTTACAAAGAGTTGCTGGATATAATGCCCAAAGGCACTTTGAATAGCCAGCTGTCCCGAGAAAAACTGGATGTCGTTTCCCGTGGCGGTGGTGAAAATAATCCGGCTCTGTATGCCTATTCCTCCCTTCCCGAGAAATACAAGAAACGTTGGGTTGAGCGTCATGGCGAACCCGAGAAACAAATGAGACAGGAAATGATCCGTAACATAGTGAAGAAAGACGAGAAGGCCGAGAACTTTTTCGAGGATTACCGTTACGACAAGAACGGTGAGATGGTCGCTCTTCCCGAGGATGTGAAGAAGGAATACACCTGGAACGCTTCGGTGCTGAACGCGTTGATGGAAGAGTTCAAACGCTTGAGTTCATCCAATAACAAGCTGACCGGTTTCCGCCGTAACCTTTGGGAACTTCTGCTTGTCACGAGTGAGGAATGGCGTCCGGTGTACGGGCACAGTCTTCCGGGCAGTGTGGGGCGTTTGAAAGCCCTGATAAACAAGTTCCGTCCCGACAACTACGGTGTGCTTGTGAGCGGTAAATACGGCAACAGCAACACGCTGAAGATCGAGGAGGACGGCGGGCGTTACCTTGTAGCATTGAAACGCAGCCGCGTTCCGGTTTATACTGACATGGAGATCTTCGAGGAGTACAACCGTGTCGCTCCGGAACGTGGCTGGAAGCCCCTGAAGAGTCCCCGCAGCCTCCGCGAATGGTTCAACAGCCCGCGTGTCGAACCTCTGTGGTACGATGCCGTTTATGGGGAAATGAAGGCACACCAGCGTTATGACCGCAAGCACCGGACCATCCTTCCAGGCCGTCGTGACAGCCTCTGGTATGGCGACGGCACGAAGCTGAACCTCTACTATCGTGACGAGAACGGAAACAAGTGCACTACAAGCGTGTACGAGGTGGTGGATGCCTATAGTGAAGTCCTGCTCGGTTATTACATCAGCGACAACGAGGACTATATCGCCCAGTACCATGCTTTCCGCATGGCTATCCAGACGAGCCGGCACAAACCCTACGAGATCGTGTGCGATAACCAGGGCGGTCATAAGAAGAACGCGGCGCTGGGCCTTTTCTCGAAGATCAGCCGTATCCACCGCCCGACAGCTCCGTATAATGGCGAATCTAAGACGATTGAGAACATTTTCTACCGCTTCCAGAGCCAGGTATTGAAGAAACGTTTCGGTTTCACCGGGCAGAATATTACGGCAAAGAGAGATACAAGCCGTCCGAATTTGGAATTCATCAACGCGAACATCGACTCCCTCCCCACATTGGAGGAACTGAAGGAACAGTATGCCGCCGCCCGTGAGCAGTGGAATTCAATGAAACACCCTGCCACCGGCATCTCCCGGATTGAGATGTACAATACCAGCGTGAACGAGGCTACCGATGCGGTAAGTGTGTCGGATATGGTGGAGATGTTCTGGTACACGACCGAGAAACCGTCGCTGTTCACCGCCAACGGTATCGAGATCACGGTACAGGGAAAGAAATACCCTTACGAGGTTTTCTCCGCCCCCGGTGAGCCTGATCTGGAATGGCGCCGACGTAACACCTACAAGAAGTTCTATGTCCAGTACGATCCTTATGACATGAGCAGCGTACGTCTGCTGTACAAGGATAAGGGCGGAGCGATGCGCTTTGAGTGTGTGGCTTCGTTCCCGCTGATGATCCACCGTGCCCAGCAGGAGCAGACGGAAGCCGAGAAACGTTTCATCCGCGCCCAGCAGGAGGCCGTCATCAACGAGCGTATAAACCGCCAGGTCGTTGCCAAGGACATCGAGTACGAACATGGTGTCGCACCGGAACAGAACGGTCTGCGTACCCCTGACCTGAAAGGTCTCGGAAAGGAGGCGCAACGCCAGATTGACCGTCGCACAAGAAAATACAGCCAGCCGGCCCGTCCTTCCATCGGCCGAGACATGAAAGTCATCAGCAACGTGACATGGGACAGCTTTGAGAAGAAGGAAGTGAGCATCCGCAAGGTGGTCGGGAAATTATAAGGAACAGATTTATAACAAGATAAAAAATATTGATTATGGAAATTACAATGAAAGAAAAGGACGCCATCAGTGAAAGCCTCCGGGCTTACGTGGCGAAATACCCGAGCCAGACGAAGGCTGCTGGCAGCCTGAAGGGGGTTAGTGTAGGTACTGTTAGCAATATCCTGAATGGCCGTTATGAGAATATCAGCGACGAGATGTTCCGTAATGTCGCCTCGCAGGTCGGTGGTGTAAGCGCTACCGGCTGGCAGATCGTGGAGACCGGTGCTTACCAGGAGATCACGGCTGTACTCTCCGATGCGCAGCGCTGGCGCAATGTTACCTGGGTGACCGGCGAGGCCGGTTGTGGCAAGAGTACCACCGCCCGTGTTTACCTCCAGGAGCATAAGGAGGTTTTCTATATCCTCTGCTCTGAGGACATGAAGAAAGGTGACTTTGTCCGCGAGATCGCCCGTACGGTCGGAATCCGGACCGAAGGGTATAATATCCGTGAGGTGTGGGGGCTTATATTGGATGACATCATCCAGATGGACGCGCCCCTGCTGGTGTTCGACGAGGCGGACAAGCTGACCGAACCGGTGTTCCACTATTTCATCAGCCTGTACAACAAGCTGGAGGAGAAATGCGGTGTCGTGTTCTTGAGTACCGATTATATTGCCAAGCGCATCAGCAACGGCTTGCGGTACCAGAAGCCCGGCTACAAGGAGTTCTACAGCCGTATCGGACGGAAATTTTATGAGTTGGAGCCTACGGACGTGAACGACGTGTTTGCGATCTGTTCCGCCAACGGTGTGACTGACAGGAAAGACATCGATAAGGTGATAAAGGAGGCTTCGACATGTGACTTTGATTTGCGGCGTGTGAGGAAGTCCATTCACAAGGTGAAACGCATGACGGGGGAATGACCCCCGTTCAAATACCGTTCAAACGTAATTTTAAGGATATGGAAAACAAATTTGAATACTTAAAGATCGACGGTCGCGAGCAGCTTCCCGCTCCCTGGAGCGATTACCCAGTCTTGAGGGAATACGAGACGGTGACCGTTTACCGGAATGGTCGCGACTACCTGGACGCCCTTGTGGGACAGCAGGACGGCTGGTGGGTTGCCGGCGTTCACATGGAGGTGGGCGGTTCCGGCGGTGGTTTCAACCCGGGACGTAAATGGGGACAGTTTGCCACCCGTGAGAATGCCCTTTTGTGGGCACTCGGCAGGATGCTCTGCCACGAGAAACTGCGGGGTGCCGCACGGCAGGCCGTACTTGACCGAATTGACAATATCCGACAACTAACACTGTTCTGACCATGGAAGAAGAGAAAAAGGATAATAAAAAAGCGGGCATGAGACGTGCCTTGAATGTCAGGGACATCCTGAACAAGAAGTATGACGTATTCCCTTTCGAAGGGAAATGGAAGGATGCCTTCGACACTCCGGAAGTCCGGGGCTGCTGGTTCGTGTGGGGCAACAGCGGTAACGGTAAGACCTCTTTCGTGATGCAGCTCTGCAAGGAACTTTGCAAGTATGACCGTGTGGCGTTCAACTCCCTGGAGGAAGGAACTTCTCTGACAGTCCAGAATAACCTGCGGCGCTTTGGTATGGCCGAGGTAAGCCGCCATTTGGCGTTCATCAAGGAGGACATCCCCACCTTGAAGATCAGGCTCCGGCGTCATAAGAGTTTCAACATCGTGATCATTGACAGCTTCCAATACACACAGATGACGTATCGTGACTATATCCAGCTGAAGGAGGAGTTTCCGGACAAGCTGTTTGTTTTCATCAGCCATGCCCGTGGCAAGAATCCTAAAGGTGATGCGGCCACGAGCGTGATGTATGATGCCGACCTGAAGATATGGGTAGAGGGCTACGTCGCCTTCAGTAAGGGACGTTATCAGGGGGCCACTGGTGAATACACAATCTGGGAGAAGGGCGCCTATGACTATTGGAATGTGGCGGGACCGAAACAGAAAGGAGGCCAGGCATGAGCAGGATAAAGAAACAGCTGGAGATTTGTCCTCCCGCCTATATGTGTAAGGGGCCTAACCGTGAGAACTTCGTCAGTACCGGCCACAAGTGTGGTTACTGCAAGGGCAACGGCTGGTTCTGGGGAACGGAAGAGGGCAGCCGCGAGGACGTGCATGTATCCTGCCCGGTGTGTGGCGGCAGCGGTGAGCTGGATGCGATTATAACAGTGGACTGGAAACCTTCAAGCAAGTGAGCCATGAGAAAGGAGTATTACAACTACGTTGTGAAGCTGCCCGTTCTGCTTCATGAACTGTTCCGCGGGAAGGTTGCCGACTATCATTTTTCCGACATGACGGTAGTGATGAACCACCTGGTGAAGTCCTACATCCGCATGACGGATGGTGGCAGGGTCTCCACGGCCACCCGGCGCATCCTCCTCTGCATGGATCGTATTCCGGACATGTCGTTCTTCTTCCGCCGTCAGGAGAAGTCGGTGCTGTTCTTCGAGATGGATCCGGCCGTTGCCGGCAGCCTGCAGCGTGCCATCATCGCTGGCGGCTGGGGCAACCGCCAGCGTCTTGTCGTCCGCCTGGTGTGCGCCTTCTGCTGCGGTGCCGGTGTGACATTGAACAACCTTTCGATGGAGCTTGCCTCCGAAGAGGTGTTCCGCCGTCCTGAAGGCTACCTCATACATACCTACGTGAGCAATTACCAGTACGTGTTCCTGAAGGAGACGGCCGCTGCCCAGCGCATGAGCGTGGAGGGTATGCTGACGGCTGCTGCTGAACTGCTGGTGGGAACGGATGACGAAGGTTCCGGATACCATATTCCGGAGAGTCTCGGCCGTATCGCTGACCGCGTGTTCGAGGTGAGGGGCAGCACGCTGAAGGACTTCCGCCGGCAGTGTCTGGTGAGCATCCGCACGAACACTATCGGTCCGGACCGTATCGCCTCCTTCATGGAAAAGCACGGCATCGCCTCCGCCCGTGAGTTCCTGCGCCGCGTGGTCCTCTTCTTTCTGGAGGCACGGTATCTGATTTACCGTAAGGAGGTAGAACTTGATGAGGATGACCTTCCGGAGGAGGAAGAGACGGATTGGGAGGAAACTATGTACAGCCAGTATCAAAAAAGAGATTTCGCGATTTCAACATATAATTATTAACCATTAAAATTTAACAGAAATGATTACAGAAAAACAGAAAGAGGCAGTAAAGGAACTCTGCCAATACGTGGATAACTTTTGTAAGGAAAACGATCTTAGTGCCTTTATGAGCGTTGCGGCCAGTGAGGACCATCCAGACGGGCTTGAGCAGATAGCCGGCTCAATCATTACCGGCAAGACTGAACATATTGTCGGCTCTATTTCCGGGGTTGTCAAAGCGAATAAGAATGTCTATATGCTGCTTTCCGTGGGACTTATGCAGGCCTACACGAGAAAGGCTGACATTAATACTATTCCGTTCGGTGAAAATTTGAATATGAACTGATGAATGCAGCATAAACAGCTATGAGTGAAAATAACAACAAGCAGAAACGTAAACGTGTCTGTCCGCATTGCGGCCGAAAGTTGTGGATGCGTGAGTTCTATCCGTTGAAGAATGGGGGACGGAGTTCCTGGTGTCATGAATGTGTGCTGGTGTACAAGCGTGAACAGTACCGCAAGCACCGGAAGGTTGCTGACGGTACTTTCATGCACCGGACACTGGGACGGCTCGTCGAGCATAAGGGATATTCCACCCGTATCTTTTGGAACGGTAATATGCTTTCCATCATGCGTCGCCACTATCACAATACCCTCAACCGGGAGCTGGCTGAAATGCTCGGTGTTTCCGAACGCAGCGTCACCCGGAAGGCCCGAGAGATGGGACTGGAAAAGGACAAAGGTTTTGTAGCCTCCCTTAGCCGGGAACATTTGTTGCTGGCAAACGCGAGAAGCAAGGAACTGGGATATCCGGGCGGCTTCACCAAGGGGATGAAGTTTCGGGGAAACCAGTACACCGGGAGGATAAGAGTTGAATAACATACAGCACGGTCAATATTATGAGTAAAAAAATGGTAATTGTGGTCACCGCAGTTGGTGTCCGTAAAGTAGTGGAAAAATGGCTCTGTGAGAATATGACTTGCGAGCTGGTTGTGTCACGTAACGCACGCCATGAGTGTTGTGTGGAAGTCATCTATGATAGCGGAAACCCTTCGGTTTTGCGTACTCTTCTACGCTCTGCCGTGGGTGAAATCATAGAGTTGTGCTGATGTGGTATGAATAGTTTGAGTTAATGAAAATCTGAATAGAATGGGCATACTTGAATTTTTCGACCAGTATAAGTGTACAAAAAATGAAAAAGAGCATCTTCTTGATTATTTGTGTACTATCAGAGTAAAGAGAGTGATTAAGGAAATCAATGACCTTAAAATAAACAAAAAAACAGTATAGCCATGCAGATAGACATCAACAGCCGCAAGCAGTTAAATAAACCCGAGAATTATGCGGCGTTTTACAGCCTTTTGAACCGCCTTCCGACATCGGATCGTGACGCACTGAAGGAAAGCATCGTTTCCCAGTACACGGAGGGACGTACCACGAGTCTGCGTGACATGACACTGAAGGAATACAGTGCCGCCGTGTCCGCCATGCAGAAGCTGGTACCGCCCACTTATCAGGAACAGCTCCGGAAGATTCTCCGTCAGAAGCGTTCCGCGGTACTGCACCAGATGCAGCTGCTGGGTATCGATACGGCCGACTGGGACCGGGTGAACGCCTTCTGCCGGGACAGCCGTATCGCCGGCAAGGAGTTCCGTGAACTTGACTGTGAGGCGTTGGACACGTTGCAGGTGAAGCTGCGTGCCATCCGCCGTAAACGTGAGAATAAACAACAATAGCAACCATTTAATTTTTTAGCTATGGATTTGAAAGAACAATTAAAAAGCCTGTCCGCCCAGGACAGGAAGGAGCTTTTGAAACAGCTCCAGCAGGAAGAGAAGGAAAGCAAGCGTAACCGGCGCGATGCCTATGAGGGCCTCCGTGCGCAGTTCATGCTTGAAGTGAAGAACCGGCTGCTCCCGGTTGTGGATGACGTGAAGGCGTTCCGCGACTGGGTGGAGAAAGAGGCCGCCGCCTTCCGTGCGGTGATGCGTGAATACGGCCAGCTGCGTAAGGACGAGCAGGCGAGCTTCACCATCGTGGACGGTGACATGAAGCTGGAGGTGAGGAGCAACAAGGTGAAGAGTTTCGACGAGCGTGCCGACCTTGCCGCCGAACGCCTGGTGGATTACCTGAAGCGCTACGCCATGGGGCGCGAGCTGGGTACCGACGACCCGATGTACCAGCTCGGCATGACCATGATCGAGCGCAACCGCCAGGGCGATCTGGACTACAAGTCCGTGAGTAAGCTGTACGAGCTCGAGGACCGTTTCGACAGCGAGTACACGGAGATCATGGACCTCTTCCGTGAGAGCAACGTGGTGTACAAGACCGCGGTGAACTACTATTTCCACAAACGTGACGAAAACGGTGTCTGGCACCGTATCGAACCCTCATTCTGCCGGTTGTAGTCATGGAGAAGACGAAGAACATCGCGCCGCACGTCATGGCCTGCAAGCGTTGTGAAGGCAAGGGACGTATCTTTTACCTGGACCAGGGAGGAGCTCCTTTATCCGCAAAATGTCCGGTCTGTAATGGCAGCGGGCGGGTGAAGGTACAGAGCAAGGTGATCACCCGCATCGAGCCGTTTGTTCCGGGTGAGGATGACACCGAACTGATGACCATGTGATTTTGTTCACACTCTAAACAGAAAAACGCCGCATTCATACACGATGCGGCGTTTTTTTATTAACATCCCCGGTTAAATGCCTAATTTTGCAGCATATACCTGAACTTATGGCTAAAGGACGAGACAAAAAACTGATAGAACTCCGTGATGAAGCCCTGTGCCGCCGTTACTATTACTGGACGGAGGTGCAGCGCCTGCGTTTTGATGATGCCCTGAAAGTGTTGTCCCGTCAGGAGTTCTTTATTTCGGAGGAACGCATTATGGCCATTATCCGCCGCAAGTGCCGGGAACTGAAGGACCTTGAGGTGAAGCCCGTCCCGAAGGTTAAGAAACCCCGTCTGACAGCCGTCCAGCTTTCCCTGTTCACGGGGGAATGAACCTTTCCCTTACTGCATGGCCGACTCGTCATGCAGCGTGAATGAATAAGCCGTTTCGTACACCTTTATGTTTCCCGGCAGGGAATAATCCCGGTTCTTGACCCTGACCAGAGGTGTGCAGTCTTCCGTGCACTGGAACCCCTGCAAGGCCTTGTACAATTCCTTTGCCTTCATCTGCCGTTCCCTTACTTTGTCATAGGTACCTGAAGTGTAGTGCGTGTCGTCGTAGCAGTCCACGGCCAGCCTTACGGTGACAAGCGACATGCTTTTCTGTACCCCGTATCCGAAGTCTTTCCAGTCCGATTCCGTATTCCCTATGAGTACGCAGGGGAAGGTGACCGGGTAATGTTCCTCTTCCGCTCCGGTTTCGAGCTGTCCGTAATCCTCGTCAATGTATGACAGCTCCGGCATCTTTTGGGAGATGCGTTCCATGATTGCGATGAATATTTCTTCCATGTGTTTATAAGTTTAAAATGTTTCTGATTTCGTTTTCTGTTTTTTCCGTTATCCTGTCGGACAGTTCCCGGCTTTCCCCGATAAATTGGCGTTGCGGTATTTTTATCCGGAGCTTTTTCTTTTTGGTGAGCGCCAGTCTTTTCCATTTGAGTGCCTCCGGATTCTCCTGTGGTTCATTGTTTGCGGCAGAACCCTTCTTTTTGCCTTTTCTTTTGCCCGTGGCGGCTTTTTTAGCCTTGCCTGAAGCCTGGTAATACTTTGCCCATGCAAAACGCCGCATTTGGGGCGTAACAGTCGGATGAACTTCTCCTCCCCAGTTGTGGACGGGCGCGTATATGAGGTCATTGGCCACTCTTACCCGGTAGTCCGTCGGCATGTACTTGACGGAGCTGAAGAGGTGGTTCCTCCCGGAGAGCAGCGTCCCGTAGTTCCCGGCCGCATCCGTCCTTCCAGATGACAGCCTTTTCGCTTTTGGCCACGGGTGCAATCCTCCGTTAACGAAGCCCTCCCGGCGGAAGTTGTCCTGGAAATGGTCTTTTGCCATTCGTCCGGCGATAACCGGCATCTTTCGTTTCATTAGACCATCCAGTTCTTTCCGTTTGGCATTTATCAGCCTTGAATATTCTTTTATGTCCATAAATTATAGAGTTTAAAAAATAATTTTATACTTTTGCAAACAAGGCGTTTTATGTGCCTTTTTGCGTTATGGAAATACCTAAACAAGTGTCAGAATTAGCAAACAGTAGCGGTTACAACTCCGTTGTCTTATCAGCCAGTTCCCCTGAAGGAAGCATCTATTCCGTGGGCTGTGTTGACGGGGATGGTTTTGAGTTGCCTGTCGGTCTTCCCGCCTTTATTCTGTTCGACGGCCAGTCCTGCCGCCTGGTGGACGGTGAGGAGGGGCTGGCACTTTCTTCCCGTTTATTTGGTGATGAATAGTCCCATGATTTTGGGATTTACCAGTTTGTTGTCTATTCTTATCACTCCCACACGGCCCGCTTTCATGCTCTGTATGTAATTGCTAGCATCATCCTTTCCGGTTTGCGGGTCGAAGAACCTTGTCTTTCCTTCAGTCACCTCCGCGCAGAACACGTGTGCGGAGCCGCCTTTCCAGGCACAATATATCTCGTATATTCCGTCCTCTCTGAATTTTTCCCTGAAGTATTCCTTCAGCCGGTTTGCATTCATTACTTGGTATCCCTTTCTGACCTGCCATTTATAGGTATAGTCATAATCCGGCTTTGTTCCGTCCCGGTTCAGGAAACGTTCCTCCCATGTGATACCTTGTTTTGCCATTTCATTGTATGCGCTTTGTCTGATGTTGGGTTTTGCCTCGATGTCAAACCCCAACCTTCTGAGCATGTGTGTTACGGTGCAGGTCTGGCAATTCACGCGGTATCCTTCCTCTTTTCCGAATTTCGGGTTCTCCTTTCCCTTGTTCGCCTGTTCGTATGTCATCGGCTTGCCTTTGGTAACGCCGAGTGCCTTTTCTATCTTGAGATTGTTGCGGGCGATGTCGGTTTTTTCCTCCAGCGTCAGGTTGTCCGGCATTTCGGCTATCATTTCGTTGATGCGCCTGGTCAGTGCGTCCACGGCTTTTCTTGCTCCCGGATGCGCTTCAGTAACGTAGGGGTGTTTGTCTGAAAACAGTTTGCCGTCTTTTCCCGGATTGTTTTCCAGACCGTCATGTGCCTTGTTCTGCCCGTTTTCGTCCGGTACCGCTGTCGGCGCTTCATCCGTTGATGAGAGCGTGCACTTGCAGTTCCACCGGTCCCCCGGTCTGTGTTCGTTCCAGAACGGATCATCTATCGGACGTATGGTTCCCCAGAAAATCCTGTGGTCGGCTCCCGGGTGTACGGATGTGGACGGCATCCATTTGAGGTTCGGCAATACATCCTTTTCCCTTTCAAACTGTCTCCAGTCCGCGGCCTGGTGTGCCCGTATGACGGCCGTGTCGTATTCTGTACGCAGCCAATGGATCATCTGGTGGTCTGCTATGGGCATGACTTCCTTCACCCACTGTTCAAACGGCTTTAAACTTCCGTTTTTGTCCAGTAGCAGTGCTGCCATGTCGTTCTGTGCCCTGTGTACCTTGAAAGCTGCGAACACGGCGTTGTTCATTCGGATTTCCCGGTAGAAGTCATAATCCGGATCATCGGGCTTCCGTGTCCCGAATCCCTTGTCCGCCGCTTCGTTTATTGTTTTCCATGTGGCATCGAACAGGTTCCCCTCAATTTCCGTCAGGGGGTGGAAGTCTTTGCTGTAGATATTCTTCAGGGCTTTCTTCAGTACCTCTTCATCGAACGAGAATAAAGTTTCCACCTGTTTGTCCTCCATTCTGTAGAGGTCGTTCATCACCATTCTAAAGCTGCCCCGTCTCTCCCCGGGGCTTTCCCGAAAAAACGTTTCAGCCAGTTGTATGCGTTTTTAAGGGCGTTTTTCTTTTCTTTGGGTGTTCCTTTACCGTGCTTTTCCAGTTCCGGTTCTTTTTCCGGATCCGGTTCGTCCTCTTCCGCCTTTTCAGTCTCTCGGGCCTTCGCCGCCTCGATTTCCGCCGCTTTCTCCTCCTGGCGTTTTTTTAGTTCGTTGTAGTTTGCCGGCTTCTCGATCCCGAATTCCTCGTAGAGGTAGTCGTCCCCCACCGGCAGGTTGAAGTTCGTGCGCAGCTGTGTGAGGATGGACATCTTTTTCTCCGGTTCGATAAGTTTCTTTTCCGGATAGCAGAACTCCCCGCCTGTGGTGTCTATTCCAAGCATTGCGAATATGTCGGCCATGTCATAGTTGAGCACGTCGAGTATGTCCTGCCTGTCGGAGAGCGTCACTTTCTCCTCCACGTCCTTGTGTACTGTTCCCAGTGCCTGTGTGCCCTTGTCGGATGCTTCGGTGGTGAGCGTGTTTCCGAGGAACAGCTTTGAGATCTCGTTGTTGCAGCGCTCGCAGAGCTTGTCGTAGAGGTCCGCGCTCCCTGTCTTGTTCGCGGCTTCCACGAGCTTGAGCGCCGTATCCTCCGCGTGCACGAAAACCGACAGGCTTCCGGTGCTGTCCGCGTCGTCCAGCGCCTTCTGCCGCGCCTCGTCATCATCCGTGGGATACGTGTACTCCCTAATGGGCGCTCCGAACACTTCCGCGAACTGTGCCCAGTCCGCCACGTCGTTACGTTTGTATATCACCCAGATGGCTGCTTTCACCAGCAGCCCGGGATCGTCGGGTGAACCGATGAACAACAGGTCGGGGTACTCGTCCCAGGACGTCCCGGTGGTGTCCGTCTGGTGTCGCAGTATGAGCCTGCGCACTGGATCGACGTGTTTGCGCGGTATCAGGTCGTAGTTCACCCATTCCCCCTTGCGGTAGAACTGCACGAGTGAGAACCCCCAGAATTTGGCGTCCAGGATGTCCCCTATGAACTTCCGGAACCATGGGGACCTGATCTGCTTGTTCACTTTCTCGTCCGGCTTCCCGTTCCTGCGGAATTCTATGGAAGATGCCAGTGCGGCATTCTTCCGTTTCTCTATGACACTTGTCAGGTGCGTGTCCATGAGTATGTCGCTGAACAGGTCGTACAGCCTGAAGCGTCTGGAGTAGTCCACATTCTCGAAAGCCCTTACCGCGAGCATGTAGTCCGCTATGTCTATACCGAACCTTCTGGGCTGTGTCAGTATGATGGTTGCGGGTCCTTTCTGCCCGGGCCTCGGCAGGTTCCCGCTTTGGGTTATCTTTCCGGCCCCTTTCTTTCTTTTGCTCATATTACCAATGGTTTACACGTTTACGGTTGCTTTTGATAAGGAAATTTGATTTTGCCGCCCTCGTCTCTTCGGACAGCAGGGGCAGGCCGTCCACCGATATCTCCTCGGCCGCCACGGCTTTCAGCCATTCGACCGCCCTTTCGTGGCGTTCCTTCCGCAGCGGTGACAGGTTCCTCGGGTTATGTATGCAGAAGATGTGGTACACGGCTATGTCGATGGCCATCATCAGGACAAGCTGGTTGCGTTTGTCACCGGTTGCCGTGAATATTTTGTCACAGTCGTAACGTCTGGAAAGGTAGCAGCGCATCTCGGTGACGGCGCGGTCCTCGCATATCTCCACGACGGCGTCGTCCTCCCTTGTCAGTGCGTCCAGAATCTCGCGGTGTATGCTCGCGTCGTAGTCTGAAAGTTCTATAAATTTGCTCATAATGATAGGTATTGAAGTTTACACTCTGTACTTGTTTTGTGACCGCGTGCTTTTCCTTGTGACAATGACGGGCTTTTCCGATTGTCTGGCCTTGCGGTCTATAATTCTGTTTCCCCCCTCCACGCAGTCGGGTCCGTCTGCCGGATAGGTCAGTTGGAGGTTGAACAGCTTGAACTGTTCCGCCATCCGTTTCATGTGCGGGTTGTCCTTTTCGGCCTCGTTGAGTACCAGGTTCCCCTCCCGGTTGAGCGGTTCCAGGTTCGCCTCGATACGTGTGGCCTTGTCGGTCTTCTTCTCCTCGTCCCCGGTGATGTACAGTGATATTTTCCTTTCCCTGCGTATCCGCCGCACGATGGGCTGGAATACCTGCTGGAAAAAAGGATCCTGTAATTTGTTGTTCTCCATGTAACAGTACACGGTTGTTTTCCCGCCCACGAACTCCAGCAGCTTGATGTACCACTCTATAAATTCCGCATTCAGGCCCCTGTCCAGGAATGCTTTTATCAGATAGAGCCTTCCCGCGAGTTTTCCGAGCAGGCACACCGTTTTGGTGGAACTTTTTTTCGTCTTGTTCTCTCCGGGTGCGGGGTCCCCGTATATTATCAGGAACTTGAACCTGGAGAGTGCCGGCACTTTCCCGTAGGTTATTTCCGCGAACACGCCTCCGTCCACCACCGGGTTGTTGAAGAACTCTTTCTGTACTGCCGCGGTGCTCACCAGTGAAAGGAAGAGGTCTATATCCTCCTCGGAGTTCTTTTCGGGCCATACTGACAGTCCGTCCTTTCCCCGGATGTTGATGATATCCACGTGCCCTATTCCTTTCGCCTTCAGTTCGGTGGCCTTTTCGATGGCCCTTTTGATGCAGCAGTCCAGCGCGATGATGTTCCCGTTGAAGAGTATGCGGTAGTTTCCCGATACGGACATGGTCGGTATCAGCGCCTCCTCCAGCCATTTCCATTTGGTTTTGATGCGTTCCGGGTTCCGGCACTCCTCGTCGGTGTCTATATCGTCCACCAGTATGAAGTCCGGGCGGAAGTTCTTGTTACGCGTACCGCGCGGTGACTGCCCGGCTCCGATGGCGCGGAAGGAGCACCCGCACATGCAGGTGAATTCCCCGGTTTCCCACGCTCCCGGTTTTTTCTGCTGTCCGTAGTCCTGTATGATCCGCTGGTTCTCTTCGAAGTTCGCCATGAACGGCAGCAGCAGCCTTTCCGCATTGTCCGCCGAGTTGGAGATCAGCAGCACGTTGCGTATTTTTTTTGTCAGTGCCAGTTTGGATATCTCCATCATGGATCGTGCGGATTTCGCCAGCTCGCGTGACCAGGCCCTTACCTCGTACCAGCGGTTGTTCTTCATCAGCCGCCCTGTGGCTTTCTTGTGGAAGGTGGCGGACTCGCAGGTGCAATACATGGCAAAGTAGTATTTGAACCATTCTTCGTCGTTCTTCTCCAGCCTTTCCCTCCTCTTCCTGATTTCCGTTTCCGTGTCCGCGGGGTTGATGTCCGAATGTTCGCGTACGGATGCCACCAGTTCGTTCCAGCTGTCCAGCGCGAGCCTGTCCTGTGGTGTGAGTCTTTTCTTTGCCATGTCAGGATAATTTTGATTTGACAAATGCGTCCAGAAGCGGGGTGATCTCCTTTGCCTGCGTGGGATCGTAGGCCCGTACCCACTTGAGCAGGTCGGAGAAGACGGAGACGATGTCCGCCAGCCCCACTTCCGTTTCCATTTTCTTGATGGCGTTCGACAGTTTGGAAATGGTGTCCGCTTCCGCGGCGTTCGGGAACCGTTCCCCTTCCGGTTTTCCCATGATGGCGTTGTTGAGTTCCGCCAGCTGCCGGTACAGGTTCTTCAGCTGCTCCTCCCTCGTGATGGTCATGGAAGCCTTCAGCTGCTCCCAGTTCCCTTTGCTTATCCAGTTGTTCACAGTCACCCGTGAGACTCCCACACGCTCGGCTATTTCCGCCTGCGTGAGCGTCTCCCGGGTGTAGAGCGTTTTCGCCCATGCCTTTTTCTGCTCGTTTGTAAGTTCGGCCATATTACCTCCTTTTTTATGTGCAAAATTGATAAGGAAAAGGAGTGAAAAAAAATAAGCTCCGCATGATGACATTTTAAAGCGTCATGGCAATCCTTTAAAGTCTCCATGATGAAAACGCGGTTTGAAAAAGGCTTTTAATCCCCCTAATTTCGCACCGTAAACCCGCAGGGAAAGACCTGCCAAAACGATAGTGACATGAGTAGATTTTTCAATATGATCCCCGGAACCGATGCCTGCTGCATCCTTCTTTACGGTGACATCGGCGAGTACGGTGATAACGTGCGCAGCGGTGATATCGCCCGTGAACTTCTGGAGGCTGAAGCCCTGACCGGGAAGGTGGACGTGCGTATCAACAGCAGCGGCGGCGAGGTTTATTCGGGCATCGCCATTTTCAATGCCTTGAAGAACAGCAAGGCCGACATAACCATCTACGTGGACGGCATCGCCGCCAGCATGGCCTCCGTCATCGCCCTTTGCGGCAAGCCCGTGCAGATGAGCCGTTACGCCCGCCTGATGCTTCACAGTGTCCAGGGCGGCTGTTACGGCAACAAGGATGAGATGAAGGACTGTATCCGTGAGATCGAGGCGCTTGAGGATACCCTTTGCGAGATGTATGCCACCCGTATGGGTAAGGACAAGGAGGAAATCCGTTCGATGTATTTTGACGGCAAGGATCACTGGCTGCGTGCCGACGAGGCGCTGGCTCTGGGGCTTATCGACGGTATTTATGACGCTGACCCGGTACCGGAGGACAGTACCCCCGAACAAGTATTTCAAATATTCAATAACCGGCTGCAACAGCCACAAAACGAGAATAGTATGAATTTAGACGAACTCAAGAGACGTCCGCGGTTCAAAAACTGTGCGACGGATGACGATTTCCTGCGTGAAATCGGACTGCTGGAAACAGAGGCTGGCAAAGTTCCGGCCCTTGATGCCGAGGTCACCCGGTTGAAGGGCGAACTGAAGGTGTTCCAGGACAAGGCGGATGCGGATGACGCTGCCGCGCGTAAGAAACTGCTTGATGATGCGGAACAGGACGGCCGTATCGATGCCGCCACCCGTCCCATTTATGAGAACCTTCTGGCAAAAGACCGCGAGAACGGGGAAAAGGCATTGGAGAAGCTCTCGCCCAAGCGTAATGTCATGACCGACCTTCGTGTGAATCCGACGGGTGAAAGCCCCTGGAACAAGCGGATGAGCGAGATTAAGGACAAGTTGAACCATAAATAAAAAGATTTGCTATGGCAATAGTAGTAAGAAACACGAATTACAACGGCGAGGTACTGGAGAAAATACTGGTCCTGGCCACCACCGGAAATGACCTTGTGGAAAAAGGCCTGATCATGGTGATCCCCGGTGTGGAGAAAAAAATCAGCCTGCCGCGTATCAAGACGGGCAAGATGCTCCAGAAGCGTAAGGAGAACCCGACTTTGGAAGACTCGAAAGGCAACTTCAACTATTCGGAGAAATCATTGGATCCGGAGGACTTCATGGCGTTCACGACTTTCAATCCCCGTGCCTTCGAGCATATTTGGCGTAAGTGGCAGCCGAAGGGCAACCTCGTTTTTGCCGAACTTCCCCCCGAAGCGCAGAACACGCTTTTGGATGAACTTAGTAAAAGTGTGAAGTTCGAGCTGGGCTGGCATTACCTGAACGGCGAGTTCGGTTCGGATGACGACCACCTCTTCAATGGCATCCTGACCCGGGCGGCTAAAGATCCGGATGTGATCGTGGTGTCATCACCCTCCGACAATTCTATGATCGGAAAGTTGAAGGCTGTCCGCAAGGCAATTCCGAAAGCCCTGCGTGAGAACCCGAACCTGCGTATCTTGATGAGTATTGACGACTTTGACAAGTACGATGACGAGCTGACGGAACGCGAGTACAAGAACACGAGCGAGACGGATATCAACAAGAAGCGTTACAAGGGAATCACCATCGAGACGCTGAATTCCTGGCCTGATGACCTTATCGTGGCCACACTCTGTTCTATGAGTGCCGACGGTAACCTCTTTGCCGGCGTGAACCTCCAGGATGACGAGGAGGTGATCCAGATTGACAAGTGGATGAACTCCAGTGAGCTGTACTTCTTCAAGTTACTAATGAAGGCGGACACTGAAATCGCCTTCGGTGAGGAGTTCGTGGTACTTGACACCCGTACCGAACCGGTGTTCAGGCCGGTGGAGCGCAGTATCTCGGCTGATCCGACCTCTCTTTCTTTCAAGGCCGCTGGTGAAAGTAAGGAGGTGGCGATTACAGCTTCCGGTGATTACAGCGTGACATCCATTTCTGCCGGTTTTAAGGCAGTTGGGACCGATGAAGGTCTGAAGGTCACCGCCGGTGTGAACAGCAGCGGGAAAGCGGTATCCGGCACACTCGTGGTATGCCTGGACGCCGATCCGGAGAAGAAGGTGGAAATAGTGCTGTCCCAGGTGGCAGTTGACGAAGAGGAAGGCGGTGAGTGATGGGAAAGCTGAAGTATCTGGTGATTCACTGTACGGCAACCCCGGAGGGACGTGAGGTGAGCGGTGCGGAGATCCGCAAGTGGCATACCTCGCCCGTTAGTCGTGGCGGCCGTGGGTGGAAGCAGGTTGGTTATACCGACCTGTTTCACCTCAATGGCGGCGTGGAGCGTCTGGTGGACAACAACGAGGACGAGCAGGTGGATCCTTGGGAAGTGACCAACGGAGCCAAGGGGTACAACAGCGTGAGCCGCCATATCGTGTATGCCGGCGGTGTGGAAAAAGACGGCAAGACCCCGAAAGATACCCGGACCGGCTGCCAGAAAAAGGCACTTGAGAAGTACGTGAAGGATTTCCACCGTCGTTTTCCCGATGTGAGAATCGTCGGTCATAATGAACTGGCGGCCAAAGCCTGCCCCAGTTTTGATGTACAGAGATGGCTTAAACAAATAGGTATAACTCAATAAATCAACAACAACATGAAAAGATTTCTTTTGTTCTTTGTGCTGATACTCGGATTCGTGTCAGCAACTTTTGCCCAGACCGGTACAGTACCGGAAGTCGATTATAACGCGATGATTGCCACCTTTGCCGGTTTTGTCGGCGGCGTGGTGTTGCTCACGGAAGGGATCAAGGCTCTGTTTCCAAAAATGCAGGGCTTGGCGACACAGATTGTCAGCTGGTGTGTGGGTATTGTGTCCGCCATGCTTTTATGGTGGCTGGATGCGGGCTTTGTCGCTGATGTCACGTGGTATATCGCGTTGTGTTATGGGTTCGGTGCGTCCTTTGTGTCCAACGGTGTTGCCGATACGGGCTTTGTCCAGTGGCTCATCGGATTGTTTGCGGGTAAGGATGCCGGCAAATAGGCTTTGACCTGAAAGACCAGTGTGCGTATGGACTTCAGTGCAGTCATGAATCTGGTGCTGGGCGGTGGTCTGGTAGCCACGATAATAGCCATCATCACCCTGAAATCAACTGTCAGGGAAGCGAGGGCGAAAGCGGAGAAGGCTACCGCCGAAGCCGAGACGGTACGGATTGACAACACCGAACATGCCACCCGTATCCTGATCGAGAATATTGTAGAACCCTTAAAAGAGGAACTGAATGAAAACAGGAAAGCTTTGCAGGCGACCCGGCGTGAAATGGCACGCCTCCGGAAAGCCATTGATACTGCCAACAGTTGCAGGCATCATGATGATTGTCCTGTTCTTTACGGGATGCGCGAGTACTCGAAAGAGCAGGACGGAGGTGAACCGGAACAGCAGCCTGTCGTCAAGCGCCGACAACGTGGCAAACGTGAGGCGGGGGCTGTTGATAGCGGGGATTCCGAAATCGGCGGTGAGCCTGACGATCCCTCCGGACAGCCTCCGTAAACTTCCCTCCGGTTCGTCCTACCATTCCAGGAACGGGCAGGCGGGCCTGACGGTGAAGAGCGATGCGGCCGGCAATATCATAGCGGAGGCATCCTGCGACAGCCTCCAGCGGCTGGTACTGTGTTATGAGGAGGAACTGACCCGTATCCGTAATGAGACACATGAGGACTCATTCACAGTTGAAACGGAATTTGAACGTCGCTTTAGTCCCGTTAAAATAGCGCTGGCCGCTTTTATAACCGGATGTGTTGCCGGCATAGTATTAACTTTCAAAATCAAGAAACAATGAATAAGAATTTCATGTACGGCGTCGGTGCCGTGAAATACAAGGACTTTGTGGTGGGTTACATAGAGAAGAATTCGTTTGACATGGGCGGGCAGAAACCCGAATCCGCCAAAATCGAGGCGGAGCAGGTGCCGGGAACCCCGGTGCTTATCATTCCCCAGTCGAATGGCAGCATCGCCCCCACGTTCAACGTTATCCAGCTGAACTACGAAAACCTGCATAGTTTGCTGGGTGGTACCATGCACTACAAGGAAGAGGACTCGGAAAAGAAAACCCCGATTGGTTGGACGGCCCCGACGGCAGCCGTGTTGCTGACCGGTCCGTGGGAAATAGCCCTTGTTTCGGGGCAGAGCATCCTGATTCCCAATGGCACGCTACTTTCCAATCTCGGCGGCAAGCTGACCCTGACAGAAACGGCGAAAATCGAATGCACGCTGGAAGTGGCCATGCCGGAAGACGGCTCCCAGCCCCATGGCGTATTCAATACGGATTCTATCCCGGAAGAGTGGAAACAGTATAAACTGCCTCCTGCTGAATCTGCCGCTGCTGCTTCCACTAACCTGGCCGAGGAGTAGCGTATGGACGAAGCTGTCATCAAGCAGATCCAGCGTGAGGGTGCGGACGCGCTGCTGGATATCGGTGTGAGCGTCCCGCTGAAAGCGTTTCATATCCCTTTCAGGAAATCCCCGCTGGAGCTGCGCGTGACCATGAGGCGGCCTTATATGTCCGGTCAGATTCTTTTTGCCCGGACATATTTGTCGATGGGGATCACCAGTGAGGAGATGTGGGGGTTCAGCAAGGAGGAGGAAATGCAGTTTCTGGCCTCTCACGGCAAGGCGGTGAGCCGTATGGTGGCCTATACCCTTTGTCGTGGCCCTTTCAGCCGCCGCGTGCTTTTGTGCCCGGTGGCATGGCTCATAAGGAACTTCATGGAACAGCGTTATCTGGTGGGTGCGATCAAGCGTTTTGTCAGCCTGATGGGTACCGACCCTTTTATACCTATTATCAGATCAGCCGAGCGGACGAATCCGATGAGCTTGAGACTGAGCCAAAGAAAGAAGGGGAGTTAAAGAGCCGTTATGAAGGCTCCCATAGCCCTTTCGGTTTTGTGTGGCAGATTGCCAGTGCCACCGGCTGGAGCGTGGACTATATACTGAACAAGGTGAATTACCAGACCCTGATCATGATGCTTAGTGACGCTCCCCGGTATGTCCGTGACAAGTCCGGATCTTCCGGTCCTGCGGATGAGCGGAGCGCCGAGGATGAAGCGGATGGAATAGTAGGATTTTTTCAAAGCAAGCTAAAATAGATGAAACCGGTACAAATAGAATTCCTTATGGTGGACCATTTGAGCGCCCGTCTTGACAAGGCCGTGGGCAAGATCGAGCGGATGTCCCAGCAGGCATCGTCCGCCAACAGACAGATCCGGGAACTTGACAGGAGCGGTTCCCTGTTGAACAACACCGTCGGCAAACTGGCGGCCGCCTTTACTATCAAGGAGCTGGTGTCGAACATCACCAAGGTACGCGGCGAGTTCCAGCAGCTGGAGGTGTCGTTTCAGACCATGCTCGGCAGTGCGGAGAAGGCCGACACCCTGATGCAGCAGTTGGTACATACGGCCGCGACCACTCCTTTCGGCCTGGAGGATGTCGCGCAGGGTGCCAAGCAGCTTCTTGCCTACGGGTTTGGAGCGGAGAAAGTGAACGAGACGCTGATCCGCTTGGGTGACATCGCTGCCGGACTTTCCATCCCTTTGAACGATCTGGTCTATCTTTACGGCACCACCATGTCCCAGGGACGGCTTTATACACAGGACCTGAACCAGTTCACCGGCCGGGGCATCCCTATGATCGCCGAACTGGCCAAGCAGTTCGGCGTGGCTGAAAGCAAGGTGAAGGAGCTTGTGGAGGAAGGCAAGGTCGGTTTTCCCGAAGTGCAGAAGGTCATAGAGAGCCTGACGGACGAGGGCGGAAAATTCGGTGGTCTGATGGAGGCACAATCCAAAACGATAACCGGACAGATCTCCAATATAGAGGATGCCGTTTCAATGATGTTCAATGAAATCGGGCAGCAGTCGGAAGGTGTCATCAACACCACGCTTTCCGGTGTTTCCTACATGGTGGAGCATTACGAACGTTTCGGCCGTATCCTGCTCGGGCTTGTCGGCACGTATGGTGTGTACCGGACCGCCGTCATGACAGTCACGGCCGTGAAAGGCTGGGCGGTGGCTGCGGAGGCGTTGCATTACAACTGGCTCCTGCTGGTTGAGAAAGCGCAGAAAATGCTCAACCGGACCATGCTTTCCAATCCCTATGTGCTGGTTGCGACCCTGCTTGCCGGTGTTGCCGTGGCACTGATCTCCATGAAGACGGAAACCGAACGTTTGCAGGAATCCGAGGAAAGGTATCAGCAGCAGAAGCAGAAAACCATAGAGGCCGAGGAAGAGCACAGGCGCAAAATAGAGGAACTGTGTTCCATTGCCGGGGATGAAGCCGTGTCCACGGATGCCCGGCGTGAGGCGCTAAACAAGCTGGAACAGAAATATCCGGATATATTCTCCAAATACGACACCGAGTATGAGAAACTGAAGAATATCAAGAAAATCAAGGAAGAGATAGCCCGATTGGAAGCCGGTGAGTCCATATCCAATCCCGCCAATGAATTGAAACGTGTGGATGACAGGATAAAAGAACTTGAAGGCAAGACCCGGTTGGCAACCGAATATTACCAGGACAGCTACGGGCGGCAAAGAGCCCGATATGTCCGGAAATCCGCACGTTCAAGGGATGAGGAGGCAGAGCTTCAGAATCTGTACGGAAAACGCAAGAGCCTGAACGGACAAATCCGCAAGGACGAGGTAAATGCCTATTTCGAAAACCTGACCGGTGTGAGTAACGAGACCCTTGTACAGCAGATAAAGCAGCGTAGAACCCTGCTTGCCCGGATGTCTGTCCAGGAGAAGGAATACGGAAAGATTACGCAGGGTGACGAAAATCTTACCGGAACTTATTCCCGTGACGAACTGAAGTATCAGCTGAACAAACTGGTTTCGGAACAAAACCGGCGTAACCTGCCCACGGATTCAAGCACTGACTGGGTGGCTGCGACAAAAGAGAAATACCAGGACGCGCTCAAGGCTTATAACGCCTTTCTTCAGGAAACGTCCAACAGCCTTTCCCGTGAGGAGTTTGAGAAGAAGGCGAAAGAACTGAAGGATGCCGTCGATACCGCCAAAAAGGAGTACGACAAGGTCAAGCCCGGTGAGGATAAGGATTCCGAGGCCGAACGGAAGAAGGCGGACAAGGCGGAGAAAGAAGCCCAACGCCGCAAACAGGTTTCTGAAAAGCTGGGCCAGGAACTCGCCGGGCTGCAAAGGAAGAATGACGAGGCGGAGATTGAGATGATGACCGAGGGGCTGGAGAAGAAGCTGCGCCAGATAGACAATGAATACCAGGCACGCAAGGATGAAATAGCCAGGCAGGAAGCCGGTTGGAAACGTGACAACGCGAAAGCGGGGCAGTCCGGTTCGCTGTCGGAAGATCAGCAGTCCGAAATAGACAAGGCCCGTGAGCTGAACGAGTCCGGCCGACAGAAGAAAATAGCGGAAGCTTATCGGGAAGAGTTCGGAGTGATGCAGGAATATTTGCAGGCCTACGGCACCTTCCAGCAGCAGAAACTCGCCATCGCGACCGAATATGCGGAAAAGATACAAAAGACGACGTCCGGCAGCGAGAAGCTCTCTCTCGGTGTTGAACGTGACAGCAAACTTGCCGGCATCGAAGTGCAGGAACTGAAAGCCCGTATTGACTGGGGTACTGTCTTCGGTGAATTCGGCGGGATGTTTTCCGATATGATAAAGCCTGTATTGGCGGATGCCAGAAAATACATGCTCACTGACGAGTTCCGAAATGCCGACCATGCCAGCCAGGACGCGCTTGTCTCTGCCGTCCAGCAGATGGAGAGGGCTTTGGGCGGTTCCGGCAAGGTCAGTTTCAAGAAACTGGGTGCCGAGGTTACTGCCTACCAGAAAGCCCTTTCAGACCTGAAGGAGGCACAGGCGGTGTATGCGGACACCTATACGGCACTTATTGCCGCCCAGAAATCATACATTGAGGCGCAACAGTCCGGAACCGAACAGGAGAAGGAGTCCGCCCGGCAAGCCCTGGAAACGGCGCAGGCTAATGCCGATGCCGCGAGTGAGAATATAAACGCCTTGCAGGAAACGGCTGACAGTGCCCGGCAGTCCCTCTCGAATACTGCCTCCGGTCTGAAGACCAGTATGGAGAATGTGAGGGACGGATTGCAGCAGATTGCCTCCGGCAGTATCAGCGGGGCGTATAATGGCCTGATCACACTCGGCAAAGGTGCCAAGGAAGTGGACGGCAAACTGGGCGAGGCTTTCGGAAAGGTTTCCGAAACACTTGAGGATGTGCCTGTTGTCGGCTGGATTGTAAGTATTATAGACCTTTTCAAGGATGGTTTGAGTGTGGTCATCGGTGGCCTGCTCGACGCGGTGTTCAATGCCGTGAGCGGTATTCTTGACGATGTGCTTTCCGGTGATCTTTTTGTGACTATCGGAAAATCGCTGCTTTCCGGTGTGGGCAAGATATTCGACGCATTGACCTGGGGCGGATTTTCCTCCTGGACGACTTCAAGCAATGCCAAAGAGGTCCAGGAAACCATCGACCGGCTGACCGAGCGCAACGAGACCTTGCAGACGGCTATCGAGGACCTGACGGAGGAGATCAAGGCGAGCAAGGGTACAAAGTCCGTGGCCGCCTACCGGGATGCCTACAGGCTCCAGCAGGAGACGAACTCGAACTATCTGGACATGGCCATGTCGCAGGCCGGTTATCACGGTTCGCATCACAGCTGGAATTATTACTGGGGCGGTTTCTCACAGGAACAGATTGACCGTTTGAGCGGTCAGATCGGGCGTAGCTGGAACGGTGACATCTGGAACCTAAGTCCGGAGGAGATGAAGAAGTTGCGCAGTAACGTGGACATGTGGACGCAGATCCAGGATACCGGCAAGGGCGGATATGGAGGTCGTCTGACCGAGAAGCTGGATGACTATATCGACCAGGCGGGCAAGCTGGAGGAACTTACCGACCAGCTGTATGAAGGTCTCACCGGTATTTCCTTCGACAGCATGTACAGCAGTTTCGTGGATAACCTGATGGATATGAAGTATGATGCCGCAGCCGCGGCGGAGGACATATCCGAGTATTTCATGCGTGCGATGCTGTCAAACAAGATCGGTGAGCTGTATTCCGACAAGCTGAAAGGCTGGTGGGAGAAATTCGGCAAGGCGATGGAAGACAATGACCTTACAGAAGCCGAGCGTAAGGCCCTCCAGGACGAGTACATGAAGTATGTCGAGGAAGCCGTCGCTCTTCGTGACAATCTTGCCGCGGCCACCGGGTACGATAACTCGGGCGGTACGAGCCAGAGCGCCAAAACCGGCGGTTTTTCAGCCATGACACAGGACCAGGGTACAAAACTGGACGGCATGTTCACCAGCGGGTTGCAACACTGGTCGAGCATCGATGAGAAGATGGAGAGCGTCATCGACAAGATGAACACCGCCGAGGGGCATCTTGCCCGTATCGAGGAGAACACCGGCACGAGCGCGTCGCACCTTGGCAAAATAGAGGAAGAGATTCGTAAAATCAATCGTGACGGAGTAAAATGCAAATGATATGGAAAAGATATTAGGCGGTCTGGTACTTGTCAACGGTACCGACATCTGGAGTACATACGGGGTGTTCCTCGTTGAGGACAAGCGCGGCGGGATGGATAACCTGACCGCCATCCTGACCCCGAGCAAGACGAAAACGGACACGGCTGTGAATATCCGGGAGGAGGACGGGGAGAAATATTCCTCCGTGCTGACGCCCAGGAACGAGGCCCGTGACGTGACGCTTCATTTCGCCCTGTTTGGCAAAACGCAGGCCGGCTGGCTGAAGAAGTATTTCGAGTTCATCAATTTCCTGAAGAAAGGCCGTGACGGGTGGCTTGAGATTTCCTTTCCCCAACTTGCCCTGACTCTCCGTGTGAAATATACGGATTGCAGCAAGTTCCAGCCTCTGACCTATCTCTGGAAGGAAGGCGTGCACGCCGGCAAGTTCAAGGTGAAGTTCCGGGAACCTGTCCCGATCATATAAATGTGATTCAAACCCTATTCAAACGACGTTTAAACAAGATACAGACATGCTGACCATCTATGACAGCAACGGCAACAGACGGACCGATATCGAGGCGGGCGACAGCTCCACCCAGGTGAAGGAGGTGCAGGGTGACAATGTCCTGACACTCTCTTTCACGCATTACGAATATATCGCCCTGGACGTGAATGACCGGGTGGACTTTGAGGGTGAGCGCTACTGGCTGACCGAACGGTACACCCCGAAGCAGAAGAGCGGCCAGGAGTGGGTATATGATTTGAAGTTTTACGGTATCGAGAGCCTGGTGAGACGTTTTCTTGTGCTGGAGACCACCGACGGGAACACCGAGCCTGTGTTCACGCTGACAGCGACTCCGCGTGAACACGTGGCCATGATCGTGAAGTGTATCAATGACGGAATGAACCACACCACCGACTGGAAAGTGGGGCGGGTGGACGGTACGGACCTTATCGTCATCGATTACGAGGGGAAGTACTGCAACGAAGCCCTGAAAGAGATAGCCGAAGCGGTCGGCGGGCAGGCTGAATGGTGGGTGGAAGGCCAGACCGTGAACGTGTGCCGGTGTGAGCATGGCGAGGAAATAACGCTGGGCTACGGGAAGGGACTGACCGGAATCGAACGCGACACGACGGGTACCGACAATTTTTATACCCGGTTGTTCCCGGTAGGCAGCACGCGGAACATAGATCCGTCAAAATACGGGCATAGCCGCCTGATGCTTCCGGGGGGCAGGCAATATGTCGAGATACATACGGAGGAGTACGGCATCTATGACCGTTACGAGCAAGACGCCTTCAGCGGCATTTATCCCCGCAGGATCGGGGCTGTCAGCAGTGTGCGCAGCGAAGATGTGAAAGATGACGACGGCAACCCTTTCACGGTCTATTATTTCAGGGACGACAGCCTGAACTTCGATCCGAACGATTACGAGCTGCCCGACGAGACCAAACGTGTATCGTTCCAGGACGGTGACCTTTCCGGACTGGGGCAGGGTGAGGACCACTATTTCGAGGTGAATTTCAACAGTGCCACCCGTGAGTTCGAGATTATTACGATATGGCCCTATGATGATGACACGCAACTCCCCGGCGGCAAACTTATTCCGAAATCCGGTGACCGTTATATTCTCTGGAATATCCGTATGCCGGACGAATATTACCCGCTTGCCGAGGAGGAGTTTCTTACGGCGGTGGAACAGTTCAATACCGAACACTGGCAGGATCTTGCCGTTTACAAGGCCCCGACCGACCATGTGTGGATTGAGGAGAACGGTGTTTCCCTGTCCGTAGGCCGTCGTGTGAGACTTGAAAGCGAGGAGTATTTCCCCGAAACCGGTTATCGCAGCAGCCGTATCACGAAAATTACCCGGAAAGTGAACCAACCCGGGGAGATGGACATCGAGATCAGCGATGCCCTGCATAGTGGTGCGTTTGAACGGGTGAATGACAGTATCGGGGAACTGAAAAACTATACGAAGTCAAAGGCGGAGGGTGCCGCGCTTCCTGACATTATCCGTAGCTGGGACAAGACACTGCCTACGGACAACAATCTTTTTTCCGCGCGGAGAAGCCAGGCGGAACACATCAGCAAAAAAAAGAATGACCGTGCAAAGGGGAAGATCACCTTCGAAGCGGGAGCCTCTTTCGGACAGGAGGATAATGCGGGTATTGATGACAAGGGCAATGCCGGGCTGCTGACCCTTGTTGTGCGTGAGCTTCTTCGCAGTCCGAAATTCGTGGACGGTCTTTTCGGTGAGGGCTGGCGGCTCTGGATGGAGGACGCTTTGTCCCATCTGACCATCGACAAGCTGACGGTACGCCAGGTCATGGTAGTATTGGAGCTGCTTATCGAGAAGGTACGCAGCGTCGGCGGCCAGCTTTGTGTCAGTGCCGCCAACGGGAAAATAAAGACCGCTGTTCTTGAGGGCGGTTACTGGAGGATCACTTTCGAGCAGGAGAACACTTTCGTGGCCCATGACCTCATGCGCTGCCAGACCTTCAGCGGCGGGAATTTGAAAAGCTATTGGGTTGAGGTGGCCGGCGTGGAGGGTGGTTCCATCCTCGTGGGCGAGGACGAGTTCGGCGCTTCTCTTCCGGAGTCTGGTGACGAGTGCGTGCTGATGGGCAACACGGAGAATCCGTTGCGCCAGAACCTGATCCTGATCTCCGCCACCGAGGACGGGCAGCCCCGTGTGGACGTGATGGACGTGGTGAAGGCGAAGAACTTCACCGGCTGCCTGCGTGCCCGTTTGGGCAACCTTGACGGTATCAGTGATGACTGGTTCCCTTCAGACAACCAGCCTCACGGTGATGGCCTGTACAGCGACAACGCCTACCTGCGTGGTACGTTCCTTCTGGTAACGGGCGAGGATATCAAGACGAAGTTCGAGATAGTCGAGGGGAAAATCGTCAGTTCCGTCACCGCCCTGCGGAATGACTTCGCCACCGAGCGCGGCTACCTGAATAACCCCGCCTTTGATAACGGCCTTATGAAGTGGAACACGGAGAACGAGACCGTGTTCTTCCTTGTGGGCAACCGGTGGATCTGGGCGAACGGTAACGTCTTGACGAGGAAGGGTGACAGCGCGAGCGTGACCGAGGATGACGGCCGTACGGTTGTCCGGATTCGTAACAAGTACATCCTCCAGAAACGTGAGAACCTGAAAAGTATTCCCTCCATGCCTGAAAATGACAGTGGGGAGAAGGAAGCCGTCCCGGTGTTCCTGACTTTCTTTTACCGCTGTGCCAAGGCCGGCACGCTGCGTGTGGAGTTTGTGGGTGTGGATAAGACAGGCTTTGCCAATTTCAACAGCATGGAGGTGGAGGAAGAACTGTCCGCGACCGACGGGTACGTACAGTACACCTGTAGCGGACTCTGGAACGGTACAGGTGATTTTAAATTGAGTTTTACCGGTGATATTTACCTGTATATGCTCATATTGAGCACCGACCGTGTGGAATCCCTGACACACCGTTATAAAACCCTTTTCGAGCAGTCGGAGCGTCTGGTAAAGATTTCGGCGGCGGTGTTCGACAAAGACGAGAACCTGCTGGAAGAGACCGGCCTGATGGTTACTTCCAAATATTCCGGGTTGTATGCCATTGACGGTGATGGAAATTTGAAATCCCTTGTAGGTGTTGGGGGTGACGGCGTAAAAATCAAGGGCGATAATATCACGTTGGAGGGACTTGTTACGGCTAATGATAATTTCAAGATTCTGGAAGACGGTAGTATTGAGACGCGCAACGCCAAGATTTATGGTACAGTGTATGCCTATGAGGGTAAAATCGGCGGTTTTACGATTGATTCCGGACGGTTGTACTGGAAAGCCGGTGATTATTTCGGCAATGATTCCCGCAGTCTGAAACTTGGTGTCTCACAAACGGACATGGAGGGTATTGTGGATGTGTCCTTTAATGCCGCCACGCAGGGACGCTTCGGTGTCAAGGCCGTAGGCTCGAATCTGGGTGGTGCCGCTATCTATGCCTCCAGCAAGTCCTCTGGTCAAAGCTATCCTATCAGTGCCAATACTTATGCCGGCTATTTTGACGGTGGTGTGCATGTGAACGGGGCGGTGTATTGTGGTGATATCCTGTCGAACAATTACGGTACGGGATGGAGCTTGGCCAGCGATGGGACATACAGTTACCGAAAGGGTGTTTCAGGTACCTTCCAGTGGGCTGTAAAGAGTGATTTTATAACTTATAACTATACCCTTGAGGTTGTTAATGGAATTGTCGTTAAGATGACATATATCTAAAAATAAAGGATATGAAAGTAAATTTTAATGTGTATTTTAAGGATTTCGACGGTAGCGTGCTGTTGATTGATAAGAAACCCCAGTGTATGGGAGTCATAGTCTCCCAGTGCCTGTTCAACGGTACCGGTTTCCGTCCGAGCGGTAATATTCAGACGGATAATGAAAGGAAATTACATGCTTACAGTCTTTGCATGAGGATTATGGGTTCCGATGCGGATGTGGATCTGACATCGGAGGATGCGGTTTTGATAAAGGAAGCTGTCACCGGTCTTACTCCGGGCTGTTATTCCCAAATAGTGAAACAGATAGAAGGGTAATGGAGGATTAGCCATGACAAATGCGGAAAAACAGGAGATCCTGAACGCTATCAAGGCCGAGAGCCAGAGCGTTGATGAACTTGTGGAGGTCAGCTCCCTTGACAATATCAAAAGTCTCCCCGCCCTTCGCGGCAGTGAGCTGGTGAGTGCTCCGCTTACCCTTTTGCGTAAACCGGCCGATGATGCCGCTGCCACGGCGAATGCGTCTGCCACGAAAGCGGATAATGCTGCGGCTTTGGCGAATAAAGCTGCGGGTATGGCGTCTGATGCGGCCGGTACCGCCAATCAGGCTGCTGAAACTGCAAATTCCGCTGCGGCAGCGGCATCCGCGGCTGCGAAACAGGCGGAGGATGCCGCCGCCGGTGTGAACGATGGTTTGGTCGGTGGCATGACGGCCGTCCCTGATGAGGAGAACGACACGGTGAAACTCACCCTGCTGGGGAAGACCGGGACGGAGATTGCCTCCGTTGATATTCCCGGTGGTACGGGCGGTGGCGGTAACACGTATAATGTGACGGCGGAAGTCCCTTTGGAGAGCGGTTATTATGTCCTTTCCTCCGCGATTGGTGCCGTGGATGAGAAATACCGTTACAAGGGTCGTTGCATCACCTATGAAGTCTCGCAGGGCAAATGGGAGACCAAACAGTTCGTGGGGACAAGTCTGTCGAGCTGGGAGCAGGAGGCGAGCTGGGAGGACTTCGGCGGTGCCGGAACGATGAAAAGCCTGACAGTGAACGGCGAGAAGAAAGTTCCCGACAGCGAGGGCAACGTGGATCTGACCATCGACAAGCTGGAAGTGGACGAGAGCCTGGATGCCGACAGTACCAATCCCGTCCAGAACAAGACCGTCGCCGCCAAATTCCAGGAGGTGGAAGCCGGTACCGTGTTCGGCATGAGCGCGGAAGTGAGCGACGACGAGAGCAGTGTCCGCCTTGCGCTGACCAACAAGAGCGGGGCGGAGATCGCGAGCGTTGACATCCCGGCCGGCAGCGGTGGCGGCGGTGAGTCCTCCACCACCAAGATCGTGCTGCTTGCCGAGACCGACAAGAAAACCGTGAAGGAAGGCGGAGCGGTGAAACTTACCTATACCTATGACCACCAGGTTGCCGGCGGTGATGACAAGGGTAGCAGTACCGGACAGAAAGCGACCGTCACCATCCAGGTGAAGCGCGGGACGACCACCACTTATTCCTCCTCGCTGAAGGAAGTGAGCAAGGGTACCTATACCCTTGACCTGACCAAATACCTGCTGGTGGGCACGAGCGACATCTACGTCATTGCCGAGACTACCGATCCCACCACGGGCAAGGCGCAGAAGAAGCAGGCGTACGTGAGCGTGAAGAGCGTCACCCTGTCCCTTTCCTGCGGTTACAACCTGGCGGCCACCATCCAGAACGGCGGTTACGGTACCTATGATTCCGCGAGTATACCCTACGCCGTGAGCGGTACCGGCACGAAAACCGTCAGCCTGTACGTGGACGGTGTACAGCAGAACGCGCATACGGTCACCCGCAGCGGCACGACGAACGGCAGTTTCGAGGTTTCCATGACCGGCCTGTCCGTGGGGCGGCATACCGCCCAGCTGGTGGCCGAGATGGAAACTGACGACCTCACGCTGAAAAGCGAGAGCATCCATATCGACCTGCTGAAGGCCGGAACCGGCGCGCCCTTCATCGGTTTGAAGCTCATTCATGCCGACGGGCATGTCCTCGGACGGGACGAGCATCTGGAGCCGGTCCTTGAAGCCGGCCGCTACGAGAAGCTCACTTTCGACTGGGTGGCCTATGATCCCGACCGTGTGCCCGCTGAAGTGGAGTTCTGGAAAAACGGCGTCAAGAGCAGTACCGTGAGCGCTCCCCGCAGCATGATGACCTACAGTAACCGGTTTACCGAGGAAGGCACGCAGACGCTTGTCCTGAAAGCCGGTCCGACCGGGTACACTTTGCGCATCGACGTGGGTGAGAGCGGTATCGATATCAGCGAGGCCACCTACGGCCTGGCGGTCAAGCTTGACGCGGCGGGCCGCAGCAACGGGGAGAGTAACCCCGGAACATGGGAGTCGAACGGCGTGGAGACCACGTTCGAGGGTTTTGACTGGAGCAGCAACGGCTGGACGGGTGAGGCGCTGAAGCTGACCAACGGTGCGAAAGCCGTCATCGGCTACCGGCCCTTTGCCACCGATGTGAAAAGTACGGGGCTGACCATTGAACTGACCCTCCGGGTAAGCAATCCCACTGACAGCGATACCGCAGTTGTGGACTGTCTCGACAGTGGCAAGGGGCTTTATATCACCCCTTCGGAAGCGAGTTTCAAGACCGGTGAGAAAGTGTCCTATACCAACGAGGACGACGAGCTGGTGGAGCGTGAGATCAAGCTGGGCACGAATTATGTGGAAGACCGGTGGATCAAGGTGGCCCTCATGGTGGGTACCCGCAATGAGAGCCGTCTGATGGAGCTTTATGTGGACGGCAACCGTACCGGTGCCGACATCTACGACAACGCCTTCAGCTTCCGCCAGGACAATCCGAAATATATCACCATTGACAGCGCCGGGGCGGACGTGGAGGTAAAGAGCGTGCGTATCTATACCCGTCGGTTGAGTGACGACGAGGAACTGGAGAACCGGATGGTGGACAGTGCGGACGGTGAGGAGATGATCGCGCTGTACGAGGAGAACGATATCCTGGGTGATACCGACACTGTGGATATGGACAAGCTGCGTGCCAAAGGCAAGGGGGTGCTGCGTATCGTGCGCCAGAACAAGCTCGATGACGTGTATGCCGAGAACAACAAGAAGACGGACTTTTCGGCGGATATCTTCTATTACTCCCCTTTCGGATCCGAATACGACTTCGTGCTCCGTGACTGTTATATCCGTATTCAGGGTACCAGTTCCACGAAATATCCGAGCAAGAACATCCGTATCTATATCAGCAAGGGCGGCACGAACCTTAGCTTCACCGTTGGCGGCAAGGAGCAGGCGGAAAAGAAATATCCCGTCCGTCCCGGTGGCATCGCCATGAACCTGATCTGTCTGAAGAGTGATTATTCCGACTCGTCCATGTCGCTGAACACAGGCGGTGCCAAACTGTTCAACGACGTGCTGAAGGAGATGGGGCTTCTCACCCCTCCGCAGCGTTACCAGTACGAGACGGGCGGCAGCGATTTGAACGCGGTCACCGTGCGTACCGCTATCGACGGTGTGCCTATCGACGTGTTTGTGGCGGCTGCGGAGGACGGCGAGAACAACTATGTGGGGCAATACAACTTCAACAACGAGAAAAGCAAGAGCGGCGACCTGTTCGGCCTTAGTGGCGTGGAGGGTTACGATCCTGCCTGTCCCCTCACTCTGGAAATGCTGAACAATACCGAGGCCATGTGCCTTTTCAAGACCACAAGTGACGCTCATCTGGAGGAGGTGTTTGATGCCGGTGCCGAGACCAACGTTCCGGATGATGTGAAATGGGCGGGCCTTGACGAGTCGCAGCGTACGGCCGTGAAACGGCTGTACGCATGGATACGCTCGTGTGTTCCGGACGGTGCGACGAGCGCCGACCTCTCCACTTTTAAGAGCGAGAAGTTCAGGGACGAGATAAGTGACTATTTCGACAAGGCTTTCCTGCTGACGTATTACCTCTGGACGGACTATTTCCTTGCCGTTGACCAGCGTGCGAAGAACATGATGCTGCGCACGTGGGACGGCCTGATATGGTACATCACCTACTACGACGGTGATACCCAGATGGGAAAACGTAACGACTGTTTCCTGGTGTATGACTACACCACCGACCGCGACACTTATGACGCCGAGGCCGGGAAATATGCCTTTGAAGGCCGTGACAGCTGGCTTTGGAACCTCGTTCTGGCCAACCTGGACGCTGACCTGAAGACACAGGCGCAGGCTCTTCGCGGTGTACTTACCACCAGCCGTGTCCTGGACATGCTGAACGTGGAGCAGGCGGGCAACTGGTGCGACCGTGCCTATAACAAGAGCGGCGAGCTGAAGTACATCCTGCCCGCCACGCAGGAGATGTACGGCAAGGTGTGGCCGTTCATCTACGCCCTTCAGGGCAGTAACCGTGCGCACCGTGAATATTTCGTGCGTAATCGTTTCGCCCTTCTGGATGCCAAGTACGGCACGAGCAATTTCACCAGTGACAACATCGACCTCTATCTGGCACGTACGGCTGCTGACACCCCCGACGTGCTGAAGATTACGGCCAACGAGGTTTATGCTTTCGGCTACGGTACGAACAACAGCCCGAATATAGGGAATACCGGCATCATCAAGAAAGATGCGGCTGCGAGTCTTTCCATCACCGGTGCCTATACGGTGAACGATCCCTTGAGGGTTTATGGCGCGAGCCGTATGAAGGTGCTGGATATGAGCGGGGCCGCCGACCACCTGAAAAACGCTTTCGACCTGGGCAAATGTACCGTGCTGCGCGAACTGAACCTTCAAAGTTCCGGCAACGGCAGTACCGGCTGGTGGTTGAACATCGGCAACTGCAAGCAGCTACGTAAACTCAACCTTCGTAACCAGGCACAGGCGAAAACCGGGGGAAGTACCAGTACCGAGCTGGATTTGAGTGCGCAGACCAAGCTGGAAGAACTTGAGGCCCGCGGTACGCAGGTGCAGAGCGTGGTGCTTGCCAAGGGTTCTCCCGTGACGCTGCTCCACCTTCCCGGTACACTGACCAGCCTCCGTCTGGAATATCTGGGCAGACTGACCACCGGCGGGCTGACATTGGAAAGCTACAGCAAGGTGAAGACCTTCATCTTTGACAGTTGTCCAGGTATTGACTGGGAAACCCTGCTGGGCCGTTGCACGGGTGTGGAACGTATCAGGGTAACCGGTATTGACCGCGAGGATGACGGTACGTGGCTGAATAAGTTTGTCGGGATGGGCGGTGTGGATTCCGATGGCAACACTACGGACACGTGCGCCTTGGTGGGTACGGTACAGCTCACGCGCTACATTGATGACGATACGTACAGCGCTCTGAAGGCGCACTTCCCGGAACTGAATATCCGGCAGCCGGAATACACGATGATCGAGTTCGACGACGAGGTATCGGATGACGCGAACGTGAGCAACCTTGACAACGGTACCGGCTACAAGTATGACAACGCGTATGAGGTGAGCGGTCATATTTCCGCCATCCTGAAGCAGCGTCACCGTGTACTTGCTAAAGTGACTAAAAAAGCGACGACGCGGGGTGTGAACATGGCGAACGTTGATACCACGGTGAACAACCTGGACGGTGAGATGACCTACTACCCGCTGGACGACACGGACAGCAACAAGTACGCCGACGGCACGGCTGCCAGACTGGACGGCACTGAAGGTGACTGGATGATGTACGAGCCCTTCTTCTGGAGCAAGGGTATCAATGATTACCTGAACGGCAAGCATTACTCCTGTTACAGCAGTAACGGTTCGGATAACATGCCTTCCGTTCCGGATGCTGACGTCCTTACGCTTGACGACATTAAGGGCACGAGTGGCGGTTATCTTTCCGGTCGTAAGATCATGAGCGGAAAGGATACGCTTTCGAACAGCTACAGTACTGACAGTACGTATTCGGTATGCAAGGTGAACGTGGACGGTTACAAGCGTGTGCGTTTCCCGAGCGTTCCCGGTACAAGCCTTGTCGGAAGCATTTTCACAGACGATTCCGGCACGGTCATCAGTTCAATCGTCGTCCCTACCTTGAGCAACAAGTTCGAGGCCGGTATGTACCTGATTGCCGATGTTCCGGAGGGTGCCACTGCTCTTCACTTCTCCATTCTGAACACGGCAGAGTTCGATAAGGTTGTCCTTTCTAACAGTGACAGGATCGAGGATATGGAACCCGAATGGGTGCCTAATGACGAGCACTTGTGTGCCGTTGTGGGCAGCAGTGTTGTCGGTTCCAAACTTCGCGCCTGCATTACCGGCGGGAGCACTACGGCGAGCATGACCTGGGCTGATTTCCACTATTACAGTGTCCAGCGCGGTATGCAGCAGATTGATGCCCTTATGCACTCTCGCATCGCGAATCTTTTCTACGCGAAGTACGGTCGTCGTGACAGCCAGGAACAATGCGGCGCGGGCTCTCACACGAACAACCGTACTACGGGTGGTACTGCCAGCCGCGGGATGACGGACACGATCGGCTATGAGGAAGCCTCCTCCATCAACCCTAATGTGACGAACAGCCTGATAGAAAACTCCGTCCACCAGTATGCGTGGTACCGTGAGAAGGATGACTACGGCGGGGCCACGGTTACGCAGGTGAATAATATTTGCTGCCTTGGCTACGAGGACATCTATGGTCATAAATATGACATGATGGACGGCGTGGACCTTCCTAATGACACGGGCAATTCCGGGAAGTGGCGCATCTGGATGCCTGACGGCAGTACCCGCCTGGTTAAGGGTTCCGTGAGTTCCGGTATCTGGATTACCGCCGTGGCGCATGGCAAATATATGGACGTGATTCCGGTGGGTTCCGTTTCGGGTTCCTCCTCGACAAATTACTGCGACATCTACTACATATCCACTGCCTCCGGCCGTGTGGTCTATCGCGGGTACAACTATGCGTACGCGTATGGCGGTGTGTCGAATGCGTATGCGAATAACGGTGCTTCGTATGCGAGTGCGTATATCGGCTCGCGTCTGGCCTTCCGCGGTCGGCTCGTCAGGGCGTCGAGCGCCGTGGCGTTTAAAGCGATAAGCGAGGTTGCATGATCGGTCGCGTAAAGCGTCAAAGCGGGAGCGAAGCGACAAAACGTCCGGTGTTCCCCGAGCAGGGGAACACCGTTCATTACGGGCGTCAGCCCGTCGAAAAATATTTTTTTGACGTCAGGTTTTGTATCTGTTTGTTAAATAATAATTTGAAAATAGTACTTTTGCATTTGAAAGGTGGCGCCTCCCCATAGGCCGTGTGGTCTATCGTGGCAACAACAACGCGAACCCGAATGGCGGTGTTTCGATGTCGAATGCGAACAACGATTCCTCGAATACGAACACGAACATCGGTTCTCGTCTGAACAACAATCGAAAGGAAATTTTAATCGGCGTACAACACCGGGGACTTGTCCCCACCGTGGTGCTGAGGGGGGCAAGCCGCAGTAACAGCGGTCCGTAAGGGCCGGAAAACTGAAAAACAGAGTGTCGGGTAGGGTTTGGTAGGCCGGAAACGGTTCGAAGAAGCCGGGCCCGGGGGATTGAAGGCCCCAAGAAAAACAGTTATGCGCAGAGAAGGTTATATTATCGAGGAGATAGCGGATTACTCCAACATGTCGGAGTCGTTCAATCAGGTCCTTCGCGGAACGTCACGTAAACGAAGCCGCCAGGGACGCTACCTGCTTGCGCATAGGGAGGAAGTTATAAAGGAACTTGCAGAACGTATATCAGACGGCTCTTTCCGTGTCAGCGGTTATCGTGAACGGACTATCTGGGAATATGGAAAGGCAAGGAATTTGCAGATTCTTACGATGTATGACCGTATCGGAGTACATGCCATCATGACCGTAGTGGACAAACACCTGCGCAGGCGCTTTATACGTACAACGTCGGCATCTATCCAGGGACGCGGCACCCATGACCTGATGAAGTTCATCTGTCGTGACATGGAAACGGATCCGGAAGGGACAGGGTATGGTTATAAGTTTGACATTCACCATTTTTATGACAATGTACGTCAGGATTTTGCTATGTGGTGCTTTGCCCGTGTTTTCAAGGACAAGAAACTGCTTGGAATTCTCAATTCCTTTATAATGATGCTTGACAGCGGTATCAGTTTCGGGCTTAGAAGCTCGCAGGCTACCGGTAATTTACTCCTGTCTATTTTTTTAGACCATTATTTGAAGGATAAGTACAGTGTCCGTCATTTCTATCGTTATTGTGATGACGGTCTTGTACTTGGTAAAACGAAAGCGGAACTGTGGATGATTCGTGATGCTGTCCACTCACAAATGGAACGGATAGGGCTTCAGATAAAATCTGACGAGCGCGTGTTCCCGGTGGAAGAGGGCATCGATTTTCTCGGTTATGTGATTTATGGTCCGGAGCATGTCCGTATCCGTAAACGCATCAAGCAGAAATTCGCCCGAAAAATGCACGAGGTAAAATCGAGAAGAAGAAGGCGTGAACTGGTAGCGTCATTCTATGGAATGGCCAAACACGCCGACTGTCATACGTTGTTTAAAAAATTAACAGGCAAAGACATGAGATCATTTAAAGACTTGAACGTTTCCTACAAGCCGGAGGACGGCAAGAAACGTTTTCCCGGGGTGGTGGTAAGCATCCGGGAGCTGGTAAACTTACCGATTGTGGTGAAGGACTTTGAGACGGGCATCAAGACCGAACAGGGCGAGGACCGCTGTATCGTGGCTATTGAGATGAACGGCGAACCGAAAAAGTTCTTCACCAACAGCGAGGAGATGAAGAACATCCTCTTGCAAGTGAAGGATATGCCCGACGGCTTTCCGTTCGAGACCACCATCAAGACGGAAACTTTCGGCAAGGGTCGAACTAAATACATATTTACATGAAACGGGTAGAAGGAACATCCGGGATAAGACTGATCGAGTGCGTGAGCCCGGCACGTAACAGATGGCGCATCCGCTGGGATGTGCAGGAAAGGGAGGACGGCTCCGCCTCCTACATGGAGGAGGGTTTCATCGGGAAACCCGGTCCGGACACTATAAAGTCCGTCATCACGGGCTGGTACAACGACCAGACCGACCGGGAGATACTTTCCGGGTTTGTCTATGAGGACATGCCGGTATGGCTGTCAAGTGAGAACCAGTTCAATTATAAGGCAGCGTATGATTTGGCCGTACAGACCGGCGGCGCTATGCTCCCGGTGACGTTCAAGTTCGGGACGGATGAGGAGCCCCAGTACCGGACGTTTGAGAATCTGGAGGAACTGACGGACTTCTACACGAAGGCCATGAAGCACATCCAGGATACACTGGCTGACGGCTGGAGAAAGAAAGACGCTTTTGATCCGGAAGATTACCGGGTGGAATGAACCCTTCGGGGGAGGGAAGAAAAAAGCCCCCGGCCTGTTAAATAGTAACGCCAATCACTTTTTTAACACACGACGAGAGAACTCGCGCGACCGGGGGCAAATACCCTCTGTCACGAGTTCTCTCTTTTTATGTGTTTAAAAAATGATTGGCGATGCAAAGATATAATTTTTTTGTTGTATGAAAGTGATTGAGATATTAAACTTTAACCGGGAACTGTTGAAAAGGCTTCAAGCATCCGGAATCCGTCTGGAGGATGCCCGGTATATTGATTTGTATTCAGACTATACCCGCCTACTGGATCAGGGTGAGAAAGTTTCGTATGTCGTGGCCGTATTGTCCGAAAAGTATTCGGTGAGCGAGCGCAAGGTGTACGCGCTGGTGAAACGGTTCCAGAGCGACTGCAAGACGCTTGCAGTGTGAACAGGCAGTCTTATGCCACAAGGAGTGCCGTTTCCCCTTATCTTTAGGGAGTTTCAAATTTAGAAGGAGGAAATGGCTATGAATAAGTATTACCGCATCCTGGACAAGATCCTTGCCACGGGAAAGACACAGACCAACAAGAAGGGAAACATACAGTACCTTCTGAACGAGCAGCTCTCGCTGACACCGGCAGACCTGCTCGATATATTCGAAGGGCATCATATCGCCCGCAAGAAGCTCCGCAGCGAGTTGCAGTTATTTATGCAGGGTGAGCGCAACGTGGAGAAGTACCGGGAGGCCGGCATCAACTGGTGGGACTATTGCGGCTCCATCCTGGTGAACAGTTACCCGACCTATTTCGAGAAGCTGCCTCCGTTGATAGCGAAAATCAACCGGGAGAGGCGCAACAGCAAGAACTACGTGCTTTTCCTGGGCGAAACCGGTGCCGAGAGCAACCAGGCACCCTGTTTGAGTCTGGTACAGTTCCAGTTAGATGGCGGTGAACTGGTTCTATCCGCCTACCAGCGTAGCAGTGACGCGAACCTCGGGCTACCTTCCGATATTTACCACTTGTACCTGATGGCGCGGCAGATAGAACTTCCCTTGAAGTCGATCACCCTCTACTTGGGAAATGTGCATATCTACGAGAACAATATCCAGGGAACCCGCGCACTGCTTGCCGGTGACGAGGCGGTCCGCTTCGGGCTGAACGTGTAGTTTGCTGTATATGTCTTGCAGCGGGAACCGTTCATGTTTCCCGCTGTTTTTCGTTTATTCTGGGGACCTTTGCGGCCGTTTTAAAGCAGAATGAAATGAAAAAGATGTATTTGTCCGCCCCGCTTCCTTTCGTGGGGCAGAAACGCATGTTTGCGAAGGATTTTATCAGGGTGCTGGGACAGTTCCCGGGCAGCACCGTGTTTGTGGACCTATTTGGCGGCTCGGGCCTGCTGTCACATATTACCAAATGTGTCAGGCTTGATGCCGCCGTTGTGTATAACGACTTCGACAACTACCGCCGGAGGCTTGCGAATATCCCGACCACCAATGTGCTGTTATCCGATTTGCGCCGGATAGCTGAAGGGGAACCCAGAAATAAACGTATAACCGGGGAGGTTCGCGATAAAATGTTTGCCCGTATTGAGAGGGAAGAAAAAGAGCACGGCTACGTGGATTATATCACGGTTTCCGCATCCTTGTTGTTCGCCATGAAATATGTGACCAGTTTGGAAGGAATGAAGAAAGAAGCCATCTACAATAGGATTCGGCAAACAGATTATCCCGAAGCAAAGGATTATCTGGAAGGACTGACTATAACCAGCGAAGACTACAAGGAAGTATTCAAACGTTACAAGGATGTTCCGGGTGTGGTGTTCCTGGTTGATCCGCCGTACCTTTCCACCGAGGTGGGTACTTACGAGATGTCCTGGCGTCTGGCTGACTACCTGGACGTGCTGACCGTTCTGAAAGGGCATTCGTTTGTGTACTTCACTTCGAACAAGTCCTCCATTTTAGAACTGTGCGACTGGATGGACCGAAACCCATTTGTCGGCAGCCCATTCAAGGAATGCAGGAAAGCGGAGTTTAGTGCAAGCGTAAACTATCAAGCTAAATATACAGACATGATGCTGTACACGAAGCCGGATGAAGTGTCAGGTATAGCAGCCTAACATTGCATAAAGATAGGGAATTATTTTGAATCTGCAATGGCTTTTAAATGATATTTTAAAGCCATTTAAAGAGGGTTCAAGTGAAAGAAAAACGGTGGGCTTTGATCATGCTGAATAGGACCGCGCTCACCTTTTTTCTTGTACGCGTCGTTTTTGTACTTTTTGAAACGCATCGTTTTTGTTAAGCGGCACGTCTGGTTTTTCCGGATTTACCCGTTTTTCGTTGCGTCGTTTCCCCCATTCAAAAATAGGTACAGATAACTTAGCATAAACGGCATAGTTGGGATCAAGGTCGGATTTAAAGTTATATCCTGGTGAAGAGTAACTTCCTTCTATGCCGACATACAGTTGCGGTTTATATTTTGAGTCAGTCAGTTTCTTTGAGCTTTCGGCTATGCCTATTTGGTCGTATGCTATTTTTAGTTCCGGTCGGTTAGAACCGTCTTGCTTCCATAACTGCTCATTCATTACGATGGAAGGAATGGTATCTTCCACTTCCGTTATTTCATGAAGTGCCGTGCCAATCAGTGAATTAAGTGCCATTCTTCCTGTTTCCAAACTGCTTTTTGCTTGGAGCAATTGGTATTCGGCTTCATTTAGTTTTACTTCTGCCATAAGTAAGTCTTGCGGGTCAACTAGTCCTGCTTCGACTCGCTCACGGATAGTTTTGGTGAGTGAGGCGATAGAGTTTCGATAGTCGGTAGCAACTTGCAGAAGTTCGGCACGGGCTACGGTATTCCAGTATTGCATATCGGTTTGGTAGCACAGGGCGGAACGAAAGTATTCCGCCTGATGTGCTGCCAGACTATGTTGATGTTTTGCCATCCGGATGGTTTCCAGCAGACGCCCGCCTGTATAGACCGGCTGTAATAGGGTAAGTGAGGCACCATATTTCATGTCCTTGCCTTCGAACGTCAGTGGGTTTTGCATACTGGGCAAGTCCAGAGTGAGCTGGATGGGGTTGCCGGTATATTGAAAGTTGGCGTCACCCGAAAGTTTGGGACGCAAATCTTTTCGGGCGGCTTTTTCCAGTTCGATACTTGCAGAGATGTGTTTATCCGCCGCCTTCAGGTCGTGGTTGTATTCCACAGCCATCGACCTGTACTTTTCCAATAAATCACTTTGTTGGGAGAAAGTAGCGGACGGAACACTAAAAATAAAGATAAACAGTATATTAATTCTTTTCATAGGATGCATATTTAGAATTACTCTTAATTTTATAAAACATGGCATATAATGCCGGGGTTACGAATAACGTTAGCAATGTGGCAAACGTCAGTCCGAAAATAATAGTGGCTGCCATACCGCCGAATGCTATATCGAACAATAACGGAACCATTCCTAAAATAGTAGTGGTCGCTGCCATAAGTACAGGTCTTGTTCTTGACACTGTAGCTTCTATGATGGCGGTATAAGGTGCGATTCCATTTCGGCGCTGTATATTTATTTCATCCAGTAACACAATCACATTTTTAATAATCATACCTAATAATCCCAGCCATCCGGCGATGGGGAAGAAGCCGAAATCGAATCCGGTGAGCAGCATACCTATGGCAACCCCGATAAGGGAAAGGGGAAGGATACACAGGATAATGACCGGTTGTCTGAAGTTACCGAATAATGCTACAAGAATTACAATGAGCATCAGAAAAGCCAAAGGAAAGAACTTGGCAATGGCCTGCATCGCTTCGCCTTGGTCTTTGTATTGGGCATCCCAGAAGAAGGTATATCCTTCGGGCAATTCTATTTCTTCTATCTCTTTTCGTATTTCTCCGTGTACTTCCGCCATGGTGTGTCCCGGTTTTACTCCACACATGGCTGCCATGGATAACTGACGGTTATAAGTACGTATTTGCGGAAATTCCCAAGTGGTTTCAATTTTTTCCGTTATTTGTGACAGAGGTGCCGAATGCTCCCCGTTCCAAACAGAGAAATCCCCTAAAGATCGCTCGTCTGTAATATGAACCCCTTCCGATTTTAGTAATACAGGTACTTTCTTTTCATTATCCCGATAAATTCCTACAGGAGTTCCATCACTGATAGACTTGACGGATTGCATCATTTGTGCTTTGGTGATACCTAGTGCTCCGGCTTTTACCGGATCGTAAACAGGGCGGATCATTAAACTCATGTTGCCCCATTCGTTGCGGGCGTCCGCTACTTTGGGATTGCGGCGCATGATTTCTATTGCTTTCCCTGCCAGTGAATCTAGTACAGCAGGATCCGGTCCTAGAAAACGGGCTTCGATGACGGCTTCTGTCAAAGGGCTAAGCTCGAATTTGTTCACTTTTATCAGGGGTTCGGGATATTTCTGGCGGATGGAGTCTTGCAGTAGCGCATGTAATTCCTTTGAATCTTTGGAGGTCTTGCATTTTACCAGTATTTGTGCATAATTGGATTGAGGACCGAAAGATACATTGGATAAATAATAGCGGGGTGGCGTGCGACCTATGTAGGTAGAAACCATTTCTGTTTCTTCGTGTCCGCGTATATAGTCTGCCAGACTGCTTGCCATGCGGTCTGTTTCGTTAATGTTTGTTCCTTCGGGCAGCCACATATCTACGGTAAAGTATTGTTTTTCCAGTGCGGGTACGAATACTTTAGGAATAAATTTGAAACTCCAGGCAGAGAGTATCAGCATAATGGCCAGTGAGCCGATGGTGACCGACCGGTGGCGGAGCACCCAATGTAAAGCATTGCGGAAACGGTTGTAATATTTTCCGTCGAACAGTGCCGCTTTCAGTTCCTCGGGACGTGGGCGGCGGACAAATTCCTGTATAAAGAAAGGTGTCTGTGTCAGTGCGAACACCCAGCTGAACATCAGGGATACTCCGATAACCACGACTAATGAGGATAACAGTTCACCTGTGATATGTGGTGAATAATAGATAGGAAGGAAAGTAAGAATAGCGATTACGGTTGCTGCCAACAAGGGCAGGGCGGTAGTCGAGCAAGCCTGCATGATGGCTACACGTTTCCGCATTCCACGCTCCATATTGATTAAAGCGGAGTCTGACACAACAATGGCATTGTCTACCAACATCCCCATGGCGATAATGATGGCGGCCAGTGACATTCGCTGGAGTGCGATGCCGCAAGCCATCATGACAATGAGAGTGGCGAAGATGGAAAAAATCAGTCCGCTACCTATCAGCGTGCCATTCTTGAACCCGATGAAAAATAATAGAATGGCTATAACAGTTAAAACGGAAATGATGAGATTCAAGACAAAGCCTTGATTGGCAACGGCTGATTCATATCCTTGATCGTAGATAGAGGTCAGTTCATATCCTTCAGGCATGGATTGGGATAATTCGTCAATGCGTTTTTTCACAGCTTCTGCCATATCCACTACATTTCCGGTGGGGACGGTGGAGATGGCAATACCTATGGCCGGATTACCGTCAATGCGCATCAGATTGCTGGCAGGTGTCTGATAACTTTCTTCTATTTGTGCAATGTCGGCAAGGCGGAAATGTTCACCGGAGCGTGATACGATAGTCAGGTTTCTTATATCATCTAATGAATAAAAATTTCCAGTGGATTCAATGCGCAGCCGATTTTGTCCGGCATCAATACCTCCGGCATCTACCACTTTGTTTTGTGCTTCGAAAGCGCGGGCTATATCCGAGGTCGTAATTCCGCTTTGTGCCATGACGGATGGGCTGACAGATACGTCAATGGTAGGTGTCTGTATTCCGTAGATTTCTATTTTAGCAACATCTTTTATTTTCAATAGTTCGTTTTTGATAATCTTGGCTTCGTCTTCCAGTTCCCGATAGGTATGGCTCTTTCCAGTCAGTCCATAGAAAACTCCCAATACATCTCCAAAATCATCGTTAACAACAGATGGACCTGCTCCGGCGGGGAGTTTGCTTTGTACATCATTTACTTTACGGCGTAATTTGTCCCAAAGTTGTTGCATTTCGTCTGCCCGGATTTCCTTTTTTACATAAACGGTTATTTTTGAAAGTCCTGTTCGGTTTTCTGTTTTCAGATAATAAAGTTCACCAAGAGATTGGATGGATTCTTCCAGAACATCTGTTACTTGAGATTGTACCTCGGAGGGGGATGCTCCGGGATACGGAGTCAGTACGAGTGCTTGTTTGATGGTAAAGGGGGCGTCTTCCAGTTTTCCCATTTTGATATAGGAGAACAGCCCACCGGCCAATATCAATACCAACAGCAAGATAGTGACTGCTTTCTTCTGTAGAAAATATTTTACGAGTTTCATGATTGTTTATTTCTGTGATATTATTCGTTTTCTACACTTATTTTCATTCCATCCGATAGGAAGCGGAGCCCACTGTTTGCTACAGTTTCATCAGGATACAAGCCTTCGGTGATAGATACATAACCGTTTGGCAATAGATCCCCTTTCTTTACTTTTCTCTTAGTTACTTGTTGGGTTTTGGAATTTACTACCCATAAATAATCTCCTTCTGTAGGGCGATGGCAAAGGGCTGTTTGAGGGATGGCTGCTCCTTGGGAAAGAGTTGAAACGGAAGGGGCATTTAGGCTTGCTTTACCAGACATACCTGCCAGTAATTTCCCTTCTTTATTGGGAAGTAGAGCGGTCAGCAGATAAGAGAGGTTATTGCGGGTAGTCCCTTTGGAAATTTCCATTATCTTAGCATTATATACTTTATCGGGTTGGGCGTCAAATCGTACTTGTATTGTATCTAGTGCTTGCGCTGCACGGGCAATGTCTTGAGTGACATAAATCTCCAGTTTAAGTTGGTCTATATCAATAAAAGAAATGATGGGCTGGGTTGCTTTCACATCTTGAAATTTCTCTATATATACTTCACCCACATAACCATTGAATGGAGCGATAAGGCGTGTGTCTTCCAGTTCATAGGAAGCTGTATTGAAAGTTGTTTTTGCAGTGATATAGTCTGCTTTTGCTTTTTCATAAGTACTTGCAGAAACATTTCCTTTGTCGTATAACTTTTGTATACGTTCGAATTCCGCTTTTGCCTGATGGTAGATTGCTTCGGCACGTTCTTTACGGATGCGGAAATCGCGCGGATCTATTTCGGCTATGATGCTGCCTTGTTGGTATCGGTTACCTGCGTATACATCGAAACGGTCGATGGGACCGCCTACTCGGAAAGATAACTCGGAAGTGCGAAAAGGTCGGGCAATAAAAGAGAATTCTTTGTCACCCTGATGTGAAACTGGAACAGCTTGTGTTGTTTTTACAATAAGGTCTTGTTTTTTATCATTGCCTTCGGCAGCACAGGAAGAAAGTAGTGCGGCAAGGCTTAATAATAGCATGGAATGTACGTTTATCTTCATATTTTGTCTTTTAAGTTTGAAACAAAAATAAAGATTGAAGGGAGAACAGATGGGGAAGAAAATGCTGAAGCCGGAAAAAGAAGACCGGAAAAAGGGAAAATGCATCCTGAATAATTTTATCTATGAAGTAAAAAAAGATTTATTCAGGCAACTTTTTATACAGAATAGCTGTTTTTATCAGTAAGATGATTAACTATAAACTCTAAAGAATAAAGCGTATGTATTTTATTTGGTACATTATTATCGGAATTATTGCTGGTTTTGTTGCCGGTAAGTTGATGAGAGGGGGAGGTTTCGGTCTCTTTATTAATTTATTGGTTGGTATTGTTGGTGGTGTCCTGGGCGGCTGGGTATTCAGTTTGTTTGGTATTGCAGCAACTGGTATTATTGGCAGTCTTGTTACCTCTATTGTGGGAGCTATATTATTGTTGTGGATTGTTTCTTTGCTCAAGAGGTCTGATATTTCTTGAATTATAAGAGTAAAAAAGAACCGTCCTGACGACACGCTTGCCGGGGGCGGTTCCTAACCAAACAAATCAAAAAATATAAGTATATTAACTAATTGCTTCCACCTCCTAAGGCACGGTAAAGCATGATATGCAGTTTACAAGATTCCACATTCAGAGCGATACGTTCCAATTCACAATCCAGGAAACGTTCATCGGCCGACAGTACATCCAGATAGCCTGCGAATCCTACTTTAAACATTTCATTTGCATTATAAATAGATCGATGATGGATACGGCTTTCTTCTTCTTTCAACTTTTTGCGCTGGTGCATTTGCGATGATGCAGTAATGAGGTTTAATACTTCTTCATAGGCTTTTAATACCGTATCGTGATATCCTAACAAAGCGATGCGTTGCTGGCTTTTCGCATCATTCCATAATGCACGTATAGTATTTTGTTTGAATATAGGTGCTGTGATACCTGCACCGAGATTGTAAACCAGGGATGCAGGAGCAGTAAACCATTTATCCAGATCAAATGCGTTAAAACCTCCGTTTCCTCCAATCACGATGGATGGGAAGAAAGCTTTTCGCGCTGCAGATACGTCGGATTTACTAGCTAATAACTCCAGTTCGGCAGCCTTTATATCCGGGCGATATTGCAAAAGTTGTGACGGGATTCCTGCATCTGTGGGAAACTCATAACTACATGCAGTTTCAAATGACACTCGTTTCACCTTGAAAGGCAGTCGTCCTAATAAGGTGGCGATGGCACGTTCCTTTTCACTTATTTGCTGTTCGTTTGCAAGCAGCATTTCTTCCAATTTAAGGCGTCGTGACCGGAATTGGTCTACAGAAAGTCGGGTTACTTCACCTTCTTTCATCAGTTCATCGGTTAAATTATAAGCATCTCTGGCTGTTAGGATGGCTTCGCGTAGCACATATCGCTGTTTATCCAGTCCTATTAATTCAAAATAGTGTGTACCTACTTCTGATATCAATAAGGTGCGTGCCAGACGCATAGCTTCTACAGACTGCATCCAGCGGGATACGGCCGATCGTTTTTTATCGGTTAGCTTACCCCATATGTCAGCTTCCCATTGAAAATTGAGTCCTAGGTTGAAATTCCGGTAGGGATCTGGAATATGTTTGTCTTTTTCTAAATCGGGAGTGTTGGTGGTGCTGTTACCAACTCCGTCCATAGTGTACTCGCCAAAACGTTGTACTCCACCATCAATGCCTAATGAAAGATCGGGCAGCAGCGCTCCTTTTCCTACTCGAACTTGTGAACGGGCAATGGATATCCGTTCTATAGTTTGAAGGAATGAATGATTGTTATTTAACGCTTCGGCTATATAACTTTGCAATAACGTATCTGGAAAAAATGTTTTCCATGACATGGAAGAGATAGTAGTGCTGTCCGTTTCCCTATCCATATAGAACTCGGGTAACTCTATCTTTTCTGTCGGAGTAAGGGAAGGGGCTTTGCAACTTACCATAATCAGACAGAAAGCTCCTATTATTAAACCTGTTTTGTTTATATTGTTATTTTTCATCTTCTTCATCATAGCTGACTTTATTACGGTTAAGATGTGCAGACCAACTCTCGAAAACAAGGTAAAGTCCAGGTACAAGGAAGATTCCTACGAATGTACCGATAAACATACCTCCGGCGGCAGCTGTTCCGATGGAACGGTTGCCCAAAGCACCGGCTCCGCTTGCCATTACCAACGGGATTAGTCCGCATATAAATGCAAAGGATGTCATCAGGATGGGGCGCAGACGGCTTACGGAACCTCTAACGGCAGCATCAAAGATGCTCATTCCCTGTTTGCGGTACTGGTTGGCCATTTCCACAATAAGAATGGCATTTTTGCCTAGCAGACCAATCAACATTACCAAGGCTACCTGGGCATAAATATTATTTTCCAAGCCTGCCAGTTGCAGGAAAAAATAAGAACCGAAGATACCTGCCGGCAATGAAAGTATGACGGGAAAAGGCAGTAACAGACTCTCGTATTGTGCTGCCAGCAACAAATAAACAAACAGCAGGCAGATACCGAAAATAAGAACGGTTTGTCCACCCGAATCTTTCTCTTCACGAGTAACTCCTGACCATTCTATATCATAACCGCGAGGTAATGTCTCTTTGGCAATTTGTTCCACTGCTTCGATAACCTCTCCTGAACTGACTCCTTCGGCAGGTTCACCTGTAATCAAGGCCGAGGTGAACATATTGTAGCGTGTAATCTGGTTAGGACCGAATATACGGTCCATCGTCATAAAGTTAGAGTAGGGTACCATATTCCCGTCCTTGTTCTTGGCATAGAACTTATACAGATCTTCAGGATTCATACGATACTCTGGAGAAGCCTGTAACATCACCTTATACATTTGTCCGAAACGAATAAAGTTGGATGAGTAGAAACTGCCGATATAGGATTGGAGTGTTTCCATGGATTCATTTAGATTTACTCCTAATTTAGCTGCTTTAGCAATATCCACTTTCAGCAGATATTGTGGAAAATTAGGATTGAATCCTGAGGTTGCTCCCACAATGCGCGGATCTTCATTCAGTTTTTCTACTAATGTATTGGCAACATCGGCAAATTCTGCAAAGCTGCCTGCTGTTTTATCTTGTAAACGAAGTTCGAAGCCGCTGGCATTACCGAATCCCGGAACTGTAGGAGGCAGGAAGAACTGAATATCCGCATCTTTGATATGCGAGGTGCGGTCTTTGTATATCTCTATAAGTTCGGCTGCTGTTTGATCGCGTTCACTCCACGGGGTGAGATTAATCATACCCATACCGAAATTGGCACCTTCCGTTTCAGTCATCAAACTATAACCTGCTAATGTGGAGATGCTTTCAATTTCTTTGAAAGGAAGCAATGCAGCTTGTACAGCGTTCAAGGCTTTTTCGCTGCGTTCCAATGTTGCTCCCGGAGGCGCATCTACATTGACATAAATCATACCTTGGTCTTCATTGGGAATAAAGCCTGAAGGAAGTACCTGGCTCATGCCGAAAGTGGCAAGGAAGAAAATAATCAGTGTGGCATAAGTGATTATTTTCCGGCTCAAATACTTGTGTAATCCGATATTGTATTTCTTTTCAAAGCGGTCGTACCGGCGGTTGAAAAAAATAAAGAAACGACGTAGCCATCCTGCTTTTTTCTTCTTTTTTCCATCAGCGGGTTTCAGTAACAAAGCACATAGGGCAGGCGAGAGGGTCAATGCGTTTATTCCTGAGATAACAATGGCTACCGCCAGTGTCAATGAGAATTGCCGATAGAAAATACCTACAGTTCCCTGCATGAAGCCCACCGGAACAAAGACTGCCGACATGACTAGCGTGATGGCAATAATGGCTCCACCGATTTCATTAATAGCTGCTACAGATGCTTTATAAGGAGAGAGTTTCTCATGATGCATCTTTACATGGACAGCCTCTACGACGACTATTGCGTTGTCTACTACAATACCTATTGCGAGCACAAGGGCGAATAAGGTCAACATATTTATGGAGAAGCCCAGCATTTCCATAAAAAAGAATGTACCGACCAATGAAACTGGTACGGCGATAGCCGGAATTAAGGTGGAACGGAAATCTTGTAAAAATATATACACCACAATAAATACCAGTATGAATGCTTCGAGCAGTGTCTTCAGCACTGACTGTATGGAGGCGTCAAGAAAGCGTGATACGTCATAGGAGATATTGTAATCCATGCCAGGCGCAAAACTGCTTTCTTTGATTTCTGCCATTTTGGTTTTAATATTTTGGATGACTTCCCTTGCATTGGAGCCGGGGCGTTGTTTGATCATAATAGATGCCGATGGCCTTCCGTCGGTCATAGAGGTCATGTTATAATCTTCAGAATCGAATTCAATAGTGGCAACGTCTTTCAGACGTAGCAGTGAACCATCGGGAAGAGCTTTCAATACAATCTCTCCATATTCTTCTGCTGTGCTGAACTTTCCGGTATATTGTAATACATATTGCAGTTGTTGGGGTAATTTGTCTGAACTGATACCTGTCTTGCCGGGTGCTGCTTCTATGTTTTGATTACGGATGGCTTCAGTTACATCTTGAGGTACCATGTTGTAGGCGGCCAGCCGATTAGGATTCAACCATACACGCATGGCATAATCACGGCTACCCATGATTTCTACCAAGCCTACACCGTCAATACGTTTTAATTCGCGCAAAATATTGATATCGGCAAAGTTATAAACAAACTTTTCGGTATGTGCACTGTCCGTACTCATGATGTTCAAGTACATCAACATACTGTTTACTTCTTTTTCTGTAATAACTCCGGCACGGATTACTTCTTCAGGCAATTCGTCTAGTACGGTAGTCACACGGTTCTGTACATTTACGGCAGCTACGTCCGGATCGGTTCCCACTTTAAAATAGATAGTAGTAAGGGACATGCCGTCGTTGGTACAAACAGTGGTCATGTAGGTCATGCCGGGTACTCCGTTGATGGCACGCTCTAACGGGGTGGCGACTGTTTTAGACATCACATCGGCACTAGCCCCGGTGTATCGGGCGGTTACCGTTACAGATGGGGGTACGATATCGGGAAACTGAGTGATGGGCAGTGTCAAAATAGACAGTACGCCCAAGCAGACGATAATGACGGAGATTACTCCTGAAAGTATCGGTCTTTTTATAAATAGCTTAAACATAAACTGTCCGTTTTATTTTACGATAGCTTGTTTTAATTCAACTTCTTTTCTGATTGCTTCCATATCAATGGTATCAGTCTTGATGGTAATGCCATCTTTCATCATTTGCACTCCCTCGTATACGATGGCAGTGTTAGGAGAGAAGTCTTGTGTCACATAGTAATTATTATAGCGTTCCAGCGGTTGGAAGCTGCGTACTTTTACTACACTGGCACTATCAACGGTATATACATAGGTGAAATCTTGAATTTCGAATGTTGATTTCTGGGGAACTAGGCAGATGTTGTCCATTTGGGTCATCATACGTACTTTTCCAGTCACTCCATGTTTCAGCAGTCCGTCCGGGTTCGGAAAACGGACACGGAAGGCAATGGAGCCGGTTCCTCGTTCAAAGTCACCTTCTACTGTTTCTAATGTGCCTTTGTGGGAGTAGATGGAACCGTCTGACAAAATCAGTTCCACATTATTTTCTTCGTGCTGTTTTTGTCCGCTAAGTTGTTGGCGCTTGTATTCCAGATACTCGCTTTCGTTCACTTTATAGTAAGCAAAGATCTCGGAAATATCACTTACGGTAGTCAGTAAGCTTTGCGGATTTACCAGACTTCCCGTCTTATAAGGAATACGGTCTATGTAGCCGTCAAAAGGGGCAGTGATAGTGGTGTAAGAATAATCCATCTGTGAACGTTGCATTTGTGCTTTTGCCTGTTCCACTTTCATTTGGGCTACTTCTTTTTCTTTATTGGCTTGGTCGAGTCGGATTTTTGATAAGATTTGTTTGTCAACCAGCCGGCCTATTCTTTCGGCTTCATAATTTGCCATTTCATATTGTGCCTGTGCTTGTTTGTAATTGGCTTGCGCCTCTTTTACCGTTTCGCTATATTGGTCGGAACTGAGTTGGAATAGGGGCTGTCCTTTTTTGACTTTCTGTCCTTCGTCTACATATATTTGTTGAACAAATCCTTCCACTTTGGGCTTAATTTCTACAAACTGTATAGCTTGCACATCAGCTACATATGAGCGTGGAAACTCAATGGTTGTGGGGTGAAGAATGGTGATGGGAATGAATTCTTTGTGATGTTCCTGCTTGTTGTCCGATTGACCACAAGAGCATAGCAATCCTGTGCATGTACACAGGACCGCAATTTTCTGAAAATTACTCTTCATGAAATTACGAATACAATTTAAAAAGATTAATAATTGAGTTTGAGTAAATAAAAGATCCGGCTTGCATTCAAATCTTTCAGAATACAAGGCCAATATGTATGAATATGCTTTAATGTGACATATTAAATGCGGTACACACAAAAGATAATGTGATGATGTACCACTTTCCCCGGATTTTCACTGACAGGTGTGTAACTTTGTACCGGAACTTGGGGAATAGCAAAAAGATTGACCAGCATGTCGATAGTGCAGGGTAAAAAACGACTGTTTGGCAGTTGTGCACGTCCCGACTGGAAATAATAAGTTTCTTCTCCTCTGCTTTCTTCATTGTTGTCAGAAGGCAGGGTGGGCTGTTCCATCGTTTCTACCATAGCCAGATTGGCATCAATCAGTGGAGCGCATACATCAAATTGTACGAGTAATAACATAATTACGCATACTATTCTTACCACATATTTTTTGATACCGTTGAACATGAAAGATACTTTGTTTGTCAATTCGTTTGCAAATTTAATATAATTGAACACTGTTTTCAAACTAATCATCCAAAATTAGTGAGTTTTAATATATCCTTTCTCTTTTTTGGAACTACTATCCTTTATACTGACTGAAATCTGTTATTTTTGTACTCAGTATTTTAAATAATCAGATAATATTACTTATGTTACAACCCGAATTGAAATTTCGTCGAGATAAAATACGCTATTTAATGGCTCAACAAGGCATTGATGCTGCCCTGATAGCTTGTAATGTAAATTTGCTTTATACGTATGGTGAGATAGTGAACGGCTATCTTTATTTACCGCTTCATTCACCGGCACTTCTCTTTGTAAAACGTCCTAATAATATTGTGGGAGAATTTGTATTCCCTATTCGTAAACCTGAGCAGATAGTGGACTTGTTAAAAGAAAATGGTATACCTGTAGCTTCAAAGATAATGTTGGAAGGCGGGGAACTGCCTTATGCGGACTATATGCGTCTTGCATCTCTTTTTCCTGAATCGGAGGTAGTGGATGGAACTGCTATTATTCGTGAAGCGCGTAGCGTAAAGACTCCGCTGGAGATTGAACTTTTTCGTCGGTCGGCTGCATTACATGCTCGAGCATATAGTAAGATTCCCGATGTATACCATCCGGGGATGACTGATCGTGAACTATCTGTTGAGGTGGAACGCCTGATGCGACTGGAAGGTTGTCTGGGAATATTCAGAGTATTTGGTCAGAGTATGGAGATATTTATGGGAAGTGTGTTGGCCGGAGATAATGCAGCTACTCCTTCGCCTTATGATTTTGCCTTAGGTGGTAAGGGATTGGACCCGTCTTTGCCCGGAGGAATGAATGGAACTTTGTTGAAAGAGGGGTATAGTGTAATGGTGGATATAGGGGGAAACTTTTACGGATATATGTGCGATATGAGTCGTGTGTTCTTCATTGGAAAATTAAATGATGAGGCTTATGCAGCTCATCAAGTCTGTCTTGAAGTGCAGGATAAGGTTGCCTCTATGACGGCGCCTGGTGTGGTGTGCGAGGATCTTTATAATGCGGCCATTGAGATCGTGACGAAAGCCGGATTTGCCGATCGTTTTATGGGGGTGTCCCAACAGGCACGTTTTATAGGACACGGCATCGGGTTGGAAATTAATGAGGCACCAGTGTTGGCTCCGCGTATCCGGAGGGAGTTGGAAGAGGGAATGGTGTTTGCCCTTGAACCTAAAATCGTATTGCCGGGAGTAGGACCGGTCGGCATTGAAAATTCTTGGGTAGTTACAGAAAACGGAGCCGGCAAACTGACCATTTGTAATGAGGAGATTATAGAGCTTTGATTCCTTGGATGTAAATATTGAAGCGGAAATATCAAAAAAACGAAAAATTTTATGGTTCTTGTTCTAGTGTCATTGGGGGCAAAGTGAAGAACTTGAATATAAAAAAGATCCCGAAACTTTTAGTTTCGGGATCTTACATGGTTTGAAGTATATTTTTTATTCCCACTCAATGGTCGCATTGGGTTTGGGCGACAGGTCATAGCATACGCGGTTCACATTCTTTACTTCTTTTAGAATACGGTCGGTAATTTTCATCAGAATGGACCAGTCTATCGGTTCGATAGTAGCTGTCATAGCATCTACGGTGTTGACAGCTCGGATAATAACAGGCCAGTCAAATGAACGGGCATTGTCACGCACGCCTACTGATTTGAAATCGGGTACTACGGTGAAATATTGCCATACTTTCTTGTCCAAGCCTGCCAGTTGGAATTCTTCACGCAAGATGGCGTCCGATTCGCGAACAGCTTCCAGGCGGTCACGAGTGATAGCCCCCAAACAGCGCACTCCCAAACCAGGACCAGGGAACGGCTGACGGTAGACCATGTCGTATGGTAAACCAAGTTCCACTCCGCAGGCACGGACTTCGTCTTTGAACAACTGGCGTAAAGGTTCTACTAATTCAAACTGTAAATCCTCGGGTAAGCCACCTACATTGTGATGGGATTTAACCATTTTGGCTGTTTTAGTACCACTTTCTACGATATCAGGATAAATTGTACCTTGTCCCAAAAAGTCGATTCCATTTAGCTTACGGGCTTCCTCTTCGAACACACGAATAAATTCACCACCGATAATCTTGCGTTTCTGCTCCGGATCAGCTACATTTTCCAGTTTACTCAGGAACCGGTCTGTAGCATCCACGTAAATCAAATTAGCGTTCAACTGATTTTTGAAAACTTCAATTACTGCTTCCGATTCACCTTTGCGCATTAATCCATGGTTCACATGTACGCAGACCAGATTATTGCCGATGGCTTTCAGCAACAGGGCTGCTACTACAGAACTGTCTACACCTCCGGAAAGTGCCAATAATACTTTCTTGTCGCCTACCTGGCGGCGGATCAATTCAATCTGGTCATTGACAAAGTTTGTCATATTCCAGTTAGCCTCTGCCTTGCAGGTATCAAAAACAAACGATTGTACAGCATTCTTTATTGTTTCCACATCATCCGTCAGTTGGGGAAGCTTCACTTCGCAACATGCTTTGTCATGACCGGCAGCCATTACGGGGATCCCTGCTTTGTAAATCTCGGGAAGCACGTCAATATCCACTCCGTCAATTACATGGTTGGGACCGCCATTGATAATGACACCCTTTACATTGGGCAATGCTGTCAGCTCAGCGGCTGTGATATCGTGCGGGTAAATTTCACTATATACACCCAAAGCACGAATGGCTCTGGCAAGCACGGTGTTTTCGGTGCTTCCCAAATCCAAGATAACAATCATATCTTGTTTCATTCCGTTATGTTGTTTTTAAGTTATTAGTTGGTTGTCTATTATTCCCACTCAATTGTGGCAGGCGGTTTGGACGAGATATCATAGCATACGCGGTTTACACCTTTTACTTTATTGATTATGTCGTTTGAAACCTTAGCCATAAATTCATAGGGAAGATGAGCCCAGTCGGCGGTCATGGCATCCGTACTAGTTACGGCACGTAGGGCAACGGCACGTTCGTATGTACGTTCGTCCCCCATTACTCCCACACTTTGTACGGGTAGCAAGATTACGCCTGCCTGCCATACTTGGTGGTAAAGGGATGTTTCGTTTCCGTCCGAGTCTTTCACTTTCCAGTCTCTCAATCCTTGGATATAGATATCATCGGCGTCTTGCAGAATACGTACTTTCTCAGGAGTGATATCACCCAAAATACGTACCGCAAGTCCTGGTCCGGGGAATGGATGGCGTGTAATCAGATGTTCCGGCATACCTAGTTCACGACCTACGTGGCGTACTTCATCCTTGAATAGCAGACGCAGAGGCTCGCATAGTTTCAAATTCATTTTTTCGGGCAGTCCACCTACGTTGTGATGACTTTTGATTACAGTGCCGGTGATACTTAATGACTCGATACAGTCAGGATAAATGGTACCTTGTGCCAGCCATTTCACATCTTTAATTTTATGAGCTTCTTCATCGAATACGTCAATAAAACCTTTGCCGATAATCTTACGCTTCTTCTCAGGTTCTTCCACACCTGCCAGTTCACTGAAGAATTTTTGGCTGGCATCCACTCCGATTACATTCAGTCCGAGACATTCATAATCATGGAGTACATTTTTGAATTCGTTCTTACGCAGCATGCCGTGATCTACAAAAATGCAGGTAAGATTCTTGCCTATCGCTTTATTTAATAATACGGCTGCCACAGATGAGTCTACTCCGCCACTCAGCCCCAGTACTACTTTGTCATTTCCCAGTTGCGCTTTCAGTTCGGCTACAGTCGTTTCAATGAAAGAGGCAGCGCTCCAGTCCTGTTTCCCCCCGCAAATGTCGACTACAAAATTTTTCAGAAGCTGGGTTCCGTCTTCACTGTGGAACACTTCCGGGTGGAACTGTACTCCCCATACTTTCTCTTCCTTTATTTGATAAGCAGCGATGGCTACTTTATCTGTTGAAGCGATAATTTTGAAATTCTCCGGAATGGCGGTGATGGTATCTCCGTGGCTCATCCATACTTGTGAGTGTTCACGGACGTTCTTCAATAGTGGGTTCTCTTGGTCGAAAGTGGAAAGGTGTGCACGTCCGTATTCACGTGTGCCGGCCGGTTCCACTTTCCCACCGTTTGTATAAGACATGAACTGTGCACCATAGCAGATACCCAAAATAGGATACTTTCCGCGAATGTCACTCAAATCGACTTTAAAGGCGCTTTCATCATACACCGAGAAAGGGCTTCCCGAAAGGATAACGCCGATTATGGACGGATCATTGTGTGGAAATTTGTTGTAAGGCACAATCTCGCAATAAGTATTCAGTTCGCGAACGCGACGGGCTATGAGCTGTGTGGTTTGTGAACCGAAGTCGAGAATAATGATCTTTTCTTGCATATATATATTAAGATATGTAAATGATTTCGTGCCGCAAAGATACTCAGAAAAAATAAAAATCCGTCATGCTGTTGAGGCTTTTTATAATTGAATTGGAAAAACTTTGTTCTTCCTGCTTCCTTGTGGAAAAATATGCAAAAAAAAGATTGGAATGTTTAGGAAATGTCGGCTGGTATATAAATCACGGGCTGTCCGACAAGCATTTGAGGGCAGCCCGTTTTTTTGTGTGGATAATATTTTATTTTTTGCCAGCCTGTTCCTTCAACAAGTCACGGATTTCTGTAAGTAATACCTCTTCCTTGCTAGGGGCAGGTGGGGCGGCGGGAGCAGGAACTTCTTCTTTCTTGCGATTCAGCTTGGCAAGTAATCTTATAAATAAGAATATAGAAAAAGCAATGATGATAAAGTCGAAAGTAGCTTGTAGGAAGTTGCCATAATTCAACGTTACGGCAGCTTTTTCAACTCCATCCACTACTTCGGCCGGCTTTAATTGTAGTTTCAAATCTGTAAAGTTCACGCCACCTACCAGCAATCCGATGGGAGGCATGATGACATCGGCCACAATGGAAGATACTATTTTACCGAAGGCTCCGCCGATGATGACACCGACTGCCATGTCAATGACGTTTCCGCGCATTGCGAACGCCTTAAAATCTTGCAAGAAGCTGCTTTTTCCCATTTTTTTTTATTTTAATATGAATTTATGTGCGAATATAAAAACAAATTCTTATTTTTGCACCGCGTTTAGGAAATAAATACTAAACGTTTAACAACATTCCAACGTAGAGTGTTTAAAAGCTATATTATAAAACCTTTAAAATTTAAACAAAATGATTAAAGTAGGTATTAACGGATTTGGTCGTATCGGCCGTTTTGTATTCCGTGCAGCTCAGAAAAGAAACGATATTCAGATCGTAGGTATCAATGACCTTTGCCCGGTTGATTACTTAGCATATATGTTGAAGTATGACACTATGCACGGACAATTTGACGGTACTATCGAAGCTGACGTAGAAAATAGCAAATTGATCGTGAACGGCAATGCAATCCGCGTAACAGCTGAAAGAAATCCGGCTGACTTGAAGTGGGATGCAATCGGTGCTGAATACGTAGTTGAATCTACTGGTTTGTTCTTGACTAAAGAAAAAGCTCAGGCTCATATCGAAGCTGGTGCTAAATATGTAGTTATGTCAGCTCCTTCTAAAGATGATACTCCGATGTTCGTTTGCGGTGTAAACGAAAAGACTTATGTTAAAGGTACTCAGTTCGTTTCTAACGCTTCTTGTACTACTAACTGTTTGGCTCCTATCGCTAAGGTGTTGAATGACAAATGGGGTATCACTGACGGTTTGATGACTACAGTTCACTCTACAACAGCTACTCAGAAAACAGTTGACGGTCCTTCTATGAAAGACTGGAGAGGTGGTCGTGCTGCTTCTGGTAACATTATCCCTTCATCTACTGGTGCTGCTAAAGCTGTAGGTAAAGTTATTCCTGAATTGAACGGTAAATTGACTGGTATGTCAATGCGTGTTCCGACTTTGGATGTTTCTGTAGTTGACTTGACAGTTAACTTGGCTAAACCGGCTACATATGCTGAAATCTGTGCAGCTATGAAAGAAGCTTCTGAAGGTGAATTGGCTGGCGTATTGGGTTACACTGAAGATGCAGTTGTTTCTTCTGACTTCTTGGGTGATACTCGTACTTCTATCTTCGATGCTAAAGCTGGTATCGCTTTGACTGATACTTTTGTTAAGGTGGTTTCTTGGTATGACAACGAAATCGGTTACTCTAACAAAGTATTGGATTTGATTGCTCACATGGCTTCTGTAAACTGCTAATCAGTTAAAAACCATATAGCGAAAGCCGTCTGAAGTAATTCAGACGGCTTTTTTTTATGTAGTTTTGCGTGCTAAGTTGCACATTTTCGTTATCTTTGTGCGACTGTTACAAAAACTTAGGATGGAAAAGTACGATTTGATAACGATATTAGGACCTACCGCTTCAGGAAAGACTCCTTTGGCAGCGGCTTTAGCTTACAAGTTGGATACCGAAATTATCAGTGGAGATAGCCGGCAGGTATATCGCCGGATGGATTTAGGTACGGGAAAGGATTTGGAAGACTATGTCGTGAATGGACAGCAAATACCTTACCATCTGATAGACATTGTAGACCCCGGATATAAATATAATGTATTTGAATTTCAACGTGATTTTTTGAATGCTTATGATCAAGTGAGATGGAAAGACAAACTTCCTATATTATGCGGAGGTACGGGGATGTATCTTGAATCCGTGTTGAAGGGATATAGGCTGCTTCCTGTTCCAGAGAATCCCAAACTTAGGGACTCGTTAGCAGATAAATCATTAGCGGAACTCACCCGGTTGTTGTCAACTTACAGGAAACTTCATAACTCTACGGACGTAGATACTGTAAAGCGGGCTATCCGGGCCATTGAAATAGAAGAGTATTACAAGCACCAATCAGCGGAATACCGTGAGTTCCCGCAAATTCATAGTTTGATCATTGGAGTAGATATAGCTCGTGAGTTACGTCGTGAAAAAATATCCCACCGTTTGAAGCAGCGTTTGGATGAAGGGATGGTAAACGAAGTGAAGGCTTTGTTGGATAGTGGTATTTCTTCCGAGGATTTGATTTATTACGGATTGGAATATAAGTATTTGACTTTATATGTCTTGGGTAAACTTTCTTTCAATGAAATGTTTCATCAATTGGAAATAGCTATCCATCAATTTGCCAAACGGCAGATGACCTGGTTCCGGGGCATGGAGCGGCGAGGGTTCACTATACATTGGCTGGATGCTTGCCTGCCTATGGAAGATAAGGTGGAAAAAATCATTAATTTGTTACACACTAAAAACTAAATGTTATGGCTGTAGAACCAAACAGATGGGGGATTATTTATAATCCGAAAGCCGGAAGCCGTAAGACTCAGAAGCGTTGGAATGAGATACGTAGCTATATGGAAAACCGTAAGGTGGTTTTTGACTACGTACAGTCCGAAGGTTTTGGATCGGTGGAACGACTCGCCCGTACCTTGGCTAATAATGGTTATCGAACCATTGTGATTGTAGGTGGAGACGGAGCGATCAATGATGCTATTAACGGTATTATGACTTCTATGGTGGAGGATAAGACAAATATCGCTTTTGGAATCATTCCTAATGGTATTGGTAATGACTTTGCCAAATATTGGGGGTTGGATGAAGATAATTATAAAGCAGCGGTAGATTGGATTATCAATCGTCGTCTGAGGAAAATTGATGTGGGGCGTTGTAATTATTTTGATGGAGAGAAGCACACCTCCCGCTATTTCCTGAATGCCATATATATAGGTTTAGGTGCGCGTATTGTACAGATCTCAGATGGTACCCGCCGTTTTTGGGGAATACGTGAGTTGTCTTTTGCCGCTTCCATGTTCCTGTTGCTGTTTGAACGTAAATTGTACCGTACACATCTTTGTATCAATGGCGAACATATTCGTGGACGTATCATGACGGTATGTGTGGGAAGTGCCCGTGGATACGGTTTGACACCTAGTGCAGTTCCTTATAATGGCTGGTTGGATGTGTCGGTTATTTATCGTCCGGAGTTAATTCAACTTTTCTCGGGTATGTGGATGCTGTTGCAGGGACGTATTTTAAATCATAAAATGGTGAAACCTTATCGTACACGGAAAGTAAAAGTACTACGTGCGCAGAATGCTTCTGTCAGTTTGGACGGGCGTATTTTAGACCGCCATTTTCCTTTGGAAATTACGATCCAGCCGGAAGCTATAACTTTGATTATCCCTAATTAAAAACTATAGATATCCATTTCTTGCTTTAAGGATAGAGGCAGAGTAGATATCTCAATGAATAGACGTAAGATAATGACAATTTCAGATTTAAGAAAGACAGATAATTTCTTTTTACTGGCTGGTCCTTGTGTGATCGAAGGAGAGGAAATGGCTCTCCGAATAGCAGATCGTATTGTGAAAATAACAGATAAACTGGGTATTCCCTATGTGTTTAAAGGATCTTATCGTAAGGCTAACCGTTCCCGTTTGGATTCGTTTACAGGAATAGGTGATGAAAAGGCCTTGAAAGTACTTCGTAAAGTACGGGAAACTTTTGGAATTCCTGTGGTAACCGATATTCATAGTGCTGGAGAAGCTGCTATGGCCGCTGAATATGTGGATGTGTTGCAGATTCCTGCTTTCCTGTGTCGCCAGACTGATTTGCTGGTGGCGGCAGCTCATACCGGAAAGATTGTCAACATCAAGAAAGGACAATTTTTATCACCTGGCGCCATGCGTTTTGCTGCTGACAAAGTGGTGGAGGCGGGTAATGATCAGGTTATGCTGACCGAGCGGGGAACGACTTTCGGGTATCAGGATTTGATTGTAGATTATCGGGGTATTCCGGAAATGCAGACTTTAGGTTTTCCTGTAATTCTGGATGTGACACATTCTTTGCAACAACCTAATCAGACTGCCGGTGTGACAGGTGGTATGCCGCAGCTTATTGAAACGGTAGCCAAGGCTGGCATAGCGGTAGGAGTGGACGGTTTGTTTATGGAAACCCACGAAGACCCTTCTGTCGCTAAGAGTGACGGAGCGAATATGTTGAAACTGGATTTGCTGGAAGGGCTATTGACCAAACTGGTAAGAATCCGCCAAGTGTTATAAATGTTATTCGTTGGGGATTCACAGGTAAGATGGGTTAATTTATTTGGACTATGGGGCAACTTGCATGAATAGTATAAAATAAGGTCGGTTTTTGCAGTAGAAACCGGCCTTACCTTTCTTTCTCCGTCAAAACAGAAAAAAGAATAGAAGCAGATGTGGATTATTTTTTTAGAATATAAGCCTTCATGCGGGCTATATCATTTAAGTAATCTTGCAAATCTTGTTCATGGTCTTCTTCTTCTGCCATAATATGTTTGGCAATATCACAAGTGGTGAAGTCAATTCCGTTTGTGAATTCTGCAATTTGCTGATAGCGGTAGATGGCACAACGTTCGGATTCTACATTTTGTTTCAACAAGATTTCCGAACCGAAATCTACGGGCGCATCATATTTGCAGCGAGCTAAATCAAACCATTGTTTAGGGTCAAGTACGGGTACGCCTTCCAATTCAATGATACGGTCGGCCAATAATTTTGCATGGTTATATTCCTCGGCTGCATGTTCTTGAAACTCGCGTTGTACATCACCGCGCATAGCGCCTTCTACTACGAATGAACCTACCCAGTATTGGTAGAAAGCCAACCATTCTTCGGACAGAGCTGCATTCAGCTGAGCCAATAAGTCCACAATGTCAATTTTATCCTTCAGGATATTCACAGATTCTTTAGCCATAATGTAAAGTTTAAGTTAGTGTTTATTATTATTTAGTCCACAGCGGGTATAGTCATGTCGTCTAACACACCTATGCCTTCCTGGTCTACATCTTTTTTTACGTCAGAACTGGTATAAAGCCAGATACCGAATCCCAGCACAAATAAAATAAGGAGGATGATTCCCCATAATTTACCTTTACTCATAGTTTCTTGGTTTTAGTTTCTTTAATAACAGCTGGTATTGAAAAAGGTTTTGTAAGTAGAGAAAAAACAGGCGTCTGTTATGGAAAAACGGACGCCTGTGTGTGTGAAGTATGAATTGATATTAGATTTTATCCTATTTTGCTGATTTTTTTTAGTTTCTCTTCATCAATGATTTTAATTTTTCTACCGTCGATGGTAATCAGTTTTTCAGTTGCAAAGTTAGAAAGCGTACGGATTGCGTTCGAAGTAGTCATATTTGATAAGTTTGCCAAATCTTCTCGTGAAAGGTAAATGCTTAGTGTAGATTCATCTTCTTCTACTCCATAAGTATCTTTCAAAAATAACAGAGATTCCGCCAATCGTCCACGAATATGTTTTTGCGTAAGATTTACGGTTCTTTCATCAGAAATTCCCAAATCTATAGAAAGTTGGCGGATAAAGAACAAAGCTAATTCAGAGTTGTCTTTTATCAGTTTCATAATGGCCGGCATGGGAATAAGGCAGATAGTGCAAGGCTCGAAAGCGGAAGCAGCTGTCACGAAGTTCCCTTCGGCAAAAAAAGCTCGGTATGCGAAATATTCTTTCGTCTTTAATACGCGGATAATCTGGCTACGTCCTCCCACACCTTCTTTGTAGATTTTTACTTTTCCACTAAGAAGACACATAAGGTGCATCGGAGTTTCTCCTTCGCAGTATATCGTCTCATTCTTTTTATACTTCTGTATCGTAAAGTTCTGAGCCAAGAACTCTCTTTGTTCCTGTGTTAAAGGTTGCCATAAGTCTGGTATACTTTCAGCAATCTCAGTTTCTGATAATTCTTTTCTAACCATAAACGTGCTATAAAACCGTGTTATAGAGCACAAATATAAGAAGAAAAAATAAAAGGACGAAGTAATCAGAAGAAAAAAGAAAGATATATTATTAATTTATCTTCAAAAAATAACAAAAGGATAGGTTCTTATCTCCTATCCTTTCTTTTTTTTGTGAAATTTTATTTGGTGAACAGTAATTCACGATATTTAGGTAATGGCCAAATCTCATCGTCTATTTCTAGTTCCAAATGGTCAATATGGTCGCGGATTTCTTCCAGATATGGACGCACTTGTTCCTCGTAGCTGAAGGCTTTCTCTACTTGGCTTCCCAAATGATTTGCTACTTTTCGGGCTTCTGTCATATTGTGCACGGCTTTTTTAATAGCAAGTATGCGGTTTTGAATTTCACGTACCAAATTCTTCCGGTCTTCGGTCAGCTCTTCGTATTCTTCGGTGGAGAATATCTCTTTCAGACCACGAAGATTTTCTAATAGTCTGTTCTGATAAATTACAGCTGTGGGAACAATATGATTGATAGCTAGATCGCCTAGTACACGACTTTCAATCTGGACCTTTTTAGTAAACTTTTCCAGTTCCACTTCTATACGACAGAACAATTCATTTTCATTGAATATTTTTTCGCCTATCAGTACTGCACGAGATTGCTCATCGTTGAACTTCAGGATGGCTTCGGGTACATGGCAGATATTGGTCAATCCGCGTCGCGCGGCTTCTGCTTTCCATTCTTCCGAGTAGCCGTCACCTTCAAAACGGATGTTTTGTGAAGCGATGATGGTTTCTTTTAATACCTTATACAGAGCTTCTTCCTGTTCCATCCCTCCGTTTACTAATTTATCTATCTGGGTCTTGAACTCATTCAACTGGTGTGCCATAGCGGCATTGATCACAATCATTGATGCGGCACAGTTGGCAGATGAGCCTGCAGCACGGAATTCAAAACGGTTTCCGGTGAAGGCAAAAGGAGAGGTACGGTTACGGTCTGTATTGTCTTGCAATATGGCAGGTATGCGCCCGATACCCAATTGCAATGCTTTCTTTTCATCAGGGGTCAGTTCGGCGTCATTCAGACGTGCCACTACTTCGTCCAACATATGGGAAAGATGACGTCCTAGGAAAATAGACAGAATAGCGGGGGGGGCTTCATTTGCTCCCAGGCGATGGCTGTTTCCGGCACTGACAATAGAGGCACGTAGTAAATCTTGGTTTTTATAGACCATCATCAGTACGTTGACTATGAAAGTCAGGAAAAGCATATTTCCTTCCGCAGTCTTGGCAGGAGAGAACAAATTGATGCCTGTGTCTGTACAAAGTGACCAGTTGTTGTGTTTGCCCGATCCGTTTACTCCTTTGAATGGTTTTTCGTGGAGCAGTACAGTAAAATTGTGTTTGGAAGCGATACGTTTCATCAGGTCCATTACCAGCTGGTTATGGTCGTTGGCCAGATTTACATCTTCAAAAATAGGAGCTAGCTCAAATTGGTTGGGAGCCACTTCGTTATGCCGTGTTTTTACCGGAATCCCTAGTTTGTGACATTCCAGTTCCAATTCTTTCATAAAACTGGTTACACGTGGAGGGATGGAACCGAAGTAGTGGTCGTCTAGCTGCTGGTCCTTGGCAGACGAGTGTCCCATCAAGGTGCGTCCGGTCAGGCAAAGATCCGGACGTGCATTATATAGTGCGGTATCCACTAAAAAGTATTCTTGTTCCCAACCCAGATTGGCGAATACGCGTTTTACGTTTGGATCGAACATTCTGCAAACCTCAGTTGCCGCTTTGTCTACAGCACCTAATGCCTTCAACAAAGGAGTTTTATAGTCGAGTGCTTCGCCTGTATAAGAGATGAAGATAGTAGGAATACAAAGTGTGCTGTCTACAATGAAAGCCGGAGAAGAAACATCCCATGCCGTATAGCCACGTGCTTCAAATGTGTTCCGGATACCGCCGTTGGGAAAACTGGATGCATCCGGTTCTTGTTGGATAAGCAGTTTGCCCGAGAAGCGTTCTATAACATTACCGTCGTCACCGAATTCAATAAAGCCGTCGTGCTTTTCGGCAGTTCCGTCAGTCAGAGGCTGGAACCAATGAGTGTAGTGGGTAACATTAAAGGTCTTTGCCCAATTCTTCATGCCATTGGCTATCATGTCGGCCATTTCACGATTGATAGGGGTACCTTTCTCGATTGCGTTTATTACTGCTTTATAAGCCTCACTAGGCAGATATTCCTGCATTTTTTTACGGTCGAATACGTGGTTGCCGTAATAATCAGCTAACTTTTCAGAGGGGTAGTCAACTTTAACGGGGCGTCTGTTGGCTAACTCCTGTAGAGCAAAAAATCTCATTTTGGACATGTTGTCTTTCTTTTACTGGTTGTTGGCTGCAAAAATACTGCTTTTTGATTAATAATTCGCTATATCGCTAATCATTTTTCATTTCTGTTAAGGATGTTAATTAAGTATTATCATGCGTCAGCCTGTTGGTTTTTGTTTATATTTGCTCTTCAAACAATGAAAAGAAAGTACATTGATGCACTATATACGGATTGTCAGCTTGATTATATTTTGTCTTTTGTTACCTTTAGCTGTTCAGGCTAAGAGGGAAAAGGTTGATATGCCCGACAAGCCGATGGTGTCCGATTCCATTCTTCAGTGTATTTTCCAGTTTTCGCCGTTCTATTCCCGTATCATTGATGAGTATAAGGCTGATTTATATATAAAAGGAAAAGTAAAGGTACATAAGCGCAATCACCTTATCCGCTATGTACCGTCCATGTTTCGTTTCGAAAAACACATCAATGATTACCTTATGGAATCTCTTAGTGAGCTGCATTATACGGCCCCTGATATATACGACCGTAAGATAAAAGCGGTATCCACTACATTTCCACGTAACAGGGGACAGATAACGGATGTGATGGATTATTTGAACATGAATATCTATTCTTCTTCATTGATGTCCGATAAACTTCTTTCTCCTTTGGATAAGAAATCTAGCAGATATTATCATTATTTATTGGATTCTATAGCCGGTCCTCCCGATTGCCAGCGGTATAAAATACTTATTATTCCCAAATTCCGTGGTACACAGTTGGTCAGTGGATATATGTGGGTTAGTGATCAGATATGGACTATTCGTGAACTTTATATTGAAGGCGTTTATGATGTGATCCGCTTCAAGGTCCGTGTCAAGATGGGAGAGGAGGGCGATGTGGAGTTTCTGCCGGTGCAGTTTGATTTGAATCTTGTTTTTAAGTTTATAGGTAACCATCTGGAAATGGATATGGGAGCCTGGTTGAAATACAATGAAATTAAATTTTATGAAGGAGCCGCCCGGCGTAAATCTCAAAAGAAGCATCGCCATGACCTGACGGAATCCTATAAGCTGACTTGTGATTCGGAACAGCTGATAACAGATAAGGAAAAGTTCAATGAGCTGCGTCCCATTCCGCTGTCCGCTTTGGAGGATTCTTTGTATAGAAGTTATGCTTTACGTCAGGATACGCTTTTACGCGTACCGAAAAAAAAGAAGAATGAACATTTGGAGTTTTGGGGGGAGTTGGGTGACATGCTTATCAGTAGTTACAATGTGAATTTGTCCAGTATGGGGAGTGTGCATTGTTCTCCACTTATTAATCCGGTGCTGTTGGATTATAGCCACAGCAGGGGCTTTTCGTATAAGCAGAAGTTTAAATACAGTCGGCTTTTTCATGATGGACGTATACTTAGAATCAGTCCGCAGATAGGTTATAATTTTACACATAAGGAACTTTATGTGAAAGCGGATGCCGATTGGCAATATTGGCCGGAAAAGCAGGCTAGTTTTGAGGTTAGTGTAGGTAACGGTAACCGCATATATAGTAGTGTCGTATTGGATCAGCTAAAGCAATTGCCCGATAGTACCTTTAATTTTGACCAATTGGAATTGGACTATTTCAAGGATGTGTATCTCAATCTGTTCCATAATATAGAAATAGTGAACGGCTTGTTTATTAAAGCAGGTGTTTCCGTACATTGGAGGTATCTGATAAATAATTCGAAAGTCATTCTTGAAAAGCCGTTGCCCGATAAGGATTGGGCTGCATTGCGAGGTATCAGATCAGAATACAATAGTTTTGCACCTCGTATACGTATTGAATGGACTCCCGGTATGTATTATTACATGAACGGTCGCCGGAAGATGAATGTAGGTTCCAGTATGCCTACTTTTATGCTGGATTATGAACGGGGCATTAAAGGTGTATTCAAGAGTACGGGTGCTCATGAACGTTGGGAGTTTGATATACAGCAAAACTTGAAACTGAGCGGAATCCGAAGTATCGGTTATCGCATTGGGGGGGGGATGTTTACCAAGCAGGAAGATATGTATTTCGTGGATTTTGCTAACTTTGCCCGTCGTAATCTTCCCGAAGGATGGAATGATGATATTGGTGGCACTTTCCAATTGCTGGACGGACGTTGGTATAACTCCTCACGTCAGTACTGGCGGGGGAATTTCACCTATGAGTCTCCTTTTATTTTCTTGAAACCCTTAAACCGTTGGCTGGGATTAGTCCAGCAGGAGCGTTTGTATGGTGGTATCCTGTTCATGCCACATCTTAATCCATATATCGAGTTGGGTTATGGCATCGGCACACATATATTTGATGTGGGGGCTTTTGTAAGCACTATCAACGGGCAATTTGATACCTTTGGTTTTAAATTCACTTTCGAGTTATTTAATAAATAATCCTGTTCAAACAATCTGTTTGGTTTTCTGTTTATTACAACATAACAGAAACTAAACAGTGTATGCATTATAAAATATTTTTATGTGTTCTTTTGTTCCCGGTTTCATTATCAGCTCAAAACGGGGAATTATCTTTAACATTGGAACAATCTGCCAGCCTGATGAACAAGGGCAGCCGCACGTTGCAAATGGCGGATAAGGCTGTAGATATAGCACGCAGTGAGCGACAAAAGATGAATGCTTTTTGGTATCCGTCTTTGAATGCATCGGGTGCATACGTCCATTTGTCCAACCATATTGAGGTCAAGGAACCTTTAAGGCAATTTACCGATCCGGCAAAAGACTTTGTACATTCCATTGTGCCCGATGATAAATTTATTTCTTCTATTCTTGATAATATAGGTGCGCATACCCTTACTTTTCCTTTATTAGAACGTAACCTGACGACCATAGATGCTAATGTGATGTGGCCGCTTTTTACAGGCGGAAAACGAATTTTTGCAAGCCGTATCGGCAACCGTATGGTAGATTTGGCCAAAGCAGGTAGGGAAGAGGCGGGAGCTACTTTGCTATCGGAGTTGGTGGAAACTTATTATGCTTTGCGTCTGGCGCAAAGAGTGGTGGATGTACGCGAGCAAACCTTTTTAGGCTTGCAGAAACATTACCGTAATGCCATGAAGCTGGAGGAGAACGGTATGATAAATAAGGCCGAACGCCTCTTTGCTCAGGTCACTATGGACGAGGCCAGACGTGAGTTGGAATCTGCCCGGAAAGATTTGAATGTGGCGCAAAATGCCTTGAAAGTCTTGTTGAATGTGGAAGACGCCATATCCATCAACCCCAGTTCTCCTTTGTTTATGAACCATGATCTGCCCGATGAACTTTATTTCAAGAATCTGGTAAGTACCGGCAGCTATATAGTAAGTAAATTGCGAATACAGGAGGCGATGGCAGATAATCAATTGAAAATCAGTAAAAGTGCATATATTCCTACCATTGCATTGTTTGGAAAGCAGACACTTTATGCAGAGAATCTTCCGAAAAACCTGATGCCCCGTACTTTGGTAGGAGTGGGTTTTACTTGGAATATATTCGACGGACTGAACCGTGAAGCCAATATCCGTCAGACACGTCTTACTAAACAAACTTTGCAACTGGGAAGGGAAAAGGCTCAGAATGAATTGGGTGTTTTGGTAGACAAGTTATATAGCGAAATTCAGAATGCAAAGGATGATGTCGCCGCACTCAACACCACGATTGAGATGAGTCGTGAATTGGTACGTATCCGTAAAAAATCCTTTCAGGAAGGAATGGCTACCTCTACTGATGTGATTGATGCGGAAACGATGTTATCCAAGGTGCAGATTGCTTTTTTGCTGGCTTATTATAAATATGATGTGGCACTGGCATCTCTGCTCTCTACTTGCGGAATGCCCGAAAGTTTTTGGCAGTATAGCCGTACCGGACAAACCGAGAACTTTATATTCGGGAAATAATAAAAAAAGAAAACAATATGGAAAAAGAGAAGAAACAGTTAGGAGTCGCTTTTATCGTTGTTCTTGTGGCCATTGTTATGGTGTCTGCCATTGGGATTATAGCTATGAGCAATAAACCGGTTGTATTGCAGGGGCAGATAGAAGCTACTGAAATACGGATTTCCGGAAAACTTCCCGGTAGAATTGATACCTTTTTGGTCCGGGAGGGACAGTATGTAAAGATGGGTGACACCTTGGTTGTGATTAACAGTCCTGAGGCTTGGGCGAAGTTCCAGCAGGTAAATGCCTTGGAAGATATTGCGAAATTTCAGAACAAGAAAATAGACGACGGTACACGTCGGCAGATAGTCCGTTCGGTAGAAGAATTGTGGAACAAGTCAAAGAGTGACTTGCAACTGGCCACGGTGACGTATGACCGTATTCAGGCACTTTACAAAGATAGCGTGGTCACCAGCCAGCGGAAAGATGAAGTGGAAGCCATGTATAAAGCTGCTGTTGCCGCCGAACGGGCGGCGCATCAACAATTCCTGTTAGTGAAGGACGGAGCGCAGAAAGAGGATAAAGAGAGTGCCCGCTCCTTGGTGGATGCGGCTCGGGGCACTGTGAATGAGGTTCAGGCCTTGTTGATGGATGCCCGCCTCACAGCTCCCGAAGACGGACAGATATCAACCATCTACCCCAAGCGTGGAGAACTGGTAGGAGCGGGGACTCCCATTATGAGTCTGGTAGTATTGGATGATTGTCATGTAGTGCTTAATGTCCGTGAGGACTATATGCCTTATTTCCGTATGAACGAGAATTTTATGGGAGATATTCCGGCTCTTGATGTGAAAAACAAGGCATTTAAAATCAATTACATCAGCCCGTTGGGGAGTTTTGCCACTTGGCGTTCTACCAAGCAGACGGGGACATACGATATGAAAACTTTTGAAATTCATGCGCTGCCTGTAGAGCCGATGGAGGGATTAAGACCGGGTATGTCCGTCTTGGTAAATCTGGATGAATTGAAATGATAGAAGGATAGCTATGTTATTCTGATTGCAGTGAATGGTAAATATAAATGAACTACTTGAATGAAAGAATCTCCTTTTATAGCGGTATTGAAACGTGAACTGGACCGTATGGTTTCCCGGCGCATTTATTTTGCATCGTGTATCGTCTTGCCTTTGTTTTCTATCTTCTTTATGGCTACAATTTTTGGTAACGGACAGATGGAGAATCTGCCTGTGGGTGTTGTGGATGGTGATAATACAGCCACTTCTCGTGAGATAATTCGTATGACCGAGGCTGTTCCCACTTTCCGCATCATTCGGCATTATGCCGATGAAGCGGAGGCCAGGGCAGATGTGCAGCGGAAAAGTATTTATGGATACCTCAGTATTCCGTCTGGTTTTGAAGCAAAGGTGATGGATGGTAAGGAAACAGCTCTGACTTATTATTACCATTATGCATTGATGAGTGTGGGAAGTGAGATTCACGGAGCATTTCAAAGTTTGTTGAAAAGCATCTCGGTAGTTCCCATTGTCACTCATGCTGTGGCATTGGGTATAAATCAGGAAGAGATAGAATCTTTTCTGTTACCGGTCACCACACAGAATCATCCGTTATTTAATCCTGATATGGATTATTCGGTCTATCTTACACAGCCATTCTTCTTTGTTTTTCTGCAAGTTATCTTGTTGTTGGTCACTACATACTCCATTGGCAGTGAAGGGAAATTCCATACTTCAGCCAATTGGCTGGCAGTGGCAGATGGGAATATCTGGGTGGCGGTCACTGCCAAGTTACTTCCATACAGTTTTATCTTCATCGTTATGAGTATTCTGGCAAACTATGTCTTTTTTGGTGCCATGCATATACCGATGGATTGTGGTTTTTGGGCGTTGAATCTTACTTCGGCACTATTGGTCATTGCTACGCAGGCGCTGGCGGTTTTTCTGTTCTCTCTTTTTCCTGCGTTGAGTATTATTATCAGTATCGTTTCCATGGTAGGATCGTTAGGCGCTACCCTTGGCGGGGTTACCTTTCCGGTGCTTCACATGTTTGCACCGGTGTACTATGCCTCTTATCTTTTCCCCGTCCGTCACTTTGTCGAGATTGGACAGAATCTGCTTTATGGCAACTATGGTTATGCGTATATGTGGGGCAATGTAGCCTGTCTGCTGTTGTTCCTTATTCCTCCTTTATTGTTGTTACCTCATTTGAAACGCTCTTTAATCAGTCGGAAATATGACGATATTGAATAATATATTAGCTGTATCTTGGCACGAGTTTCGTGTGATGTGTACCCGCTATTCCATTTTATTGGTACTCAGCGGTGGCATCTTTGTGTATGGATTACTTTATAACTATATGTATGCTCCCAATGTGGTACGCGATGCTCCGGTGGCAGTAGTGGATATGAGTCGCACTCCGTTAAGCCGCAGTTACATCCGTTTGCTGGATGCCACTCCGCAGGCACGGGTATTGACAAACAATGCTGATTTGCCTGCTGCTAAGGAATTGATGAAATATGATGAAGTGGTGGGTATTGTTTACATTCCCGCGGATTTTGACGCTCGTGTGGGGCGTGGTGAAGAAGCGATATATATTATGTACAGCACCACTACGGCTTTCCTTTATTTTGCTTCCATGCAGGAAGCGTCTGCTGGAGCCATGCTTGCTGTGAATGATGATGTCCGACCCGAGCAAGTGGTTTTTCTACCTCAGGATGATATACAATCTGTGGTTCAAACAAGGTCTGTCGATGTGGTGGGTACTGCCCTGTATAATTATACCGATGGTTATGGTACTTATTTGATACCTGCCGTTTTGATGGTTGTTATTTTTCAGACGTTGATATTTGTTATCAGCATGTTGAGTGGGAAAGAGCGTGAAACTGGAGATATACTGATGTTTGCAGGCCCTGAAGGAAGGGATCTTTCTTTTTTACGTATGGCATCCGTAGTGATAGGAAAATCATTTACTTATTTAGTCTTTTATGCTTTATTCTCTGTCTTTTTGTTGGGGCTTCTTCCTTTAGTTTTCCAATTGCCTCATTTAGCATATCCGTGGAAAATTGTGGCACTTATGATACCTTATATTCTTGCTACCAGTTTCTTTGGATTGGCCTGTTCGTTATTTTTCAGTGATAGTGATGCTCCATTGTTGTTGGTAGCTTTCTTCTCTGTAGGATTGATTTTCCTGTCCGGAGTTTCTTATCCGCTGGAGTTAATGCCTTGGTATTGGCAATGGATTCATTATATGGTTCCTGCGGCTCCCGGAACTTTGGCCTTTGTTAAGATAAATTCTATGGGAGCTAGTATGTCTGAAATCAGTCAGCAATATATTATCCTATGGATACAATGTGCGATATACTTTGTTTTGGCTTGTCGAGCCTATCGCTACAATATAAAGAAAGCAAAGTGTGAAAGACAATAATTTTATGTGTGATTGTTTTTTATGTAATTCGTTTTGCTGATTCTCTATTTTTTATAAGGTCTGTTTGGAGCTGGAGCGAGGGGCCTGAAAGTTGTTGATATTTTAATTCTTGGTGATTATTCTCTTGTTGTTTCTTTTGTTTTTTCAGCTCCTTTTATGAGATGATGCAAGGGGGAAACTTGCAAACTTGCACAACTTGCAGTCTTTCCACACACACACACACACGAGCGCGCGCGATTGCGCGTATGCGTACATTATAATGGCGATGGATTATTATATCCTGGTAAAGTAATGACATACAATCCGATGAGAGTGTGAAGGGTAGAGTGGAGGAAGAGGTGGAGTGGTGTGTTGGCTTCCATCTTTTTTCCTAGTTCTAGGTAGTGAATGGTCTGGTTCTATCCTGTTTTTTTGTAATGGGGGGATGAAGAAAATCTTTCTGGAGGTTATGGTAACCGATGAGCGGTAGGTGAACAGCAGCCGGCAGCTTTTCTGACGGAGTATCTGGGTATTGGACGGGATGCTATGTGCTTTTGTATAGTTTGTGTGTTCCGAAGGGTTAGTAACGTGTGTTCCGTAAGGTTAGTAATGTGTGACCTTGTACGTTACTAACATAGAGGCCTGTATGTTAGTAACGTACCTTGTTTAAAGTAGCTAGGAGGTTTTTCGCATGCAGGATACGTGTCTTCCGCAGAATTATGTGAATTGTATTGGTAAGGTTAAAGTGTGTGGTTGCCGCAGATTCAGGGAGTCGGTCCTTTACGGTCAGTGTCTGTTTTGTTCTAGTCCTTGTCTTCCGCTTTCTTATTTTCTCCTTGTCAGGCTTTCCTGCTCTTTTCCACCGGAAGTCTTGTCACGTATCTCCCTTTCCGCCTTTTGCATTCTGTTATCCTTTCCTCCGTTGTAGTTCTCTCCGGTATCGTCCGTCTGTCTTCCGCTCTCTTTTTTATGCTTTATTATTTTTTTATATTATAATGTACGCGCACGTGTGTGTGTGTGGAGATGCTGCAAGTTTTGCAAGTTTGCAAGTTTGCCTTCCGTTTTTCCGTCTTTTCTTGTTTTCCGTCTG